>Ga0206937_10268_pt1 | contig 13454 bp, 12 predicted proteins | sample Alteio_BWOrgHeat_11_FD_152923 | JGI IMG/M metagenome (GOLD analysis project Ga0206937, IMG submission 152923) | Enriched cells from forest soil in Barre Woods Harvard Forest LTER site, Petersham, Massachusetts, United States -... | ecosystem: Environmental > Terrestrial > Soil > Temperate forest >... | reverse complement strand
TGGTGACGGAGGCGTGCGCGCCGATGTCAAAGGTGTTGGTGCTGGATACGGACAGAATTCCGCAGTACCGGCCGCGCAGGATGGTCACGGGCTGGGTGGCGTCCCCGATCGAGGCGCTGCAGGTCGCATTGGTAAACTCTTCGTTCAGGGGCGAGTCGTAGACGAATTCCTGGGTGATGCTGGCAAACTTCATGTAAAAGGTGCGGGTGTGGTCGAGGTTCGCGCCGGCGGCGATGTTCAGGGCCGAGAGCAGGGCCGCAGGAATGTTGGCGTCCACGGAAAAGGCGTTGGTGTAGTACATTTCCGGCATGTCTGCGACGGGAATGGTGCTGATGACATTGCTGGAGAACTGGCAGGGATTGTTCGGGCTCTGGCCGACAAAGGTGGTGCCCAGCGGATAAATGCCGCCGGTGATGGCCGCGATCCGGAAATTGGTGTCGCCGTTATATTTGTTCAACACGCCGGCCAGTGATTGGACGGTATCAAACCATGCGGGTGCCAGCTTTCCAATCTGGTGATCTCCGCTGGGCGTTGGGCAACCTGTAAGGAGGCCGGTTGTTATGAGCGCCAGGCCAAGCGAAACAAACAAGCCGGATTTTGATTTCATGCGAGTTAATGTAACAATTTAAATTTCGTTTAATGCGTCCCGTGAAGATACAAACTGAAACGTCCGCGACGCGGGATGAGTTAGTTCAAGCCCGGGAACTTCGCAAGGAAAAAGCGGCCCAACCGCGAAGTATTAGGAGAGCAAATTGTGGACGGCCTACATTTCAAAGATATGAATATTACGAGCGGGCCGATGTCGGACTTAGTCTGCAAAATAGGGATCTGATTGACTACAAATAAGATTATCCGCAGAGGGCCGCAGATTGGAAGAGCTGTCGTTTTTCCCAAAATCAGCGAAAATCGGCGTCATCTGCGGATGGCTTCCGCCTTCGTCCCGCATGCGGGACTTCGGCGCGACAAGCGGAAACATTTGACGGGCGGGGATTTTGTGCGACTTTCGTCAGGTGCGAGGCGCCAGGCGCAAGGCACGAGGAGGGGAAAAGACAGTCCAGACATCCTGGATTTGCGACCGATTTGCGATTTGAAGGCAAAACGGCAAGGAGGCTCTTTGACATCTAAACGGCAGGCCCGGGGCGATTGAGTGCGGAATGCGGAGTGCGGAGTGTGGAGTGAAGGCAAAAAACCGAGGGCGAGGACGAGAACGAGGAGGAGTGCGGAGTGCGGGGTGTGGAGTGCGGAATCGGCCAAGTTTGGGCATCGACGAAGCGATGCCCTCCAAGGGGGACAGGGTGTGCCGCTTGGTGCCGCTTCAGAAAGGCGCGGGGCGTCAGGCTTGAGGTCCAATAAATCGGGGCAGGATCACGGACGAAGACGACAAAAATGCCGACCGTTCCACTTAATTCCACTTAATTCCGCTTAATTCCACATATTGGAAGGGGGGAGGGGGGCCTCTGAATGCGGAATTCGGAGTGTGGAGTGCGGAATGAAGGCAAAAAACCGAGGGGGAGGACGAGAACGAGGAGGAGGACGGAGTGCGGAGTTCACCACGAAACACACTAAATACACGAAAGTTGTCTCCAATCTTGTTAATCCTGTCAATTCGGTGCGGAATAAGTGACTTGGACAGGATGAACAGGATGAACGGGATGCGGCTCGAAAAGAAGCCAGCTTGCCCCCCATCTTGTAAATCTTGTTAATCCTGTCAAAAAACCCTGCCTTCCTCGGTTCCTTATTGGTCCGTTTTCGCGACACAAAACATCAGTTGCCCCAGCGCGAGGAACAGGTTCAGGCCGATGGCCACGCCCAGCATGACGCCGGTCGCGGGCAGCGTGGTTGGGGTGCTGTCCAGCAGCGGCATGATCATCCGGGCCACGGGTTCAACGAACAGGGGCGAGGTGACCGCCAGCGCCGCAAGGGTCCAGGTCCTTGCCCACCGGACGGGCCAGCGGCGGACGCGCAGGGCGCGTTCGGCCAGGATGAACGGGGGTTGGACGAGAAAGAACGCGCCGAACGCCAGGGAGATTCCCCATCGGCCCGTCGCCATGAAACACAGCAGGAAGTGGACAATTGCGCTGGCCAGGAATGCGGCAAACAGGGCCGGGACGCGGCCACGTCGCGCCAGCGGGCGAAAAAAGAGATACCGAAAACCCAGCTCCGAGACGGCGGCATTCCAGCGCCGGGTCCAAAACTCGCCCACGGAGACGGAGAGCCAGGGCGAGCGGCCCAGGGCCGGGGCGTCGAGGCCCAGCGCGGCGGTGATGAAGTCCTGGCTGGCGAGGACCATTTCGCCAAAGGAAAAAACGGCCACGCCGCAGGAGAACCAGCGGAGAAGCCACGCGGCGCCGGCCGGAGCGGCGGTCTTCAGAACGCCCAGGGCGAAGGCAAAAACCACGACGGCCATGACCAGGCGCAACAGGGCGATGGCGTCGAATTTGCGCGGGCGTCGGGCGATGGTTTTGGTGCCGAACCAGGAGAAAAGGACGGCCAGGGGCTTTCGGAAGCGGGGCGGGGCGAAGAAAGCGGCAGCAGCGATGGCCAGCGCAAGGGCCGTGAGAACCATCAGCGCGAAACGGGACACGGACGAGGCCTGGACGAAAATCGGCACGGGAAAAAGGAGCAGGGCGACAGGCAGCCCCAGCCGCGCGGTGAACGGGCGCAGGGCAAGAACCAGGACGAGGAGCATGTCCGCGACCCAGAGGGCAACGCCGACCTGGAGAGGAATTTCGGGCCGATAGAACGGGTTCGCCGCCGCAATGACCGCGATGGCAACGGCGGTGAACAGCCAGAGATTGGCCTTGCATGGGTGCATGGTTGGATGGGAACTCACCGGGGTATGGGACAGATTAACAGATCAACCACCCAATCACCAAGACACAAAGACACCAAGAAAACGCAGGCTAAAGAATTGAACAGAAGCAAACAGAGACAACGAAGGACAGGAGACCACTTTTGGCCACAGATTGCACAGATTACACAGATGATCCTGAAACAAAGATTCAATCTGCGTCCCTCTGCGAAATCTGCGGACAAAGTCCTCAGCGCCCCGGCGCCTCCGCGGTTAAGAAGCCGCCGGTGACAGGCAGGATGCCCATCCTACTTTGTAAGCAGGTCATCCTTGGTGAACGCCGCGACGACCTGGTGGCCGAGGGCCTCGATTTTTTCGCGGCCGCCCTGCTGGCGGTCCACGAGCACCGCCGCGAAGGCGATCTTGCCGCCTTCCTTCTCGATGGCCTGGATGGCGGCGATGGTGGAATCGCCCTTGGTGACGACGTCGTCAATGACGACAACCGAATCGCCGGGCTGGAAGTTGCCCTCGATGAGCTTGCCCTGGCCGTGGGTCTTAGGATTTTTGCGCACGACAAAGGCGCGCACGGGCGGTTTTTCGCCGATGGCAAAGGAGCGCATGGCAATGGCCAGGGCGATGGGGTCGGCGCCCATGGTGAGGCCGCCGACGGATTGGACGGCGGCGCCGGCGCGGTCGGCGTGCTGCCGGATGAGAGAGTGCAGGACGTGGCCGACGAGCCAGGCGCCCTCGGAATCGAGAGTGGTGAGGCGGCAATCAATGTAGTAATTGCTGCGGGCGCCGGAGGCGAGGGTGAAGTCGCCGTGAAAGACGGATTTTTGCTTGAGAATGGCGAGGAGCCGGGCTTTTGCCTGGGGATCGGTCAATGTGTCCATCGGGCAAAGACTAAATTAAAAATGGGAGGGGATGAACAACAAAGTAACGAAGCAACAAAGAAGAAGGAGCTTTATCCGCAGATTACACAGATTTCACAGATGATTAAAAAACCGGGATTTAAAATCTGCGTCTCTCTGCGAAATCTGCCGATGACCTTCTTTGTGTCTTGGTGGTCAATCCCGCGGTTAAATTTGAAACTTGCGTTGGAGGGGAGCTTGTGAAAAGATTCACAAGGTCGTTTTTTGCTCAAAATTTAAGTATGGCACACGTCAAATTGCACATTCCGGGGCCGGTCGAGGTCAGCGACAAGACGATGAAGGCGTTTCGCTCGCCGATGATCGGGCATCGCGGCCAGGGGTTCAAGGACCTGTACGCAAAGATGCAGCCGCAGTTGCAAGCGCTGCTTTACACGAAGCAACTGGTCTACCTGAGCACGTCGTCGGCGTGGGGCGTGATGGAGGGCGCGATCCGGAATTTGGTGACGAAGAAGGTGTTGAACTGCATGTGCGGCGCCTTCTCGGACAAGTGGCTGGATGTCTCGCAGCGGTGCGGCAAGGCGGCGGAGGGGCTGAAGGTGGAATGGGGTTCGCCGGTGCGGGCGGAGCAGATTGACGCGAAGCTGGCGACCGGCCAGTTCGACGCGGTGACGGTCATTCACAACGAGACTTCGACGGGGGTGATGAGCCCGCTGGCGGAGATTGCCGCGCTGAAGAAAAAGTACCCGGACGTGATGTTCATCGTGGACGCGGTGAGCTCGTTGACGGCGGTGAAGATAGAGTTCGACGCGCTGGGGATTGACGTGTTGCTGGCGGGGACGCAGAAGGCGTTTGCAATGCCGCCGGGGCTGGCGGTGTTCGCGTGCTCGCCGGCGGCGCTGGCCAAGGCGGCGACGGTGAAGGACCGCGGGTATTACTTCGATTTTGTGGAGTTCCAGAAAAACGCAGAGGGCAGCATGACGCCGAGCACGCCGAGCATCGGGCACGTGTACGCCCTGGCGTCGAAGCTGGAGGATTTTTTCGCGGAAGGACTGGAGGCGCGTTACGCACGGCACCTGAAGCTGGCGCAGATGACGCGGGACTGGGCCACGGGGCACGGGTTCGATTTGTATCCGGACAAGGGATTTGAGTCGGTGACGCTGACTTGCGTGAACAACGGGGCCAAGCCGGGCGGCCGCGCGGTAGACGTGGCGAAGCTGCAAAAACTGGTGAAGGACCAGGGCTTCCTGATTGACGGCGGCTACGGGAAGATCAAGGGGACGACGTTCCGGGTGTCGAACATGGGTGACGAGACGGAGGGGACGATGAAGGAGCTTTACGCGGCGATGGATAATGCGATGAAGGGCTTGTGAGGCAACCAGGTAAAGGCCATTGACGCGGGGGGCGGCATGGTGTTCGATGCGGCGATGAGAACGCCGTTGAGCAGGGGATGGAAGCGCGGGATGGCAACGACGTTGTCGCTGTTGTTGTGCGCGGGGCTGGCGCTGGCGGGTTGTTCGGGGAAGGACGAGCACAGCGTTCTGGGAAAGTGGCAGAGCGGCAACGACCTGATGGTGTCGTTCGGGAAGGACGGTTACATGACCAAGCAGCAGGGCATCACCACGGAGCAGATGGAGTATTCCGTGCAGAACGGGACGACACTTTACGTGAAGCCGAAGGACCTGCCGATGTCGCTGGAGTTTGAACTGACGTTCCCATCGGACAACGAGCTGGTGTTGACGCCGAAGCCGCCGGCGGGGATGAAGGCGCAGGCGGCGGACCAGGCGCCGGTGCATTTGACGCGGGTGAAGGAGTAAGAGCCTGACTTGACCGGGAGGGGAAATGCGCCGATAGTGGTGTGGATTTGTTGGGGGCGTACTGGTTTCGACCAGGAAAATACGCCAGAGGCGGCATGCCGAGGATGGTTCGTTGGCCTCGTTAATAATCGAACCAAAACATAAAAGCTAATCAAGAACTAGCTCTCGCGGCCTAAGGCCACGACGTCCGCCTCCGGACACCTGCTACGGAGGACGGACGCTACAGCAGGCTGGGTCCGACGCGGAGACCGCGCGCGAAGGGCCGAGAAAAATCCATGCGGACTAGGCCCTGCGACTCGAGTCAGAGCGCTATCGTGGGGCAGAAAACTCTCTTCTGACTAAGCATGTAGTCGCGGCTGGTTGATTGGCCTGGGACGCGGGTTCAACTCCCGCCGCCTCCACCATATTTAACAGGGGTTGAACGATTTGTATTGGCGCCGCAACGAAAATCCGCGCCCGTTCTCGAACGGCTCGACGGTGGCCGTGATTTCCAGCACCGGATACCGCACCGTCGCCAGACCGTAACTGCGCCACGTCTGCGCGAACAACTCGGTTTCTGGCTTCAAGACAATTTATGTTCAGTTATTGCCAATATCGGGAGGGCCATCTGCGCCTATGATTGATAAATTGCAGCATCAAAAAACGATAGGGCAAAAACATGACAAAGATGACCAAAATCATAGGTGCCGCCGCAATCGGATTATACACATTTTTCGTTGTGACGGTATTCGCTCACATAAATCTACCGCCTTCCTTTGGGGCTGCGCTGCCGCTTGGTGCGGTAATGACCTGTCTCTTTTTAATATGCTGCATCATGGATGGCGCGATCCGGCAATCTGAGGATCAATCCCGGAAGGAATCGCCGGCAATCCCGGTCACTGGCAACTTCAAAAAAAATCCCGCCGCATCGGCGGCTCATGGTCTTGTCCCGGGGCAATTAATGCATGTGCGCTGACCGTCCTTGAAGCCCGGGCACAGGGTTGTTTGCATGCCAGCAATCGCTGGCAAGTGAATCCCAAGGTCCGGGATTCGAAAGGATTGCGCGTCAACCATTGATCCCGGCCACCTGGGCAACCCTCAACCCGGGAATGAACTGTCATCTTTCCAGTTTACAGTGCGCATGTCGCCCGTTTTTGCAAAAGCCAGGTGCAGGCCGAACGCCGCCTTCAGGGTTTGGGGTGAATGCCCATGCCCGGCCAGGGCCACGTAATCCCGCAAGATGCCCCGGTATTCCGGGTGGGCGCAATGCTCGATGATTTCATGCGCGCGCTCCGCCGGGGATTTCCGCCGCAAATCCGCAACCCCCTGCTCGGTGATGATGATTTGCACGGAATGCTCGCTGCTGTCCAGATGGCTCACCAGCGGCACGATCGTGCTGATCTTTCCGCCCTTGGCCGTCGAGGGACAAGTGAAGATGGAGAGAAAGGCGTTGCGTGCAAAATCCGCCGACCCGCCGATGCCGTTCATCATCTTCCGGCCCAGCACGTGCGTGCTGTTCACGTTCCCGGCAATGTCCACTTCAATCGCGGTGTTGATGGACAAGATCCCCAGGCGTCGCACCACCTCGGGACTGTTCGTGATTTCCTGCGGACGCAACAAGAGCCGCGGCCGAAAAAAGTCGAGGTTCTCATAAATGTCCTTCAGCACCGGATTGGAAACCGTCAAGGAACAGCCGCTCGCAAATTTCACCTTTCCCTGCTTGAGGAGGGCGATCACCGCGTCCTGGATGACCTCGGTGTACATGTCGAATGTCGGGACGTCGGGATGCTTGCCCATCGCGTTGAGCACCGCGTTGGCCGTGTCGCCCACCCCGGATTGGATCGGCAGAAAACTTTTCGGGATCAGCCCCTGGCGGAGTTCTGACGCCAGGAATTCGGCGACGTTCTCACCGATCCGTGCCGTGGTTTCGCTGGTTTCGGCGAAGGAGCCAATTTCATCCGCCGCGGAGGTCTCGACAATCCCAAAAATCTTTTTCGGGTCCACCTTCACAACCGTCGCTCCGATGCGATCGGACGCATGCAGTATGGGTATCGGTCCGCGGTTCGGGGGGTCGCCGGGTTCATAAATATCATGCAATCCCCGCAGTGCCGCCGGATGAAACCGGTTCAGTTCAACAATGATCCTGTCCGCCACCCGGCAAAACGTGGGCGCCGCGCCGACCGACGACGTCAGCGTGATTTCACCCGACTCGCTCACGTCGCAGGCTTCAATGACCGCCCAATGCACTTTGCCCAAAAAGCCGTAACGCACCGCCTGCGGCAGCGTCGAAAGGTGCATGTCAAAGAAACGCGTGCGTCCTTCGTTGATGCTTTTGCGCAAATCAGGATCGTTCTGGTACGGCGTACGGAACGAGATTGCCTCCGCCCGCGCGAGTGAACCGTCCAGCGACTTGCCGGTCGATGCGCCCGTCACTACGCCAATCTGGCAGGGCGTGCCTGCGGTGTGCAATGCCAGCGCGCGGGCCGCGATCGCCTTCGGCACGTCCTTGGGCGCGCCCGCCGGCGTAAAGCCGCTGAACGCCACCGTCTGTTCGTTCTGGATTTGTTCGGCCGCCTCGGCCGCCTTCAAGTGGGCAAACATGCTTCTCACAATCAGTTGATCTCCGTTAAGTGGCGGACCTGCCACGGTTCATATGCGATGGCCTCCGCCGTACCTTCCGACAAAATCAACCTGCCCCCGGCGTCCACCCCCTTGAAAATGCCGCTGCGTTTGGTGCCGTCCAGGTCAAGTTCCACGCGGCGCGGCCGGCCCCATAACTTGTTAACGAGCGGCAGCAGCGCCTCAAAACTTCCCTCCTCCATCCTGGTGATGGCGCGCCGAAGCTCCCCCAACACCAGCGCCGTCAGCTCCCGCAATGATGGCGGATTGGGCAAAATATCCACCAGCCGCGCCGTCTGATTCTTGAGCAACGGCTCGGACGCCTCGGGCTCATTGAATGCGTTGATGCCGATCCCCACCACCGCGAGGCCCGGCGAAAACTGGTCCACCAGCAATCCCGCCAGCTTCCGGTCCTTCACGAGCAAATCGTTCGGCCAGCGCATTCGCAGGGACTGGACGCCCAGCCCGCGCAAAACATCGGAGACTGCCAGTCCCGCCGCCATCGGCAGCGCGCGTCCGGACGACGATTTTGGATTTGTCGGCACCACCGCCGAAAGCCAGAGCCCGCCCTCGTCCGAGATCCAGCTCCGCTGGAACCGCCCGCGCCCTGCGCTTTGCCGGTCTGCGCGCACCGCCTCCCACGCCTTCAAATTTGCCGCGACAAGATTCGTTGAACCAACGGCAACGTACTCGAACAACGTCCACCCGTCCGCCACCGACGCGTGCGGTGACGCGCCCGGGGCGAGTCTGCCGCCGGCTTCGTTTTGCAAGCCCGGATGCAATTCATGCGCCGCGGCCTTGGGTTGTTTGGACAAGTTCATCTGGTCGACGCTTCGGCATTTCTATGAAATTTTCAAGAGTATCTGGCCTTCTCCAACGGCGTCACCCACTGCGACCTTGATTTCCGCGACCTTCCCGGCCCTGGGCGCGAAAACGAACGTGTTCATCTTCATGGCTTCCAAGGTCACGAGATGGTCGTTTGCTTTTACCTCCTGGTCAGGTTTAACCACGATTTCAATCACACGCCCGGCCAGCGGGCTGGGCACATCGCCGGGGCCGGAACTGCCTGCGGCCGGAACCACCGCGGGGGCCGGCGCCGGTGCCGTAACGGGCGCGGACGCGGCCGGCTGGGGCCGGGCAACCGGAATGGGAGCGGGATTAACCGGTAACGCCCCCGATGCGGGCGCCACGCTGCCGTCTGACTCCTCCGGCACCTCGACTGTCACATCGTAAGGCCTGCCATCCACCGTCACGCGCAATTTCTTTATCATAGTAAGTCTTCCAGGGATTTTATCGGACCTTGTGTGACATGAAAATTTGCGTGCGCCCTTCCACCGCCCACACATTCAAGTGGGGTGCCGGGACGGCGAGCGGATTCACCGAAACCAGACGGAACGGCCGGCCCAGCAAAACCGCGATGGCTGCCGCAATCACCGCGACAATCTCCGCTTCAACCGACGCATGGGCTCCGCTGCCAACCATCACGCCGGTCTCCAGCGCATGCGCCTCACGCGCCGCTTCCAGGAAAGCCACGGCCCGCCGCAGCGACTCCTGGACGCGCACTGCATGATCCGGCTCGTCGATGTGCGGCAGCACGTGATGAATCAGGGCGAGAGTCTTCCCGAGATTCAACTCCGCCGTGAACATGTCGTCCCCGGCCTGTCCCCCGTCCGATGGTGTCCCCTGATTGCTCATGGTGGTGTCATGACGATATTCTTGTTTAGAGCGGGATCGTGCCGTGCTTCTTGGGTGGACGCGTTTCACGTTTGGACAACGTGTTGCGCAAAGCCAGTGAAATCCGCGCGCGCGTCTCCGAGGGCGCAATCACGTCCGTGATCATCGCCTTTTTGGCCGCCTCGTACGGCGAACAGAACTTGTCCCGGTATTCGGCCACCAGTTTCTTTTCCTCGGCCTTCGGGTCCTTGGCCGCGGCGATTTCCCGCTTGTAGAGGATTTTCACCGCCCCCTCCGCGCCCATCACCGCAATTTCCGCCGTCGGCCATGCATACACAAAATCCGCGCCCATGTCCGAGCTGCACATCGCCAGATACGCGCCGCCGTAGGCCTTCCGCAAAATCACCGTGATTTTCGGCACCGTCGCCGCCGCGTAGGCAAACAGCATCTTCGCCCCGTGCCGGATGATGCCGCCGCGTTCCTGCGCAATGCCCGGCATGAACCCCGGCACGTCCACCAGCGTCACCAGTGGAATGTTGAACACGTTGCAGAACCGGATGAACCGCGCGGCCTTGTCGGACGAATCAATGTCCAGCGTGCCTGCCTTCACGGCCGAGTTGTTCGCGATGATTCCCGCCACCACACCCTGGATTCGTGCGAAACCGACGATGATGTTTCGCGCCCATTCTTTTTGTACTTCAAGAAAATCGGCGTTGTCCACGAGCCGGCTGATGACCTTTTCGATGTCCAACGGGTTCTTGGCGGCGTCCGGCACCAGGGCGTCCATTTCGGGGTCGGACGCCAGATTCACTTCCGCGCCGGTCTGGTGCGGCGGATCCATCACATTGTTGGACGGCAGGAAGGAGAGCAACCGCTTCGCAATCTGCACCGCATGCGCGTCATTGTCCGCCACAAAATGAATGTTCCCGCTCACGCTCGCGTGCGTCATGGGGCTGCCAACCTCGTCCATCGTGCACTTCTGGCCCGTCACCGCCTGGATGACCTCCGGCCCGCAGATGAACATGTTCGAGCTCCCCTTCACCATGATGATAAAATCCATCAACGCCGGGGAATACGCCGCCCCGCCCGCGCACGGCCCGGCCACAATTGCAATCTGCGGCACCACGCCGGACAACAGCACATTCCGGAAAAACACCTGTCCGTACGCCGAAAGCGAATCGTCGCCCTCCTGGATGCGCGCGCCGCCCGAATCATTGAAGGCCACCATGGGACAGCCGGTCTTCAGCGCATAGTCCATCACGTCACAGATCTTCTTGGAATGGATGCGCCCCAGTGATCCGCCGCTCACGGTGAAATCCTGGCTGAACGCCGCCACCGGTTTGCCTTCCGACAAGCCCGTGCCGGTCACCACACCGTCACCGGGCAGCGACTTGGCTTCGAAGCCGAAATTGTGGCAGTCATGATCGGCATGCATGCCCCATTCTTGAAACGTGCCGATTTGGAACAGCTCGGCCAGTCGTTCGCGGGCGGTCATCACGCCCTTCTTCCTCCGGGCTTCCAGTTTGTCCTCGCCGCCGCCCGCGCGCGCCGCCGTGCGCCGTTTCTCCAGGTTTTCCATCAGCTCTTTGGATATGGCCATAAAAATTATTTGATTCTGTTGGTTCTGGTTCACCGCTCACGCGCCCGGCTTCGGCATGCAAAATTCCGTCAGTACGCCGAAGGTGGATTTTGGGTGCAGAAAGGCCACCCATTTGCCGCCCGCGCCGTCAAAAGGCTTTTCGTTGATCAATTTCACGCCAGCGCCCGAGGCCTGTTTGAGCTGGCCGTCCACATTGTCCGTGCCGAACGCGATGTGATGAATGCCGCCCGCGGGGTTCTTCTCCAGATATTTGGCAATCGGACTTTCGGGATCCGTGGGTTCGAGCAGTTCCAGATGCACTTCACCCACCGCGAAAAATGCCGTGCGCACCTTTTGTGACGGCACCTCCTCACGACGCTCGCATTTCAGGCCCAGCGCTTTTTCGTAATACGGCACAGCCTCGTCCAGCGAACGGACCGCGATTCCTAGATGATCAATTTTCTTTATCATAAATTCATCGGTTCAATTCGCGGCACCGCCGTTTTCGTCCAGCAACGTCCTCGCCGCCTGCACCGGGGTGACCCGGCCGCGCAGTACGGCTTCCCGCAATTCCGGCAACCGCGCCTTCACCCGCGGGTCCTGGTAAAAGCGCCTTTGCAATTCTTCCCGGATCAGGTCCGAGAGCCATTCGCCCGCCTGCTCTTCCCGGCGCCGGGCAATCACGCCCTTTGGCTCCAGCTCAGAGTAAAACTTCCCAATGCGCTCCCACGCCTCGGCCACGCCCTCGCCCGTCAGCGCGGAACACAGCGAAACTTCCGTCTTCCAGCCCGGCGTCGCCGGTTGCGCGTAATGCAACGCGGCGTCCTGCTCGGCGCGGGTTTGTTCCGCCCGCTGGCGATTACCGCCATCGGCCTTGTTGATCAGCACCGCGTCCGCCATTTCAATGATGCCCTTCTTGATGCCCTGCAGCTCGTCGCCCGAGCCGGGCAGCAGCAGCAACAGGACGAAATCCACCATCGACCTCAGCGCAATTTCGCTCTGCCCCACGCCCACGCTCTCCACCAGCACCGTGTCAAACCCCGCCGCCTCGCAGAGCAGCATCGTCTCGCGCGTGCGCCGTGCCACGCCGCCCAGGTTGCCGCCGGTCGGCGATGGCCGGATGAACGCATGCGGATCGCGGCTCAACTTTTCCATGCGCGTCTTGTCGCCCAAAATGCTGCCGCCCGAGAGCGCGCTTGAAGGATCAATCGTCAGCACCGCGACCGTCCGGCCGCGCCCCGTCAGATGGCAGCCAAACGCTTCGATGAACGTGCTCTTGCCCACCCCCGGGACGCCGGTGATGCCGACGCGCCGCGCCTTTCCCGTGCGCGGCAATAGTCGTTGCAGGACCTCCTGCGCCTGGCTTTCGTGCGGCCGCGAGCTGCTTTCGATCAGCGTGATGGCGCGCGAAAGAACGGCGCGGTCACCGGCCAGGATGCCCGTGACATATTCATCCACGCGAAGCGTCTGCAAACGCCGCGCCGGGCGGGGGCCGTCTTTGCCGCTGTTGTCATCCGCTGCATTCATGTCGCTCCCAATCGCGCCGGCCGCCATCGCCAGCCAGCCCTGCCAGAATATTGAAGCCGGCGCCTGCATGGGTTTATCACGTTTCCAGACGTTTGTTCAACTGGCCAAGTATTTCCCGGGCCGCGTCGGGTATGAATGTCCCGGGGCCGAACACCGCCGCCGCACCGTTTTTTTTCAAAAACTCGTGGTCCTGCGGCGGAATGACACCGCCCACCACCACCATGATGTCCTCCCGGCCAATTTTCTTTAACTCCTCGACGAGCTGGATGAGCAAAGTCTTGTGCCCGCCCGCCAGCGAGCTGATCCCCACCACGTGTACGTCGTTTTCCGACGCCCTGCGCGCAGCTTCCTCCGGCTGCTGAAACAGCGGGCCGATGTCCACGTCGAAACCCAGGTCCGCATACGCCGTGGCAATCACCTTGGCGCCGCGGTCGTGGCCGTCCTGCCCCATTTTCGCGACGAGAATGCGCGGACGCCGGCCGTGCATTTTGGCAAAATGGTCCGTCATCTCCCGCACCTGTTCAATCTGCGGGTCCCGGCCAAATTCGGATTGATAGACGCCGCTCACGGAGCGGATGGCGGCTTTGTGGCGGCCGAAC
>Ga0206937_10258_pt1 | contig 13548 bp, 14 predicted proteins | sample Alteio_BWOrgHeat_11_FD_152923 | JGI IMG/M metagenome (GOLD analysis project Ga0206937, IMG submission 152923) | Enriched cells from forest soil in Barre Woods Harvard Forest LTER site, Petersham, Massachusetts, United States -... | ecosystem: Environmental > Terrestrial > Soil > Temperate forest >... | reverse complement strand
GATCTGGCCGAGCAACGTGACTTCCTTGATCCCCCGCTCTGTCAGGCCACGCACCTCGGAGACGATTTCCTCGATCCGGCGCGAGCGCTCCGCTCCGCGTGTGTACGGGACGATGCAGAATGTGCAGTGCATGTTGCAGCCCTGCATGATCGATACAAACGCGGTCGCCTGATGCTCTTCCAGCACGTGTTCACGGATGGTTTCCTGCGAGTCAGCTTCCTCTTCCACATCGACGATGGAGAAACGGGCGTCGTCCATGCGTGCTTCGCGTTTCTTTTGGAAAATCTCGTCCACGTAATCCGCAACGCGATGAAATTTCTGGGTTCCCACCACGAGATCGACGTGCGCCACATCGCGCACCAGGTCGGCTCCCCTGCTCTGCGCCATGCACCCGAGAAATCCGAATACCAGTCCGGGCTTTTTCTTCCGCAGATTTCCGAGCATCCCCATTTTACCGATTGCCTTTTGCTCGGCCATGTCGCGGACGCTACAGGTATTCAGCAGGATGACATCAGCCTCCGCCTCCTGCGGCGTCAGCTCGTAACCGCGCGCGACCAGCATCTGCGCGACTTGTTCGGAGTCGCGCTCGTTCATCTGGCAACCGTAGGTTTTAATGAAGACTTTGGGCATCGGGCTGGTTAAGTTACATAGCACCACGGAAAAGTCGAGTAGCGCCAAGCATTGCGGTGATTTCAGTTTGGAATGTTTTTCGAACAGTTGCAGATTTTCTTGCCATCGGATTTTATTGACGCATAGTAGCCACCCGCTAAATAAACATTGTTTGAAAAGCGGTTTCCCGAGTCAGTTTCACGGGGTCTTAGCTCAGTTGGTAGAGCGCCTCAATGGCATTGAGGAGGTCAGGGGTTCGAATCCCCTAGGCTCCAAGTATCCATCGCGGATGGATACTTGCGTTCATTGAACCAAAAATCCCCTTGGTGCGACTTTACAGGCAACGGCCTCGGGTTGGTTATTTTTAGGCCCGCCGAACTGCCTTCTAAATATTGACTTTTTCTTTACCGGTGCCATCTTGGCACCATGTCAACAGTTGCAGAAAAAAAATCCCGTCTTGTAACGCGCGTACCCGTCGAGGTGCGGAACACCATTAAAGCCGCTGCCGATCTCCAGGGTTCCGCTCTCAACCAATTCATTGTTCAAGCTGCTTACCGGCAGGCAAAAGAAATCATTGAGCACGAAACCATCATCCGTCTGAATCGCGAACAAACCAAGCGGGTGTTTGAACTTATCGACAAACCGCCAAAACCCAACGCGGCACTGGTTGCCACAAAAGCGACCCATCGCAAGATTGTCCGTGCTTAAGATCGAATTGCTGGATGCGACACATGATCGCGCCGGTTTCGACTGCGGAACCGAGCCGCTGAACCGCTATTTTCAACAGATCGCCCGGCAGCATGTCGCGAAAGGAATTTCAAAAACCTACGTAATGGTGGAGGAATTCTCTACTTCCCCGAAGGCAGTGCTCGGCTTTTTTACACTCTCGCTGTGCCAGGTACTGGGTCAGGAAGTGCCCGCCAGGTGGTTGAAAAAATTGCCGGGCCAGATTCCCGCCATGAAACTGGGCCGCCTGGCCGTGGCAAAACAAAAGCACGGACACGGCTTCGGCAAGAGCTTGCTGGTGGAAGCACTCTTCAAGGTCGTCCAAGTCGCGGACATTGCCGGTGGTATTGGATTGTTCGTGGATGCAAAGGATGAGAAAGCAGTCGCTTTTTATGGGCGCTTCGGCTTTGAACCAACCTCCACCGGTTCACTAACATTGTTCATGCCAATGGAAACTATCAAACAATTTGTTGCTGTAATTTGACGTTTTGCAAAGAGTCACGCACAATTGTCAAAAAGGTGCCGGAGCAGGATCTGACTTCTGTAAATCCGACGACTTTGACCGAGATTTTCTGCTGGTTTTCAGGTACAACTGGCAAAAAGGGAACAGAGCCGCTAGGCTCCACTCCAGCCCGCCAAGGGCTGGCAGTTACGGGTTCCTACTTATCGGTTTCACTGCACTTGGATTGATTTCATTTTTTACCTTGGATTACCTTGGATTACCTTGGATTACCTTGGATTTGGTTGGATTTGGTTGGATTTTTAGAGAGCAAGGTTGTCTCGCTGCGCTCGGCTTGGTTGGATTTCCTTGGATTTGCTTGGATTCACTCTGATTGGGTTTACTTGGATTGAAGTTGGATAAGGTTGAGGCTCGTCAGCAGATTGGCGCAGATTTTCACTCTGTTCGGGTTGGACTGGCCGCGACTGGGTTTTTTAAAGGTCTTGAGTAATTGGGTTCGTTTGGCTTCGTTTTTTTGGGCTCTCCAGAGTAAAAATGGGTTCGTTCGGAAAAATGTATGTTTTTGGGGTGGATTGGTTCCGCATCAAGGCGCGACCGGCTTTTTTATATTAATTAGTGTGCGCTTGGTTCATTGAATTGATCCTGACAGAAAGCCGTTGGGAAAGCAAGGGAAACGTTTTGTTTGTGTAAGTTTATTTTGTAAAGAGAACGCCACATAAGAGTAGGAGGCACAAAAAAGTTCGTTGCGGCGGGGCTCCGTAACCAGAATGCAGGGTTCATGCGTTGGCGTTGATTACTTCGGTGATTTTGCGGGTGGGGGGTGGGACCAGGACCCATTGCATGCCGGCGGCTTTGGCGGCTTGGATGCCGATCTGGGCGTCTTCGAAGACGAGGCATTTTTCAGGGGCGACGCCGAGGCGGCGGGCGGCTTCGAGGAAGGGGTCGGGAGAGGGCTTGCCGTGGATGTAATCCTCGGCGCCGACGATTGCGTCGAATTTATCGGCGATGCCCAAGGCGTTGAGGGTCTGGAGGACTACGCGGCGGTATCCGCCGGAAGCGACGGCCATGGGGCGGGAGCCGTGGTATTGGTTTACCAACTCGATTACGGGCTCGATGGGGAGGATTTGAGGGATCATCTTTATGTAGATTTCCTCTTTTTTCAGCGCGGTTTCCCGTGGGGGCAGGGAGGTGCCACAACGTTCGTTGAGGATTTCCACGATTTTTTCGGTGGGGGTGCCTCCCAGTTCGTAAAAGAGGGCCTCGGGGAAAACGCAGGAGTCATCCTTCAGCGCAGCGCACCATGCCATGTAATGCAGGGGCATGGTATCGGCCAGAGTGCCGTCGCAATCGAAGATGTAGCCATCAAAATCTCCTTCAGGTAAAACCAAGTTCATGGGGCGAAACTACAAATCCCAAACATTTTTGCAATAAACCATTAGACAAACCGTCAAACACTGGTAACTTCGCGTTCCCTTTTTGAGGGCTTTATATCGGCGGTAGCGCGTCAATCCGTTGAAACCAGGCAATAAACCACGGTGAGGTTAGAATCCTCAGCCGCCGACACTTTGCTAAAAGCCGCTCTATGTGCATCCTGCATGTAGAGCGGCTTTTTCTTGCCGTGAAACACGCCGGAGTTCCGCGTTCCAGAAAGAATGGCGCTTCGCGCGAATGGTCGAATGTCGTCAGCAGGATGCAGATGACAGCGGGCAAGGATGCCCGCGCACCGCATCCACCGGACTTTTAGCCCCTCCTCCGAAATGAAATACTGATCAATTTTCCCCGAACGATTTTCCTAGGTGTTTTACCGGATAGGAAAAAGTTTATTATTCCTTCAGGATTCAGAGCATTCGCGCACTTTTTAAACAAGTGTAAGAAGCGAGCTTATGGAATCCGATATTTCACCAAAAATCATTGCAGCCCTGATTTCCGCAGATGCAACAGGGATGATCAGGATTCCCAATGGCTCCGCCAATGAAATCGAAGAGATGACGCTGCAACTTGCGGTGTTGGAAAAAATGGGATTTCTGTCACGGACGCCGGGAACAGGGTTTTACCGCCCATTCCATTTGACGGAAAAAGGAGTGAGGCTGAAAAAGGTGCTCATCAAGGCGGAAAAGGCGTCCGGGTTGCCCGGGTAGTGTAAGCGGACGGGTTTCCGGGACGCGGTGTGTTTACGGATGTGGAGGGAGATGGATCTGCTGCATCTGCGGCATTTGGCGGCTTGCCGCAAACACAAAAAAGCCAAGGAACAAAACCATGGCAACGGCGACAAGCGCCAGACCTATGTAGGAAATCACCAGTCCGGCAACTGCGAAGCTGTCGCCCTGCAAATTTCCCGTGCGTATTTTCGAACGGGCGATGTGCCCGCAGACGATGGCGGGAATCCACCCGAAGAATGCAAAGCCGAACCATCCGCAAAGCGAGAGGACGAAGGAAATAATCGCGAGTGGCTCTGTCTGGGATTGCGAACAGTTTACGGGGGCGTCCATGACGATGATGGTTATCTGGAAACGCGTGGGATTTCAAGATGCCATTGACGGCTGTTTTACATCGCGTTTTCAAGTTGAACCGGTAACGGCAAATGGGACAAGGTAGAAACCCGTGATATGACCGCCAAGCGCGCAAAGAGATCCACGAAAAAGACGGGCAGGGAGGCGGACGAGGAAATCTATTTTGGAGTGGGGAAATCCTCGCTTGGCGTGGTGCTTGTCGCATCCAGCGACAAGGGGGTGGTGTCGATACTGATGGGAGAAGATGCGGATGAACTCGTCCGTGATTTGCAGGAGCGGTTTCCAATGGCGCACCTTGTGCACGGGCGCGGTGACCGGGAGAGCGCGGAACTGGTGGCGCGCGTGGTGGAGTTTATCGAGACGCCTGCCCGCGGGCTCGATTTGCCGCTCGATGTGAGGGGCACGGCGTTCCAACGGCGGGTGTGGCGTGCGGTGCGGGGGATTCCCGTTGGCCGCACTAGCACTTATTCGGAGATTGCCCGCAGGATCGGTGCGCCGAAGGCGATGCGGGCGGTTGGCACCGCTTGTTCAAACAACAATATCTCGCTTGCGATTCCGTGCCACAGGGTGCTGCGGAAGGATGGGTCGCTTTGCGGGAGTATTGTGAGGCAGGGGGTCTTGATCAGCCGGGAGGCTGAGGCCAAGGCGACAGAGCATGTAAAGAAGGCGAGGAGTTGACGTGGTTTTGGCTCGTGAGGGGAAAGATGGTCTGTCCCCTCGTTTCCAAGTTGATGGGACAGAGGAGGAGTTTAGTTTGTGCTGGAGTGAATATTTGTATTCATTCAAGCGCTTCGTGATAAATACTATCACTCAATCACTTGAAAAAATGCCTAATCTATGAGTCCAAAAGCAGCAGCCGCTATCGGATTGAGGATTATAGGCGTTTGGCTCCTCCTCGAGGCTATATTCGGATTGATGAGCGTTTTCTTAATCCAGCCTGAATTTCTCGGGTTACTGGGTATGCACCGTCGGTGGTACGATGGTAACACAACCATCACGGCTCCCAACTTTTATCTGCATGACACTTACTACGTAGTGTCTCATTTTGGCTGGAGCTTTGCCGGGATCGTAATCCACTTTGCAATCGGTTTGGTATTGCTGTTTGCATCCAAACCGATTGGCCGCCTCCTGGCGCGTAAGCTCGATACATTTTGATGCTTAATGTCTCCTCGTTTTCAAGTCGAACTTGAAACAAAGGTGGTGAGAGCTTGATATGCTGGGAGGAATGGGCTTGTTTGTGGCGGATGTCCTCGCATATTGCTCCCTTCGTAATGCCGGATCACGACGAACATCATCACGACCACGAAGTCCATGACCACGACGAGCATGGTCATTCACATGGACACGGGCATTCCCATGCGCCTGCGAGTTTCGGGCGGGCGTTTGCGATCGGGATTACACTCAATACGGTTTTTGTAGTCGTCGAGGTGATTTATGGGTTGCTGGCGCATTCGCTCGCGCTGGTGGCGGATGCGGGGCACAACCTGAGCGATGTGCTGGGGCTGGTGCTCGCGTGGTGGGCAACGGTGCTGACGCGCCGGGTGGCGACCTCGCGATATACTTACGGGTTCAAGCGTTCGTCGGTGCTGGCGGCGCTTTGCAATGCGGTTTTCCTGCTGGTGAGCGTGGGGGCGATTGCGTGGGAGGCGGTGCGGCGGCTGCTCGCGCCAGCGGATGTGGCGGCGGAAACGCTGATCTGGGTGGCGGCGTTTGGCATCGTGATCAATGGGGCGACGGCACTGCTGTTCATGTCGGGGCGCAAGGGGGATTTGAATATTCGCGGGGCGTTTGCGCATATGATGGCGGATGCGGTGATTTCGGCGGGGGTGGTGGTTGCGGGAATCGTGATCCTGTTCACGCATTGGTTCTGGCTGGACCCGGTGGTGAGTCTGGTGCTGGTGGCGGTGATTGTTTATGGGACGTGGGATTTGTTGTGCGACTCGCTTAATCTGGCGCTGGATGCGGTGCCGGAGGGGGTGGATGCGGCGGCGGTACGGGCCTATTTGCTAGGCTTGCCGGGGGTGACGGATGCGCATCATTTGCATATATGGGGGTTGAGCACGACGGAGGTTGCGTTGACGGCGCACGTGGTGGTGGACAATCCGCAGCGCGGGGATGAATTGTTGCGCGAGATCAATCATGAATTAAGCGAACGGTTTCATATCGGGCATGCGACGATTCAGTTGGAGTCGGGCGGGCATGCGGGGTGCGCGTCGGGGGATTGCTGAAGCGGTTTAGGAAGACGATTTTGGAGCGCCCCTACAGGGCTGGGAAATTTTTTTGACGCTGTTCCCAGGGCGTTGCCCTAGGCTGGGTTGAATCGCCCCTTTGGGGCTGAAAAGAGTAATCGAGATTACAAAAATTTTCGCCAGTGAGTTATGTATTGGCGAGCAGCTTCTCGATGGCGCGGCGGGTGGGGGCTGAGGGCTGGGCTCCGGGTTTGGTGACGGAGAGGGCGGCGGCGGCGTTTGCGAAACGGACGGCATCGAGGAGCGGCTTTTCTTCGGCGAATGCGACGGCGAGCGCGCCGTTGAAGCAATCGCCGGCGGCGGTGGTATCCACGGGTTTGACCTTGAAGCCGGGGACGTGCTGGACGAGCCCGACCATGGCTACCAATGCACCGCGGGAGCCGAGGGTGATGATGACGATTTGCACGCCCCGGGCAAGTAGTGCGCTTGCGGCTTTGGTGGCGGAGGCGTTGTCCGTGACCTTGATGCCGGTGAGGAGTTCGGCCTCGGTTTCATTGGGCGTGAGGATGGTGACGCGCCTGAGCAATGCATCGGGCAGCGGTTGAGCGGGGGCGGGGTTCAGGATCACCGGGATTTTATTTTCGGCGGCGAGTTTCGCGGCGAACTGGATGGTGGGGAGGGGAGTTTCGAGTTGCATGACCAGCACGCTGGCACTGGCAATTGCGCTGCCTGCATTCGCGATGTTCGTGCGGGAGAGGCGGGAGTTTGCGCCGCTGGCGACTGCGATGCTGTTTTCGCCATCGGCGCCGACGAAGATGAGGGCGACACCGGAGGGCTGTGATTTGTCCCTGGAGACGTGGGCGATGTTGATCCCTTCCTTCGTGAAGCCGGCAATCGCCTGTTCACCGAAGGCATCGTTCCCGACGCTGGCTATGAATGTGACATCGCCTCCGGCGCGCTGCGCTGCCACGGCTTGATTTGCGCCTTTACCGCCGGGGGCGGTGTGGAATTTTCCGCCGAGGATGGTTTCACCCGGCTTGGGGATGCGCGCGACGTTGACGATCATGTCGGTATTTGAGCTGCCGATGACGACGATTGATTTTTTTGGCATGGAAAGAATTTTTAGACAGGATGAAAGAGGATTAGCCGAATATAAAGCCGGAGCGGGATGCAAGGCGATGTTTGCATTGGAGTTGCGGGTAGATTACGGTCAACTTTTCCCCAAGCAATGAAATCTTACGATTGGACCAGTTCGTTCCGGCATCTTTACGACAAGGCTCTGAGGCTTTATCAAAAAGGGAATCGCAATGCGGTGAGTTTTTTCACGGAGGAGGAATGCGGGTGGCTGGCTTCCATTGGTTGCCGGCCGGCGGAGCTTTTTGATTTTGCGGAGGATTACCCGGATCTCGACTGGGATGAGGCTTTGCTCATTACCTCGGCAAGACGGGATTATTTTCTTCATGTGATGAAGGGAACGCCCTCCGGCAAGATGCTGGCAGGCGGTGATTTTCCGCCCAAGAATGAGGAGGCGGATGGGATTCGCTGGCTGCCGCGCATTATACTCAAGGCGAAGGCAAAATTGCGCGGCGAGCTGCCGGATTCGCTGATGTATTGCTGCGGCGGCGACCGGGGTTTCCTGAAGAAGTTCGATATTCATCCCGCTGACTTTTTGCGGATAGTGTGGGCGGCGGAGGGTGACGACCAACGGGTGGTCGATTTTGTGAAATCCCGGCATGACAATGAACCTGCCCATGCGAGATAGCCAGACGCCATGACGGGCATGAGTGACAACGCGCTTTATCTGTGGCTGTTTGCGTTGCTGCTGTACTCGTGCATCGGGTGGGGGGTATGGCGTTACGGCAGGAAGCAGGCGAGCGGGAAGCATTTGATCCTGGGTGCGGCGTTGATGGGGTATTCTTATTTTGTCAGCAACACGATTGCGCTGTACGCGATCGGCACGGGCCTGACGCTCCTGGTGTTTGTTTTGAGGGATTGATCGGTTACGTTTGGACAGGCTGAGAATAATTTTTAAAAACCCATGACACTGGAAAACACGACAAACGCGACGGCTCCAAAGATCAGCGTACTGATCCCCGCCTACAACGAGGAGCTGTTGATCGGCAAGGTGATCGAGGCTGTGTACGCGAGCTTTACGGCGATTGATTACAAGGCGTGGGAGATCATCGTGTGCGACAATAATTCCACGGACCGCACCGCTGCCGTGGCGGTTGAAAACGGGGCACAGGTGGTGAAGGAGCCGCACAATCAGATTGCGAGGGCAAGGAACACGGCGGCCAAAAGCGCGCGGGGAAAATGGCTGATCTTTATCGATGCGGATACTTACATGACGCGCGGCATCCTTGGAAAAACCATCGAGGCATTTGAGGGTGGAAAAATCTGCTCGGGCGGTTGCCATTTGAAATTCGACAAGCAGAATATCGGGTGGTTCCCCACGATGATGACGGGACTGTGGAACAGCATCTCGGGTTTTGTGAACCTGGCGGCGGGGTCGTATCTGTTTTGTTATCGTGAAGCGTGGGCGGACATCGGGGGATTTGACGAGGAGGTGTATGCGGGCGAGGAGATTTTCTTTTCACAAAAATTGAAGGCCTGGGCGAAGGAGAGGGGATTGAAATTCAAAATACTGACGGGCGAGCCGGTGATCACTTCCGCGCGCAAGATGGATTGGTACGGGCAGCGGCAGCTTCTTTACCATGTGCTGAAGATGATGTGGCCGGGCTCGATCAAAAAGCGGGAGTCCTGCGAGCTGTGGTACACGCGGCCGGAGTAAATATTAAAAATCCTCATTTTTTAATATTAGGCTTGAGAATTTTTTTTATTAAGCCAGCATCAAATTTGCTCATGGAGGAAGTGTTCCTGTGAATTCGAAAAGAGATAAATAAATAATTTATTTATTCTAAAATCAAAATAACAAATCCAAGGCCAGGCTTTAGCATTACTATTTTTAAAAAAGATTCATGAATTTGTTCAGCCGAATATCTTTTTTCATCCTGCTGGCAGGATTGGTTATTTGTGCGTCCGCGAAGGCGCAGTCGGTTGATTATGTTTATGGGATTGAATACGGGGAGGGAGCAGGCGCAGCGGGCGACACTTGGAATCTGGATCAATTGGCTGTGAATATCAATGCGGGAGGCACTGCGACGAGTTACACGCAGACCACGTTGACTAATCTGACGCAATATATTGCGAACTACGACACCACTGGGAATACCAATCGTAACCAGACCATTAATGGTCTGGCGCTGGACCCCAGCACGAACACGCTTTTTTTCACCTATAGCTACAACAACAATAGTAACTCCAATAACGGGACTTTTTTCGCCCAATCGTATGCGCTCCGGTACAATGGCTCCGGATTCACGGCGACCGAAATCTATACATATTCGGAGGCCTCTGGAGCCGCAGGAACTGCCGGTGTGATCGGATCGGGCGGGGCTGCGGGGAGTACCAACGTGGGAGCCGGCTGGTTCACCAAGGGAGCGTTTTATAACGGCTCCTACTATGTGGGCATACAGAGCACAAATAATCTGGTTCAATTGACCCTTGCAGCTAATGAGAATTCTGTGACCACGGCGACTGTTGCTACAAATATCAACCACAGCGGCGCCGATGCCAGTGAGGGCGGCGACCTGGTGATAAGCGCCGGAACTCTTTACGTTTCCGGAGCCAACGGAAGCGCCTCGGCATTTGCGACGGAGACTCTTGCCAATGCGATGAGTTCCTCCGGCACGGCTTGGAACGCCGCTTCCAGTTCGACCCGCTCGGATTACTATCAATTGGCCGGTTTGGGGGGGATTCCCCAACTATTCGGATATTCCGGAAATACCGATCAGTTCGGTCAGTTTACAAACTTTACCAATCCAGGCACGACCACGCCGACCTTCACTGTGATCACGGGAACTTCACCCGTCCTTTTTGCCGACATGTCCGACGGTTCGAATCATTCAATCATTACTCCGGAACCAGGGACCGTGGGGGCGGGGATCATCGGTTCACTGGCCGTGCTGGCCATGTGTCTTCGCAGAAGAAGTCGGACCGACGCGCTGTAATAATTTGGATCCGTTTCGCTGACCGGAGATTTCCCGGTCACTGCATCCGGGCCTCGGCTTCATGCACCTGTTGCAACATTTCCGGGAAGAGTGAATTGCGGTTCATCTTCCGGAAACAATCACGTGCCTCGTCAAAGCGGTTGCACCCGGCAAGAATCAAACCGTAATACACAAGACAGTCATCGCTTGATTTTTCCTGCTGGCTGAGGGCATCGAGAATTGCCGCAGCCTTTGTGGCAGTCTTTTCCGACGGATTCTCCCGGTAAATGCTGAAGGCGTAAACCGCGGCATGGCGGACCGGCTTGGGATCGGCTTGATAAACCTCTTTCGCCAGCCTTGCGGCGAGGTCGGGCTGCGAGTTCCTGACGAGAAGCAGTGTCGCCACCGAAAGCTTGACGGAAGGATCGTTCGGGCGCTCCTCCAGAGTTCGCTTCAAGAGGCGAAGCAGATTTGCTGAATCGTTTCGCTGGCGGTAATAAACGAAAAGTTGTTGCTGGGTCTTCGCATACGCCGGATCAGCGGTCGTTATTTTCCAAAGTGCGCCAACTGCATCGTCCGGGCGGTTTTCCGAAAACGCGAGCCTGGCGAGAGATTCCAATGAACCGGGATGCCGCTGTGCGGAAGAGACGGCGGTGTCCCACATCGCACCCGCGAGATCGCCCTGCCGGACATTCCGGTATGCTGTCGAAAGGAATGCGTTTCTTTGGGGATTAAACGGTCCCCAATTCTGGTTCGAGAGAAGCGACTGCACGGCGGACCAGTCTTTCAAGCGCGAGTAACAATCCGCAAGCACAATTGGGAGCGGCTTGGCTTGCAAGAAGGCGGGAGGCAGATGATTCAGCCAGTCAATAGCTGCCTGCGGCCCCTGCCTGTTCATCACCCACTCCGCAAGGTTCGCCGTGGATGCGGGGCTTTTTTCAACTGATCGCTCCATCCAGTCCAGGGCTGCGTAGTACAGCGGACACTTGAGATATTGCATAAGGTCCAGCATAAGGAGGTGGTCGTCCATTCTGGCGTTTGGAGATTTTGTGAGCAGGCAACTGAAATGGAATGCGGCGGCGGAATCCTTTGTTTTCAACGACCTGCGAATCAGAAGGCGGAGTGCATCACCGCCGTATTGCGGATCGTCGATCAAGTCCTCAAGGCTGTTTGCAGCCTGTTCTGGCGCACCGGACAGTCCATTCAGAAGCCAGATTTTGCTGAGGTTAAGCTGTGCATTTTTTGCGAATGTGGTACCGGGAAATTCCCGCATGAGCCTTCCAAATAACTCCGCTGCGCCAGCGATGTCTCCCGACGCCGAGGAGAGCATCGCCTGCATCTCCAGAAAATCCGGCCGGTTTCCACCGGATTCGGTGATTTGAGCCAGCATGGCGCGCGCGGCAGCCAGTTGATTGAAAATAAGGGAACACCTGGCAAATTCGATTTTTGCCTTTGGATCATCCGGAAGCAATTCAACGACCTTCCGCCTGCATTGAAGGGCTTCCGCGGATCCGGTTGACTCGAATGTTTCAGCGAGCAATTTCCATGCAGCGGGATTTTTTGCATTTTTCTGGATGCTGATTTGAATGTTGATCACCGCCTCGTTCAACCGGCCTTCCTTCAGATATTCCCTGGCGCGTTCCAAAGAACGCTCCGCTTTCCAATGGCCGTAAAAGGCCGCACCTTTCCAGATGCATGCCGTCATCAGAACGATGATCACTGCTCCGAGAATCTTTTTTCGGGAAATATTCATGAGGTTTTCCCGTGTTGTGGCGGTCCGAAACCTAGGATTCCACTCATAAATGATTTTGCGAAACAGCAACAGGAGAAATAATTTTTTGCAACACTTCCTGCAGGGACTGGACCGCTTCGGCGTCCGTGCTCATGCCTGTGACAAGCAACTCAAGGATCGCGCGGCGGTTGTTTCTCCGCCCTGCCAGCGCCGCCTTGATGCGTCCGCCAATCGAAAGGTCGCTTTTCAACGCCATGAAGCCCGCGGTTTTCAAATCGGAAAGCAGGTAAAAAACCTGGACGGGTCTGTCATTCGTCCGGAACAAGTAGTGGTGAAACAGCATCGGAATGCCATTAACGATGATTTCCACCGGGGGATTTTCATGGACAAACTCATACCCTTCGGCTGGCAGGCAAAGATTGGGACGATGTGATGTTACAGAGGCTTCGGAAGATCTTCCAACCGGCCAGCGAAGAAAACTCAAATTCCATGAAAGCCCGTTATCCTGGTGCCATTTGAAGGACAGACAATCGTTCGTCCGCAAAGCCGCACGCTCATCCGCGGAGATGTCCTGGACTTCGAAACGGGTAAAACCGGCGGTTAGCGGTGGCGGAGCGGCAACGGTCCATTGAGGTTCTAATCCGATTTCATGACTCTTGTACCACGCTTGAGTCACAATCTCCGCCGTGATCCAGATGCCAATCATGCAAAGGGACAAGGTCGGGAGAAAAGGCTTTCCCGGTTGCGACGCCCCGGATTCCCGCGCGGCAGGGATTCCATCGCGCATCCCGCCGGATGATCGTGGGATTTTCGGCCCGAGGCACCATGCCAGGCCGAGCACCACGACAACACAGGCGCCCATTTCAATCGCTCCAAACCAATCGTGCCAGGACTTCATCGCGGCGAAGCCGTGGGTTCCGGCAATCACGCTCAAGGAAAATGCGCGGGCAACATTGAGAACAAACGCGGCGAAAATTCCCAGAAACACAACCAGCCATCGCCTTGACGTTCGCAGATTCCAAAGCTCGCCGCCGACGAGTGCCAGCATGAGGCTGGCTTGCAGGGAGCGCATGCCGCTGCATGCCTCGCCCACTCCCACGATCCCGTTGGCAAGTTCAATCAGATTACCTTTTTGCAAGGCGGGGATTTTTAACAAAAAGAGCCCCTCGACGGTGATGGACGCCACCATGTGCATCATTTTCTGAACCAGCGGATCTTCGATAAACTTGGACCACGGCACCGCTGTGGCGGTGAACAGCACCGGAAAGAAAAA
>Ga0206937_10265_pt1 | contig 13565 bp, 13 predicted proteins | sample Alteio_BWOrgHeat_11_FD_152923 | JGI IMG/M metagenome (GOLD analysis project Ga0206937, IMG submission 152923) | Enriched cells from forest soil in Barre Woods Harvard Forest LTER site, Petersham, Massachusetts, United States -... | ecosystem: Environmental > Terrestrial > Soil > Temperate forest >... | reverse complement strand
CGAGGAACATTTCCCATTGAACCGGGCTGCGGCGGTTTTCGACATGATTTACCGGCCGGCGGAGACGTCGCTGCTCAAGGCCGCCAGGGCGGCGGGCTGCCGGACGGCCAATGGCACCGGGATGCTGCTGCACCAGGGCGCGCGTGCGCTGGAATTGTGGACGGGACGTATGGCACCGATGGAAGTCATGCGCGACGCGCTGGTGAAAAACGTGTATGGGGATTAAGACGATTTTTAGTCCGCAGTATTGGGCCGCCGTGCCGTTCCATTTCTGGTCGGTGGTTTTTTTCGCGCTGGGCAGCATGGTGGGCAGTTTTCTCAATGTCTGCATTCACCGGCTGCCGTTGGGACAAAGCATCGTTTATCCGCCATCGCATTGTCCCCACTGCAAATACTCCATTCCCTGGTACCTGAATGTGCCCCTGTTGACGTGGGTCTGGCTGCGGGGCAAATGCGCAAACTGCGGCGCGCCAATCTCCGTGCGGTATGTTCTGGTGGAACTGCTGACAGGTGTGACCTTTCTGGTCTGCTGGCTGGAGTTCGGACATCAATCGGCCTGGCTGGCGCTGGTGTACTGCATGTTTTTGTCGGGCCTCATCGCCGCCAGTTTCATCGACATTGAACATTTCATCATTCCCGACGAAATCACGATTGGCGGCATGTTTGCCGGGCTCATCTGCTCGTTTCTCCTGCCGTCGCTTCATGAGAGCGCCTCGCATCCGGCGGCGCTCGGACGCGGCATTTTGGGCGCGCTGGTGGGGGCCGGAATCATTTATTTTGTCGTGCGCCTGGGCAAGCTGGCGTTTGGCCGGCACAAGTTCAAATACGAGCAGCCGGAAAAGATTGTTTTCAACGAAACCACCATTGTGCTGCCCGGCCATGAAATCGCCTTCGAAGAGGTTTTTTACCGGAAGACCGACACCATCCGGCTGAAGGCAAGCATGCTGGAACTCTGCGACCGCTGCTACAAGGATGTCTGGGTGCGGCTCAGCCCGTCGCAATTATTCATAGACGACGAGGCATTGAACCCGGAGGACATCCCGTTCATGGAAGCGACGACGGACTTGGTGATAGTGCCGCGCGAGGCGATGGGCCTGGGCGATGTGAAATTCATGGCGGCCATCGGCGCGTTCCTTGGCTGGCAGGCGGTCGTCTTCTCGCTGGGATTGAGCGCGATGCTGGGATCGGTGGTGGGGCTGACATTGATTGCAATGAAGCGCCTGGGCCGGGGCCGGCCCATGCAATACGGACCATACATCGCGGCCGCGGCGGCGATCTGGGTTTTCGGAGGATACCGCTGGTGGGACTGGTTTTGGAAATGACGGTGCTTCCCCGGCTGGCGAATGTCTGGCGCCGCTGATCAGATCAGCTTCCCCTGGCAAAAATTTATTTTCCGCACTGCGCCTTCTGGCGGAGGGCGTGGTCAACCAAAACCAGCGCGGTCATGGCTTCGACCATCGGCACGGCGCGAGGCAGGACACAAGGATCATGCCGGCCGCGGCCCTTCAAGGTGGTATTGTGGAAATGAACGTCCACGGTGTCCTGCTCATGCATGACCGTGGCTACTGGCTTGAAGGCGACTCGGAAATAAATGGTTTCGCCGTTAGAAATGCCGCCCTGAATGCCCCCCGATCGGTTCGTGACGGTGCGCACCTTGCCGCCCTTCATGCGGAAGGCGTCATTATGCTGCCTGCCCGTGAGCAGGATGCTGTCGAACCCGGAGCCGACGTCAAAGCCCTTGGACGCGGGCAGGCTGAGCATGGCCTTGGCCAGGTCGGCCTCGAGGCGGTCAAACACCGGCTCGCCCCAGCCCGGCGGAACGCCGCGGGCGATGCCTTCCACGATGCCGCCCACGCTGTCTCCGGCGCGACGCATTTTCTCAATGAGCCGGATCATCTTCGCGGCCGCCGCCGGATCCGGGCACCGAATGATGTTGGACTCGATGTCACGGAACTTGACGGTTTCCGGGTTCACCTTCGCAATGATGCGCTGGACCTGCGTGACGCAGCCGAGGATTTCGACGCCGAAACGTTCGCGCAGGAGCTTTTTGGCAATGGCCCCGGCGGCCACGCGGCCGATGGTTTCGCGCGCGCTGGTGCGGCCGCCGCCCTGCCAGTTGCGGATGCCGAACTTGGCGAGATAAGTGTAGTCCGCGTGGGAGGGCCGGAACTTGGTGGCCATCTCGGAATAGGCCTCGGGGCGGGCGTCCTCGTTCCTGACCCACAGGCTGATGGGCGTGCCGAGGGTTTTGCCCTTGAACGTGCCGGAAAGGATTTGGACCGTGTCCGATTCCTTGCGGGGTGAGACGATTTTCGACTGCCCCGGCCGACGGCGGTCAAGGTCAGGCTGGATGTCAGCCTCGGTCAGGGCCAGCCGGGGCGGGCAGCCGTCAATGACAACGCCCACGCCGCCGCCGTGGGATTCGCCCCAGGTGGTGATGCGAAACAACTGGCCAAAGGAATTTGCCATTCATCGAGAATGCGCGAAAACGGAGCAGAGGTCAAACCCGCTGTGCCTGTCTCTAGCCGCTTTTCGCGGGTTTGGCAGCGAAGGTGAATTCAAATTCCCCTTCGACATTGGCTGCTGCGCCGTCCGAAATACGGTCGTACATTTCAACATGCGCCCGGATTTTTTCGGGCGCCAACCATTGGATTTTCGAAAAATATACGTGGGAATACGCCGAGGTTGGCGGCAGATTTGGACCAAGCGGCTTTGTATTGTCGCGGTTGATTTCGGCGACGCGCGAGCCGGCCGGCATATTTACGAAGAGAATTCTGTCTCGTTTGAGCCAAAATAATCGAGGATGGCAACTTCGCTGTCATCCGGATACCAAACCAGTTCGGCGCTTCGCTCCACGCGCCAGCGAAACAAGATGGCGTGATTCCGCGCATCAAGAATTACCAAAGTTCTGACCGGATTCATCGCGTCAGTCCGGTCCTCATGAAGGGCAAACAGGTATTTCCCCTTTGGGGAAGGCGAAGGCTTTTCAGCAGGCGTCATCGCCTGCTGGCCCAGGCAGGACGTTGCAAACGCAACACAAAGGGCCAAAAAGCTCAGGCAAGTTTTAGTTTTCATAAGTGCTGCAGCTACCGGCCGCCGGGCCAAGGGGTGGCGCTCCAGTTGTGCTTGGCGTTACTTTTCAGTCAGTACGCCTTCGATTTTAAGAAGCTCCTCGGCGCTGAAGCCGAGTGATTTTATCGCGGCAACATTTTCATCTATCTGCGCGGGCCGGCTCGCGCCGATCAGCGCAGAGGTGACGGCGGGCTGGCGAAGCACCCAGGAAAGCGACATTTGTGCGAGGGTTTGTCCGCGCGCCTTGGCGATGGCATCCAGCGCGGTCAGGCGTGACCGCATTTCCGGGGTGATGGTCTCCGGTTTCAGAAAGCGCGGATCGTGTCCGGCGCGTGAATCGGCTGGAATGTCCTTCAAATAACGGCTGGTGAGCAGTCCTTGCGCGAGCGGGCAGAAAACAATGCCGCCGATGCCTTCCTTCAACAAAACATCAAAAAGCCCGTGCTCTGGCAGGCGGGCGAGCATGTTGTACTTGGGTTGATGAATGACGAACGGCACGCCGAGGTCGCGCAGCAGTTTGGCCATGCGTGTCGTTTCAGGTGGTTGATAATTGGAAACGCCCGCGTAAAGCGCCTTGCCGCTGCGGACGGCCTGGGCCAGCGCGCCGGCGGTTTCCTCGAGGGGCGTATCGGGGTCAGGACGGTGATGATAAAAAATGTCCACGTAGTTCAGTCCCATGCGGCCCAGCGACTGGTCCAGCGAGGCAAGGAGGTATTTGCGCGAGCCCCAATTTCCATAAGGCCCCGCCCACATGTCATAACCGGCCTTGGTGGAGATGATGAGTTCATCGCGATACGGCAGCAGGTCGAGCTTGAGCAACTGCCCGAAGGTTTCCTCGGCAGAACCGTAGGGCGGCCCGTAGTTGTTCGCGAGGTCAAAATGCGTAATGCCCAGGTCGAAGGCCCGCCGGGCGATGGCGCGGGAGTTTTCAAAGGAATTGACGCGGCCGAAATTATGCCACAGGCCGAGCGAAATGAGCGGCAATTGAAGACCCGAGCGCCCGCATCGCCGGTAGAACGCCGGATCGTCATAGCGGGTGGAGGAGGGAAGGTAGGTTTGCGGGTCGGTCATCACGACGGGCAGATTACAAAACGAGTTGGGGTGATGCAATGCCAGGCTGGTCGGCGGCCTTGATGGGGCAGGGGGGCAAAAACACATTTCGGACGCCAATTTGGAGCTTGCGTTTTTGGCTGTAAAACGGATGATTTCACACCCTGACTATGGAAAAAGAAGCAAATTCCGGCAGTGACATTTACGCGTTGGTGGCATGGGCGGATGCGCACCGCAAGCAGTTGATCTGGGGCACAGTTGTCGTGCTGGCGCTGGTCGCGGTGGTGGGCGGGTATTTGATGCATAAAAACGGCCGCGAAGACGCGGCGGACGCGGCCTTGTTTGCGCTACAGCTTCCGGTTCCGGGCCGACCGGAGATACAGACGGCGCCCGTCGCGTCCTTTGTGCAGGTGGCCGACGAATATCCGGACACGAGCGCCGGGGCGCGGGCAATGCTGGTCGCGGGCGGAATGTATTTTGAAGGCAACGATTTTGAAAAGTCGCGGGGGATGTTCCAGAGGCTCCTGGCCGGGCATCCGGATTATCCCCTGGCCAACCTCGCGGCGCTCGGTGTGGCCGTGAACCTGGAAGCCGAGGGAAAGCTGCCGGAGGCCGCGGCGCGGTATGAGGAGATTGTCCACCACGTGCCGCAGGATCCGGCGTGGCCGCAGGCGCAATCCGCCCTGGGCCGCATTTACACGCAGCAAAACCATCCCGAACGCGCGTTTGACGTTTACAAGCAGATGCTCGAGGAGCGGAACGGCGATTCCTGGACGATGGAGGCCCAGCCCCAAATTCGCGAACTCCTGGACAAATATCCGGCCCTCAGACAGCAACTGGCCCCGCCCCCAACCGCTCCCGCCAGCACGCCGGCACCTTCCCCGATTCCGCCTGCCGCTCCGACCCTGGACCTGATCAAACCAACGTCGCCGCAATGAGCAAGAAATGTTTGGCCGAATTTATCGGCACGTTCACGCTGATTTTTGTCGGTGTGGGGGCAATCCATAACAGCGCAGATCCGTCGGCGGGAGTGGGACTGTTGGGCGTGGCGCTCGCGCACGGGCTGGCAATTGCGGTGATGGTGTCGGCGACGGGCGGCATTTCCGGCGGGCACCTGAACCCGGCGGTGACGTTCGGCATTCTGGCAGGTGGAAAAATCAAGCCCGTGGATGCAGTCGCCTACTGGATATCGCAGCTCGCAGGCGGCGTGGCGGCAGGCCTGCTCCTGCTTTGCATATATGGTGCAGACGGCAAGGAAATTGTGGCCAAGGGAACGCCCGACCTTGGCCAGGGCGTCAGCGCCGGCACCGGCATCCTGGTTGAATTGGTGCTGACGTTTTTCCTGGTTTTTGTGGTGTACGGAACGGCGGTGGACGCGCGGGCACCAAAAATCGGAGGCCTGGCCATCGGGCTCACGGTGGCGCTGGACATTCTCTTCGGCGGGCCATTGACGGGTGCGGCGATGAATCCGGCGCGCACATTTGGTCCGGCCGTTGCCAGCGGGCATTGGGCCAATCACCTGGTTTACTGGATTGGGCCGATGGCCGGCGGTGCCCTGGCCGGTCTGGTGTACGGGCGCTTTCTGATTAAGGAACCGAAGTAAGCCGGTTGCGACATCCCGGCAGACGGATCAAACCGGCACGCCACAGAGCCATCGTTTAACCTGCATGAATTTGTCACTAATCGGGACCGGGTATGTCGGGTTGGTCACCGGGGCCTGCTTCGCGGAAGTCGGGCACAAGGTCATCTGCGTGGACCGGGACGCGGAGAAGGTGAAGCTGCTGCAGTCGGGCGGAATGCCGATTTACGAGCCGGGCCTGGAGGAGCTGGTCAAAAAGAACGTGGCCGCCGGACGGCTCAAGTTTACGGATTCAACGCGGGAGGGGGTGGAGAATTCGGAGGTCGTCTTCATCGCCGTGCCGACGCCACCGCTGCCGGACGGTTCGGTGGATTTGAGCTTCATCGAGGGTGTGGCGCGGGAAATCGCGGCGGCGATGACCAGTTACAAGATCATCGTGGACAAAAGCACCGTGCCGGTGAAGACCGGGGACAAGGTGGCGGAAACCATAAAGCGTTATTGCAAAAGCCAGGTGGACTTTGACGTCGCCAGCAACCCGGAATTTCTGCGGGAGGGATTTGCGGTGGAGGACCTGATGCATCCGGACCGGGTGGTGGTCGGCGTCCGCACGGAGCGGCCGGTGAAGGCATTGAAGGAAATCTACGAGCCGTTCGGCGCACCGATCATCGTGACGGACATCAACTCGGCGGAGTTGATCAAGCATGCCGCCAACTCGTTTCTGGCATTGAAAATTTCCTACATCAACGCGGTTTCGGTCATCTGCGAGGCCACCGGCGCCAACGTGCAGGAGGTGGCCGCAGGCATGGGCATGGACGCGCGCATCGGGCGGCGTTTCCTGGATGCGTCGCTGGGCTTTGGTGGAAGCTGTTTTCCGAAGGACCTGAGCGCGTTCATCAAGATTTCCGAGCAGCTTGGCTACGACTTCGGCCTGCTCCGCGAGGTGCAGCGCATCAATACCGACCAGATGGAACGCTTCGTCAAAAAAATCGTCGAGACCCTGTGGGTATTAAAGGACAAGACCATCGGCGTGCTGGGCCTGGCATTCAAGCAGAACACGGATGACGTTCGCATGTCGCCGGCCATCGAACTCTGCCTCCGGCTGCAAAAGGAAGGCGCCGCATTGCGGGTGCACGATCCCAAGGCCATGGACAAGGCGCGCGCCCTGTTGAAGGACGTGGTTTACGTGGACGACATGAATGCCGTTGCGGAGGGCTGCGACGCGCTGGTGATCGCGACGGAATGGCCGGAGTTCAAGAAGCTGGATCTCGAGCGCGCCCGGAAGGCCCTGAGCCATCCGATCATGTTTGACGGGCGCAATCTTTTCGATGTGAAGGAAATGAAACGGCTGGGCTTCATTTACAAGAGCATCGGCCGCGGATAAACCAGTTTGCGCGTTGCCAATGGACAACAGCCCGGGTAGCAAACAAAACCCCGGCGTAATCGAGGTGGCCGCGGGAATTGTGTTTCGCGAAGGCCGCGTGCTGATTGCCAGGCGGCGCCCGCAGGACCATCTGGGCGGGTTGTGGGAATTTCCCGGCGGCAAACGGCAGCCCGGCGAATCCTACGAAGCCTGCCTGCATCGCGAATTGCGCGAGGAACTGGACATCGAAGTCCAGGTGGGCGAACGCATCGCGAACATCACTCACGACTATCCTGAAAAATCCGTCCATCTCGAATTTTTCCTTTGCCGCTGGGTCCGGCATGAACCGCGCGCCGTCGGTTGCAGCGATTTCGCCTGGGTGCGGCGCGAAGAACTGGCGAATTACGCCTTCCCCGCCGCCGACGCCCAACTGCTCGCCAGGCTCACGGCCGACGCCTCCCTCTGGCCGGCCTGACGCCTTCGTTCAGGCCTTGCCGTAAAACTGCTCCACGACCGCGCGAAAATCATTTTCGCCCACGCGGATGATGTCCAGCTCGCGCTTCGCGTTCTCCTCCGAATCGCTCGCGTGCGCAGCGTTGACCATGATGGTCTGCCCGAATTCACGCCGTATGGACCCCGGCGGCGCCTTGGACGGGTCCGTCGGCCCGAGCACGTCGCGGATCTTCCGCACCGCCTCCACGCCCTCGTAAACCAGCGCGATGCATTTCTCCGTGCCCGGCTGGTTCATCTGGTCCGGTGGCGTTTCGGACGGTGACCGCCCCGACATGAAGCGCACGATGTTCTCGAACTGGTTGTCGCCGAAAATCGGGCCGATGATTTCCCCCAGCTGCCGTTCCTGCTCCGGGGGAATCGCGAAACCCAGCTCCTTTTCCAGCACCGCCTTGGTCCGGGACGCCACCATGTCCTTCAACCGCGTCCGCAGGACCTCCTTCACCGGCCCGTAAAATTCCACCGCCTCCGCCACGCTCATCCGGTGCACCTTGATGCCGACAATGTAAAGCCCCGTTCGCGAGAAGAAATCAATCACGTTGCCCGGCCGGCCCGTGGCGAACCGGAAATTGTCCGGCTTGATCAACACTAGCGTCCGCTGCGGCCTTTCTCCCGCCGCATAAACCATTGTGTTCTCCACCACGCCGCCGTCCGCGTCGGAGTAATGCGCCCAAAGCTTGGCCTTGACCTCCGCCTCCTCCCGGTTCGGCGCCGCCAGCACCGCCGGCTCGAAATACTTCACCTGGTCGTTCTCATCAATCACCAGGTCCCCGTAGGTGTCACGGATGGTCTCGCCGCCCCGGCGCTCCGCGCTGATGTTGCCGATGACCGACCGCGTCTTGCGCACCGCGTCCTCGCCCTTCAACAACAGCATCATCAACCGCCGGCGCCGGCCGGTCTTGGCGTCGGGCGCCAGGTTGTTGAGGATGTAATCGTAAATCAGCTCCTGGATGCGGCGGTCCTGCGGATCGTTCGCGGAAACGATCTTTTCCGAATACTTTTTCACCAGCTCGGGACTTGGCGCGAACATCCGTGCGCCCGCCAAATCCAGCCCGGTGCGTGTGATCAACCGGCTTAAAATCCCGCCGGTCCGGGATTTGTGCAGCGAATAGGGGGTGATGATGACGTAGGCAAGTTCCTGCGGCATAAAGTCAGTTGGCGGCGGCGGGCTTCACGGGCGGGGTGGCCGGCGTCGTCGTGGCGGCCTTTCCACCCAGAATCTTGAACATCACCGTTCCGCACGTCGGGCATTTGCCCTTGATGGCTTTACGTCCGTTCTTCATCACTTCTTCCATTGCGTCCACTATTTCCTTCTTCGCCTTGCACTTAACGCAGTATCCTTCAGGCATATAAGAGTTCCTTCCCGGACGCGTCATGCGTCCGCACCGTGTTCCAATTACCTTAAGGTTCGCCCCTCCCAACCGTCAACTCGTAAAGGTCACCCCCATTTTTCATCCCTTTTGTAATGTAACCTGCCTGTCCATAATATATTGCAACAATTGGACGGCACAAATTGCGCCCCTTAACCCGCCGCCGCGGCCCCCGTTCCCTCCCGTGCCATTTCCCGCAAGGCCGTCTTCAACACCTTCCCCGTGGCATTCCGGGGCAGGGCCTCCACGAACACCAGCCGGCGCGGCACCTTGTAATCCGCCAGCCGGCCCCGCGCAAATTTCAACAAGGTCTGCTCTTCCAGCGTGATTCCCTCGTTTAACGCCACAAATCCCAGCGGCTGCTCCCCCTTTCGCGCGTCCGGCACCCCGATGACCGATACTTCCTTCACCCCGGGAAACTGGTAAAACACCTCCTCCACCTCCCGCGGATACACATTGATGCCGTTGACCAGCAACATGTCCTTTTTCCGGTCCGTGATGTAATAATACCCGTCCGCGTCCCGGTAACCGATGTCCCCCGTCAAAAGCCACCCGTTCCGCAGCGCCTTGGCCGTCTCCTCCGGCTGGTTCCAGTAACCCAGCATCACATTGCCGCCCCGCACGCAAACCTCGCCAATTTCCCCCGTCCCCAGGAACTTCCCCGCGTCGTCCTGGATGCTCATCTCCACGTTCGGTATCGGCAACCCGATGGACCCCGCCTTGCGCACGCCTTCCAGCGGGTTTTTCGCCACCACCGGGCTGGCCTCGCTCAATCCGTAACCTTCCAGCAACGGAAACGGAAACTTCGCGCCAAATTCCTGCAGCACCTGCACCGGCAGCGGCGCCGCCCCGCTGATCGCCATCCGCAGCGCCAGCGGCAGGCCCGACGGCGCGCCCGCCATCGCCCGGAAAAACTGCGGTATCGCCGGCAAAATCGTCGCCTTCCGGTGCGCCACCTCCACCAGCACGTTTCGCGGCGGATGCAGCGACCGCACCAGCACAATCGTCGCTCCCACCGTCATCGGCAGGAAAATCCCCACGCACAGCATGTAACTGTGAAACAACGGCAGCAGCACCGCCAGCCGGTCGTCCTCCACGCACTTCAACAGCCGGCGGCAGCTCTCGACATTGGACAGCAGGTTCCCGTGCGACAGCATCGCCCCCTTCGGGCGGCCCGTCGTGCCGGAGGTGTAAATGATCACCGCCAGGTCCGGTTCGTTCCGCGGCGGGAAATCCCCGGCGCCCGCCGTCCCCGCGCCCTCCAACAATTCCCCCACCTGCACACAGCGCAAATTCGGCCGTTCCGCCTGCAACGCCGGAAAACCCGCCGCCAGCTCCGCGTCCGCGATGATCAGGTCCGTGCCCGAATCGTTCAGCAGGAACGCCACCTCCGGCGGTTTCAGGAAACTGTTGACCGGCACCGCCACCGCGCCCGCCTGGAGGATGCCGAACAGCGCCGGGATGAACTCCGGGCAGTTCTTCAGCCACAGCGCCACCCGGTCGCCCGGTTTCACGCCCAGGCGGTCCCGCAAATGCGCCGCCGCGCGCTCCGTCTCCCGCCACAGCTCCGCGTAGCTGCACTCGCGCTCGCCCCAGTACATGGCCACCTTCTCCGGCAGCCGCCGGGCCGTCGCCGCAAATGCCATCGCCAGGTTCATGGATGCTCAAGTGTAATGTTTTTATTGCCACCCGCCAATTCCAAAAATAGCCGGGTGGGGCGCCCAGTCCCTTGCGCGCCGACCGGGCGGGCACTGACTTGCCCTGATCCCGGCCTCCGCGTCTTCGCTCTTAACCCCCAATCGAAAATCGTAAATTCCAGCCCCCCTGGCCAATTATCCGTTACCAGGCGTTACTAGGCGTTATAACGTTATGACCGGCAATTTTTGCCGCTGGGCTTCCCCCATTTTCGTGTATTTCGTGGTTAAACATCTTCATCTCCCGTCCTTCCTGGGTTCCCGATTCAAAATCCGCGTTCATTCGCGTGCATTCGCGGTTAAACTCCGCTCCTTTCCGCATCCAGCCGTTGGTCCCCAATCTGGGGCCATCTGCGAAATCTGCGGATGAATCTCGGTTTTCTTCGTTTCCTGTTGTTTAAAATCCGTGTTTGTCCGTGTCCATCTGTAGTTGAATTCGGCACTTTGCACTTTGCAATCCGCAATCCGCATTCAAATATCCCTTCCCCATCCTGTCGTCCTGTCCCCTTGGGAAATTCCCACCCCCGGGGGGGGCAATTATCCGGAATTAAGCGGAATTAAGTGGAATTAAGCGGAACGACGGGTCCATTGGGCTTGCCCCGATTTATTGGACCTCAAGCCTGACGCCTCGCGCCCCGCGCCTTTCTGAAGCGGCCTTAAGCGGCACCAAGCGGCACAGCCTGGACGCCGTGACGGCTCGCTGCGAAGGCTGGACGCCGAATTTCTGAAGGGCATCGCTTTGTCGATGCCCTGACTTTTCCGGCCTCTGCACCTTTGCGTTGATCAACCGGCCCCGCGCCTGACGCCTCGCGCCTCGTTTAGATTGTCAAAGAACCTCGATTTGCTCGTTTCCACGCCTGCGGGCGCGTAAATCGTAAATCGCCAATCCAAAATGCCTGGACTCGCCTCCTCTAACCGACGCCCGAGACGGTAGCACATCGTTCCCGGCTGTCAAACCGTCGAAACTGCCTCGCGAAGCGTCCGGGAATGCGCCAGTCCTCCGGCGCTTTCATCGTCTGCGACCGCCGTTTTCCGCCCTGCAAAAGAACTGCGCCGGAAGGCCAAAAGCAGGATTTGAAACAGCGTTCGGACCCCCACCCGCAAACATAATTGCGGATATCCTCTCCTGGGGGAGAGGAAACAGGTGAGGGCGGGCATTTGGCATTACTGACCCGTGCGGGCACTTCCTCGAGGGCCGGCTTGTCCCGCCGAAGCGCAGCGAAGGTGGAAGCCCGGCAAAGGCGGAGGTGAGGGTTGGGCAAGGTTCGTGTCCGACCGTCCCAATGCGCAATTTTGCAACCAACGCGGAAATCGTTTCTCCCTCTCCTGGGGGAGAGGGCCGGGGTGAGGGCGGGTGTTCCGAAACACTTATCCGTTGCGAACTCGTCCCGCCGTTTCCTCTGTTTCGTATATTTCGCGGCCTGCCCCAGGCTTTGTCATTGATTCTCGTGCCACCACCAGGCGCCGGCAAACAACCCGAGGGCGATGAGGACAAGCAACAACCTGTGGACTGTCTTCCTCGTTTTGAATACCAGGATGAGCAAAATAATTCCCACCAGCCCGGCCCCTCCGGCCGGCAGGTCATGCCTGCTGAAGTTGCTGAAAAATCCGTTGTCGTTGTCGAGGTTCATATTTTTGGTGATGATGGCCCAGTCGTGGCTTGTTCACATTATCATCGTGCCAGTCGCCCCAGTGTCAATGGTGAGGCTGACACTGGCCTCGTCGGGCAGGCTCAAATTCAAGGCAGGACGGTGTCAATCTCGCCGATGAGTTGGGTGGCCAGTTGCGCGACTGCCGGGGGCGTTGGCGTGTGAAGGTCACCCTTCGCCGCCGTCACCGCCTGCGCAAATGCGGCCTGGAACGCCTGATTCGCCGCCGTCACCCGCTGCTTCTGGCCTTCCGTCACGCCCTGGGATGCCACGACCTGCTGATAGGCCGTCAACTTCCAGTCCACGTCCATCTTCGTTACCTTGAGCGGCAGCGTTTCGTTGGCCGATGGCAGGGTGCAACCCGAGAGGAACAATGCTCCCGCGCAACAAGCTGATACCAGAGTGCAAAAGGACAACCAAGGTTTCATGATTTGCCAATATAGCAGGCGATCTCCCCTGCGTGCCTTTGTACACCCCGAGCGATAGCGGGGGGCCAACCGACGCCGAGAGAATATGCTTCAATCGCCCGATGTCAAACCTCCGGGCGAGATGTCTTCGCGTTTCAGGAATTTGAGCGCCGGGAGGGCGCGGCATATTTGTAGTAGACAAAGACCAAACAAATCATTTGGAGCCCCACCAATGGCGGCATATTGCGGCTTGAAACCACCCGCGCGTAGGCCGAACATGGGCGCATGAACCCACGTTTCCAACCGCGTGCGGCACGTCAAGTGATGAGCTCTGTGTCGATGCTTGGGATCGGCCCCTTTCTGCACTCTTCACTTAACAGGTTGCCATGTTTAAGATGTCTTACAACAATCATCGGTCTCTTAGCCCTCTGTTTTTGTTGTTCAGGCCAAACAAACAACATCCGAAGCACACTTTCACCAAAACTTCAACAATTCCTGGCAACACACCCAGACGCGATGGAATTGTTTACTAATGTTTTTTCCGAGGCATTCGCTAAAAGGCGAGTCCAGATCTCATATTTTTATACGGATGACGACTCTATTCCAAAGGCGGCGCACTATTATCCAAGCGAATCGGCCGTTGGAATTACCGTCCGCGAGAATCAGGAACCATTGGACGAGTTTGTTTGTATTGTTTTCGAGGCAATTAATTCAGAAAACGAAAAGGCGTTTCAGGAAATCAGTCAACAAGCTCAACAAGGGCTTATTTCGAGAGAAAAGTTTGCCCGGGATATTCTTCGTTTAGAATTTAATGCGGTGTTAAAGACCCGCGATCTTCTAAAGCGCCTTAAGCTTAACGTGGGCGATATGTCTA
>Ga0206937_10264_pt1 | contig 13569 bp, 13 predicted proteins | sample Alteio_BWOrgHeat_11_FD_152923 | JGI IMG/M metagenome (GOLD analysis project Ga0206937, IMG submission 152923) | Enriched cells from forest soil in Barre Woods Harvard Forest LTER site, Petersham, Massachusetts, United States -... | ecosystem: Environmental > Terrestrial > Soil > Temperate forest >... | reverse complement strand
GTAGAAACGACGACCATAGTTCGGCTGAGGAGGCCGTTAGGCGTAGTTCGGTCTTTGATACGGTTCCAGAGTTCGTTTTTGTTTTCCTGTTTGCCGTCCTGCGAGGATGGGTTGGCCATATGGTAAATGAGCCAGCTTTCAGTAGATAAAAGGTTGTCCAAGAAATTATCTAAGTTTAACTTGCAAAAGTCGAGGCCTCTGGTCTCATTAACCACAATAATTCGTTTTTTTGCAGAGGATCGTTTTTTTGCAGAGGAATTGAGTTTTCTCCCGAGCTTGTTGCTGAGCTTCGTGTAAACTTGCTTACGTATGTCTTTGCTGTTGGAAAAGTTCTGCGGGCTGCCAGGGGGAAGCGCGCCCCAGCCGAACGACTGCTTCGGATCCATTCGATAGAGTTCGCTTTTTTTGTCTTTGTCATCCTTGGAAAAAAGCTTTAGGACCGTGAGCGCGCGGCGGCATTGTTCCTGGTCTATGCCGCTGACTAATGGCGCGAACTCTCCCTCAGAATTTTTTTCGCCATATCCATGGATTTTAACCTTGGGGCCAGGTGCCGTCTCAATCATCGATTGCAGCAGCCAGGCTCCCCCTGGGCGAACGATCCGCGCATAGGCAGGCTGAAGGTGCTCGCTGTCAGATTTTCCCGCCGGAAAAGGAACGACGACCGTATCCCAGTAGACGTCTCCGATAACCACAATTTCGACGTCGTCCCCGTTCCCACCATTTGCCACGGCAATCCTCGTTTGTTTAGTTCACGGCGCACAGACCTCGCGGTGCCTAACTGAATATATACCACGACGATCGCCGGTAACAAATTAGGTAATGGCGCGGCCCGCATTCACCTGCTGGGTCCAAAAGGATTTGAGAGGAGCCCTTTATGCGCACCATTATCGAGCCCTTCCGTATCAAGATGACCGAGGCGTTGCCGATCACCACGCGCGGCCATCGGGAAGCATGCTTGGCATCCGCCCACAACAACGTTTTTTTGCTTGATGCGGAAGATATCACGATTGATCTATTGAGCGATAGCGGCACGGGCGCAATGTCGGCGCGGCAATGGGCCGCGCTGATGCTCGGAGATGAAAGCTATGCGGGAAGCACATCCTGGCATCGCTTCGAAAACGCGGTGCGCGAGATTACCGGTTTCAAGCATATTTTCCCGGTGCACCAGGGCAGGGCCGCCGAACGTATTCTGGCCGTGACGCGGCTGAAGCCCGGCGCGATCGTCCCCAACAACAGTCATTTCGATACCACCCGCGCCAATATTGAATATGCCGGCGCGCATGCAGTGGATTTGTTGACGCCGGAGGGCGAGGACATTTATTCCGAAAGGCGGTTCAAGGGGAATATGGATACCGGTAAGCTCGCGCATATCATCGAGACGAAAGGCGCGGCGAATATTCCCTTCTGCATGCTTACCGTGACCAACAACACGGACGGCGGCCAGCCCGTTTCCATGGAAAATATCAAATCGATCAAGGAAATACTTAAGGAATATCACATCCCCCTGGTCATCGACGCCTGCCGCTTTGCCGAGAATTCCTATTTTATCAAGGAATATGAGCCGGGTTACGCGGACCGGAGCCTGAGCGAAATCGCCAAGGAAATGTTCGCGCTCGCCGACGCCGCTACGATGAGCGCCAAGAAGGACGGTTTGGCGAATATCGGGGGGTTTTTTGGCTGCGATAGCGATGAATGGGCGGAGGATTTCCGCAACATGCTTATCCTCACGGAAGGCTTCCCGACCTATGGCGGGCTAGCGGGACGCGATCTGGAGGTCATTGCGGTTGGGCTCAGGGAGGCATTGGAATATGAATATCAGCGCTACCGCCACGCGACAGTTGCGTATATGGCCGACCGCCTTATCGCGCGCGATATTCCGATTGTGCGCCCGCCGGGCGGTCACGCCGTCTTTATCGACGCGGCGGCGTTCTGCCCGCATTTGAAGCCGAGCGATTATCCCGGCATCGGACTCGTCAATGCGCTTTACCTCGAAGGCGGCATTCGCGCCGTGGAACTCGGCAGCGTGATGTTTGGCCGCCCCTTGCCTGGCGGGAAGGACGAAATCCCGGCCTCGCGCGAACTCGTCCGGCTCGCGTTTCCGCGCCGCGTCTATACCCAAAGTCATTTCGACTACGTCATCGAAGTTCTGGATCTCGTCTGGCGCCGGCGCTCTGCGATCCCGCCTTACAGAATCACAAAACAGGCGCCGTTTTTGCGCCACTTCACGGCCCATTTCGCGCACGGCGGGAACGGTGGTGCCGCCGGCTTCTTGCCTTAGCCAAGGATCCGATTTGATGGAAACGGACGCCGCTGGATCTTAAGGCTCACGGCCACGTTGGCCATAGCGGCATCGACCTGACAACGGGATTAATTTGCCAGGTCCGGACCGCGGCTGGCGCACGCCTCGCCGGTGCGTACGCGAGCGCGTTGTGAGGTTTCCGGCGCCAGGCAGCGTAGTAGGAAAGCCTGCGGTGGCCGATCATGGCGTAATAGGTGGTGCGTGGCGGCGCCCCGGAGATGGTAATCTCCGCGCCCTCGGCTTGCACCATATGGAAAAGGCGCGCGGCATTGCCCGGCGCGAGCCGAATGCAGCCGTGCGAGACGGGACGGCCGAGCGATGCCGTCTCATAAGTGCCATGGATCGCATAGCCGCCGGCGAAAAAGATGGAATAGGGCATCGGCGACATATGATATTTGTGCGAGAAATGCGTGCGCAGCAACTGGTAGGGCCGGTACGTCCCGCGCGGCGTCCGGTAGCCTGAACGTGCGGTGGATATCCGCCAGTCATAGCTGCCCATGTCCGAGCTCACATGCATGGTCTGCGAGCTGAGGTTGATATTGATCAGCACGGATGCATCGGCTTCCGGCATGCAGAAAATGCTGCAACACAAAGCGCAAGCACCTAGGATGACCCGCATGACAGGCTCCTTTGGGAGGCTGGCGAGGCCAGCTCCGGAAGGACTCTCATTTCGCAAGTCTCATGTAAATCGCAAAGTTCTAGTAAGGTTTACGAAAAGTAGTGCCTGTGTCGCGGCGAACAAAGAAGTTTGCCGCGCGCCGCGGTAAATTTTTTAAAGCTCCGGATCGCCGTTCTTCAATCGAGGGAAGGGTTGGCGCCGCGATATGTAAAAGTGATGTTGATCGGCCCAGCTTGGTCGATCTGAGGCGATATGGAGGTGACTTGGCCGAGATTCGCCTGCAAGCGCTCTCCGTCGAGCCAATGCAGCGCGGGCGGCGCATTCGGCTTGAAGCGCACGACGAGCTTGGCGGACACGCTCCCCGCCGGGCGCACGCGGATCAGATATTGCCGGTTGATGAGCCCGAGCAGACAGCCGTGGACCGCGATCTCGGCGACGTCGCCCTGGGCATTTGCCAGGCTCGATTTTGGCCATTCCGAGCAGGCGGGATAGGGCCACGCGGCCAGGATCCGATCGCCGAAATAATAGAAGACGAGAATCAGCGCGCCGAGCCCGATCGTGAGGCGCCGGAGCAGGCGCCCAAAGGCGCGCAAGACACGTGACGAGCGGCTGCGTTCGGGCATGATCTATTCGAGACTCGGCTCGGCGCCGCTGTAGGTATAGCTGATCTTGACGTGGCCGAGATGATCGATTTGGGGGGTAAGCCATTTCGCCTTGCCGAGGTCGACATTCAAATGGTCGTCGTCGAGCCAGCGTAATTCTACGTTGGAAACCGAGTCATAATAGACAAGCGTGACGAAATCGGCAGCCTCCGCCAATTGGAGGCTGACCCGAAATTCGGCTGCCGATCCCAATGTAGCGCAGTCTATGATCTGATCCTCCGTCACGTCGCCGCGCGCATTCATGGCCGTCTCCCCATGGTCTATATGGCACGGCCGGGTGAAAAGGGGCATCCACGCATAAAGGAAAGCGGCTACTCCAAGAATAGGGACAAGGCTGGCCGCGAAAGCGATCCATTCGAACCATCCCAGCAATTTCACCGCCAACCCCCTCGATTCCCATCGTCCCAACCGCGTGTCGTCCAAAACACCTGCTGTTGCCTATTCTCCTCAGTTTGCTTCGATTGAAAGAATGCATAAGTCTGCGATATCGCGATGGCCAATTCTCTGGGGAAACCAACGCCGGCCATGAAGACTCCGACGGCGTAGTTTGCTGCGTGCCTGTATGCATCATAAAAAACCTTGTTCGTTGCGTCTCTTTGATAGTCGAATGCGCCTCCTTGAGTCACAGCGTCAATTATGGCCGACACGTCGGTTGGTGCCGTCTCCATTCCCGCCGCGTAGACACGTTTGAAATCGGCGTTTGGCGGCGCCATCAGGAAACCCGCGGTGAAATGGAGATCGCCGATAAAACTTCCATCTGGCCGGTTCACCGCCACTGCATCTTTCGGTAAGTCCTTGATGGTTTTATAGCGCTCTGTAGTGTACCCCCGCCCGGTTCTCGCCGATCTTCCTTCGGTCAGCGGCGATCCCGCGGCATCGCTAGGCGCGGCATCCCCGGACGTCGTCCACTGGCCGCTTTCCCTCCCGCTTCCGGCCGGCACGCGCGGCTGGTCCGGATCGTATTTGAGGAGACTGGCGGGGGGATCGAACCCCAGCTCCCGCGCAAGCTCCCGCGGCCCGACGCCCGCGTCGATCAGCTCCGCCGCCAGCGCCAGGCGGTAGGCGGCGTCCTCGCCGATGCCCGGCAAGCCCATCTGCGCCAGATGAATCGCGGCGAGACGCTTGTCGCCGCCTTGCCAGTGTTTTGCCACGCGGCGGAGCGATCCCAAGACCGCAAGCGGCACCCCGTGCCCGTAGGCGACCGAAAGAAGCGTCCAAAGCCGCTCTTGATCCGCCTCGATCGGAAGGGATTTGCCGTCCAGCTTCGCCAGCAAGGTTCCGGCGCCAAGAACGAGCCAACGAGACCTTGCCCGGTCAAGGTCATCCGGCCCTGAAAGCCGCGCGACGCAAATTTGCTGAATTGTTGACGTGAAATGTCATTAGAGTTGCATGGATTTTCCTCGGATACGTTTATCCGGGCAAAGCATTTCCATCCTTGGTTTTCAAGATGGGCTTCTCCGGGGGAAGATACATGTTCTCCTCGTAAGGATGTAAGATTGCGCGTTTTTGCCCACGCGCGCCGGTTCAAAAATCCTTCGCCGATTTTGGCATGCCTTGGCTCAATTGCCGCGGTTCGGCTGAGCATTCTGAACCGACCTCGCTCTTCGAGGCGCTGGTAAAACGCGAACTCAACTTCCCATGCCGAAGGCAACCTCGATCGCAAAGGAATCTTGCGCGCCGGGCGGCGGCGGCGGGAAGGGAGCGGCACGCTTGACCACGGCCACGCTTTCGGCGTCGAGATCGGCTTCGCCGCTCGACCGTAGCAGCGAAACCGACCTGATCCGACCGGATACATCGAGAACAAACCCGATAGTCGCAATCCCCTTGGCCCCGCGTTGGCGCGCGGCTTCCGGATAATGTTTCACCCGTTCCAGCATCGAGCCGACAACGACACGGTAGCTCACCGCTTCGCCGCCACTTTCGGAGACCACGGGCACCGCGACGGCGCGAAAACTATCGGGCCCCGAATCGAAGCGCAGCGCAGAGCCGGTTCGCGCCGGCAACTGGTTTTTGCTTTCTCCACCCCGACGTGCTGGACCGCCTGCTGGCTTTCCCACCGCGCGATAGTCACGCGCTGTCGCTTCGTGCACTATCGCTTTGCGCGCCGGCTCGGCGGGCGCCGGCGCGGCAGGCTTGGCCGCAAGATTAGGGCCGGACATCGCCTCGTTCTCGGGCTTGGGATTCGCGTCAATGTCCGGCTTATAGGAAGCGGTGGCCGGGGAAGCCTGTGCGGCGTCGCGCGGCCCGAAGGATTTTTCGCTCCCGCTTGATGCCGCCGGGCTTGTCTCTGTCACGAAAGGTTCCGTCACGATCTCGACAGGGATTTCACGCTCCCGTCCGGAGCGATTGGCCGTCGGATCGAAAAACACGAACGTCAACAGCAGACACCCATGCGCAAGCAGCGAGGAGGCCGCGATCCCGGCACGGAGACGCCACGACCGCGCCTCCGCCGGCGCCGCTCCGAAAAACCGGGCGCCGCGATCACACGTAATATTTCCGCTTGTTGCCGCCGCGCTCATGGTCAAAGTTTGCCCCAACGGCGGCCTCCAGAAGCTTTTGTCCAAGCCCCCGGAAAAGCCCTCTTCGAACCCGAAGCCGTTACGCATCCGGGTCATTGTGCGAGTCGGCATCCGCGTCATGGAACTCGCTGCCGCATCGCGAAGCCGGGCCCATCTTCTTCGGGGGGAGATCAGTTATGAACCTCAAAGCCTTTCGCGGAGCTTGCCGAAAACGGCCCGGAACATGTCCTGCGTCAGCACGCCGGTATTCGTGTTGAGCCGAGAGCAATGATAGCTGTCGAAGAGCGGGATCGTCCGTGCGCCTGCGTTGGCGCTGTTTACCGCCGCATCGCCCGATGCCGTGGCAACCAAGACGTGTTCGGCGCCATGCGCGAAGGGAAACGCGGCCGGCTTCAGGCCGAACGCACGAACGACCGATTCATGGGCAATTCGGCCGAGCGCGACGATCGCGCGAAGATCCGTCAGGGCCGCGATCGTTGCCGCGAGAAAGGGACGGCAGCACGCAATTTCCGACGGCATCGGCTTGTTTTGCGGCGGCACGCAGCGCACGGCGTTGGTGATCGCGCTTGAGGCGAGCCGCAGGCCATCGTCGAAAGACGCTCCGTAGGCGCCCGTGGCGAAGCCGAATTCGATCAGTGTCTCATAGAGAAGATCGCCGGCGAAATCGCCGGTAAAGGGCCGCCCCGTGCGGTTGGCACCGCGCAGGCCAGGCGCGAGACCAACCACCAGCAGACGCGCGTCAAGCGCTCCGAAAGTCGGAACCGGCGCGTTGTGCCATTCTGGCTGCGCTACCTTAAGGGAATCGCGAAATGTCGCGAGGCGCGGGCAAAACGAACAGTCCGGGTCCGGCTCGCGGGCGAGTGGGCGTTGCCGGGACGCCGCCACGCTGGTAGGCCCGCTCACCGCGATTGACTTCGCGTGGAACGATTTTACGAGCGGGTCTCGGCCAGCGCCGGATCGAAATTGCCCACCGGCGCTGGGCGCCGGTCTTGCGGCTTTTGCGAGCGTTCGGGCCGGTCGATTGGGTCGCGGCCGATTTTCGGGGCGAGAAGAGTAATGTCGATGAATTCGTCCGCCTGACGGCGCAATTCATCGGCCACCATGGAGGGTTGCGTCGCATTCGTCGAAACGACGGAAACGCGGACGCCCTTGCGCTGCACAGCCTCGACCAGGGAGCGGAAGTCGCCATCACCGGAGAAAAGGACGAGATGGTCGATGTGGTCGGCCATTTCCATCGCGTCCACGGCCAGTTCGATGTCCATATTTCCCTTGACCTTGCGCCGGCCGAGGGAATCCACGAACTCCTTTGTCGGCTTGGTCACCACGGCGAAGCCATTATAATCCAGCCAATCGACGAGCGGCCGGATCGAGGAGTATTCCTGATCCTCCACCAGGGCAGTATAGTAGAATGCCCGGATTAATTTTCCGCGGCTTTGAAATTCCTTAAGCAGCCGCTTATAATCGATATCGAAACCCAGCGATTTAGCAGTCGCATACAAATTCGCGCCGTCGATGAATAGCGCGATTCGCTCTTGGTCAGCCATAAACGTGTCTCATAAAGTTCTCTTGTGATGTTCTTCGTCATTATTTACCAAGCAAGGAGCGAGAACAATAACCCCTCTGCCAACACATCCGCGCATTTGGCGAATAAGTCCGCGTTTGGCGTGGAATTGAACGTGATAATGTGGTGCGCACCACCCGTGCGTCAAGGGCCATTATACGCTTAGGTTCAGCATCAAAATGATAATATTAAGGCGAACAGCCCGCCCGCCGGAGTTTATTGCTTCGCTCCGCCATCCAAGGCGGCCGACACCTGATTTTAGAGAGCTTGATTTTGGAGTTGCCAGAGCGATCGCGCAACGTATAACAAGAGCTTAATCCAAAAAGGTCGCGTTCGCAAGGAGTGCGCATGGCATGGCCCGCGTCACCGTTGAAGATTGTGTAGACAAGGTCGAAAATCGGTTTGAACTCGTTCTGATCGCGAGTCACCGGGCGCGCATGATCGCCGCCGGCGCGCCGACAATGGTTGACCGCGACAACGACAAAAATCCTGTGATCGCCCTGCGCGAGATCGCGGAGTCCTCCTTGGTGCCGGAAAATCTCAAAGAAGATTTTATTGAATCCCTGCAAAAACAAGTCGAGGTGGATGAACCCGAGGCCGAAATCGTGCCGGCGCTTTCCTCGACACTCGAGGGATCCGATGCGATGGGCGAGTTCGACCGGATGACCGAGGAAGATCTGCTGCGAGGGCTCGAGGATCTGGTCCCGCCCGCCGACACCGAGGACGAGGGCGACTGAACCTGTGCTTTGGCGGCAACTTGACCCGCCTAGGCAAGATGGCGTCGTCAACCAAATGCAATCTCGCCTAAAGCGTGACCCGATCCGGCAAGTTGTGGCCTTTTCGGGACGGATCATGCCATAAAACAAAGAGACAAAGAGACAAAGAGACAAAGAGACAAAGAGACAAAGAGACAAAGAGACAAAGAGACAAAGAGACAAAGAGACAAAGAGACAAAGAGACAAAGAGACAAAGAGCAGGATCCGGTCGAATTCCTACCGGAGCATGACCTGACGCGTCCTGTCGCGGGCCGGCCTAATTATGATGCGGCAATATGAACTCGTTGACCGGGTCCGGCGCTATAACCCGCAAGCCGACGAAGTGGCGCTCAACCGCGCCTATGTCTATGCGATGAAGGCACATGGAGCGCAAATACGCGCTTCCGGCGATCCCTATTTTTCGCATCCCCTCGAAGTCGCCGCCATTCTTACCGACATGAAGCTCGACGACGCGACGATCGTCGCGGCGGTCTTGCACGATACGATTGAGGACACCGATTCGACGCGCGAGGAAATCGACAAGCTTTTCGGCAGCGATATCGGCCGCCTTGTCGACGGACTGACCAAGCTCAAGAAGCTCGACCTTGTCTCGAAGCGCGCCACGCAGGCGGAAAACTTCCGTAAGCTGCTGCTGGCCGTGGTTGAAGACGTTCGCGTGCTTCTCGTCAAGCTCGCCGACCGCCTGCATAATATGCGCACCCTGCATTTCGTGGCGCCGGACAAGCGGACGCGAATCGCCGAGGAAACACTCGATATCTATGCCCCGCTCGCCGGCCGCATGGGCATGCAAAGGATGCGCGACGAACTCGACGATTTGGCGTTTCGCCATCTCATGCCCGATGCCTATGCGATGATCGCGGCGCGGCTTGACGATCTGCGCCGGAAGAACGGGAAAATCATCGTCACGATCGAGAAGGAGCTGACCTTTGAACTCGCCGCGAGAGGCATCGACGCCAAGGTCGAAGGGCGGCAGAAGCAGCCTTATTCGGTGTGGCGCAAGATGGAGCGGAAATCGATCGCTTTCGAGCAGCTGTCCGACATTTTCGGCTTCCGCGTTATCGTCGAGGAAGTCGATGATTGCTATCGCGTCATCGGTGTCGTGCATACCAAATGGGCCGTCGTTCCGGGCCGTTTCAAGGATTATGTTTCGACGCCGAAGGAAAACGACTACCAATCGATCCATACGACCGTCGTTGGGCCGGGCCGGCAGCGCGCCGAACTCCAGGTGCGCACGGCGCTCATGCACGATATCGCCCGTAACGGCATTGCCGCGCACACCCTCTACAAGGATGGCCGGATTAAAGGCAAGGAGTGTCTCACGAGCGAGAGCCGCTCATACCAATGGCTGCGCCGGACGGTCGCCTTGCTCGCCGAGGGCGCCACGCCCGAGGAATTTCTAGAGCATACAAAACTTGAACTCTTTCACGACCAGGTGTTCTGCTTCACTCCGAACGGCCGGCTGATCGCGCTGCCGCGCGGCGCGACGCCCGTTGATTTCGCTTATGCGGTTCACACCGATGTGGGCCATTCCGCGGTCGGCGCCAAGATCAACGGCCGCAATGCGCCGCTATTGTCCGAATTGCAAAACGGCGACGAGGTCGAGATCGCGCGCGCCGAAGGCCAGACGCCGCCGGCCGCGTGGGAAGGGCTTGTCATGACCGGCAAGGCGCGCGCGGCCATAAGGCGCGCGACCCGCGATGCCGTTCGCGCGCAATATGCCGCCCTCGGACGCCAGATCGTCGCCCGCGCTTTCGAGCGGGCCGGCAAGGCTTTTACAGAAGACAAGCTGAAGAGCGCGCTGCCGAGGCTCGCGCGGACAACGATCGAGGATGTGCTTGCCGCCGTCGGCCGCGGCGAGATGTTTTCCGGCGATGTCGTCAGGGCGGTCTATCCGGAATTCATGGAAGAGCGAAAGCCGATCGCCCCTCGTGCGCGCGGGGAAGCCGGCTGGTTTGGAATGAAGAAGGCGGCGAGTCTGGTCTTCAAGATTCCGGGTGGCGGCAAGCAAAACCAGAACGCAATCCCCATTCATGGCTCGCGCGGCGATTTGCCGGTCCGTTTCGCCCCGAACGGTGGCGCGGTGCCTGGCGATCGTATCGTCGGCATTCTGACCCCCGGCGAGGGAATCACTATCTATCCGATTCAATCTCCCGATCTGATCGCCTTCGATGAAGAGCCGGAACGTTGGCTCGATGTACGTTGGGACATCGAGGAGAGCCGCCATGAATTGTTCCCGGCGCGGCTCCTCATCACCGCGATCAACGAGCCTGGCACCTTGGGGACAATCGCGACCGTGATTGGCGATCATGCGGCCAATATCGATAACATCGTCATCAAACCTCTTTCGGCCGATTTCCGGGAAATGACGATCGATCTCGAGGTCAATGATTTGAAGCATTTGAACACGATCATCTCGCATTTGCGGGCGCGGCCGGTGGTCAGCAAGGTCGAACGGGTGAACGGATAATGGAAGCGTTGCCCCGTCTTCGCCTCGGCGTCAATGTCGATCACGTCGCCACCTTGCGCAATGCGCGGGGCGGCGCCTTCCCCGATCCGGTGCGCGCGGCGCTCCTTGCCATCGAAGCGGGCGCCGACGGAATTACCGCCCATTTGCGCGAGGACCGGCGCCATATTCGCGACGACGACATGGCGCGGCTAAAGCGGGAGATTTCGAAACCTCTCAACTTCGAGATGGCGGCAACCGACGACATGGTGGCGATTGCCCTCGATACGCGGCCGCATGCCTGTTGTCTTGTGCCGGAAAAACGCAGCGAGCGCACCACCGAGGGCGGCCTCGATGTCATAGGCGGCCACGATCACCTGAAAATCGTCGCCGCCGAACTGCTTAAAGCGGGGGTACGCGTCTCCTTGTTCATCGAGCCGTCGCTTGAGGCCGTGCGGGCGTCGCGTGCGATCGGCGCGCCGGTGGTCGAATTTCATACCGGCGCCTGGTGCGACGCCCTCGCGCATGATGAGGCCGAGCGGGCCGGAAACGAATTCGCGCGCATCAAGGCGGCGGCGGCGCTTGCACGCGGCCAGGGACTTGAAAGTCATGCCGGCCACGGTCTCGACTTCGCCACCGCCAGGATTGTCGCCGGCTTGCCCGAAATCGTCGAGCTCAATATCGGTCATTTTCTGATCGGCGAGGCGGTCTTCATTGGTCTTAACGCGGCGATCGTAAAGATGCGGGCGGCGATGGACGAGGGACGGCGGACGGCGGACGGCGGACCAAGCGTGACCAAATGATCATCGGCTTCGGCAACGACCTTTGCGATATAAGGCGCATCGAGGCCTCGCTCGCGCGCTTCGGCGAGCGGTTTGTCCAGCGCTGTTTCACCGAGGCGGAGCAGCGTAAATCGGACGCGCGGGCGGGCCGTGCGGCCTCTTACGCGAAGCGGTTCGCCGCCAAGGAAGCCTGCGCCAAGGCGCTCGGCACCGGGCTTCGCGCCGGCATCGCCTGGCGCGACATGGGCGTGGTCAATCTGCCGTCCGGCAAGCCCACATTGTGCCTCACCGGCGGCGCGGCGGCGCGGCTTGCCGCCCTCACGCCGCCGGGCCACCGGGTTTTTATCCATGTGACGCTGACCGATGAATATCCCTTGGCCCAGGCGCAAGTGATCATCGAAGCGGTCGCGGGCTCGGGCGGCATCGAGGCAGCGCAAGTGCGTGATTTGTTTTGAAGAGCGCCACCTCTCAAAGCCCGTTTCAAGAGCCGTCCGCTCATCTTCGTAACTTGGATTACGAGTCAGGTTTCATAATGGGGCTTATGCGACACGAGGGGAAAGTCCTCGTCCCGCCGAATTCTTCTCTGCTTCAATCACCGCTCTGATCGCAGGTTCCCAGAACGCTTTCCCCTGCCGACGGCATTCCCTCCGGAAGTCCTCTGGTTCCCAGTTCTCCCCAATGACAGCAAGCCTCGTGTGGGCTGTGATCTCCATCGCGGTGTTCAGCAGAAGGAAGAGCTGCTCGAACCGAGGGAGCAACTTTAAGACGGTGTCGATCAGGCTGTGCGCCAGCTTCTTGTCCCGGAATCCCTTCAGCGTGGCCGCGGCTGACCGCCCCTTGTGATTGCTCATTAGTCCGGTGTAAACTGCCACGGCAGCATCAATTTCTCGCAGGACCGTCGCTTCATGTAGCGACGCCATGCCAGCGATCCGCGGGGTCCAGTCGCGGGCGCGTTTGGCCAATGCCGACCGGCATCTTTTCTGCTTTATCAGCCTCAGTAATAGGGGGATCGAAGCGACATCACGCTTGTTTGGATGCATGCGTTTCCTACCCGGATCGAAGAGTCTGGCGAGCGTCAAGGCCAGATTGAGTGTCACACTATTGATGACAGTGTTGTAGCAATTGGCTCCGTACCAATGCGGTCGGTGTTCTGCGTCGCCTCGGATTTCACGCACGACCTCGTTCCCAGTCTCGAGCGCGGACTCCAATTTAATCGCAATCCTTACGTTTTCGATGATCGGCGGGAGCATCTTGTCAATGCGATCAATGGCGTCGGCGTTCTTGATCGTCGAACGCTTCCTCGGCTTCCTCTTCGAGGCCATCATTCCGCTGATGCTCCGTCTTCTCTCTGACTTCATTAGTCTGCTCATCAAATTCTCAAAGTGTCTAGGCGGCGGCAGGCGCTTGTGCAGAAATCAAGAGAATTTTGGAATAAAGTGCTGCGCTCCGGCGCGGCCTAGCCCTTGAGCAGATAATACATTACGCCGATCACGATAATGATAGCCCAATAAAGACGACGCTCATAATTAGCTATCCGATCAATCATACCAATTCCGGTTAATTAATTCGGAGCGATTGGATTTGGCCACCAATGGAATCCGGTTCGGCTTTGGATTTGTTCGCGCTGCTCGGCGAGGGCGATACACTGGGCGGCGATTTTCTCGTCGAGCTCTGCGATGGTTGCGATGTGCTGGTTGACGATCGGCTCGTCGACAAGCGCCCAAAGAGTTTCGGCGGGCTGCAGCTCCGGGGTGTAGGGTGGCAGATAAATGAGGCGAATGCCATCGGGGATTTTGAGATTAGCTGGCCCATGCCACCCCGCATTGTCGAGCACGAGAAGGACGATGCGGCTCAAGCCTGCTTCGGCTTCGCGGGCGAAGGTTGCAAGCAGCGCCTCGAAAAATTCCT
>Ga0206937_10263_pt1 | contig 13582 bp, 13 predicted proteins | sample Alteio_BWOrgHeat_11_FD_152923 | JGI IMG/M metagenome (GOLD analysis project Ga0206937, IMG submission 152923) | Enriched cells from forest soil in Barre Woods Harvard Forest LTER site, Petersham, Massachusetts, United States -... | ecosystem: Environmental > Terrestrial > Soil > Temperate forest >... | reverse complement strand
CATCGGACAAGGGTTGGGTGCAGATTTATTCGCCTGAATGGAAATTGCAGCGTGAAATTGAATTGCCGTTCCAACCGACGGCCATCAACATGGCAACCGATGGAACGACGTTCTATACGGCGGGCCAAGGCAAGATTGCCCACGTATCGATGGACGGAAAGATCCTCCGCCAATCGCGTTCTCCAAACATCAAGGATCCGGAAAAATTCGCGGAAATGGCCCGCAAGAGAATCGAACAAGAGATGGAAGAGTCGACGAAATCGTTCCGCGATCAACTGGAACAACTCAAGTCCCGAGCGGACGAAATCGAAAAAACTCCGGAAGAGGAACGTACAAAGCGACAGAAGGCCCAGCTAAAGGCAATCACTCAACAAAAATCCACCTATGAAAACATCATCAAACAATTCTCTCAGAGAATTGAAGGACAAGACTTAGACGCACGCGTGAAGCAACTGATGGGAATCACTTCACTTGCCGTGAGTGACAAGGATGTTTTTGTCTGCTGCCGATCGCTGAAGGGACATGGTGGCGAAGTTTGGCGGATGTCGACCGATCTCGACCCCAAAAATGCCGAAGATATCGTGACCGGTTTGGCCGGTTGTTGCGGACAGCTCGACATTCAAGTGTGCAATGGCAAGCTACTGGTCGCCGAAAATGGCCGCTTTCGCGTGACGACTTATGATCGTGATGGGGAAGAACTCGCGAATTTCGGTAAGCGCGATGCGGGAAAGATCGAAGGGTTCGGCAGTTGCTGTAATCCAATGAACGTTCGTGCCATGCCGGACGGAACCATCTTGACCGCGGAATCGAGCATCGGTCGCCTAAAAAAGTTCGATAAGGAAGGACGATTTGTAACTTACATCGGCAAGGCCGATATCGCCGGCGGATGCAAACATGTCGCTTGCGGTTTCGATGCTCAGCGGAATCGCTACTACTTGATGAATTCCGAAGGATGGATCTGCGTTCTTGTACCCAACAGCGAAGTCAAGGACGTTCCGCAGAAAGATCAAATGGCGAAAGAAGCGCGCGAAGGGCTCTTCCGAAAACTCATCGGCACATGGATCGGAGACAAGGAAACCAAGCAAGAGAAGGTTGCTGACAAAAAACCTGCCGTCGTGAAAGAGGACGAGGACGAAGCAGCGGTCGATGAGGCTGTCGCTAACGTGCGGATTTTTTCGGAAGATGGCGGCACGGGACTGGCTTCTCAGTTGAGCCTAACCGAAAAGGGTGCGGCAAGTTTCAAAGGAGGAATCTTGGGACAGTGGAGCGACCCCGAAAGCAATTTTCTGCTCATGCTGGCTCCGGTCCGACAGGAAAAGAACATCCTTCACATTTCCTTAGTGCACGACGACGTCAAAATGATGTCGCTGGAGGTGAAGTTCATCAACGACGATCAGATTTTGCTATCGGGTGGGGATGCATATGGTGGGAAACCGGCGACGCTCCGCCGGAGCCCTTCACTTCCGAAAAGTGAAACAAAGGTATCTGAAAAACTGGAGCCTACGAAATAGCCATCGATGGTTCGCTTTGCGGAGAGGTAGTATTCTCATTTGCCGAAAAAGACTTCCGAAGTCTTTAGAGACTTCGGAAGTCTGAACCCAAGTTACGACGCTTTCCCTATTGACAGGTGTCGTGTAAGTTTCGTCGTATCGGAATCTTTTAGGGAGTTCGCAATTATGGCAATGTCGCGCCGCGTTTGGACGATTTTCGCCTTGCTGTCACTGGCTTTTCTGTGCCCTTCGCCAAAAGGTTTTGCGGCTGAACCTTTGACGCTCGTTGTGATGGATCCCTTAGCCGGTCCGTTGGCTTGTGACTGTGTCGAAGGTTATGCCCAACGCAAGTACGAAGTGCTCGGCAAGTACCTCGAGAAAAAGTTAGGCAGAAAAGTGAATGTCGCGTGGGCCGAGTCGCTGGATCTTGCGTTGAAGGAAAAAACGAATGGCCGAGTCGACGTGATCGTTGGCAAAAGTTCCGTTGTCTCGACCCAGGCGAAACAGTTGAAGATCGGCATCGAACCGGTCGCGCGGCTTTCGGGCAAAGATGGTGCCATCGATCAATGGGGACTCCTTGTTGTTCGTGCCGATGATAAAGCCCAAAGTGTCAACGATCTTAAGGGATACCGCATCTTTTTCGGGCCGGCCGAAGCGGAAGAAAAGTCGGAAGCCGTAATGAAACTGATGGCCGCCAACGGGATTTCGGTTCCATCCTCCCTGGAGGTTTACGGTGCCTGTATCGAAGCGACCAAGGAGTTGATGAAGCTGCCCGCCGACGTAAAAGCGGCAGCGGTTATCTCCAGCTATGCCCAACCGCTGCTGGAAGGATGCAAAGCAATCAAAAAAGGAGACCTGCGCGCCATCGCCCGGAGCGAAAGCGTTCCCTTTGTCACCGCGTTTGTCGCGTCGACGATCAGCAAGACGGAAAAAGAAAAAATCACGGCGGCCTTACTGGAGGTTGGTGACAACGCCGACTTGTTGATCGCGCTCGAAACACTGGACGGTTTTGTGTCGCTCGATGAAGCCGCAAAGAAGGACGCCGCGGCGGTGCAGAAACGGGCTTCGGAACCGGCAAGTTCCCCTGTTTCAAAAAAAAATTGACCGATGACCGTGATTTGATTGCCCGCGATTTGATCGCCCGTAGTGATTTCGAGTGGCCTGATTTTCGCGGCGCTCATCGTCAAGGGATGGCCGGGTGGCTTCCCGACGAACTGCCGGCCAAAGCCGAATATCTATGGACAACGGAACTCTCCAGCGAAGGGATCGGTGGAGTTGCCGCGGCACAGGGGGTCGTCATCGTTGGCGGGCGCGACAAACTCGACCGCGACGATGTGTGGCAATGCTTCGATGCCGTCACCGGAAAAGCTCGATGGCAGGTTCGATATCCGGCGCGTGGCGAGCTTGATTACGGCAACTCGCCACGGGCGACCCCCGTGATTGGTCGTGAATGGGTCTGGCTTATGGGGGCGCAGGGGCATCTGCATTGCGTTTCGTTAACGGCCGGGCTCATCGAGTGGAGCACGAATCTCGCCGAGCAATTTCGGGTTGCCCCATTGAAGTGGGGTCATTCCGGCACGCCGTTGGTCACCGAAGATCGAATGATCGTTCAACCGGGCGGAAGTAAAGCTTCGATTGTTGCGCTCGACCCGTTATCGGGCAAGGTTCTTTGGACGACTCCCGGTGCGCCGGCGGGGTACGCTTCATGCATGCTCTTCGAACCGGTTCCCATGCATCGGCAAATTGTCGCGTACGACGAAAAAACGCTGGGTGGATGGGACGTTTCGACCGGCAAACGACTTTGGACCGTCGCTCCCCGCAACCCCGGCGACTTCAACGTGCCGACCCCACTTTTCAACGACGGTGCCCTGCTGCTGGTTACCGAAAACAATGGTGCCCGCAAATTGTCGTTCACACCCGCCGGCGTCCCAGATCCAATACCAACGGCGGCGAATCCATGGTTAGCTCCCGATACCAGTTCCGTGGTCGTCAGTGCTGGAAAATTGTTCGGGCTGCACAACGGTCTGCATTGCCTCGACGTGCGTGACGACCTGAAGCAATTGTGGATTGCCAAGGAACGCATGTACCGAAGACATGGTAGCCTTATCGCGAGCGACCAAAGAGTTTTGGTTCTTACATTCGGCGGCGAACTGGTGTTACTCGATTCGACCGCGCCCGAGCTTCGAATCCTCGGACGCTTGAAACTAACGGAGGATAAAAGCCTTGAATGTTGGTCGCATCCGGCCCTGGCCCAGAAAAAACTGTTCGTTCGCTTGAGCGACCAGTTAGTTTGCCTCGACTTGGAAAAGCGGTGAGCAAGTGTCTCGCCCCGCACTGCAACGCTGTGCAGCATTTTGCTGTGGGAAAAATGCAGTAGGCCGTCGGCGCATCGAATTCGAAGCCGATGGGCTTCTCAGCCATTAGCCGGTGGTTGAGCGCAGCGACACCACCGGATAACGGCGTGTCTATTCCCTCCTCACCCCGGAGGGGTGACAGCAAGGTCTTGCACGCGATTTGCACGTTTTCATCGCTGGCACCCCGCTGGGGCAGCGCTTCCAAGGTGTTCAACAAGAACCATTTTTGAACAGAAGCAAACGAAGGTAACGAAGAAAGAATCCAAGACATCTTTCTTCTCTTCGTGTTCTTTGTTGCCTTCTGTTCAAATTGGTATTTTGATCCACAAAAAAAGGAAACCGACTTTCCACCGTTCCTTTTCGAAGGCTGGCCCTAAAATCAAGACTTGTTGCATCTTGGAAGCCCTGCCCTGCTGGGGTGCGAGAGCAAAACGTTCGCTGTGAATCGCGTTTCCCGCGACACTCTTTTTCGTTTTGGTCTATTTTCCATGTATCAAAATGCTGCGCAGCGTTGCCCGCACCGCCCTTCTACCCTATTTAGACGGTTACTGCTGTTGCGCCATCATCGCGTCGAATCGTCGCTGCATTTCTTCGGGCGTTACGTCTTCGATGTGGCTGGAGATTCCCCAAAGATGCCCGAAAGGATCGGTAATTCGCCCTCCTCGTTCACCGTAGAATTGGTCTTTTACGGGAAATTCAATCTTGGCCCCGGCGGCGACCGCTTGTGCGACCACCGCATCCGCGTTTTCGACTTGCAAATGGAGAATCACTGTCGAGTTGCCAAGCATCTGCGGGCTGGCGTTATAGGGGGGATGTTCTTCCGCCATCATCAACAGTGTTTTGCCAATCATGATCTCCGCGTGAGCGATATTGCCGGCGGGATCGGTCAGCCGAAACAACTCGGTGGCCCCGAAAGCCCGCTTGTAAAACTCGATCGCCTGGGCCGCATTGCGGATCGCCAGCATCGGAGTGACGACGCGGGCATTAGGATTTGCATTGCCGGTCATATTTTCTTTCTTTCGAAATGTTAAAAGGATGAAGCGATGGAACTGGCGTCACGTATCGCGGTGCACCGTATCCGGTGAAAACGCCGGCAAACAAACGGCGATATATTCCGCGCCGTCCGCTTCGGGCGTGCTGTATTGGACCCATTCGCCGCGCCGCGTAATAATCGCTTGTCCCGCGCGAACGTCGATCGCGCCACTGGCGCTGGCAACGCGTAGCATTCCACGAAGCACCACTGTGTACTCGTCAAATTCGGGAGTTTGTCCGGGTTCGATCCAACCACTGGGACTGCGCATGCGCGCGATACTTACGGCGTTCGTATTAGAATTCACTCGACCAATAAACTCTTCGATGATCTTGGGCTTATTTCCCGCGGCTTCGATCACCTTCGGTTGTGAAATCAGAGTGGGCATGAGGTCCTCGTAAAGCATTGAAACCAGGGAAACATTTCAAATCGAAAACGCGATTGCGACTTCCATTGCGCGCCGGAGGAAATCATTCGGAATGGAGCGCGATTCGATTTCCTTCGCTATCGAGCACGATCGCTCGCCAGCCATGCGGCGCGATCGATTGCTTGGGCTTCATCACTTTTCCACCGTAGGCTTCGACGCCAGCGATGGCTTCGTCCAGCCGCTTGTTGCAATTGAAATACAACAACGGCCCGTGATCGGAAGGCGAATCCGTATTGGATAGTACAAGACACCCGGCCACATCCTGCCCAGCATGGGGGAGTACGCCGATCGCCATTCCGGGAAATTCCTCTTTCTTAATGGAAGCTGCCAAAACGGAGGAATAAAAAAGAATTGCTCGATCCAAATTGCGGACCGGGATATCGAACCAAACGACGTGATTGGCCATGATGGTATTGCCTTTGTTGCAGAAAAGACGACGGGCAAGTTTCAAGCACCGTCGTCAATTTTAACCATCGGCGAGACGAAACGAAATTCGTCGCGCAGCGGAATTCGCCGTCATCCGTCGCTCGGCAGAAAGCTGGCGAATTGCCGCTTATCACGGAGAAACGCGGCCACCCACGTCAGGATCAGCATGACGCTCCCCATGATAATCTCCTCGTTATGCGCCATGTGTATGCAAATCACGCCCCCCCAAAAGCCGCTGGTCAGTAGTACGCCCAATGACATCGTGCGCGGAATAATCAGCAGGATCGCCGAGATCATTTCGCCGGCGCCGATCAACCGGATTTTGTCCGCAAAACCAAAAGCGGTAAGTTTTTCGACGATCTCGGGTGGAGCGGAACCAAGCACTTTTCCCGAGCCCGCAAAAATCATCAAGGCACCGATCAAGACGTGTAAAACAATGCCAGCGATACGAGTTTTCTTGCCCATTTTGGTTCTCCTTTTGGTACTGTCGAAAAAAGTGACTGTTTTTGGCGAGCCGGAGGGCGTTAGCCCCCGGATGCGTTCCTGAATGGAAAAGAGTCCGGGGGCTAACGCCCACCGGCTCGCCTAAGAGACTGGCACCGTGCCCGCCTCAATCCCTTACGCCAGATCAAACAGCAACAATTCCGCGGGCGAGGTCGCCTGCAAATCGAAACGTGATTCGTCGCTGATGGCCACGCCGTCACCAGCCTCGACGGGTTGATTCTGCAACGAAATGCTCCCTTTCAGCACTTGCAGCCAACCATGCCGACCCGGTGCAAATTCGTACGATACCGATTCGCGATCATTCAGTGTCGCCAGCGAAAGTGTCGCGTCCTGATGAATGAACAACGCTCCGTCTCTTCCGTCCGGCGCAGCGACCACCTGCCAGCGTCCCTTCCGCGCGTCGGCGGGAAAGGGGCGCTGTTCGTAACCGGGGGTTAACCCCTTTTGCGAGGGAAGCAGCCAGATTTGGTAGAGATGCGTTGTTTCTTTGGGAGAAGGGTTGAATTCGCTATGCCGAATCCCAGTGCCGGCCGTCATTCGTTGCAATTCGCCGGGACGCAGAATTTCGCCGTTCCCCAAACTGTCTTGGTGGGCCAAGGAACCCGAGAGGACAATCGTCACAATCTCCATGTCATTGTGACCATGCATCCCGAACCCTTGGCCGGGCGCGACCCAGTCTTCGTTCATTACGCGCAATGCGCGAAAACGAGAGTTAGCCGGATCGTAGTAATCACCAAAAGAAAACGTGTGCCGCGAGTCCAGCCAAGCGATCTTCGTTCGGCCACGGTCGTTAGCGTGTCGGATCTGAATCATGATTCGTCTCCTTTCTCAGTGAGCATGGGTTCACGAACTTTTTCCAATAAACGTATCAATTCCTTCGTTTCCGCCTGCGACAAATGCCCCATCACTTGGTGATGTAGATCAATCACCGGCTGATCCAATTGGGCGAGCGTTTCCCCCCCTTTTTCCGTGATGGCGACGAAGATCACCCGGCGGTCCTCGCTACAGCGTTCCCGCTTCACGAGCCCCACGTCTTCCAGCCGATCGATCAGCCCCGTAATCCCCGGCACGATGGCGATGGTCCGACTGGCAATTTCCAAAATCGGCAACGGCTTCCCTTCGCCGCGGAGGATTCGCAGCACGTTGTACTGCGCCCCCGTCAGCTCGTGTTCGCGAAAGAGCCGGGAAAAACAGATTTGAAGCCGGTCCGACGTGCGAACCAAATTCAAGGCCGCTTCCTGCTCGATCGATTCGAACGGTTTTCGTTTTTTGACTTCCCGCTGTAATCGTCCGCTCGTCATGGCCGACTCCAATTGATTAATACAACAATAGTTTACATATCAACTATTGTTGTGTCAAGTGATAATATGCGAAAAAGGAGGTTAAATAATCGGGAGACTTGCGGTCGCGGAAGAGTGCTTGGTCAAGAGACCAGCCACCACGAGGCACTCATGCCGCGGTCCTCATACGTAACGCCGTTAAGGATTTGGGTGGCTGTGTTACTAACCATCGAAATTTTCGCAAGCGGCAAAGATTTTTAACCATAGAGGCACAGAAAATTTATTTGTTTTCTCTGTGCTCTCTGTGTCCTCTGTACTACTAACCATCAAAATTTGCGCAGACGGCAAAGATTTTTTACCACAGAGGCGCAGAGTTTCACAGAGAATTCGTTTCTTTGCTTTCTCTGTTTTCTCTGCTTCCTCCTGTTCAATTCCTTCTTCAAATTCCTCCGGAGAAAAACGAGCAGAAGGAAAAGATTTGAACAGGAGAGAACAGAGTTAACAGAGAAAACATGAAGACCATGATTCTGTACCCTCTGTAGTTCATTACCGACCTGAAAAACTGATGGGTTGCGGGCAATGCCAGCGCTGTGGTTAGTTAAAGACCATCTGACATACAAATTGGGTTGCGTACAAAACACAGCCACCCGATCCTCGTTTCCCCCGCAAAAAATCCTTAACGGCGTTGCCTCATACGGTTTCCGGTAGCACAAACCCCGCGCGGTATTCGCGAGTGAAAAGCTTATTCGCCTCCGGATCGGTCGATAGTTCCGTCTTCGGATCGATCGTCAGTTCCTGTCCCAAATAGAACTTCGTCGCATTGAAATCGACGTTGTGTTCTTTCAGGTGGTCTTCAAAGCTGGTGAGCGTTTCGGTGACGTGGTGATTATCGGTAAATTGGCTCGGCCGCGTTCCCAGCGGAACCACCGTGCCGCGCCGGTACGAGACATTCCCCAAATGGGCGAGAGCACTCGAGAGGTGCCCGTCTTCGATGTCCAAGTGCAAGTCCTTGTGGTTGCGGCTGCGAATCGCTTTCACAAAATTCGCGAAGTGCGCTTGGTATTCGCCCCCTTTCCATGCGCCAATTTCGTTGCCGTCTTTGTCAAATGCGACGCCAGACGCGTAATTGGGTCCAACTACATAGCCTTCGGTTCCGTACCAAATGTTGGCGGCGCCTTTGAACGCACCCGCCTTGAGGCCAAACGTGACCGGCGTCTTGATCGGTAAGCCGCGGACGTCGGAGATAATCATGGCGTCGTCCCATTGGTAGATGGTGACTTGGCTGTTGGCGACGTCGCCGTTATCGACGTAGCCAAGACGCCCACCAAGGCTAATCACGCGCTTTGGCAATTCCTGCTTGCCGATCCCCCATCGCGCTTTGTCCAGTTCGTGCGGGTTCTGATTGCCCAAGTCGCCATTGCCGGTGTTGAAAACCCAGTGCCAATCGTAATGGAATTTCTTACGAATCGGCGCGGCCTTGGGAGCCGGACCGCACCACAAATCGAGATCCAAGCCGTCCGGAATCTTTGCCGGAGTATCGACCAGCCCGATGCTGGGGCGTTCGCGAAAACAGATCGCTCGCGCTTGCGTGACTTTGCCAATCTTCCCGCTATGAATGAATTCCAACGTCTGCCGCATCCCGGTCATACTGCGGCTTTGCACCCCCATCTGACAAATCCGGCCGAGTTTCCTCGCCCAGTTCGTCATCACCCGTCCTTCGCGAACGTTATGGCTGCAAGGCTTTTCGACATAGACATCTTTCCCCGCTTGCATCGCCCACACCGACATCAGCGCGTGCCAGTGGTTGGGCGTCGCGATGGAGACGGCGTCAATTGATTTGTCTTCCAACAACTTGCGAACGTCTTGGACAAACTTCGGTTGGTGCGGAAGGTTTTCAAATCGCTTGACGTGCTTTTGGTAGGAAGCGGGATCACAATCGCAAACAGCAACCAAATCGACGTCAGGGTTCTTCATCCATTCGCCGATGTGAGACCCGCCCTGACCATTGACACCAATCGCGGCCACCCGCAACTTTTCGTTCGGTCCCACCTTTCGCTCCGGCTGAGAATCTTCAGCCGCGGAAACACTAACGCCATTCCCAGAGGCCAGTGCCGCCGTGGCGGCCAACAACGCTTGTTCCACAAAATCACGTCGAGAAATATTCATTGGTTGTGCTCCGATTGGGAAGGCAGGTGAGGGATACCCTATAGATTAAACATTTTGGCGTGACATTGCGAGCGACGGAAGCTTCCGTATGACACTGTAGGATGGACGCCTCGTCCGTCCATCCCCTCCAATCCACCATTCAGCCTGAATACGGAAAGCACGGTACTCCGTCCTCAGATGTCTTCGGGAAAACAAGACGATTTTCGATGTTCTTGGTATTTGCTGCCTGACAGAGATGATGGCGGAGGTAGTCCGTATAACTTTGGCCGGATACGCGCGTGACAATTAACTTCAACATGCCAAAGCCAAAACTATCGTAGGATTCCTTCGTGCCGGGCATCCACGACAGCTTCTGCACCATGACCAGCCCCAGCCTTGTGTCGTACGACAGCAGCGAGTCCGGCCCCGGAACGCCGTTCTGGCCCTGGATCGCCGCGAACCCTCACCCCACTCCCGCTGGCGGAAGTCCACAAACGTACTTCCGCCAGCTATTTAGCTGATCGGCCGTAAGGCTATTCTCCCGCGCCAGCTCGTGTTTCAGATGCTTGTCGCTCCCGGTGACACCCACCATAATGGTGAGCCGGCCGTTTTCTTCGTAGTGGAAACGAACTTCGATCGGCGTTTGAGCGGGGAGGTCATTGGGGAGATTGCGAACTGAGCACTTGCCGAGCTGCGAACAATCGTCGGGCGACATGCTTTCCCCTTCCACGATCTGGACGAGGATCGATTTTTGCCCCGCCTTTTGAGTTTTGAAGACTCGCTTGGCGGTGACCGGCAGCGGCGTGTTGCGGGGGATGACAATTGCGTTGCGGGGGCGGTTCGTTTTCGAATCGGTCGCAACAACTCCTAGGCTGTGGGAGTTGACGTTCCGAATCTTAAACGACGGCGATTTGCCGGCATGCTTGGAAAGCAGCAAACCGGCATGCAGTGCCGCGCCGTGGGCCACCGCTTCGTCGGGGGAGACCGAACAATCGGGCTCCTTGCCGCTGATTTTTCGCAGGGCTTCGATCACGGCCGGCATCCGGGTCGAACCGCCGACCATCAGCACGCGGTCGATGTCCGACCATTGCAGCCCGGCCGCTTGCAGCGTTTGGCGAGTGGTGAACGCCGTGCGGTCGAGCAGATCCTGCGTCATTTCGTGGAATTGCTCGCGGGTGACTTCCACGCGGACGGCGTGCCCCTTGTAATCGCAGGCGATTTGCGTTTTCATGCGCGCGGAAAGAGTTCGTTTGGCGTCTTCGCATTCCCGCCACAAACGGCCGGCCGTGTTGGGCTCTTCGCGGGGGTCAACGCCGAACTTACGAATGAATTCTTCCGCCACGTAATCGACTAATCGCTGATCCCAATCGCGGCCGCCGAGTTGCACATCGCCGTCGGTGGCGAGCGCATTAAAGTCGCTCCCTTTGATTTCCATGACGGTCACGTCGAACGTTCCGCCGCCGAGATCGTACACCAAGATGTTGCGCGGCGTGGAACCGCCATCCTCTTTCATATAGCCTTGTTGAAAACCAAACGCGACGGCGGCCGCTGTCGGTTCGTTGATGATGTCCATCACTTCAAAGCCCGCCATGTAGCCGGCGTCTTGCGTCGCTTTGCGGCGAATTTCGTCGAAATAAGCCGGCACGGTGATGACGACTTTCTTGAAATCGCCAATCTGCTTTTGCGAATCGATGCGGATCTTGTTCAAAATGAAGGCTTGCAATGCTTCGGGCGGATACTGCCGACCTCCTAGCGCCTTGTGAAACATCCGCGAACCCAAATCGCGTTTCGCGCATTCGGCCACCCCTTCGGCGTCGGTGGCGATCGCTTTTACGGCCTCTTTGCCGACGACCACGTTAGTTCCTTCCAGAAACACGACGCTCGGGGTGATCTTGTCCCCTTCGGCATTAATGAGCGTTTGCGGGCGGCCCAGGTCGTCCAGGCGGGCAACGGCCGAAAACGTGGTCCCAAGGTCAATTCCAATCGCAGGCACGGGCTGGGCAGTGGACATGAGCATCTCGCAAGAGCCATCAACGGAAACAATCGCCCCCTACATCTTTTATGGCTCAGCTCGATGTTGTGGCGTATTAGCGTTAGCGACCAAGGGGAGCGAACACCTAATATTGGCTTCCCGCTTGGTTGTCATCCTGCCTCCTCGACGCGTCGCAGGGGGCACTTCTATCAGGTTTTCGATCAGTTTGATCTCGTGGCAAGCAAAAATCAGCGACCAACGGGAGCGACAGAAAATTCGTGCATTCCAATTTGGTTTCGGTCTTGCCGCCTAGTGCTCTGTCAAAGCTTAATTTTGGATCAGCCGCTGGGCGCTAGCCCACGGTTTCTGCCGCTTGAACCGTGGGCTAGCGCCCAGCGGCTGATACGGCGAATCCCAATTCTTAGCGTCGACAAAGCATTAGTGCATGTTAACAACGGGCAAGTCCCGCCACAACGAGCTATGTCCGCGGCAGGCCCATATCTGGCAAGCCTTGCCGTCAATGCATGTAAAGGTAGGCTGAGGGCGGGAAAGTAGATTCGGCAAGTTGGTTCGTCGATGAAGTTTAGTGAGACAATAGGGCTTCCCAAGAGTCGACATCGTAGCGGGGTTGGACTCGCAAGGATGCGAATGTGGAATTCGATTATTTCAATATTACGTTGGGCATCCTGTTTTTGATGGTTTGGGCCATGGCAGGGCATGTCATGGTCGGAAACCGTTAGCGATTAAGTACCCGCCGCGCGGATCACGGATTCGAAGTTCGCGGCCTTGTGGGAACCATCGCAAAACGGCTTGTTGGCCGAATTCCCGCAGCGGCAAAGGGCGACAGCAGGCTTTTCTGACGGAACGGTCAACGGCTTTCCTTCCGCGTCCACAACCGTTATCGGCCCTTCAACAACGAGCGGCCCATTATCACGAATCCGGATTCTGACGTCCGACATGAGTTGTTCCTTTGTGGTGTTGTCTGGCGATGGGGCCATGTCGCGGGTGGCTGTATTACTAACCATCGAAATTTGCGCAGGTGGCAAAGATTTTTAACCACAGAGGCGCAGCGCTGGCTGCGCCCGCATCCCAAGGGCTCTTCCGGAATTTTTTGAAACACAGAGGCACGGAGAACACGGAGAAGACAAAACCCCAAATTCTCTGTGATCCTCTGTGTTTCAAATTCTTTGTCGTTCGCACACATTCTGACGGTTAGTAGTACAGAGAATATATTTGTTTTCTCCGTGCCTCTGTACTACTAACCGTCAAAATTTGTGCCAGCCGCGAAGAATTTTTCAGTGACTCGCATGAAAATGCCCTCCGCCCCGAAGGGACATGTTCATAAAAGCCTGACGCGCAAGCGAAGGGGGAGTTGACGTGACTCGCAAACCCGCCTTATTCTGCGTGAACGACTTATCGTTGCCGCATGTCGTGCTCGCGTGCGGGAGCGATTTTCGGCTATTCACGCGAACGCCTCCTTCGCTTGCGCGTCAGGCTTTTATGAACTCGCTCTCTCGGGGCGATGTGGACGGCGACAAAACCGTGCTCGCCATCGCCGACGGCCTTCTTGTCAACGTCTACGATTCGGTTGCGGGCAAAGCCAACGCTACGTTTTGAATACAAAACACAGCCACCCGGCACTCACTTCTCGGCTGCTTTAGCCGGAACCGCCGGGTGTTCGCCAAATTCAATCACGAATAGCACGCGCACGCGATCGGGCGAGCGTTTTTCCACCAATTGATTGGCGTTAACTTCCTTGCCGTTAGCGTCTTTACTGGAAGCCGCTTCACGATCGGCGGCATACGCGAGTTTCCCTTTGCCTCCTTGGCCCGTAGGAAGAACGCCTTCAGCCTCGCTGGGAGCGGCGCTAGATTCCGCCTTTGTACCCAACCTTCGCTTGTCCGAATTCGCAAGGTTTGCCGACAGCGCGTCAACGCTTTCCGACTCGACGTTC
>Ga0206937_10240_pt2 | contig 13583 bp, 12 predicted proteins | sample Alteio_BWOrgHeat_11_FD_152923 | JGI IMG/M metagenome (GOLD analysis project Ga0206937, IMG submission 152923) | Enriched cells from forest soil in Barre Woods Harvard Forest LTER site, Petersham, Massachusetts, United States -... | ecosystem: Environmental > Terrestrial > Soil > Temperate forest >... | reverse complement strand
TGCGTCATGTCACGCAATTCGCCATCGTCGGTATCGTTCGTGGCGTCCATCGGTTCCAAGGCCATCCCGCATTTTGGGCAAATTCCCGGACCGATTTGTTCAATTTCAGGATGCATGGGGCAGGTGTAGATTGCCTGCGAATTCATCGCGCTTGCGGCATGTTTCTGCGGATCTGGCTGAAGAAATTGCTGCGGATCGGCACTAAAGCGGGTGACACAGCGTTGGCCGCAGAAGTAGTAGGTAGTGCCGTCGTGTACTGCTGACTTTTCCGGGTTTGCAGCGACTTGCATGCCACATACGGGGTCGACATAGGATTTGTCTACATCGGTAGAGTGGTGAGCGTGCTTCGCGCAACATGGTGAAGGCGCGACACTGGAACTGGAGAGCGATGTGTTGGGTCTGTCGGTCATGGCGTCAACGTATGGGTGATGTATTGATGGCAATGCGGTTTTATCGCCGCACCGGATTAGTTAGTCAAGCCACTATAAACCCCGTACTCAAGCACAGAGTAAAGTAATTTTACAATTATTGTTTTAAGTCAATTGCGGTTTGATTAAATTAAGGATCGGTCGGGAATATGTTGCGAGTGAGCCGGGTAAATCGATCACCATAAAGCTTATTGCTTCCCGGAATGCCTTTTCCAGTCGTAAAATAGGGTGGAAGGCATCAGACCAGCGTTTGATTTGACCGCATATGGAAAAAAATCCGGACCCTAATTACATTTCCGTCGAGCATCTATGTGTCGGGATGTACGTGCACCTCGATTTGCGCTGGGTGGAACACAATTTTTCTCTTAATAGCTTCAAAATCAAGAATGCCGGCCAGATCGCCGAAATCAAGGCATTGGGCTTAAAGAAAATCCGAATCGATCCCGCGCGCGGCACGACACCACGGCAAGAGCCATCATTCGACGCAGCTGACCTGCTGCAAATTGAGCCCGACGCCGATGTCGACCCAGATCCTCCTCACCCGATTAACCAGGACCGCGTTGCTTTTCTCAATCATCAACGGGCCGCACTGGACCACTGTGAAAGGCAATTTGCCAAAGCTGCATCTAGCCTGCGCAGCATCAACGCCAATCTAGATTCCCACCCGCAGGAAGCGCGTGCCGAAGCAAGTAAGCTGGTGCAAGACATCGTTAAAACGATCTTGCATGACAAGGATATTGTCATCCACCTCATGAGCGACAAGGCGGATGGCGAGGAGATGTATTTCCACGCATTGAATGTCTCCATTCTATCCATGATGCTGGCCAAAGAAATCGGCCTGCCAGCGCACAGCATCGAACAACTGGGAATCGGCTGCCTGTTTCACGATGTCGGCAAGACGAAAATTCCTGATCGTGTCTTAAAGGTTTCGATGCCGACCCGCGCTGAAGTCAATTTATTACAGCAACACTGCGCATACGGCGCTGCAATCGGCTTGCGGCTTGGCTTATCGCGCGAAGCGATGAATGTCATTATGCAACATCACGAATGCGTGGATGGATCCGGTTATCCACACATGCTCATTGGTGACGAAATTTCGGCGTTGGCGAGGATAGCGGCGATTGTCAATGTCTACGATCATCATTGCAATCATGCTAATCCGGCCAACTCGTTGACACCTTACGAAGCGCTCTCGCACATGTATGCCAATGAGCGCGGTTGGTTCGACGCAAAATATCTCAACGTATTTATTCACTGTATGGGCGTGTATCCGCCAGGCACTCTGGTAAGACTGACGGACGAGACACTAGGCTTGGTGATTGCCTCCAATTTTGGCAAGCCTTTGCGGCCCCGCATCCTTATTTTTGACCCCTCTGTTCCGAAGGATGAGGCGACAATCCTGGATTTGCAAAAAGAAACCGATTTAAGCGTCAAACAAAGTCTGCGGCCGCGCGATGTCAGCCGTGACGTGCAGGATTATTTGAGCCCGCGCACGCATATGACTTATTTCTTTAACGGCGCGCCAGAGCCGAAAAAATCGTAACCTTGGACTTCGTGCATTAATGCACTTCTTCCAAAATCCTCAACGTTTCGTCGAAACTCCAAACTCGGCGTATTTCAATCACCGGATACTTACGGGCTAGATTTTCCGGAAATTTTCCATATGGGGCATTCACACGCACAATGCGCATGACGGCCTCATCGATATCCCTGCGCCCGCTGGTTCGATTAAAAATGATGTCTTCAACACTGCCATCACTGCGAATAGCGACAGTCACGACGGGATTTTCACGCGCTAAGTCCTTGGAGGATTGAGAATAATTCAAATTTCCGTTGCGTTCGATCTTGTTGCGCCAACCGCGTATATACGCATCGACCACGATATCATGGTCAACTATTCCAAAAATCGAATGTCGCCTGCTGTCTTCTTCGGGATGATCAGGGTCATTCGGACGAGCCGGCGCGATTCGCGTCAAGTCGATTTTTCCTGCTTGCTCCAGTGCGCGACTAACCAGGTCACCGGTTCCACGCGATTGATTGCCGATATTTCCAACCGACGATGTACCGGCAGTGCCTTGCGTTGAAGCTCCCGAGTTCCCTGCCGCATTAGCGGTTGCAGCAGCAGCAGCGGCAGCGCGCGCGCTTTCGCGTTGGCTTGCAGCTAGGGCCTCCGCCTCCGCTTCCGCTTTTTGTGCCGCAGCGAGAGCTTGCGCTTTTTTCAGCGCAGCGACTTGCTCTTCTTGCCGTTGCTTTTCAATTTCTGCGGCTTTTTGTCGGGCTATTTCTTCCGCTTGCTGTCGGGCCGCCAATTCGGCGGCCTGTTGTTTTTCCTTCGCCAGTTCTTGCCTCTTGATTCCTTCAAGTTGCTCCAGTTCTCTTTGCTTTTGAAGCGCCAAGGCCGCTGCTTTTTGAAATGCAATTTCTTCTGCAAGTTTGCGGGCCGCTACTTCCTTGGCTAGCCGTTCTGCGTCCTGTTCTTTTTGCTGTTTTTCGTCTTCCCGCTTTTTCTCAGCGGCTTCTTGTTCACGTTGTGCTAATTGTTGCTCTTCGAGTTTTTTTGCAGCGACTTGCCGAGCCGCTTCCGCTTCCGCCTTCGCTTCTTTACGCGCTTCCTCCAGTTTCCTGGTTTGATTGTCTTGCGCCTGTTGCGCGGCTTCCTGCTCTTCCAACTTACGCACAGTATCCTGCGCGGCGATTTCTTCGCCTTCTTTGTGCACGGCCAACTCCGCAGCGACTTCTGGTGTTTTACTCGGTTCCGGTTCCTTGGCTGTCATTTCATCAGGACGCTCGAAGCTTTCCAATTCAGATGGCTTTTGCAATGCCGGTGCGGGTTCTTGTGCGCGCTCGATGGTTTGCTTTGAGCTTTGTACAGCAATGGTGGGCGGTGCAGCTTCCTCAAGCGGTTGAATTGGCAATGGAATACTGTCAACCTTGGGAGCCGCGCGCCACCAACTATCCTGATCGGGGGCTGGAACGCTAAAGCTTCCGGGACGATCGCCGTTCAATGCAATCAATTCAGGTTGCGAGCGTGCCGCTGCCGGAGTGGATTGATCGTCCGGCGGTGGACTGCCATTTTTGCGTTTTGCAGCGGCAATTGCCGGTGAAGACGTCAGCGCTTTGGCGCTACGTGGAGCGACTGGGGCAATGCGTGACGGCGCTTGTTTGACGTGTGCGTTCGGCAATTCCGTTAAGATTTGATCGCTGGCGGCAATGGCCTCTAGCGGTTTGGAGCCCAACTCATTCGGAATCGGCGCGGGCGATACTTGTTGATCGACAGGAGGTGAATTGGCGACATTGGCAATCCGGATGCTGAGTTCCGGCGTTTGCGCACGCTGTTCGCTCCACGGCAGGCCAAGGCCAGGGAGGCCAAGCCCCGGCAAGCCCACTTGCAAAGATAGGATCAAGCCGTGCATCAAGAGCGAAAATATCGCCCCAATGGTAATACGCACCGCATAACGGTCAAATAATTTTCGAATACGTGCGGTAAATGCCAATTTCATGCACTAGCTCATCTATGCTACCAAATTATTGCGCTATTTCGGAAAGCCCGGAGAGCTTAGTGTACTTGATGCCGATTGCTGGAATCAGCAAACTGTGGTCCCGAGAAGACATTGTTCTTCGCTATTTATAAACAGAATGTAAACGGAATAGTGGAAACATCTTTAACGGGCGGCGGGCTGACGGTGCGACTTTAGCACAGGTCGGAATACGACTACGCAGGATTTGGTATGAAATGGGAAAATTTGAGGAATTGTCGGGTACTGGCTATACGGTAGATTCAAAGGAAAATGCGGAAATAGTCGAATCCTTAATTTGCGTTTCAAAAATTTTGCGTCCTGCATTGTCGCCGGCAGTGCCGGCCACCACCATTAACGGTAACAAGTGCTCGGACCGTGGGTGAGATTCCATCGCGCCCGGTGCTTTTTCCCATTCTGCGAGCAGTGCGTTGCGGGTTTCGATAGGCATTTTTGCGAGTGCTGCCGTCAACCATTGGTCAAATTGACGGGACGGGTGAGCAAATCCGCCTCTGAAAAAGCCTTGCATGTTATGAAAGCTCATTCCGCTGCCGATAAATAGCACCCCTTCGTCAACCAGCGATGCCAATGCATTACCTGCACGAACGTGGGTGGCGGGATCGAGCCCGGTCTTCAAAGATAACTGGACGATCGGAATATCTGCGTTCGGATATACCAGCAGCAAGGGGATAAAAACACCGTGGTCGAAGCCACGTTGTGCGTCAGCGCGGGCGGGAATTCCTGCCGCAACAAGCAAATCTTGAATTTTTTGGGCAAGCGGCGGTGAACCAGGTGCCGGATATTGCAATTGGTAGGTGTGCTCGGGGAAGCCATAATAATCGAACAGCAATGGCGGTTGAGGATGACTGGTTACCGTGAATTCGTCCGCTTCCCAATGCGCGGAGATGACGACAATGGCCTTGGGGCGCGGTAACGTGTTACCCAGGCTGCGCAAAAACTCGCCCATTTGGTCCCATGTATGCGGATCGCCTGGCCATTCCATGAAAAAACACGGCCCACCGCCGTGCGGAATATAGAGAGGTGGGAGACGGTCTTGATGCGGAAGATCGGGCAAGGGCATGGGTGTTTTTAAGCGTGCTAGATAAGATAGGGACTAACAAAGTCATCATAATTCATTTCCACAGCGGGCGCTCTGGCGTCACAGGATTTGACGAAGGCGCTCAGATTTACCAATCCCCTTGCGCACGCATTGAGCACTACTTAAGGCAAGCATTTCCGAAATACCCCATAAAACGCCGCCTTATTCCCATTTTGATTCGTTATCTTAGACAGATAATCCTGCTATAGCGCCATTTAGCGAGAGTTTCCATGCCGATATCGTCGGTCAATTCGGGCTTTGCCGCCAATCAATCCATGCACAATAACGTCTTGCCGCAACGCCCCGAAGAAGTGCACGCTACTGGCGACAGCCATGCAACGGCTCCGGAAAAGCCTGTGAAAGCCGTCGCAGGCCTTGGCGCACCGATCCCATTATTTAATTTGGTTGGTGTGGCCGCCTACAAGGCCATTATGAACCCAGAATTAGCAACATCAATGCGCATTGAAGCGTGACGGCAGTCTATACTTGGAAGGCCTATCCATTAAATTGAAAAAGGGACCAGAGCATGCTTACTGAAAAAGAGGCGGAAGGCGGGTATCTGGGACAATTCATCCCCTTGCAATACCATCACAACATGTTGATGGATTCCAATCGCATGCAACCGTTCAAGGCCGCGATTGATTTTGTGGTCAAGCCTGGTGCGAAAGTGCTGGAGTTGGGTGGCGGCACGGGCGTTCTTTCGTGGTTTGCAGCTGCCAAGGCGGATAAAGTCTGGTGCGTCGAATACAATCCCGATCTGGTCAAAGAGGCAAAGAAATTGTTAGCCTTGAATCCGGGCGGCGAAAAGGTCGAGGTGGTGCACGCGGATGCATTCGAATATCTGCCACCTGAACCGGTGGATGTGGTGATTTGCGAAATGATTCACGTCGCCATGCTGCGCGAAAAGCAGGTCGAAATGATGGAGTCGTTCAAGCCGCGCTACCTTAAGCGTTTCGGCGGTCCATTGCCGATCCTGGTTCCAACTGCCGTGTTAATGGCGGTGCAACCCTTGCAGCAGGAATATACCTTCGAAGGGTACTACGCACCGATTGTGCAGATTCAAGATTTGGTCGGCACCTTGCCCGGCACTGTCGAGATGGCACGCCCGGAATTGTATAGCATCCTCGATTTCACACAAGATACGTCGCAAGATATTGCCTGGGAAGGTGATTTTGTGATTGAGTATAACGGCACCGTCAATGCGTTACGGTTTATTACCAAGAACGTACTGGCGATTGTGCCGGAAAAATCATCGACGATTGACTGGCTCAATCGCTATATGTCATTCCCGTTGGATAAACCAGTCAACGTATTGGTCGGTGAAAAATTGCGTGTGCGATTTCACTATCGTGCGGGCGGTTTGATCACGTCGTTGCAAGAAACCTTGCACGCTGAGGTGGTTAAATCCTAGGGCCGGTTAACGTTCAACATTCAACATTCAACATTCAACATTCAATTTGGGAGTGCAAACAGGCCTTAGCACTCAATCTTTATTTTCCTGTTCAATTGGCATTTGCGCGGGGGCTTTGGATTGCTGCTGTCGCACGACCTTAATCACCGCATTGCGTATCGTCTTCAACACTGTCGCCGAGTTAAATGGTTTGACGATGAAACCATGAACCCCATGTTGCAGCGCTTGTTCCACCATCGCGGGGGCAATGTTTCCAGACACCAGGAATAGGATGGCCCGAGGCACTCCGGCACGCAAGGTGTCCAAAATGGCCATGTTATTTTCTTCACTGCCGATGTCGACGCAAATGAGTTGCGGTTGCAGTAGGATCATGCGCGCTAGCGCTGACGGAGTCGTGTTGGAGTCGCCGACAACTTCGTGGCCACCGGTCGTAAGCACGGTATTCAACAGGCCACGGGCAATGGCGCTGTTATCGATTATCACCACTCTTAACATCGTATATGACCCTGAAGGGCTTCGACGCAACTGCGCGGCGGGGCATTCGACGATTGCTCGTCCCTAGCGAGAATCATAAATGAAAAAGAGCGACTAATGCTAAAAAGGCAGCGCAGGACGCGTTCAAATTGTTGTATTTAGGAAAATTAATTGCACTACGGCAAAAGTGAAAAATTACCGCATTACGATTACACAATTGAGCTGAAATGGTATATTGCAGCCCTGTCATTATTTTGAGATTTTGCGAAATGAGTTTTAAGCGATTCTTGCTATCAATAGCACTATGGGGAGTGGCGCATGGCGCGAACGCCCATGATTGGATTCTTGCTGTCAATGAAGGGGTCACCTATCAAGATGGCGGACCGATAGGCGAGCGCTATAAGCCCTTGATCGAATTGTTGCAAAAGGAATTGAAACATTCGATCCGGGTCCAGGCTGTCGATCACTACAGTGACTTCGAGGCCGGACTGGACGACGAACGTTACGATTTGGTTTTTATTCATCCAGCGCATATCGGTTTGCGTGCTGTCAAAAGCGGCAAATATTTCGGCCTGGCGTCAGCCAAGGACTTCACTGAATATCATGCGCGTGTGATGGTGAAGAAGGACTCGCCCGTGAAATCCATTTCCGATCTGCGCGGCAAGAAAATTGGTGTTCCGGCCCTGGAATCGATCACAACGGTGATGTTCACCGCCAATCTTAAAGAAATTGGTATTCACGATCCTGCGGCGTATTACACCGCGACCCGCTATCAAGACGCAGTTCCTTTCATGGTTGAAAATGGATTTGTCGAGGCGGGAGTCACCGGTTCGGGTGCCGTTGCAAAGGACTGGATTGCCAAAGGTGGGCGCGTGATTGCGGAAACCAAATCGGTGCCTATCAAACAATTCCTGGCATCACGCAAACTAACGGCGGAGCAACGCGAAAAGGTGCAGGAATTGATGTTGAAACTCAGTGACACTGAGGCAGGAAATGCGGCCTTGAAAGGGATGAATATGAAAGGTTTTGTTCCGTGGAATGAAGCCGTGATGGCGGATGCTACTAAGCGTCTGGGTCTCTGACGTAGCTGCGTAATTGCAACTATGGCAAATTAAATCACTGAGGGTGAACATTTTGTTCACCCTTATTTACGCTACATTGAAAGTTATAGTCCTAACTTCGCTGCCAAGCCGATGCGTTGCAATTTGCCGGTCGCACCCTTTGGAATTTCCTCCAAAAATAATATCTTGCGCGGCACTTTAAAATCCGCCAAACGTATTGCCGCGAATTCGCGCAATTCTTTTTCAGTGGCATTCGCCCCTTCTCGCAATACCACGGCGGCGCCGACTTCTTCTCCTAACTTTTCGTGCGGAATGCCAAACGTGACGACTTGCTGCACAGCAGGGTGGTCCATCAGAATTTCATCGACTTCCCGAGGCGATATTTTTTCGCCGCCTCGGCTGATGATCTCTTTCAAGCGCCCCGTTATGCTGAGATAGCCTTCGGTATCCATCACACCTTGATCGCCGGTTCGGAACCAGCCGTTGGTGAACGCTTCCGCATTCGCTTTGGGATTGCTTTCATACCCCTGCGTGACATTCGCGCCACGAATCACAATTTCGCCGGTCGCGCCGCGCTCCAGCAAATTGCCGTCGTTATCCATGATGGCCACCTCGGGGCCGGCAGCCACCCCGACTGTTCCCGGGATGCGTTTGGCAGGTGGTAACGGATTGCTTGCCATTTGATGCGCTGCTTCGGTCATGCCATAGGCTTCTATAAGTGGCGCATTAAATGCAATTTCCAATTCACCGATAACCTGGGGCGGCATGGACGAGGAGGAAGAGCGCAAAAAGCGCAGCGGATTGGCGGCAATCACGTCGCGGTTTTGCGATGCGCGCGTCACGATGGTTTGGTGCATGGTCGGCACGGCGGTGTACCAAGTTGGCTTGGATTCGCTCATCCATGTAAAAAATTTCAGCGCGTTAAATCCCGGTGTGCAAAAAATGTTGCTTCCGGCCGCCAATGGCGCAAGCAAGCCGGCGATCAAGCCGTGTATATGGAAGAGCGGCATGATGTTCAAGCCACAGTCGTCGGCTTGCAATCGCAGATTGTCGCGCACGTTACATGCCGATGCGCAGATATTGATTTGCGATAGCGGTACGATTTTCGGGCGCGAAGTGGTGCCGGAAGTATGCAGGATCAATCCGATATCGTCGGCGTTTGCCAATCCCGGCAATTTTGGCGGGGTGTTGGAGGCCGGTTTCTGTTGGCACAGGGTGAAAGCGCCGCTTCCTTCGCCAGAGGGGCTTAATTCGAGAACCTGGATATGTAATTTTTCGGCCACTGCCAGCGCCGGCGAGTTACTGCCTTTTTCCACTACCAATGCTTTCGCGTTCAGGTCTGACAAATAGAACTCAAACTCATCAGCGCGATAGACCGGATTTAACGGCGCGGCAGTGGCACCGACGGCAATGCAAACAAAGGCGGTCGCCATTTCGGGGCCGTTGGGTAAGACAATCGCGACCCGATCTTGGCGGCCAATGCCGAAACTGTTGAGGGCGGCAACTGTTTTGTGCAAATTGGCGCGCAAATTGCCATAGGTGAGAGGCTTGGCGCCGGGTGCCTTGATTGCGACGGCATCGGCCGCGCCGACTGACAATAAATCGACAATGGTGGAAAATTGTTGCATGGTGGTCTTCTTTAATAGTGACGTTGTTCTTACGTATTCGGTGAACGGATAATCCTGAATTATCCTTGTATCCGCAACTTGCCGTTTTGTTCTTTGACGGTGCGTGCCAACAATGCCGCGAGCGCATAGACCGCTTCGATATTCGGTGTCGGCGAATCGGTAATTTTGCCCATTTCAATCACGCTGCCAACCAGTGCTTCAAGTTCTATCGGGCGACCGGCTTCAATGTCTTGCAGCATCGAGGTCTTGTGCTTTCCAACCCCGGCAGCACCGGCAATTCGCTTGTCTAGCGACACTTTGAAATTGACGCCAAGCTTTTCGCCGATTACCTGTCCTTCCCGCATCATGCGTGCAACCAGTTCGCGGCTCGGGCCAAACTCGCAAATATCAACCAGCGTGGCGTGCGTCAAAGCGCTGATCGGATTGAAGCTAAGGTTACCCCAAAGTTTGATCCAGATCTCGGAACGAATATCCGACGTGATCGGCGCTTTGAATCCTGCTTGGCGAAGAACGTCGGCCAGCATTCTGACGCGCGGCGTGTCACTGCCATCGAGTTCGCCGATCGAGAATCGATTGCCTTCGTGATGCGTAATCACGCCGGGCGCTACAATTTCACATGCGGGATACACAATGCAACCAATGACACGTTCAATATCGAGATGCTTGGATACAACGCCATCCGGATCAACCGCTTCTACCCGTCGTCCTTCATATGCGCCGCCGTGTTTATGAAAGTACCACCAGGGCACCCCATTCTGCGCTGTAACAATGAGGGATTCAGGGCCGAGTAGGGCGGGTATCTGCGCCGCAACCGCGCCAACCTGATGCGCTTTCATGGCAAGAATCACGATATCTTGAACCGGCAAATCACCGATGTTGTCAGTTGCATACACCTTTGCCAGATATTCGGTGCCATCTTCCATGCGCAATTTCATGCCGTGCTCGCGCACCGCTTGGAGATTCGCTCCGCGAATCACTATACTGACTTCGTGATCATTTTGGGCCAACTTTACCGCTAAATAACCGCCGATTGCTCCAGCCCCCACTACACAAATCTTCATATTTCCTTATCCTCAAAAATTCTCAAAACGGGGCAATACCGCCAAACGGCATCAAATCTGCAGTACAAGTAAGGTGCCACGGGCGTGTTCAAGGCGCAAGCGATGTGATATATAGACGCAAATAGACGCAAGCATCAACACGATCGCCTAGTTGGCGCTACAGTTTTGCACCGCGATTGATAATTTATGGTTTAATCGCAACAAATTTTAAAAACTATTGTAATGCAGTAAGTTCTGTTTCGCATGAATTGAGCGAGAATTCAACAGGGCTGCATTACCGATTAAGGCACGTTTCTACTTAAGGACTGATCGAATGACCTTCGAAGTGCACTACACGCCGGAATTTCCAATTACAAAAGCTGCTTCTCAGTATCGATGGCTGCAGTTATTCATTGGCATTGTCTGTATGGCGATGATAGCCAATCTTCAGTACGGCTGGACTTTGTTCGTTGACCCGATGGATCAAAAATTTCATTGGGGCAGAAAAGCAATTCAGGTTGCATTTTTTATATTCGTTTTTGCCGAGACCTGGCTAGTACCTATCGAAGGTTATTTCGTTGACCGCTTCGGCCCAAGGGTGGTGGTATTAATCGGTGGTTTGTTGATCGGTCTTGCCTGGACCATGAACGCCTATGCGGATTCACTCGTTCTTTTATACGTCGCCGCTGCGATAGGAGGAGTCGGCGCCGGCGCCGTCTATGGCACGTGCGTCGGCAATGCCTTGAAGTGGTTCCCCGATCATCGCGGATTGGCGGCGGGGCTGACAGCGGCCGGTTTCGGCATGGGCTCAGCCATGACCATCATTCCCATTTCCTCAATTATCAAGTCCAGCGGCTACCAAACAGCGTTCTTATATTTTGGCATCGGTCAGGGCTTGGTCGTATTGTTGCTCTCATTCCTGTTAAGTGCGCCAAAGAATGGCGAAGTTCATGTGCCGGCACACGTCGCTCAAACCAAAGTGGATTTTACTTGGCGGCAGATGCTTCAATCTCCTGTCTTTTGGGTTCTTTATTTAATGTTCGTATTGATGGCGACAGGGGGCTTAGTTGCGACGGCACAATTGGCGCCGATTGCCAAAGACTTCAAAATTGCCGATATTCCGGTATCAATGGCCGGTTTGACTTTGCCGGCGCTGACCTTTGCACTTTCTCTCGATCGCATTTTCAACGGGATTACCAGACCATTTTTCGGATGGATTTCCGACAGCATCGGTCGCGAAAATACCATGTTCATTGCATTTGCCTTGGAGGCGATTGGAATTCTGGCGCTTAGCGCATTTGGCCATGACCCGGTTTTGTTTGTGCTGCTCTCGGGCATTGTGTTTTTTGGATGGGGCGAAATTTACAGCCTTTTTCCTTCGACTTGTGGCGATACATTTGGCTCAAAATTCGCGACCACGAATGCCGGATTGCTCTATACCGCCAAAGGAACCGCCGCACTGTTGGTGCCGCTTTCAAGTTATGTGGTCGACGCAACCGGTGGGTGGCACGAAGTGTTTCTCATTGCTGCGGGAATGAATGGTGTGGCTGCGATCTTGGCATTGGCCGTGTTGAAACCAATGCGAGCCCGAATGCGAAATCTGCGGTGAGCCTCATCATGCAATGACATGGTCGGATGCGTGTTGCTCTATCGAACTGTTAAAGTTGACAGGTGGATACTTGACTGTATTAGCGTATCTTTACTGACGGGAGAATCGGTCACCTGGTCGACATAGAAGATTGAGCACAGCAAATTCGATGTGGCAGCAGGTAGGTCCCTGTTGCCTTTGTTTTTTGCGTTGCCTATGCTGATTTTGTGACAATATCGATTTAATTTATGTGCATTTTGCTGCACTGGTTGATTCGCCGAGGTAAATGTCATGGATATGAATCAGTGGGCGACAACGGATTTGCCAGCCGACTACGATCTGCCGATCTCTGCAATTATGACCACCCACGCGTGGTCCGCCAATATTGATGACTCACTCGCAGCCATTGAGGAAATGTTGGCAAAGAGGAAGATTTCATCTGTGCCAATACTGGATTCAAAAGGAGCGATATTTGGCGTGCTTAGCTGGCGTGACTTGTTGCGTTGCCGCGTTTCAAAGACGAATCTGGCGGCCGTTCAGGCTTGGGAGCTTTGCATCTTCAAGCCGCTGATAGTCAGCCCGAACACGGCGATCCACGAGGTTGCAAAATTAATGCTGGAGGAAAAGGTGTCCGATGCAGTAGTCATGGAACACGGTATGATCAAAGGATTTGTTTCGACATTTGATTTTGTCCAGCGATTATTGAATCGAGAATAAAGTTTGGCGGCTGCAGACGAACGCATTTTTGGATATTATTTTCCGAAAATTTTGTGAACCATTCCCTCTACACCCTGTGCTGCGTTGCCGACGCCATGGGCCAGGCCTTCGATACTTATCCCCAGGGTGCTGGCAACGCCACCGCCAAGCCGTGCCGCCAAGTTTTCATTCAATGAAAAATGCGGGTCACTAAGATTTCCTTCTAACGTAAACGGCACAACAATCTGATTCTGGTTGTTTCGCAGCGAAGCGATCACGGCTTTGCGCGGCACCCCCATAAAAGTGCCCATTAATCCATTTCCGGATTCCAGTTCCAAATCGGTCAAGGTCATTTTCCCCGGTGCATTGAGGTGATTGTCGCGGACCACCGATTTCAATTCAAGGTCGAGCATGCCGCGATGCACGCCGGTCTCCGCTGCTTTGATTATTTTAAGGCATAGGTTGAAGTGGACACTCATCGCTATTGTTATTACACTTCAACGTTCGCGCGCTGCATGCCATTCAATCGTGTTGTCTGGACTGAAATCGGCGCTTGTATTGAAACCATAGAATTGAAACCAAATTCGCTTTAAAGATGGGTGGGGGAATTTAACTTGAATAACGCCGAAGTAATAAGTGATGC
>Ga0206937_10262_pt1 | contig 13587 bp, 10 predicted proteins | sample Alteio_BWOrgHeat_11_FD_152923 | JGI IMG/M metagenome (GOLD analysis project Ga0206937, IMG submission 152923) | Enriched cells from forest soil in Barre Woods Harvard Forest LTER site, Petersham, Massachusetts, United States -... | ecosystem: Environmental > Terrestrial > Soil > Temperate forest >... | reverse complement strand
CACTGAACCAAATTATCTTTAAAAGATATAAAGTCCGCATGCGGGCTTTTTTTATTTCATCACAATTTCAAGCGCAATCCTATCGTCGGGTAAGCCTGTAATACATCATCGCTAATATTCACGTGGTAATACAAATTCAGTTTGGTGCCTGCTGAAAACTTTTTACTGATATTGTACCAAAACTGTGGCTCGGCGAAGAAGAAAAAGCGCTTACCCGTCATGCCTTCGGTGGCGGCATCGCCATGATCTCTATTCTCCGTCCATAGTGAAAAATCACCCTGAAACTCGGCTTTATAGTTCCATAATCCTTTATAGAAATACAGCGTGTATAAGAAATCCCTGCTGGGTTTGTTATAGGCGACATATTTGAAATCGAGCACACTGCTCATATACGCGCTTCCCCATCTGAAGGGATAGCTTATACCCGCATCGTACGTATTGGCGATGTAGTAGCTGTATTGCGCCGGATTAGTTACGCCAAGGCCGCCGCTGTATTGGAGACTGAGGAATATCTTCGGCTGCCAGAAACGGAAATCCTGCGAAACCTGCATGTAATATTTGCCGATGTTGTCGTTAGTGCCCGTCAGATCGGCTTCTGATTTGAACAGGAATGAGCCGAACTTGATGAACGACTTGCCGGAGTCGGGCGTTTTAAAATATTCAAAATACAACGTAGGGAAGTTTTTGGAATTGCGGGACGGATCGACGGTATGGCGCAGATCATAATGCAATTGCAGTGATTGTGCGCCGGCGCATATGGGAAAGATCAGCGTTATAAATAAAACGAGGTATTTCATGACTTGGAAATTTTGTTCATCCAAAATTCCCTCAAGCCGCATAAAAAGCCCGGTAACCAAACGGAAACCTTGCGGAATTGTATATTTACGCTGAGAAAGCCAAATGGAAGAACCAGACCTGGGCATATTTTGCCAGCTATACCGCGATGCCGCCGAACGCTGTTTCAGCAAGCCGCTTAACCAGCCGCTCACCGAAACGGAAAGCAAGCTTTTTTACCAGCAGGTACTGGACATGACCGGCCTTACCGTTGGCTGGCGCAGTTTGAAGAACTATTCCTTTTTTGTTCTTGATCCTAAAAACCAGAAAGATGAAAACCCGTCGTTCGCCACTATGGATACGCTTGCGCGATATGTATTGAAAGCGCCCTACACCAACGAAATCGACCGGAAAAATGATGAGATACATCATCCATATTGGTTCATGTACCGGCAGCAAAAGCTGGAGAAGAAAACAAAAGCAGTAACGAAAACCAAGCATACCAACTGGTTCAACCTCGGGATCATGCTGGTTGCGATAGCCGCCGCGTTATTGATATACTACTGGCGCAGGCCAAAAAATATGGTGACCGTTATAGAAAACTTCCATAATCTAAGCGATCAGGCATTAGCCGCCAATGGCTGGATGGTATTGAATAAAGATGCCGCTTATTGGGCCAACAGAAATATGCAACCCGGCGCATTAACACTATATACACTGCCCGGCGATAACTGGCCGGACAGCACATCAAAACCATCTATCAAAAACCTGCTGATACGAAGCCTGCCCACCGGCTGCATGACGATGGAGCTGCAAATGAGCGGGTTTGTGCCCTCGGCGGAATGGCAGCAGGCCGGTTTATTGCTGATGCAGGATACCAGTCTCAATAGCCCGAGCATCCGTGTATCGCTGGCGTTTAACGATTTTTTCGGCGGCTACAAAAAGCCAAGGGAAGTGATCATACAGGCCATATCCTCAATGGGGAAGGGCAGCAAGCCGGAAGAGTTTGCGCACATGCCGGTACTTACGCCCGATAGCGTTACTGAAGTGCCTAGCCTGTTAAATAACCTTAAATATAGTGCGCTTCGTATTGAAAAACACAATAGTATCTATCGTTTCCTGTTTGCATCAGGTGCTAATGCAAATGGCGCTTTTAAGCAATTTGCTGCGGAGAAAGACCTGCCATTCGAACCGCATTATGTAGCCATCTTTGCCATAAAAGGCAGGGTTGCCACAACGGCCGTAGTGCCGGTTAAGATCAATGCGTTTTTACTGCAGACGATGCCTTGTGAATGAGGCCATTAGTCCGAAATACAATTCCCTCCCTCGGGAGGGAATTAAACTTCTCGTTACTTCATCTTGCTACTTCGTCTTTATCAATTCATAATGCTCACCTTCATCATCCAAAACAGCTTTCACTATTTTACCGCTGGCATCCCTTACAAACTCAATATCGGTATCCATTATTTTCAGGAAAAAATGATGATCGTTTTGGGCATATAGATTTGTAGGCGGCAGGTTTACATCTGCGGATTGCACTTTCAGTTGCCCGTTAACTACTGTCATAACTGCTTTAAGTTTGCCGGTATATTCGCCTGCTATTTGCTGGAGCACGCTTACCGGCAGCTTTACGTTTTCACGATACGGCGTGTAGCCTTCCCAGTACCAGGGCATGGTTACACCGCTCAGCTTTTCAAGCAATTCCTTAAAAATACTTTCGCCGCTCGAGGCATTGCACAAAAACACGTAAGCGATCTTTTTATCCGGGAAACCGATAACGTAATGCACCCAGCCATCGTCATGCCCTTCTTTAAAGAATGCTTTTCCATACGGCGTATCGAACAGTCCCCAGCCTAAACCATAGGATAAATGTATCGCATCATTATCCTTAGTGGTAGCAGTATCCAGTGACGGGAATTGTCTTTTGGATTGAATAGCGATTTGGGGCGACAACATTTCATGCCATGCTTTTGGTGATAATCCCTTGCCTGCTACAACAGCCGTCATAAAACGGGTATAATCGGCAACAGTAGTTTCCATGGATCCCGCAGCCTGCGGTTTTGTGCGCCTGTATTTGTGTAGGGTGTCTTCGCTAAAATCATGGCCTACGGCATAGTCTGTTTCAAATGCGGGTTGCCAAACGTAGCTGGTGCGCGTCATACCAAGGGGTTTGAATACCCTTGCCTGTGCCAGTTGCTCCAGGTTTTGGCCGGTAGCCGTTTCAACTGCCAGTTGCAGCAATTGAATGCCCTCGCCTGAATAGGCATATCTCGATCCCGGAGTAAAAAATATCTCCAGCTTTTTGTTATCATGCGGGTTAAACTCCCGCCAGTTAGGGAACCCCGTGGTATGGCTCAGGCACATCCGCCCGGTGATCAGCTTCCAGCGGTCATCTCCGGCAAGGTCTTTATAGGCATCATATTCGGGCAATGGTTTGGGCAGGTATTGATATAACGGTTTATCCAGGTCGAATTTATGCTCATCCACCAGCTGCATCACGATATAGGCAAACAGCGCCTTCGCCAGCGAAGCGGCATAAAAGCAGGTATTGGTATCGTTCAGCTCATTTTTTGGTTTGTTTTTGTAGCCGTAACTGTTCACATAAGCAATTTTGCCATCGTTCACAATACCAACGCCCATACCGGTTACCTGCGCGGTATCCATTAGCTTTTTAACAATACGGTCAACCTGTGTGGTGGTTAAGTTTTGCCCATCGGGCTTGGTGATGGTTTGCTGGGCAAAAGCCGCATAACCAATAAGTAATAAGAATAAAAGCAGTGTTGTTTTTTTCATAGTAAGTTTATTTTTACCACAGAGGGCACAGAGAAAAAACACACAGAGCCCACAGAGATTTTTTACCCCAGTGTTCTCTGCGTAAAGCTCTGTGTCCTCTGCGGTTAATTCTCCCGAACAAAAATGGCTGTCATTTACTAGAAAATTAAACGCATCACCGCTCAAATCGCGATTTGACAACTGTTTAGCCGCCCTGCAAAGCCTGCGCCTTATATTCTGTTGGCGACAACCCGGTAAACTGACGGAAAGTCCGCTGAAATGTTGCTTGTGAATTGAACCCGCATTCGGCCGCAATGCCGGCTATAGTAAGATGGGCGTTGTTTGTATCCGCAAATCTTTCTTTGAAAGCGTCGATACGGTATTCGTTCACAAACTCATTAAAGGTTTTATCTAAATTACGGTTAAGTGCTGCGGAGATTGTTTTGGATGTGATGCCCGTATGTTGCGAAAAGATATCGAGGTTAAGATCAGGATTCAGGTAAAGTTTGTCCTGCTCCATCGCAGCTTGCAAGGCCTGTATGGTTTGCATAAATACATCCTCAGGTAAAGGCTGGCTTACCTTTTTCGGCTGGATCCTGGTGACGAGATAACCATTGATGCCCAGCCAATAGATAAGGATAGACATAGGCACATATATCGGGTACCAATCCACCCAGTTCAAAAGCCGCTGTCCATAAGCCGGGGTCACATATGGGACAAGATACAGCAACCAAATAAACTGGAATACGGCCAATACTGTAGTGCAGCGCCTGAGCCATTTTAACTGATGGGCTTTTTGAGCGGCGTCATCCCGGTGCTGGTACCGGGCAATATACCTCATGGATAATATCACGTACATCGTAAGCGATGCCCAGCGCGGGATATCTGCATAAACATTATACGTATCAATAAAAGCCCCAACGCTAACACTACGAAGGTTAACCAGCCGCGTAAGCGCAAGTATAACGAACAGAATTGCTGCGAAATATGGCACGAGATCGACCACGACTGACAGAAAATGGCGCTTATCCTTTTTGGTGAGTGTAAGCTCGGGTTGCAGCAGCGTTTTGGTATAGAAATACAGCAACGGGCCTAAGGGCATTACGATTACCATTGGCAAAATGGCGTCTATAAGTAGCAGCGGCTGGCTTTTACCAAACCATGGCTGCCCGGTGAGGTAAAGGTTAAAGCAGGCTAAAGCGATAAAAAAGATGAGATAGGCAAGTAATCGGCTGGACAATCGTTTGGGTTTGGCCCATAACAACAGGCAGCTGGTTATAAAACCTTGTATGGCGCCCAGGAGGATGATAATGTTTAAAAACCCGGATAGCATTGGCGATGATTATACCGCTAAGTTAGGATAACTATAGCTGATTCACCAAGGCTTCGTACAGCTTATCTATCTGGATGGGTTTGTGCAGGAAGCCGTTGAAATACGGCGTGTATTCGTCGATATATTCGGCGGTGATATCGGCAGTGATGGCGAAGATAGGGGTGTTGATGTTGCCATGCTTCTGCCCGCGGATATTTTTGGTAGCTTCAAAACCGTCCATTTCCGGCATGTGGATGTCCATCAGGATAAAATCGTATTCTTTGTCCTTGGATTTTGCCACCGCTTCCAAACCGTTTTTTGCATGCTCGGTGGTCATCTTCCAGTTGGATAGCAGCTTGCTGATAAGCATGGCGTTGATCATGTTATCCTCGGCCAGCAGTACAGTTTTATCTTTTAACTGATCGGTATAAGTTGCCGCCGTTTTAACCGGGCTTCCGCATTTCTTAAAGTCGAGATCGAAATAAAATACCGAGCCTTCGCCAATCTTGCTGGTCACCTGTACTGTATTACCATGCAGCATAACCAGCTTTTTTACAATGGCCAGCCCAAGGCCCGAGCCACCCTGCTTACGCGTGGTAATGGACTTAGGCTGCGAGAAGCTATCGAAAATATCTTCCAAAAATTTCTCATCTATGCCTGTCCCTGTATCTATCACCTTAAAGCTTAGCCTGTCAATTTCACCTTCGCCGCCAATTTTTTCAACCGTCACATCAACGCGACCATGCTCGGTAAATTTAATGGCGTTGGTAATGAGATTGCCCAATATCTGCGACATCTTGGTTTCATCCAGCTCATAAAAGTTGTTTACCTTATTATCAACCTTTAGGCTTAGGCTGATGCCTTTTTCAATTGCGAGATTTGCGTAAGTCTCCTTAATATTATGCAGCAGCGTATGAAAATTCGATGGCTTTGGCTCGATACGCATCTTACCGGCTTCGAGCTTGGAGAAATCGAGGATGTCGTTAATGATCAGCAGCAAATTATTAGCTGCGAACTTGAGCGAATCAACCAGTTTTTTCTCTTCCCCGTTCGACCTGTCGCCTAATAACGATGCTACTGTGATCACCGCGTTCAACGGGGTACGGATCTCGTGACTCATTGTCGAAAGGAATTCCTGCTTTACAATGGCGGCCTGCTCTGCACGGTTTTTTTTCTCTATGATCTCGGCTTTCTCCCGCTGCAACTCGGCTTCTTTCTCCAGCATATCCATTTTGGTGATGAGCTCATAATTCTCTATCACCTTAAGGGTTTGCGTATTGATCACAGATTCGCGTTGTTTCAGGTGTAGCTCCAGGTATTCAAGCGCCTTTACATGGTCACCTTCCTGTTTATATACCTCATATAGCAGGTAATTACACTTAAATAATATAATGGCGATATTATATTCTTCACTCAGCTCAAGTGCGATCCGGAGCATCTTTTTCGCCTTTTCAAACTGCCCCATCTGCACATACATGCGGCTTAGCTTATGATAAGCCATGCCCAGACCAAGTCGCTCGCCCATATCCTGGTGTATGCGTATGGCATCTGCAAAATCCTTCTCGGCTTTATCATATTCGCCGGCGGCAGCATAAACCTTGGCGCGGCCATAAATGGAAAATGCCAGTCCACGGGTATCGCCGGTTTGCTTTTTCATTACGATGGCCCTTTCAACCATCTGCCCGGCCTTTTCGGCTTTACCTTGTTTTAGGTAGATGCTGGAAAGCGGGTTATATGCATTGGATTCAAGATTGAGATCGCCGGCTTTTTTTGCACATTCAATAGCGCTCTCATATGCCTGTATGGCTTTTTTCTGGTCGCCGAAATATTCGTAAATAGTGCCCAGTGATTTTTGGGTACGCGCCTGGTTATGGTAATCGTTAAACTTGCGGTAAATGGTAAGGCAATCCACCAGGTAAACCAGGCCTAAATGAAAGTTGTCGGTTTTGTAGTAAATGCCGGCTATATTGTATTTGGCATTTGCGATGCCTTGCTCATCATTCAGCTCCTCGAAATATTTGATTGCTTCTTCCGACATATTGGTGGAAGCGGTATGCTCGCCTTTGATCATGGCGAACAGGGCGAGCTCATTCAAACTTTTACCTATGAGTGCTTTGTCGCCCATTTCGCGACTAATGGTAAGGGCCTTTTTGGCAAGGCGGTTGCTTTTGGCAAGATCACTGGTGCGGCAAGCGTAAGCCTCATCCAATAAGGATATGGCCATCTCTTTATTTTCGGTGTGCACCAATGACATATTACAGCTCCTTGCCTTTAATTGTGTTTTGACTGTCAGGTTGTTACCAAATGTAACAAAAATTTTATAAAGCTATAATAACTTATACGCTGCCAGATAAAAATGGTTGCCTCACGCTAATTATTAAGCAATGATCGAAGGGGTCAATTATACCAACTATCGGTACGGAAAGGCGCTGCAGGCAGCCCGGCAGAATTTTGCAGATTGGTAACAGGCTCGTTGGTAAAGGCATATCTCACTGCAGCTATAGGTGTGGTAAGTGATGCCGGCGCCGTAACAATTACCTGGTTGCCTTGTATGGTTGCGGTGGCCTGCACAAATTTTTGATCACTCCCTGCAACAAAGAAATATTGGTTTAATGGGTAATTGTTAGCAGTGCTAAGCCCATTGGCAGTACCGGTAACAAAATTAATAATAGCTGTATTGCCGCTTATGCTGTACGATGAAAAGGTAGGGCCATAACATTGAACATTTTGGTTATATACATTTTTTAGCGCCAGTAATGCCAGTCTGTCGCCCACCGGTTTTTTATTGCGGGGGTGCTGATTTGCTGGTTCGCCAACATCCATGGTTACGGACATCCCTGTGCCGGGTACGGATAATATATTTGCCTGCGCCTCGCGGAACATCGCATAATCATCCAGTGTAGGGTCGCCGCCTATCGGGTTGCTCGTAAAATAATCAACCGCAAATGGCGGCATCTGCACAAAATAAAAGGGCAGCTGCCCCTGGTTGAATACATTCCGCCAGCCGGCTATCATAGCCGAATTCAGATTTGTATAATTGCTTGGCGGATCGTTATGCCGGTTGTTTTCGCCCTGGTACCAGGTAAATCCGCTTATTTGCAGATTGATAAAAGGGTTGATCATACCGTTGTACAATTGCGTTGCGCTATTGATGCCGGAATAATTTGCAAGGTTTGGATTTGCCTGGAAAGTCGCTTTACTTGTCCATGCCTCGCATGAGGTGCCGTCAACTGCCGAAACGATGATGCCGATAGGCACATTAAGCGTGGTATTCAGTTTTTGTGCAAAATAATAGGCTACGCCGCTCCAGTTGCCCACGGTAGTTGGCGAACAAACCTGCCAGTTTGCAGGTTGTTTGAGGCTATCAGCGGGATTGGTTTCATAGTCAGGCTGAAGGGTTATTGCGCGGATAGAGGGATAATCGGCAGCAGCGATCTCCGACTGGTAATCCAGCACACCACGAAAAGGCGCTATCGAATCCACCTCGAAAACCATATTCGATTGCCCGGAGCAGATCCATACATCGCCTATCAGTATATTATTAAGTGTGATAGCAGTTTTACTATCGGTGACCCCGATGGTTTGCGGGGTAGCATTGGCGGTGGCCGCAGGGACGGTTACAGTCCAGTTGCCGTTAGCATCGGCAGTAGCGGTAAGTTGTGATGGATTCCAGCTGGCGTTTACAGTAATAGTTACGCCTTTAGCTGATTGCCCCCATATTTTAAAAGGCTTGTTGCGCTGAACAACCATGTTGCTTTGCAGCACGTTATTTATGGAAAGTTTAGAGGTGTTTGTCGATCCGTTACCGTTATTTCCGGAATTATTGTTGAGGTTGGGCTGATAATGATCCTTCCTACAGCTTTGCAGGATAAAAAGCAGGCATAACGGAATTAGCAGCCACTTTAGTTTCATTAACCGGGGAAGGGAGTAAATTTATAATCAATAAATTCAGTAAAGTTTTTTATAGGGGAAAACACTCCTGTAATTATACAGGAAAAAATAGCGGCATAGTAAAACCAAACGCCGGAAAAATACCATCCGGCGTTTGGTCAATTATATTAAATCCTTTGGATTAGTAGCGATTGCCGCCACCGCCGCCGCCTCTGCTGTCTCTTGAATAGCCGCCACCGCCGCCGCCACGATTACCGCCGCCGCCGTAGCCGCCACCACCGCCACGGTTACCACCGCCGCCGTAGCCGCCACCGCCGCGATTACCACCGCCGCCGCTTGGCTTTCTTTCTTCTGCCTGGCTTACTGCAATGTTCCTGCCTGCAACTTCAGAGCCGTTTAAGGCTTCAATTGCTTGCTGGGCGCTCTCGTCATCTGGCATTTCTACAAATCCGAAACCTTTGCTCCTGCCGGTTTCTCTGTCACTGATTAACTTAACGGAGCTTACTTCACCATAGGCTTCAAAAAGTTGTTTTAAATCGGCTTCCTGTAACTTGAAAGGAAGACTTCCTACAAATATGTTCATCAAAAAAAATTTAAAAAGACGGAAATTAGGATCCGCCATATGTACACCTCAAATATATAAAAACAAGTCTATTAATTTCACAACATTCAAATATTGTGCGTTTTATTTTAATTCTTATTAGCTATAACCATTAAGCATGCGGTTTTTACTGGTCATTTGGCTGCTGCATCTCCTTTTCGCGTTCTTTTTCGGCTTTTTTAAGCGCACGTTTTTCCTGCCGCACCTGCTTAGGCGTTTTGCCGGTGGTATCAATGGTGAACTGCTTGCCGTTAACATTTACCGTTACCGTTTTATTGTCAGGGGTTACCTCTTTTTTATGCGTGGTATCCTTTTTACCGAATAACCGCTGGAAGAAATTCGGTTTCTTTTCCGGCTCCGCAACAGGTACTACGCCGGTGTCATCGTCGTCGTCAGGATTATTGTTGTTAAGGATCTTATCCACCTTAGCAGTATCAACCGAGCTTGCCTCGTGGCGCAGACTTGTTTTCAGGCGCACATCGTAGAAACCGTACGCGTTGCTATCGCGCTGGGCCTTGCCGTGACCAACCATCAGGTTGCCGATCAGGTTGAAATAACCATGCAAGCCCTGGCGAAGCGTACCGTCAGGCTGGAATGCATACAAGCCTGCTTTCGGATGCGGCAGAATACTCGCCAGGAAAATACTTTCGCCCAGCGTAAGCTCAGCCGGTGTTTTTCCGAAATAGTAACGCGAAGCCGCGCCGATGCCATAAACGTGATAACCCCATTCTACAATGTTGAAATACACTTCCAGCATGCGGTCTTTGGTCATTAAATGGTCGTTTTGAATGAGCCATACGATCAGTATCTCTTCTACTTTACGCGAAAGGTTCTTATCCCTGTCGAGGAAGGTATTGCGGATCAGCTGCATGGAAATGGTACTGCCGCCGCGTGAGAATTTCTTTTTCTTAAAATCGGTAGCGATGGATTTACGGATAGATTCCTCCACAAAACCATTGTTTGAATAGAAGGTCGGGTCTTCCGAAGTCATTACCGCGTTACGGGTATCCGCAGCGATACTCTCCAGCGGCGTATAATCCGGATTCGACGGTCCAACTGTGAACGACGGCGCCGGATCTTTGGGTTCATAAGGCGTTTGCACGAATGAACTGTTCAGTTTCTTCAGATCGGTTTTGCCGAACTGCGTTATATGGAACCCTTGCTTATTCAACTGTGAGTTGAATTGCACACTATCGGGATTGGCTGTATTGAGGAAGAAGTTGAGACTGTAATTCAGCTTGCCCTCAACCTTTATTCCCTGCAGCGATTCAAACATCCCGCCAGGGAAGGAATCGAACATATCCTGTGCATTTACCCAGCCGGTGTTCAGCTTCAGCTCATAAATTTTAACCGGGCTCAGGGTGTATTTGACGTATGGATGGCCAACAAGCTTTCTCAGGTGGATAGTGGATGTGCTGTCGAGCGATATATAATTATCGCCAACAAATACATTTGCATCAATAGAGGCGTAAGGCACCGTAATATCGCCTTCGGCAAACTTGCGGTTGTTGATCAATAGGTTCCTTACCGACCATGAGCCGTAGATCCGGGTTTCGCCATTCTCATGCTCCACCTTTTCCAGCCGCGTGCCAATGGTATCGAAACTGAGCATGGTATGGAACTTTTGCTGGATGAACGGCAGTTGTACCTTTTTACCTTCAGCATATAGTTTTACATCGATGTTTTTATCCGACGGATGCATCTTACCTTCAAAATGCCAGGTCGATTCATTGTCATTAACCTTAATGGTAGAGGTAAGCTGACCGTCCTTTATAGTAGCTGTTGTGGTAAGCAGCTTTAAAGTGGTGCTGTCTTTTTTAAAGGTGAAGAGGAAGTTTTTGAGATCGAGGTTATCCGGGATTTTATAAAGGAACTCGTTGATCAGGTTATTGGCCAGCGTGGCCAGGCTCGATTTACGCTTCTCGGTAGAATCCCTTTTCTTTTTGAACAGGAAATCGAAATTTTTTACATGGTTGGTATCAACCAGGTTAAGGTGACCGTCTTCCAGTACCACATCCGCCAGTTTTACCTCGCCATAAATGAGTGGCAGCAGTTTTACACTGATGGACAGCTTTTTAATGCTCAGCAGGCTATCGCGGTTTTGCGGCACGATGCTGATGTCCGAAAAAGCCACCGTATTCAACCCTACAAAGTTTGCCGAACCGATCTTGATATCGAGGTTGTATTTTTCTTTAGCGCTGGTTTCGGCTTTGGCCAGCTCGTGTTCAAGCAGCGCCTCGCGTTTGGTATAGGCAATGTAACCGCCTATTATAAGCAGTATGAAAAGTACTCCGATGATAACCCCGGCAATGCGGAGGTATTTTTTATGCTTAGGCTGAAGACGGCGCATCTAATATTATTTCTCCAAAACTAAATAACTTTATGCGATACAAACGCCGGGAGTAGTAAAATGTTTCCTGTTTGGTGGGTTAAGCGGTTGATTTAGTTGATTGGGTGAGTGGTGAGTAGTTGATTGGATGGGTAGTTACGTACTATCTGCAATTTCATTTACTATGCTTAAAAATGGTGCAAAATTACCATAAAATGCACCTTTTCTGCCTGTTTTTTACCCAAAAAGTGTAGCATTACACTTGTGCGAATTAGCATAACAAACATTTACTATATATCTGTATATCAATAGTTTAATTTTTTTATTTACTGTAGCAAAGTGTAGCATTCCGTAGCGTTTTTCTGTGTGTTTTGTAGCATTTTGTTGCTTTAATGCTACACCTGCTACACCTTCCTTCCTGCCGGCGACACTGGCAAAATAGTTTCTTCGCTCCCGCATGCTCAATGTCATTAAGTTAAAAAAATGTGCTTGCCCTCCCTGTGCGAAGCAAAGGGAGGGCCGACAAGCGGCTTAGCGTCGTCGGGGTGGGTAAACGGAGCGCGATAGATTGGAAAGCGAAATTTCAGCCGTTTTGTTAATCTGCAGTTTTCAACTGCAAACTGCCCACCACAAACTGCAAACTCCCCACTACTTCACCGCCGTCACCACCCTAAACTTATTATGATAAACAACCCGTCCGTCACCCTTTACAAACGGATCTATCGATGCGCTGATGGCTTCGGTAACTTTGTCTATCCCGCTGTAGGCAATGGCGTTGGCTATCGGCCCGGCGGAGATCAGTCCTTTCAGTGCGGTTTCTTTATCCGGGTAATCCCATATGGAAGTGATGTCGTTGCTGTCAATTATCTGCATGCCTATCTCTTCCAAAATACTTTCCAGTAAATGGTTCTCGGTCAAGGCAAACGGACCGGGTGCGCCGGGCGGTGGTGGCGGCATCAATGCGCCGGCAGCTTTTAAAAAACTGGCCGCCTCGCAATCCTCGCGGTTGCCCCATATCATGGCGGTAAGCTTGCCGCCGGGTTTTAGTACACGTTTGGCTTCGGTAAGCGCGTTTTTGGTGTTTTCGGCATACTGAAACGAGTTGAAGCCCGTCACCACGTCGAAATTGTTATCCCCGAAAGGTAATTGCTCCATCTCACCAGTCACAAATGGGATGGCAGGCACGCGTTTTTTTGCACGTTCAATCAGCTCGGCGGTGGCGTCAATGCCTGCCACTTTGGCGCCGGTTTCCCAGGCCAGGTGGCAAAATAAGCCTGTGCCGCAGCCCACGTCCAGCAATATATCCTTGCCGGTCAGTTTCAGTATATCAAGCGCGTATTCGTAACCCGCATTCCCGGTTTGTTCCTGTATGGCTGCCCAATCGTCGGGCCGCTGGCCCCATAATGATGCTTGTTTTGCTTGTGATCCCATAGGTGGAGAGATGTGTTTTGGTTTGCAAAAATTTTTACTTTTAGCTTTACAATACTATATTGCCATCAAAAAGAATATTATTTTACAATATAGTTCAATAGATTGTATTTCATTACTACATTAAACTTACTCATTAAAAGTAGTAAATAAAGTATATTTACACATGATTATATAATGGCAATTTTAGATGTCAATGGTGTAGAAATTGTTTGGTTAAGGAATTTCCCAAATGATAATAATGTAGAGAGTATTGAATTTGGTTCAAGTAAAAGCTGTTTTGGTAAAAAATATTTCCCTCTTTGTTATCTTACCGATGTTACTGATAATAATTTACCGCATTTTTTTGGAATAGATAATTATGAACTAAAGAACTGCCATTATCTTGATCATATTTGTGATTTTAATGAAATAAATTTTGATGGCAGAGTTTTTAATAAATTGATTTTTTGCAATCCTTATAACATAGGATTTTATGGT
>Ga0206937_10260_pt1 | contig 13611 bp, 15 predicted proteins | sample Alteio_BWOrgHeat_11_FD_152923 | JGI IMG/M metagenome (GOLD analysis project Ga0206937, IMG submission 152923) | Enriched cells from forest soil in Barre Woods Harvard Forest LTER site, Petersham, Massachusetts, United States -... | ecosystem: Environmental > Terrestrial > Soil > Temperate forest >... | reverse complement strand
AACTTTAGCATCGCCGCTGCCTAAATCTTTTTTGTCACCTAACATGGCAACTTTAGCATCACCGCTGCCCAGGTCTTTTTTGTCGCCTAACATGGCAACTTTAGCATCACCGCTGCCCAGGTCTTTTTTATCGCCTAACATGGCAACTTTCACATCGCCGCTGCCTAAGTCTTTTTTGTCGCCTAACATGGCAACTTTAGCGTCGCCGCTACCTAAGTCTTTTTTGTCGCCCAGCATTGCAACTTTCACATCGCCGCTGCCTAAGTCTTTTTTGTCACCTAACATAGCAACTTTAGCATCACCGCTGCCTAAATCTTTTTTATCACCTAACATGGCCACTTTAGCATCACCGCTGCCTAAATCTTTTTTATCACCTAACATGGCCACTTTAGCATCACCGCTACCTAAATCTTTTTTGTCGCCTAACATGGCCACTTTAGCATCACCGCTGCCTAAATCTTTTTTATCACCTAACATGGCCACTTTGTGTTTTGCAGTTGATACAGGTAATACGCTTGCCTGAGCTATGAAGCTTGAACCTAAAACTAATGCTGTTGCTATAAATAAATTTTTCATGATTATATCCGTTTAATGTTTTTATTAATGTTGTTTATTCGTTGTGTTGTTGTTAGTATATGCTGAATGAATTAATCCGCACTGCCCAGATCTTTTTTATCGCCCGTTAGTATCATTTGAGATTTATGCTCCGCTATGCCGTTTTCACTGCCCGGTTTTGAGCATGACGAAATAATGCCTGTAGTAAAAATTAATACTGCTGCAATGAGAATCTTTTTCATGTTTTTCTTCTTTTTAATGTGAATGATCAGTCGCCGCTGCTTAGCTCTTTTTGGTAATCGTAAAAAGTTACTTTGATGTCGTTAACGGCGGGTTTTAAATTGCCTACTTGTGTGGATAGCACCACAGTTCCGCTTACAAATACTATTGCTAATGCGATGATGATCTTTTTCATATTCTTTCAGGGTCTTGTTTAATGTTGTTCAATCAATTTTTTAGGGTAATTAGTCAGCGCTGCCCAGATCCTTACGATCAGCTGATACTACTTTTTGTACTGTGATGGTTTGTACGGTTTGTGCAGGGGTTACTTTTACCTGTGATGAGAGCACGCCTGCTGATAATAGCAGTGCTGCTGCGATGATGATGGTCTTTTTCATGTTTTGTTTTTTAATGTTGTTGTTAATTAGTCGGCTGATGCCAGGTCTTTTTTATCTAAAGAAATATCTTTTTGAATGGATACTGTTTGTACAGCAGGAGCGTTGTGAACTTTTACCTGTGATGATAAAACGCCGGCCGATAGCAATAATGCACCGGCAATGATGATTGTCTTTTTCATGATCTTATGATTTTGATGCTTTTATTTTAATTGAGAATTATTCCTATTTTGTTTTTTAAGTTAAAGCGTTTAGGCAACTTTATTAGGTTCCTTACGTATAAAAATACTTTTTTTACTATAAATGCCAAATGGTATTGCGCATTTTCCTATTGAAAAGAGTAAATTTTTATGCATGGTTAAATCCAAATAAGGTAAATAAAGACCGTTAAAAATTTGATTATCAGTTTCTTAAACAGAACAAAGATAGTTATGTTTTTGGATATTTTATTATAAAATAAAATAGCAGGGAGGCCTTTTTTCTTTATCTTCATAGAAAATTAGTGATATATTGCTATGATTTTTTAATTTTCGTCGCAATTAATCTTAAATGTAATTGATGAAATTTTACTGGGTAGCTATTTTATTAATGCTTTTTTCCGTTGCCGCCTTTGCCGACGATACTACTGGTATTGATGCAGACAAGCAGGATACCTCCACAGTAATAAAACTTAATAAACATGCTTACGACGCCAGGCTTACCAATGCTGAAGAAACGATAGATTTGTCAGGAAAAGCACTCGCGCTGGCCATGAAATTAGGCTATACGCGCGGGATAGCCGAATCTTATCGCGTTCAGGGTATTGGGCAGTACTATCAGAATGCGCCAGAGGATGCCATTAACAGTTACTTACAGGCATTAAGCTATTTTGCCAAATGCGGGGATAAGGTAGGTGAGGCCAGGATCGATTACAACATCGGTAACCTGTACCGGGATAATGATCACGATAAATCATTAGAGTATTTCCAAAAAGGCAGGGACATAGGTGAGCGGCTGCATAATGAATCACTCATCGCCACTTCGTTTTTGGATTTTGGTAACGTTTATGCCCGTAAAAAAGAGTATAATAAGGCATTGAATTACTATAATCAGAGCCAGGCTATATTTAGCCGTTTGAAAGATTCAACCAACCTGATATTGTGCGAGCAAAACAGCGGTGTTGCATATTATAGACTTAACCAGTTTGATACCGCAGAGAAACTCCTTACAGATGCCACCACTAAGGCTAAAGAAAAGGACCTGAATGAAACTGTCGCCAGTACCGACCTTACACTGGCAGAGTTGTACATTAACCAAAGCAAATTTGACGATGCCACGCGCGTTGTTGCTGAAGGACAGGCTTATGCTACTATTATAAAAGACGAAAAGATACAGCACGATCTTGTATACACCAGCTATGAACTGGAGTTTAAACGTAAAAACTACGAAAAAGCACTTTCCTATCTTACACAGGTTTACCGGGCCGACAGTTTAATAGGTAAAACAAGCCTCTATTCGCAAATTCACATATTTGAGGTGGAGCACCTTAGGAAAGAGCAGCAAATTGAAAGTGAACGCATTGACCAGCAGAATCAGTACGAGCGTGTGCGTTTTTGGATGGCAACTGCTGTAGTAGGGCTTTTGATAGTGGTAATAGCATTGTTAGTAAGTAACGTTAAGCGTAAAGCTAAAACGAACTTGCAACTAACTGAATTGAATGGTGAGGTATCAAGACAAAAAGATAACCTCGACCGTGTAAATCATCATCTCGAAGAAATTATTGACGAGAGGACAAAAGACCTGCAAATTAAAAACAGGAAACTTTCGGAGTACTCATCGTATCTTTCGCATCAGATCCGTGGGCCTATTGCCACACTAAAAGGCCTGATGAACCTGGAGAAGGAAGGTTTGGTTGATAAACAGGAATGTATCAGTATGATGGACAAATGCGTTTCTGAAATAGACGAGAAGATAATTGAGATGAGCGATATGATGCATGATACCAGCAAACCGGTATAAAAAATTACCACGAATACAAACACCACCTAAAATCTGATACAATAAAAAGGGAGCTTTAAAGGCTCCTTTTTTATTGTATAAATATTTATGAATAATAAGTTGTTCTCATTTACAACGGTAAGGTTGAATGTATCTGTGCTTCCAAAAGCCCCGAATACATACAATACCAAGCGATCATCTGCAAAATAAGCAGTTGGCGGTGCCTTTGGTAACCCATGGTCTCAAAAGCCATAGTCTTTTTACCGGCTGTAACAAAATACTGTACTTCGCCTTTTTTAGGGGTGAAGGTAGACTTTATCCTGCTGAAAACTTTAACCTTCAGCTTTGTCTCCGGATCGTGAATAATGCCTCCCTTTGTAGCACTACCTGGCATGGATAACAAATAATTCTGCATAGCGTAGTTCAATTTAGTTGAGTACTGAAATACAAAACCTAAACCAAATTGGCACATTATGCCCTAAAATCCAGAAAATAGCTTAGATTACAGAAAAAGAAAGACTTATTTACCCTATTTGAACATTTGTTAATTATCATTTAATAAATTAAACGATAGTAAAACAAGCCAATTAGTGGTAAGCCTGAATAAATAAACAGATTGTTGTGAAAACTGAACAGCTAATTAAACAGCCATTGAAGTTTTATTGCGCAGTTCTTCATAAAGAAGGATCACTTTGCGTTGTAAGGTTGCGATCTCGGCCTCACGATCGATCAGTTTCTTCTGAGCAATGCTTAAATGAGAGGGTTCATGCTCAACGTCACTTGCATCCATTGAAAGTAAATAAACCACGCTAACTTCAAACACATTTGCGATCTGCTCCAGGCGCGATAAATTAATATCAGTTACACCGGTTTCAATTTTAGAAAACGCAGGGATAGAAATACCTAAACGGTTTGCAACATCCTCCTGGCTCCATCCATGCTGATGGCGCATGGTCCTGATGTTCATTCCAACAGATTTGTTAGTCTTTTTTTTGAGCTCGTTCATATCAATTTTTAAATAATTAGGGGAAAGGGATATTCTTCTTAACCAAAACGCATGCCAAAATTAATTACGGCGAAATTTCCACAAAAAAGCAATTTTGTAATATTAAAGTTACATAACTGTGGAAATATTTACACAAAAAGTGTGGAATGGGATATCATTTGGGGAGAATACTCAACTTCGCAAACTTTAAAAGGAGCTGTTTTTGCCCTATTTCCTTAAAGAAAATTGTCGCCTTTACATCAGGTTTATTTCCTTCTAAGCTAATTACTTTCCCAAAGCCAAAACGCTCATGTTCTACTTCCATGCCTACCTGCAGGTTTGAGGTATCAGATGGCGCAAAGTTTGGCGACGGTATGTGGGCCTTTGCCAGCATGGCCGTAGTTTTAACGGGCTGTGGTTTAGGTTTTGAAAAGGTCTCGCTGTTTTTGCTTCTTGTGCTCCAGGCTTCGCGCTCATCGCTGAAGAATGAGCTTTGAGCGGCTTGCGGCTTGGCAGAAAAATCAAGTTCCAGGTATTGGGCGTCAATTTCATCCAAAAACCGGCTTGGCTCGCAATTGATCAGCGTACCGAACTTAAACCGGGACGTTGCATAGCTTAAAGTAAGTTTGCTTTCGGCGCGTGTAGTGGCTACATAAAACAAACGGCGTTCTTCTTCCAGGTCGGTACGCGAATTGAGCGACATTTGTGAAGGGAACAGGTTCTCTTCCAAACCCACCACATATACCTGTGGAAACTCAAGACCTTTGGATGAGTGAATGGTCATCAACGATACGGTATCGGCATCCTTATTCTTGTCGTTATCGTCATTGGTCAACAAGGCAACGTCTTGCATAAACACATCAAGGCCTTTTTCCTCAATATCCTCACGCTCCGAAAACTCTTTGATACCATTGAGTAATTCCTGTATGTTCTCGTAACGGTTAAGCCCCTCGACAGATTTATCCTCGTACAGGTCCTTTAAAAGACCTGAGTGCTGTGCGATATGCTGTGCAGCCTCATAAGCAGGCATTGTTTTGGTGATCACCTGGAAGCTTTGGATCATGGTGGCAAATACGCCTACCGCGCCGGATGTGCGGCCGTCGAAGAATTTGGATGGATTGATCACCACTTCCCACGGTGTAACGCCATTTTGGTCGGCAGCAACAATAATGCGGTCGACCGTCGTATCGCCTATGCCACGGCGCGGATAATTGATCACGCGTTTCATCGCCTCCTCATCGTTCGGATTAAAAGTAAGCCTGAAATAAGCGATCAGATCCTTTATTTCCTTACGCTGGTAGAAGGATAAACCGCCATATATTTTATAAGGAATATTCAGCTTACGTAACGCTTCCTCCATGGAGCGGGATTGCGCATTGGTACGGTACAGGATGGCAAAATCATGCCATTTCATGCCCTTGGTGCTGCGCTGCTGCATAATCTCTTCCGATACCATCTTGCCTTCCTCGTTATCGCTGAAGGCGCGCATAACTTTTATTTTGTCGCCTGTCTCTTTTTCTGAGAAAACATGTTTTTTGAGTTGTTCTTTATTATTAGCAATAATGCTGTTGGCAACATTTACAATATTTTGGGTGGAGCGATAATTCTGCTCCAGCTTAAATACTTTCAGATCAGGGTAATCCTTTTCAAAGTTGAGGATGTTCTGGATATTGGCGCCGCGGAAGGCATAGATGCTCTGTGCATCATCACCTACCACACAGATGTTTTCATTGATGGCAGCCAGCTTTTTAACGATCAGGTATTGCGAGAAGTTGGTATCCTGGTACTCATCCACCATCAGGAACTTAAACTTGTTCTGATATTTATATAATACGTCCGGGAAGTTTTTCAGCAACTCGTTTGTTTTGAATAAAAGGTCGTCAAAATCCATAGCTCCTGCACGGTAGCAGCGCTTTACATAAGTCTCATATATCAACCCCAACTGACCGCGGCCGGTTGAAGAATCGTCGATTTGTATCTGTTCGTTACCTTGGTATTCCTGCCAGCCGATGAGATTGTTCTTGGCGGCAGAGATACGGTTATAAACGAAATTGGCGCTATACAACTTGTCGTCAAGATTTAACTCTTTCAGAATGGCCCGCAGAACGCTTTTGCTGTCATCGGTATCGTAAATGGTGAAATTGTTGGGGTAGCCCAGCTTGTCAGCCTCAACCCGTAATATTTTAGCGAAAACGGAGTGGAAGGTGCCCATCCAGATATTCTTTGCCTCGGCGCCAACCAGCTTGTTGATACGCTCACGCATTTCCTTGGCGGCCTTATTGGTAAAGGTGAGCACCAGGATATTAAATGAATCGACACCATGGCGAATGAGATGCGCCACGCGATAGGTGATAACACGCGTTTTGCCCGAACCTGCACCGGCAATGATCATTACCGGGCCCCGTAATTGCTGCACAGCCGCCCTTTGCTCGGGGTTTAGGCCACTTAAATAATCCTGATCTTTTTCCACTTTGCTAAAGTGCGAAATTACTGTTTTGGGCTGAAAGGGAGAAGCAGTGTTTGTAAGTTAGTGGTTAGTGATTGGAGATTAGAGATTAGTGGCATGATGCAGAGATCATTACCCAATCAGAAAGTGACTTACGAAGTTTTTAAAACTTCGTAAGTCTGTTATTCACACTGTTATTTCGATGAACTACTGTTCGGGCGTTGCCTGCGGCCCGTGCTATCCGCTCATACTTCACCGGCCTTAGCCACAGGCCGGTATCCGCTACTATCACTAACGCAATTTGTCGGAAAACCAAACTTACGAAGTTCTGAAAACTTCGTAAGTTAATAGCAAGTTTCCCACTAATCACTGATCTATTCCCCTTCCGGAAAATCTGCGCTCAGCGAAAGATCTTCCCATGCTTTATAATTTTCGCGCTGCATGTCAAGCTTTTCATTGGCCATGTTATACGCCATTCTACCTAACAGCAGTCGTAAATGCGGCGTGCCTGCTTCCACAGCTTCAATAATTGCGTTGCAGCCGCGTACCGGGTCGCCTGCCTGTTTGCCGCTTCCTTGTTTACTTCCATCCATGCGTTTGCCAACAGTATCTTTGTAATCATCTATCTTCACCGGCGTTTCGATACGCGAACGGCCTGCCCAATCCGTACGGAACGGCCCCGGCTCCACGATCAGTACTTTAATGCCCAATGGCGCAACTTCCTGTGATAATGATTCGGATAATCCTTCGAGCGCAAATTTTGTCGCGTGATAATATCCCGTTGAAGTAAACGCGCGTAAGCCGCCTATAGATGAAAAGTTGACTATCGTGCCTTTCTTCTGCTTACGCATCCCCGGCAGCACCTCTTGTATCAGGTGCACTAATCCAAAAAAGTTAGTCTCAAATTGCGCCCTGATCTTGTCGTCTTCACCTTCTTCAATGCTGGTAAAGTAGCCATAGCCTGCGTTATTTACCAGTACATCTATCTTGCCGAACTTTTCTTCGGCCTTTTGTACCGCGGTTTTTACCAGGTGTTTGTCGGTAACATCAAGCTTTACAATGAGTGCGTTGTCTTCGTGTCCTTCAGCCAGGTCTTTTAACTGGTCAGTATGTCTTGCGGTAATTACCGGATTCCAGCCTTTGCTCAAAATCAGTTTTACCAGTTCGCGGCCAAAGCCTGTAGAGCAACCCGTTATGAACCATACGGGCTGGGTTGTTTTTGCTGTCATATTGTAGTATGTATTTGTAGATATAAACTTAAAGTATTTACGATGGTTTGCGTTCGTTTTTAATTGAATTTCATTTTTAACCATATTTGTATATTTCCATGACATTAAAAAAGGCCTGTCATTCTGAGCGATAGCGAAGAACCTTTCGCGATGCATAACAGACTATTCATATCGGTCAAGCATAGTTCAAATGTTCTTCGCTATCGCTCAGAATGACATATTATTTTACACCTATGAAGAAGATACATTGGCTCATACCCGTTCTTATCCTACTTGCCGGCATCGCATCGGCCCAAACCAAAACTTTCACTAACCCAATATTAGCTACCGGGCCAGACCCATGGGTTATTTATAAAGATGGCTATTACTATTATACCAACAGTACCGGCCGCAACCTGGTGATATGGAAAACCAAAAGCGTGGTGGATATGAAGAATGCCATACGTAAAGTGGTTTGGACACCGCCCGCAGGCACATCTTACTCAAAAGAGTTATGGGCGCCTGAGCTGCATTATTTGCAGCATAAATGGTATATGTATTTTGCTGCGGACGATGGCGATAATAATCATCACCGCTTATATGTAATAGAAAACGCATCGCAAGACCCTACGCAGGGCGAATGGGTGTTTAAAGGACAAATAGGCGATAAAACCAATAAATGGGCAATAGATGCTTCGGTATTTGAGAATAAGGGAAAGTTATACCTGTTATGGGCAGGATGGGAAGGTGATGCCAATGGCGAGCAGGATATTTTTATTGCGCAATTAAAAGATCCTGTAACAGTTAGCAGCGAAAGGGTAAAAATATCAAGCCCGGTATACGATTGGGAGCGCAATGGCGACCTCGGTCCAAATTCCAATCCACCGCATGTGAGCGTGAACGAAGGCCCGGAGATGCTCAAGCATGGCAATAAACTGTTCCTTATTTATTCTGCAAGCGGTTGCTGGACGGATAATTATGCATTAGGTATGCTCACGGCCAATGCGAACAGTAATTTGTTGGATACCGCTTCGTGGAAGAAATCGCCGGTGCCCGTTTTTAAGCAATCGCCGGAGAACGGCGTTTTTGCAACGGGTCATAATTCATTTTTTAAATCGCCGGATGGCAAGCAGGATTGGATCTTGTATCATGCCAATTCAATGCCTAACGAAGGCTGCGGTAATAAGCGTTCGCCGCGGGCGCAGCCATTTACATGGAATAAGGACGGCAGCCCCGATTTCGGTATCCCGGTAAAAACGGATATGCCTTTGCCGGTACCATCGGGCACGGAGTAAGTGAAATGTAGCAGGACTTCAGATTGACAGGGAGAATTTTTTTAATTTTTTCCTGTCAATTTTTCACTTTTCCAATACGATAGGTCGGAGAGGTATAATATTATTGCCCTGAAGTTCTTTTCTTAAGCATTTTGGTTAATGTGTCTTTGTCCTTTGTAAGTCCGCTTATAACCATTTTTAGTTCATTTATCTCCTTGTCTTTTAAAGCAATTATCTTTTCGATCAAATCTTTTTGAAAAGCAAAAAAGCTTTCTTCCCGGTCGACATTTTGAGAGTTTCTGCCAGGGGAGAAATTCACCAGTGTAGGCTCAGTGCTTAAAATATCTGCTGTTGTTACCCCAAGTTCTTTCGCCAATTTTGACAGCAGCGATGTATCAAGTTTCGATTGATTACTTTCAATGCGCGAATAGGTTGTTTGGGTAATTCCAAGCCTTTGCGCAATATTCTCCTGCGAGAAGCCACGGAGTTCTCTGATCATTCTGATCTTCGAGCCATTCATTGTGATAAGATTTATACAATGATATTGAAAGTGAATAAATTATGCAAATAATGCATAAACTATATTATTGGTGCATAGGATAAAATAAGCCGGCTGTGCATCTTTAAGCACCAAATCACAATTATATGTACAAAGCTTTATTTTCCAATCATGGAGTCAACAACTCCAGGCAAAACGCCACTTTTTTAAAACAGTCACTTTACACATCTTTAATCGTTTTATTAGCCTGGCTGGTCTTTCCTTCAGCATCCTTCGCCCAGGAAACAGTTAATAATCAAACAATAATCGATCTGCAAAAGGCAGGCATGAGCAAAACCATCATTACATCTAAGATCAACGGCTCAAATTGCACTTTTGATATTTCAACCAACGGACTCATCGCCCTGAAAAAGGGAGGGGTGCCCGATGATATTATTTCCCTGATCATGGATAAAGCAAATACGCCACCGCCGGCCTCAAATGATCAAAACAATAACTCCAATAATAACAACAATTCTCAGGGTGGTGAAACATCTTTAGCGCCTGGTTTATATTATTTTGATGCCAGCCAGAACCAATACCTGGAAATAGATGCTGCCGCGCTTTCGAATAATAAATCGGGCGGCCTTGGCGAATCGGCCTTACGCAGTGTAAGCCCGTTGTTTAATGCCAAGATAAAAGAATCGATAAGTGGTACAGAGGCTAATTTAAAGGTGAAAAATACAAAGCCCTTATTTGTATTTGTAATTGACGTTGACAATGGTAAAAGTGGCCCCAATGTTAGAAGCCCTAACGAATTTATGCTGGTAAAAATGAAACAGGGTAAAAATGACAGGGAACTGGTAGTTGGAAAAGCTAACTCTATCGGTTCTGATCAGGGAATTGACGATAAACAAAAGGTACAGTTTACTTATAGTAAAGTGCAAAGAGGGCTTTATGAAGTATCACCTAACGCCACGCTACTTGTCGGCGAATATTGCTTTATCTATATAACACCATCAGATCAGGGCCCGTCATACAATGCCTATGACTTTAGTATTCGTTAATAAGTACCCATCTATAGCCAATAACGAAATGGATTACTTGATTATTAACCGATAATGATTCGCTATAAATTCTAATCAAAAAAGAGAACATGAAAAAAATTACCACAATTCTATTAATATCACTTATAGTAGTTTTTGCCGCATCCAAATCCCATGCCCAGGCAGTAGTAGTTATTTCTGTAAAAATTGCCCCGCCTGAACTACCTGATTATGATCAGCCTGAATGCCCCGCTGATGGCTATTTATGGGTGCCTGGATATTGGGCTTATGATGAAACCAATGGTTATTATTGGGTGCCGGGAGTATGGACCGCCCCGCCTAATCCCGGCTTGTTATGGACACCGGCATATTGGGGTTACGACGGAGGCCTCTATGGTTTTCATGCAGGTTATTGGGGGGCTACGGTTGGATTTTATGGTGGGGTAGATTATGGCTACGGCTATTCGGGTGACGGTTTTTATGGCGGCGCCTGGAATGGCGGGGTATTCCGCTATAATACAGCTGTTGTTAGGGTAAACACCGTAGTAGTTCATAACACTTATGAAGATCGCACTGTAATTCGTGAAGATAATCATATGCGTACAAGCTTTAACGGCCCGGGCGGGATTGACAGGCACCCAAATACGCGGGAAATGGATGCGATGAGAGACCGGCATTTTGATGCTACCGCCGAGCAGCGTTCGCATGCAGATCTGGCCAGCCATGACCGTAATCAACTAGCACGTGTTAACGGCGGGCATCCCAGTCATGTTGCAATGGACAGGCCGGGCGGACATGCAGTTAGCGAGCGCCTCCGCGATAATGGAAACATGAACCATGCAAATGATAATCGCATGGGTAATAATAACAACGCAAATAATCGAGGTTTAAACAACAATAACCGGAATAGTAACAATGCTAACGGCAACGACCGGAATAATAACAACGCTGCCAATAATAACCGGAATAACAATAACAGCAACGATCGTAACGGAAATAATAACCCGAATGATAGAAACAACAACAACGCTGCCAATAATAGCCGGAATAACAACAACAGCAACGATCGTAACGGAAATAATAACCCGAATGATAGAAACAACAGCAACGCTGCCAATAATAACCGGAACAATAACAACAGCAACGAACGTAACGGAAGTAATGATGCCAAAGTAAATGGTAATAATGAAAACGGAAATAACGCCGCTAACAATCGCACAGGTAATGCTTCAGGTAACCGGACGGCTTCAGGTACAAACCGTACAAGCGGTGCACCAACCGGTGGCCGCACCCAGGGCATGGGTAGCCGCCCAGGGGCCACGGCTGCAGCTAAACCCGCCCCAAAAGCGGCTGCACCTACTACTAAGAAAAAATAGTTTAATAAATATTCAAGATTCTTTATCAGGGACTTTAGTAAATTTTTTATAACTCACGTATCCCCGCGCTGCCGTAAACCTCCTGGTTTGCGGCAGCGTTTGTGCTTTTAAATTGATGCGGATATCAAACACTTATTAGTCCGCAAAATATTTTCTCACTCCGTGCAACGTAATCCATTACGTTATGGTCTTATAGACATAAACCATAAGCACCATGAAAGGAATTTTAACATTATTATTTGCTGCAGGCTTCGGCGCAGCGGCATTGGCACAGGATGGCAATAAAACGCCATATCTAACCAAATCATTAGCCAACGATGCTATTAACAGCGTAGTTGTGGAAACATCTGCAGGTGGGATCTTTGTAACCGGCAGAAGCGGTGAAGCACCGAGGATAGAGGTATATGTTCAGGATAACCATGGCCATGAGCTATCTCACGAGGAAGCGCAAAAACGACTGGAAAAGAATTTTGATATGACGATCAATGTGAGTGGCCATGAGCTGAACGCTACTGTGAGAAATATACATGAGCACATGGATTGGAACAATGACGGTTTGAGCATTTCTTTCAGGATTTATGTACCGAAAGAAGTTTCAACCAATCTGAAAACCAGTGGTGGCGGCATTGACCTTTCAGACCTTAGCGGTAATGAGGATTTTTCGACCAGCGGCGGTGGCTTACATGTGAAAAACCTGAGTGGTAAGATACATGGCAAAACCTCCGGCGGTGGTATTGACGTAGAGAGCTCATCAGACGAGATTGAGCTAAAAACCAGTGGTGGCGGCATTCATGCCAAAGATTGCAGCGGCAATATCTCTTTACTAACCAGCGGCGGCGGCCTTGAACTGATCAACCTGAAAGGTACTATCACGGCACACACCAGTGGTGGCGGCGTACGCTGCCACCATATTGAAGGAGAATTAACGACCACTACAAGCGGCGGCGGCATGGATCTGACGGATATGAACTGCAGCCTGGATGCACATACCAGCGCCGGAAGTTTGAACGTGCAAATGAAACACGTAGGTAAATATTTAAAAGTTGGTTCAAGTGCGGGTAATGTAAGGCTGCAATTGCCTTCACAGCAAGGCTTTGACCTGGATATGAGCGGTGAAAGGATATCAGATCATATCATCAGCGGTTTTAAAGGCGACTGGAGCGAAAAACGCGTTAACGGCAGCATTAATGGCGGCGGTATCCCGGTTGAAGTACACTCAAATAACAACATTGATCTGAAAATAGATTGATAGCAGCATAGTTTAAGCGTGATTTAATAATACAGGGCTTCCGGTAAGGAGGCCCTGTTTTTTGTTGAGATTTTTAAGTGCTTGAGCTGTATAGGTTACTGCAACACGAAATTGTTATCTTTGCACCGCGATGAAGATACCCAAGTTTGCCGACCTGATATTATTTGAAGACGACGATATAATAGTGGTGAACAAACCACCATTTGTGAGCTCATTGGATGAGCGCGAAGGCGGAGAGGTCAATATGCTTCGCCTGGCTAAACAATATTCATCAGATGCGCAGATCTGCCACAGGCTGGATAAAGAAACGTCAGGGGCGCTTATCGTGGCTAAAAACCCGGAAGCTTATCGTCATGTTTCCATGCAATTTGAAAAACGTCAGGTAAAAAAAGTATATCATGCC
>Ga0206937_10259_pt1 | contig 13634 bp, 10 predicted proteins | sample Alteio_BWOrgHeat_11_FD_152923 | JGI IMG/M metagenome (GOLD analysis project Ga0206937, IMG submission 152923) | Enriched cells from forest soil in Barre Woods Harvard Forest LTER site, Petersham, Massachusetts, United States -... | ecosystem: Environmental > Terrestrial > Soil > Temperate forest >... | reverse complement strand
CCGGCGTGACGGCGACCCCACGGGGAAAACTCCCCACCGGGATCGGGGTCCCCACCACCGCGTTGGTGGCCGTGTCGATCACCGAAACGGTGTTATCGCCCGCATTCGCGACATAGGCGAAGGGCGCCGCCGCCGGTGACGCCATCGCGCCCAGCCCCATCGCCAGAAGTGTCGGCGGATGGGTATTTGGTGGGTGGGCCGTCCTCGGATCACGATGTGTGCCCGTTGGCGGAGATTAGGGGACGACTTCCGAACTTTCGCCCTAACCTAACCGTGCGGGAGCTACTGGCAACCTCATGGAATGGGCTTACTTGATTCCGAACCCAAACAGAGTCGGTCCCAGTTCTTGCAACAGCTTTGGCACGGAACGTGCCGCGGCACCAATTGCACCAGTCACGGCACCGCCCGCGGGACCCATAGGCGTTGTCGACGCAACACCCGCGCCTGCAGCGGCCGCAGCAGCGATATCCCAGAAGACACGCATGGGCTGTGTATCGTAATCCGTGGGTTCACGCGAGAATAATTTGGATGCTGCCTCCAATTCCTGTAAGATCTGTTCTGCCTCATTCACGTTACGAGGGTTGCGTAAGCTGTCAACACGCCCCCAAAGCTTCTCTCGTGCGCTCGCCCACTCGTTACGCAAGTCAAGCAGGACAGCGGGTATCGCATCGCGCCGAGCACTGCGGGACATGACGATTCCTAGCACAGGAGGAATCCGGAGATCGAAACTACCCCGCGCAAGTTTCTTAGCGAGCCCTTGCCACGATTCATCGAGTTGGTTAAAAAGGAGTTCAGGATATTCTTCGGCACGAGCAAGACGGGTCTCCCATTCGGCGGAATGCAGCTTTATTTCTCTAGTCTGCTCGCGTGCATGAACCACCTCAATCTCCCATGTGGAATCTTGAACCACTGCGCTACCGCCAATACGGACTTGCTCGATCGCAAGTATGACGGACACTTTGTATGGGTCGAAGAAAAACCTGCGAGATCGATCCACCCTCGTTGCGTTTTCAAGGAGTTTCCTTCCTTCGGGCGTCTCGACAAACGACGGATCGAAATAGTCACCAAAGTACTCAAACTCATTCGTGGTGACCGAGAGAGGTGAGACGGTAGAATATCCATCCACGTCGACGTTGATCCGGAACCGTTCAGGAAGCATTCGAAGATCATCATGCAAGACGACTGCTCTGACGAATCGCTCTGCTTCGGGCAGATCCTCGGGCATAAATGGACCTGTGACAAGCCGCTGGAATGGTTCAAATGCAGCACGGTTGCAGACAGCAGTTTTCATCGGGCCTCTCCGATCCTGTTGCGGGCTAGTGTACTGCGCCGCAAATAGTGCAACTTATTATCGGCAGCTCTCGGCAAGTAACTGATTGAAATATGAGTGCTTCCTGCACCGAAGATATGTTGCAAACTAATTGACGCACTACACATAGGCGAAAGGCGCCGCGTCCGTCGGCGAGGCCATCGTGCCCAGCCCCATCCCCGCCATGATGGCGAAGAGGGCCATAAACCCCCGCGCCGATGCGGCGCGGCTTCCCTTGCTGTTATCGCTACGCATAATATCTCCTCCCACTGGGAGGCCGCGTCTTCGGCTGCCTACCGTTTCACTTAATTCGATAATACATAAAGGGCGAGGCGTTTGAAACAGGTTCAGGCGACGTAGCTTTCCGGCATTTCCATCGGCCCGCCATAATAGTCTTGATAGCGCTCTTCCAAGTCGCCGAGCGGCAGAATCGTAAAGACGTCGGTGGTGCCGAACCGCGCGTCGATCACCGCGCCGTCGCCAAATTTCGCCCCGGCGCGCAGGTAAGCCTTCAGCAGGGGAGGCAGCGCCGCTACTCCCTTGCGCGCCTCGATCGCCTTGCCGCCCAGGACCGCCATATCAACGCCGCGCCCGGCAAGTGGGCGGACCCGCCATTCCTCGTCCGCGAGCGCATGGCGATGCAGAAAACTCAAGGGCAGGGCAAGCGCTAGCGGATCGACGCCAGGCAGGCTCGCGCAGCCGATCAGCACGTCGATACAATGATGTTTCGCATAGACCCAAAGGCCGCGCCACAAAAGCTCGATGACGCGTTTCGATCGATATTGCGCATGGACGCAAGAGCGGCCGAGCTCCAAAAAGCGCTTGCCGGGATGGCGGGCCAGCAATGGAGCAATATCGAACTCCGTTGCGCTGTAAAAGCCTTGATGGCGTGCGGCGGTATCCCCGCGAAGAAGACGATAGACCCCAACGATTTTGGGCTTCTTGCGGCCGAAACGATTGCGCTGATCTTGGTCAATGACGAGAAGATGATCGCAGGCTTTGTCGAAAGGACAGATGTCCCGCCTGGTCAGCGCGGCGCCTTGCCGAGGCATCGCGTGGCCTTCTTCGAAAAAAACCTTGAACCGCAGCCGCTGCGCCTTGCGGACCTCCCGGCTTGTCGTCGCCAGCCGGATTTCAAATGGGCCGAAACGCCCAAGCAGCGCGGGCAGGCCGGAAAGATCGCGTACGATCCGGTTCGGCTTTATAAAGGCGGCGGTGTGCCGCGCGGCACCGCCGAAACCGGACGGCGTGGCAATATTCCACATGAGCCAGCGATTCTCATCTTGTCCTCTGGGGATAGAATCTAGAAGCCGGATGCGAAGGTTTGATGACGAAAAGGTGAGATCCACGGGGGAGGGAAAGCGGCGCTGTCATCAAACTGCGGGTTATGCGTTGTAAAGAGTCGCGAATCGCAACGCCAACCCGCGATGAGACATGGCTTATCTCCGCGCTGTACTGATCGTTCTTACCCTGCTGTTGTTTTTGTCCCTCGCGCCCTTGCAGTGGCTCGCGTTGCGCCGGCGTTGGCCGCTGCGGTTGTGGCTCCCGGTCGCCATGGGCCGGACGCTCGCCGCACTGGTCCGTCAGGAAGTCGTCGTGGATCGCGCCCCGCCGCCGCGAGGGCCTCGTCTTATTGTCACAAATCATATCTCGTGGCTCGACATTGTGGTGCTTTGCAGTGTCGAGCCGGTCTGTTTCCTCGCCAAACGTGAAGTCGAAGCGTGGCCGGTCGTCTCCGCTTTCGCGCGGCTGCAAGAAACGGTTTTCGTGGATCGCCAACGGCGGCGGACGATCCCAGCCGCCAACGCGGCGATGGCGCAGCGAATGCTCGCGGGCCGCCCTGTGCTGCTTTTCCCGGAGGGCACGACTGGCGACGGCTCGGCACTGCGCAAATTTCACAGCTCGCATTTCGCCGCCGCGCGCGATCTTCTCGCTACGGCGAGCGGTATCGAGACGGTTTGCGTGCAACCTGTCGCGATCCGCTATTCATCGCCCGCGGCGGCATGGCTCGGCGATGCGACCTTGCTTCCGCACCTCTGGTCGCTCCTCAAGGGCGAGCCGATCCGCTGCGATCTCGCCTTTGGCAAGCCGCTCGCCTACGGGCGGGGAGAATGTCGCAAGGCGATAGCCGACGAGGCCGCATCGTCGATCGCCAGCATGCTCGCGTCCATGCAACGGGCGGCCGACCTGCTCGCGCAAACCGGAACGCCGGCCCTCGAGCCCATCGGGTGAGCATGTCCTTAAAAAAAGTCGCTCGACTTTTTTGCTATTTAAACATCGGATATATCCGATGTCTCATTGGCTATTTAAACATCGGATATATCCGATGTCTCATGAGACATGCTCCAACTCTTTGATTTTGAGCTGCGTCCTTATCGATCAAATGATTCCGTTTGTTCGGGACGCGCTCTGATTGCGCCGGCAAAGGCTGCCGCCGGGCATCAAGTCATTTGCTTCGCAATCGGCAAAAAGGCGGCGCGCGGTTAGCTTGCGTGGAGCTTGCCGATTCGAGCCCGGACACGCCATTGACGTAGTGTGGAAGCGTATATATTTTGGGGCCTAGCCATGCTGAAGCGACCACATGCGGGAAGTATGCCGTGGCCGAGTACCCTCGACTCGAAGGTCTCTTGCGCGCCGTCAATCCACGCTCGCCGAACGCGGGATTTACTAACAAGATCGTACCATATCTAGTCGAGGTCTGGTTGGACGATTACGCTCGGACCAGCCTTAAGGCCGACATCGTTGATACCACCGTTTCCGGATTTTCGTACCTGTTTGACGTTATTCCTGGACGCCTAATCGCGGCCTGGGGAATCAGCGAGGGACGCCATGGGGAGCCAAGAGACAAGGCTCGCATGCGTGGTCATCCACTCAGCGCTGGAGAACTTTTTCATCGAGGGCACGCCATACCCCACACTCTCGGCGGACCGTGCGACATCAACCTTGTGCCTCAACTTGGAAAAATCAACATCGGGCCTTTCCGCGAACTGGAGAGGAATGCGGTAGCGACTCCGGGATCATTGTACTTCACCTATTGGACTTACGCGAGGAACGACCTTGCTGGTCAGACGCCGACTGGCGTCGAGCAGGGCCTCCTCATATCCGGTCATTCGCCCCAAATTACAATCGCTCCGCACAGCAACTGACGGCCCGCTCGACATGGTACAGGCGGCGCAAGGATAGCAGCTGCCTTGCGCAGGCGATGGTCGCCAATTTGGCGCTGCGCTACGAGGTCCACCTCAACCTTCTATTAGTCGCCTTCGGCTTCCCCTTCGGCTTCCCCTGCAGCTTCAATTTCAAATCTATCTTCATCAAGGATGTATGTGTTCGGACCAACTCGCCGCAGCGGACGCCCATCCGGTCCTAGAGACGGAGGTTCCGGTCCAACGACTCGGATGACTCGAGCGATGTGGGGCGCAGTGCGCAATATTTCCTCGGCCACCGCGTCGCTCTTTGCCTTGGCTTGCTTCGCTTTTCCGTGCGCATACAACAAATCCAACAACAACTTCGCGATCGTTTCCATGGCTTGGATGTTGTGCGCAATCGCAGCGAGTTGAAAACTCGCGTCGAGGTCTCTGGCTATCCGCTTGTCCTGTTCAGGATCGTGTGGTCGTGCCACGCCTATTGACGTCTGGGGCGACTGCTGACCATGCAATCGCACCAGCATTGTCAGACCGGACGTTGTCCGCGATAAATAGGGATATTTGTAGACGGACTTCGACAGGGCCTCCGCAATGACCATGCTAGAGCAACCCGTTCTGCGAAGGTGCTCGACCACCATGTCCGTGACCGCCTGGGATTGCTCGTTTGAGGTCAAACAGGGGACTGTTACATCGATCCACTTGGCGATGGCGTCCGCCCAGCGGACATTGGACTGGGGAAGCGGCTATTTGCGGATCGCTTCTGCCGTTTGGTATTCTTCTTGACGGAAAATTGACATTTGAGTCGCTTTCTCGCGCATGAGCATTGCAAAGTGCGCGTGGTTCATTCCGCTGCTACAAGCGTCTACCCTACGCCGGTGGCTGCGCTGTGCCGCATGTTGAAAATTTCTGATGAGCATGATTTTTCATAATGTAACGGCTGAATTCCAACGCTGAAATTGATCCTACGTCTGTGCGGGAACACACACCAAGGGTTTTCCTCAGCTTCCATCCGTGTCAGAGACTCAATTGTTATCAATCTTTGACGGCTCCTTCCCACGGTCAGCGTCGCCCCGTCTTGCCCTGCGGTGTCGTGGCCGCCTTGCCAACGATGGCGGGCGAGCTCGTCTCGTTTACGAGACCACGGTACCGCACCGGCCTGTACCCGCGGGCGAGGAGGGCGGCGAGCGGATAAATGTTGCGGCAGACCTTGCCATTGCATCCACCCGTTGAGGATTCGATAACCTCGGCGCGGCGATCGGGCGTGAAGCGCACGAAGAGCATGACGTGCGAGCCAGGCTTATTCAGCGCATCCCCCGGCAACAGATCCCATGGGTTTTCCAATTGCCTCGCGATTGCCGGGATGGCGATTGTCGTGAAATGAGTGGATAGGCCCCAGCAGGCGCTTACGAAAGCCGAGCAATCGACCCCAGTCACGTCGAAACGCGGATTGTCGCGCGTGCAAACATTTCCGGCGAGCCTGCCCGCGTCTATGGTGGCGGCAATCCTCGGCAGCGATCCATGACAACCCCAACAATAGGGGATTCCGACGACCTCTTGATTGCGCATGCCTTGCATATATCCTGGGCGGCGAATGCGATTGAAGCCGCTGCAAACCCGATCTGGATCGGGGCCATAAGCCCCGGCATTGACGCGCCAGCGCACATTGGCGAACTGGAGCGCGGTTTCGATCACGCGCGCTCTGTTAAGGACTCGCACGGCTGCCGTCGCGCCGTTGCGGCCCGAAAAATCCGCGAGCGAAGGCTGTGACTGCGAAGGCGCATGCAGGGCAAGATCGATGACTTGCCCCTTCCTCAGCGGGAGGAATCCGACTCCGAGCAAATCGGCCGAGCCTTTGCGTGTACGCAGGAAATAAACATCGCCATCCGGCGAAACGGTGACAGACCGCCGCGACAACGCAACTTCGCCGCTGAACGGGAGCTGGAATACACCTTCAAGCGCACCATTTTGAGCATAACGCGCAACGAAAGTGTAAGGCTCGCCGCTCGTATCGGTAGGGATATTCTCGCCCTGCACATAGGTTCGCCCGTGGCGGTCGATGTCGAGGACTTCGACCGAGCCGATTTTGTTTCGTACGCGCATCTCAAGTTTGGCGAGTAAGTTGCCGTTGGGCAACCGCACGGCGATAGTGACGCCTGAACCATTCAGTAGAGTGAGGTCGGCGGTGACTTGTCCCTTGCCGTGCGAGGCGACAACCTGGTGCAAGTGGCCGCGCGTCTTATCGCCGCCGATGCCGCGGGCGATTTCGGTTGCGTCGAGTTCAGCGGATAGAGCTTCGGAACCGGTCTGGGCGAAAGCGGATGCCACGGCGTCGACTGGGTTCGCCGTATTTGGCGCGAAACCTAGACTGCGAACCGGACCCTCGTCCGGTCCCTTGGCTTGCAAGGCGCGTGGCTCTCCGTCCCAGATATACAGGGATTCATTCAACACGACGAGGTCGGTTGGGCGTGAGCCCGCAGGTAGCTCAAGCGACCGTGTACGCTCGGCTGGCCGCTTAGGATCGAGCAGGAGAACGCGGCCGTTGACTTGGTCGAGGATATAAATCTCTCCATGGTCGCCGGAATGAATCGCTTGCGGCCCCTCTATCTCCTCGCGATCGCCCAATTCATTGGCGATCGCTCCCCCAGCATCGGGGTTGGCCTCGATTAAACCGACTGCGTCGAGGCCAGATCCCGCATCGAAATTGCGAATGAGTTGATCGCCCGCGCGAGCGTGGCCCGTCAACAGGCTCATGGCACAGGTCAAAATGAAGTAAATAATCGTTTTGTTCTGCAACAAGTTGGATTGACGCCCTCCCGTGCCGAAGACGAGGTCTCGCGTTCGCCAGCCTATCATCTTTGCGTGCTCTTATTGTGCGCTTTGACGCGTCACGCAAGCTCCCTTTAGAGCCCGTCTCATGAGCTGCACGGAACCCAAGCCCTCATGCTGAGGAGGGTCTGAAGGACCCGTCTCGAAGCACGAGGACGCGTCGGGAGCCGAGCGGCCATCCTTCGAGACGCGCCCTGTGGGCGCTCCTCAGGATGAGGCGGAAGCTTTTGAGACAGGTTCCTAAGACGCAGCGCAACATCGCGATCCGCGCGAATTGATCAATACGCAATTCCAAAAATAATTGTATTAGGGTTAGCCAATCCGCCGCGCCGCTCGCGGAGTTCAAGGGTTGCGATAGCCGAACCATATTTCGACGGATATTCGCACTTCCGATGGGCAAACTGGTTTGACATTGAATTAGTCATGGCAGGTGGTTTGATCCGCGCCTCGCCAAATGCCGGCGCGGCGATGGTGACGAGCAGAGCGGCGATCAGGTGGGTCTTCATGCTAGATATCCCTCATGGTTTTCGCGGCTTCATGGAAGTATTGTTGTTGCTAGCAGATGAGATAATGCGAGAACACAAGGATTCAATACAATTCTCGGTTGAGCCCGCTGACGAATGAGCCTCGATCGTTATAGTTGCAGAAATGCAACGTACTCTCAGGATCGACTCGGGAAAAGACACTTTTTCATTGCGGTAACGACCCTGTGATCTACCATCGCGGAGCGCGCCGATCAGCGTTCGCGCGCGATGCTCGTCATATGCCTGGAGCCATCCGATGATGAATTCCCGCGCCTCCCTTTGCGTCACCACGGCTTTGGCCGGCGGCGTGCTCGCCGCGCTTCTCGCTCCGCCCGCGGCTTTTGCAGCGTGCACATCTGCTGACCCGTCCGACAACAGCGACCAATTTCAAACACTGATCGCCGGAACGGTCAATGCCGTTAGCTCCGTGGTCACGACAATCACCACGGCCGATTCGGCTCTGGTCGCGCAAGGAACCTCTGCCTTTGTCGTCAGCACTCCAACGCAGACGCCAAATCAGCTAGGAGGCGGTGTCTGGGCTCGCGGCGTAGGGGGAAATTTTCTGACGTCGGTTCCGACAAACGGTACCATCTCCGATACCATAAGGAACACCAATCTTGTCGAGTCTGCCGCGACTAACTGTCAAACTCGTACCAGGCAGGGATTTGGCGGCGCCCAGGTGGGAGCGGACTTCGCGAACTTGAATTTCGGCGGTAGCGGCGGAACCTTGCATGTCGGTTTGACGAGCGGCTTTGTCGAAACTTCAGCGGCGACAAGCCCCGACACGAATGTCGATTTCCAGGTGCCGTTTTTCGGGCTCTATTCCGCCCTGACCTACGGGAATTTCTTCGCGGACGCCCAGATCCGGGGAAATTTCTTTGAAGGCTCAATCACCGATGGTACAAATAATATCCCAGGGGAGAAGTTAAACGCGTGCGGCTTTACGGTGAGCGCGAATATTGGTTACAACTATAAGTTACCCGCCGATTGGTTCATCGAGCCTTCGGTCGGCGTAAACTGGTCCCGCACTTTCGTGGATCCGTTGAACTTTCAGGGAACTCAAATATTGCTTCCGGCGGGTTTGCCGCCTTTTTCTCCCGGCGTGTTAACTTCGCCTGGACCTTCAACCTTGACCATCAACGATTTCGATAACATCCTCGGCCGCGCCAGCCTCCGGGTCGGCACGACTTTGGTGAACGGTCAATATATTTTCCAACCCTTCTTCGTTGCCAGTATTTACCACGAATTTGCCGACCCGATCCAGTCGACGGTTTTCGGAGTTCACAACCTTGACGCTGATTTCGTAACGACGCAGCTTTCCACGGGGCGAATTGGAACCTATGGCCAGTTTGGTCTCGGCGTTACAGGACAGATTGCCGACAGCGGCTTGACCGGATTTGTACGCGGCGACTACCGGACGGGATCGCGCTTCGAAGGCTGGAGCGTTACAGGCGGCGGACGCTACGATTTCAACCCAGAGATGGGCCACATCATTCAGGGCCGGTCGGCGGACGTCGCCGGAGCACCCCTCGCGCCGGTCTCCTACAACTGGTCGGGCTTCTTTGTCGGAGTCTCCGCGCCTGGCGCCATGTGGGGCGAGACAAAATGGTCATTTTCAAACGGCTTTGGCAGCACGGCCAATAATTATTCCGGTTTGCTTGCTGGCGGCGGCGGCGGCTACAATTATCAGTTGGGCGCGCTTGTCATTGGCGGGCAGGTCGAGTGGGATTGGACGAACGCGCGCGGCGGCGAATCCTTTTCTGGCGGCAACTCGTTTTCCTGCCCTTTAAACACGGTTGTTCTTAACGTGCCGATTGGGACGGCCCTTCGATCGTTATCCGTTACCTGTGCGACGCGGGTGAACTCTATTTTCACGGCGACGGCGCGCCTCGGATATGCGTTGGACCGTCTGCTGGTCTATGGGCAGGGCGGCCTGGCCGTCGGGGATGTCGCGGCCAGTGGCGTTTCCAATTCATTTTCTCCCGGCGGCACTATTGCTTCCGAAAGCAAGACGGCGGTCGGCTGGACGATCGGCGCCGGCTTCGAGTTTGGCTTGACCCAAAACATCTCCGCCAAGGCGGAATACCTTTATTTCGACTTGGGCAGCGACACCTACAACCTTGGCGTGCCGGTCTCGATCAACCGGACCGGCAACATCGGCCGGGTCGGGCTGAACTACCGGTTCGATCTGATGTAAAAACATTAAGCTTTTCCGTAGCTTAATGTGCGCCTGTCCGGCTGTGGCTCAGGCGGCGTCCAACTGGCCGGGCCGCGGGGGAGGTTGAAATTCCGTGTGGTTGATGGCAGTGGACTCGTCCGAACAGGCGTGCCATACTCCATCGTAGCGGACTCCCGTCGGCAACGGCACGCGATGTGCGCATTGGCACTTACTTTTCTCTTATTGAGCTGTCAGATTGATCACTAGCAATTGCCGCACAAAAAATGGCCTAGATTTTTCAGAGCTCTGCCGTAAAATATTGGGTTGAGCCCCCAGTCGATGGCATTGCGAGCATGGGGAAGATATTTTCGCTTATAGCGGTGCAGTTTCTGAGCGCCTTGATACTGACCTTCTGGGCCGGGACCGCGCTGGCGGATAAGCGCGTCGCTCTCATCGTCGGCAATAGCCAATATACGCACATCTCGCCTAAGCTCCCTAATCCGGCCAACGACGCGAAAGATCTGGCTCACGTTTTAGAGAGCCTCGGGTTCGAAGTCATTCTCAAGATCGATATTGGCAAAGGCGACTTTGAGCGTTCGCTAGCGGAATTCGACCGAAGATTAGATCACACTGACAACACCGCGCTTTTTTATTATGCCGGTCATGGTGTCCAATATCAGGGCAAGAACTTTATTCTGCCGATCGATATCGACGTTCAGGATTTGACTGACGTTAGATACCAAGCGATCAGCATAGACACTGTGCAGGAGGCACTTGACAAAACGACGGGGGCGAAGATCGTCATTCTCGACGCTTGTCGCAACAATCCTTTCGAGAGCCAGTTCATGGTACGCGGTCTGAAAGGCGGCGGAATCGTTCGCGGTTTGGGGCGCATCGACCAAACCCAAGGGCAGATCAATTTTTACGCAACAGCGCCGGGCCAAGTGGCGCAAGATGGCGCAGGTCGCAATAGTCCTTTCACCGAAGCCCTCATTCAGCGCATCAAGGAGCCGGGCGTTGAGATCAACAAGACGTTCCGCCTCGTGATGACTGACGTTTTCGTGCGGACCGGCAAACACCAACGGCCGTACCCCGACGGCGCGCTGGACGACGACTATTTCTTCATTCCAGCCGAAAACGATAGCTTTGCATGGAACCGCATTCAAGGTTCGAACGAGGAGGCAGATTTTACGGACTTCATTCGGAAATTTCCGACGTCGCCGCATGCCCGTGACGCACAGGCTCGCATCGACCTCTTTGAAAAGATACGCCGTTTGAACGACCAGGAAGCGAAAAACGAGCGTGCTTGCGTCGCGGATCGCAAAACCCTCGACTCGCTCAAAGGCAACGATATCGGATCGCTCAAAATCGCGTTCGGCCATATGACCTGCGATGCGGTGCGCGCCGACGTACAGCAGCGCCTCGCCAAGCTTGAGGACGACGAGCGCGCTTGCGTCGCGGATCGCAAAACCCTCGACTCGCTCAAAGGCAACGATATCGGATCGCTCAAAACCGCGCTCGGCCACATGAGCTGCGATGCGGTGCGCGCCGACGCACAGCAGCGCCTCGCCAAGCTTGAGGACGACGAGCGCGCTTGCGTCGCGGACCGCAAAACCCTCGACTCGCTCAAGGGCAACGATATCGGATCGCTCAAAACCGCGCTCGGCCATATGAGCTGCAATGCGGTGCGCGCCGACGCACAGCAGCGTCTATCCAAGCTTGAAGGCTACGAGCGCGCTTGCGACGCGGACCGCAAAATCCTCGCCTCGCTCAAGGACAATGACATCGGATCGCTCAAGGCTGCGCTCGGCCACATGACCTGCGAAGCGGTGCGCGCCGACGCGCAGCGGCGTGTGGCCATACTTGAGGACGCCGAGCGCGCTTGCGACGCGGACCGCAAAATCCTCGTCTCGCTCAAAGACAATGACATCGGATCGCTCAAGACTGCGCTCGGCCACATGACCTGCGATCCGGTGCGCGCCGACGCACAGCAGCGTCTCGCCAAGCTTGAGGACGCCGCGCGCGCTTGCGACGCGGACCGCAAAACCCTCGGCTCGCTCAAGGACAATGACATCGGATCGCTCAAAGCCGCGCTCGGCCACATGAGTTGCGATGCGGTGCGCGTTGACGCACAGCAGCGTCTCGCCAAGCTTGAAGGCAACGAGCACGCTTGCGACGTGGACCGCAAAACCCTCGGCTCGCTCAAGGACAATGACACCGGATCGCTCAAAGCCGCGATCGGCCACATGACCTGCGATACGGTTCGCGCCGACGCGCAGCAGCGTCTCGCCAAGCTTGAAGGCAACGAGCGCGCTTGCGACGCGGACCGCAAAATCCTCGCCTCACTCAAGGACAATGACATCGGATCGCTCAAAGCCGCGCTCGATCACATGACTTGCGATACGGTTCGCGCGGACGCACAGAAGCGCGTCGCCAAGCTTGAAGACACCGAGCGCGCTTGCGTCGCTGATCGTACAACTCTCGCCTCGCTCAAGGACAATGATATCGGATCGCTCAAAACCGCGCTCGGCAACATGACCTGCGATACGGTTCGCGCCGACGCACAGCAGCGTCTCGCCAAGCTCGAGGGCGCCGAGCGCGCTTGCGTCGCGGATCGCAAAACCCTCGCCTCGCTTAAAGACGATGATATCGCATCGCTCAAAGCCGCGCTCGGCCACATGACCTGCGATACGGTTCGCGCCGACGCACAGCAGCGTCTCGCCAAGCTTGAGGGTGAAATTCAGCGCGAGCAACAAATTTGCACGGATGAAAAGACAAAACTGGATGCGATCGACGCTAGCGCGGCTGGAGCGCGCCAGCAATATGTTGAGCTACAGGCTCATGCCGCCTGCCCATCTCTTCACGCGGAAATAAGCGGCATAATCAAAACCATAGATTCGCGGGTGAAAGACGTCCAAAAGCAGTTGACGCGGCTAGGCTGCTATAATGCGTCGATCAACGGCAAATTCGACGAAGCAACCCAAAAATCATTGGCGCTCTATCATACCAAGAAAGGTTCCTTCGAGGACGGCGATCATCTCACGGACGGCCTTCTGTCCGAATTGCAGCAGCAAACCCAGGGTTTATGCCCCACTGAGCCGCCGGTCGTCGCGACGCCGGACAATGGCGTACCGCCCCAAAAGCCCGTGCCGCCCAAGCAGAAGATAGAGAAGGCGACGGGCGACGAAAATGTGTCGCAGCACCACAAGCGTAAAGAGCTGGCCTCAAGGCCCCCGAGAGCCAAAATTAAGAGCGCCGAGGAAGCGCCGCCGCCGAGATCACATCGGCCGCAGCGTCCGTCATTTACCAGCAGACCCGCTCCTGCTGTCGCAAGGCGCGCACAGCCGGCGCCACCGAGCCCGATGGCGGAACGCCCTTCAGCACCGCGCATAGGGTTCATAGGCGGCGTGGGTAACTAAATGCGCATTCGTGATCGGCGGGTGCGCAGGCACACTTTGACGCACAGATTGCTTTCCGTAACGGCATCTGTGGGGATTCGTGAGCGACACGTTGCGCCCCTATCGCTTGCCCCTATTGCTTAACGTGCAACGGCCAGTATGTGCCCAAGCGCACGGACGGCGAGCGCCCGCCGGGGTTTTCTGGACGAGAGCAGATCCGACGCTGCGTATTCCTTTGCGCAAACCAGGAGCGTTCGATGGCAGCTGTATTAAAGC
>Ga0206937_10257_pt1 | contig 13668 bp, 13 predicted proteins | sample Alteio_BWOrgHeat_11_FD_152923 | JGI IMG/M metagenome (GOLD analysis project Ga0206937, IMG submission 152923) | Enriched cells from forest soil in Barre Woods Harvard Forest LTER site, Petersham, Massachusetts, United States -... | ecosystem: Environmental > Terrestrial > Soil > Temperate forest >... | reverse complement strand
TTTTCCCATTGAGCAGCGCCGGTTGGGTCGCTCTCATCGAGAACGGAACGCTTGCCGGCCTTTAAAGATTCCTCCGGCTGAAAGTTCGCTTTGAGCAAAATGTGGGCCTATCCAAAACTACTCTTCGAGCGGCAGACAACCCTTTGACTTTGAACGCCTGAGAGAGTACCCCGTTTCCGCAATGGGCCCGGTGCAGCCAGTTTGCGCCGGGCTTATTTTTGGCGGCTCTTGAAGGAAAAGATCGCGGCGCAAGGCGATAGGTTCGATGGCGAATGTGGTGGTGGTCGGCGCCCAATGGGGCGACGAAGGCAAGGGTAAGATCGTCGATTGGTTGTCGCTCGAGGCCGACATCGTGGTGCGCTTTCAGGGCGGCCATAACGCCGGCCATACGCTCGTCATCGACAACAATGTCTATAAGCTCACGCTGTTGCCCGCAGGCGTCGTGCGGCCCGGAAAGCTCTCGATCATCGGCAATGGCGTGGTCCTCGATCCGCAGCATTTGGTCGACGAAATCGCCAAGCTCGCGGGCCAAGGCATCGAGGTCTCGCCCAACAATCTGAAAATCGCCGAAAACGTGACGCTGATCCTCTCGTTGCACCGCGAACTCGACGCCCACCGCGAATCCTCGAACGTCGAGGCGGTGAAGATCGGAACCACCAAACGTGGCATTGGGCCGGCTTACGAAGATAAGGTCGGCCGCCGCGCGATAAGGCTCATGGACTTGGCCGAACCGGAGTCTTTGGATCAAAAAATCGCCCGACTGCTTGCCCATCACGAGCCGCTGCGCCGGGGGCTTGGGCTCGAACCTGTCGCGGCAAAAGCCATTCGCGCCGAACTCGATTGCGTCGCGGGCAAAATTCTTCCCTTCATGGATGCGACCTGGGAGTTCCTGGAGGCCGCCCGGCGGGCGGGCAAGCGCATTTTGTTCGAAGGCGCACAAGGCGCGATGCTCGATGTCGATCACGGCACATACCCCTTTGTGACCTCGTCGAACACGGTCGCCGCCAATGCCGCCACGGGGTCTGGCCTTGGCCCAAAGGCGATCGGTTATGTGCTCGGGATCGCCAAGGCCTATACGACGCGGGTCGGCGGCGGACCGTTCCCGGCCGAACTCAACGATGCCATTGGCGAGAGGATGGGCGACCGGGGGCATGAATTCGGAACCAACACGGGGCGGCGCAGGCGTTGCGGCTGGTTCGACGCGGTGCTGGTGCGCCAGGCGGTCAAAACCTCGGGGATCGACGGTATTGCCTTGACGAAGCTCGATATTCTCGACGGCTTCGAGGAGATCAAGGTCTGCGTCGGCTATCGTCTCGATGGCCAGCGCATCGGCAGATTGCCGGCAAGCCAGGCGGCGCAGGCACGGGTCGCCCCGATCTATGAGACAATCGCGGGCTGGCAAGACACGACGGCCGGCGCACGCTCCTGGGCGGCGCTTCCGGCGCAGGCGATCAAATATGTCCGCCTCATCGAGGAACTGATTGAGGCCCCGGTCACGCTTCTCTCGACCAGCCCCGAGCGAGCCGATACGATCCTCGTTCACAATCCCTTCCGCGATTGATTGCGTATTCGCGATTGATTGCCTTTGCGCGATTGATGGGCAAAGTTCCGCGGCGGGATTGACGGAAGGCCGATCAAATGCTCTCAACACAAGATGGCTGACTATTACCCGCTGCTCGCCAAGGCCCTCGCGGGCCTGCCGGATTCGACGGCCGAAGCACGCCACGCCATTTACGAGCGCGCGCGGGGGGCGCTTTTCGGCCAATTGCGTAATCTCGATCCGCCCGTGCCGGAAGAGGCGATCGAGCGCGAAGCGCAAGCCCTGGAAGTGGCGGTTGCCCGGCTTGAGACGGAAATCGCGTCGCAGTCAGATAGCGGAAGCGGCGCGCCGGTGGCCGAATCGGATCTCGCGGGCGCTGGTCCAACGGCCGAGAGTCCGCCCGGTACCTCCCCGGCGCATGAGCCAAGCGCGGCGCCGTTGCCTGCACCCAGTCCGCCGGAGCCAGATCCGCTCGGCCCCGCTGCATCCGCGCCGGTTCCTATTCCAGCCGCGCCAACGCCGCCGCCTTCGCGACCCCTCAAGGTTCGACGCGAACCGCGGCCGCCGGGCATGGACCAGGGCGCCCGGACGGACGGCGGGCCGCGGCCCGGCCCGGCCTTCAACCCTATGCGGCCGGCGCCGCCTCCGGCCCGCAACCCGGCTCCAGCGGCGCGGACCGCCGCGAAGCTTTCCGCCGCACGGGACGAGCCTGACGCCCCGGCAACAGGCACTGCTTCGCCCGGCCAAACTGCTTCGGCCAGGTGCGACTTCGATGCATTTGCCCCGGCACCGTCCGTACGGGAGGACCGTGCGTTGGAGGCGCGCGCCGTCGAAGCGTCCGCCGTCGCGGCGTCTGCCCCGGAAGCGCCAGACCCGAGCCCCGAAAGTTTCGTATCCGCGGCAAGGGCGCGGCTTGAAGCCCAACATCCTATCGCACCTGGGCCCACGCGAGATGCCGGTCCCGCAAAGCGCCTTGTTGTCGTTTGTGGAATCGTCGGACTGGTCGTCGCCCTTGTCGCGATCGCCGCGTATAAGCTGCGCGATCGCCCCGAAGATCTTGTGCGCCTGCGACCTCCTTCGCCATCGACCCAGGGCGAGGCCGGCGCTGGCGGCAAGATCGTCGACCGCGTCGGCGCCGGCACCGCGACACAGGGGTCCGCGCCAGCTATGCCTGGCGTGCCTTCGTCAACCGCCGATCGCAACGATGCCGCCATAAGCGGTTCCGGACCCGCCAATCCCCCCATCCCCGTCGCCCGCCGCGCCGCGCTTCTCGTGGAGGCACCGGAAGAACAATCCAAGGTGAAGACCTTTCTTGGGACGGTCGTTTGGCGCGTCGATAATGTCAGCACTGGACCAGATGAGCCGCTCAGCTCGGCGATTCGCGCCGAGATCGACATACCTGAAGAAAAGCTGCAAGTGGCGATGACGGTTCAAAAAAATTTCGACGCGTCATTGTCTGCTTCGCATACCATGAAGCTGATGTTCACCGTGCCGCAAGACAGCCCCTTGGGCAATATCAAGCAGATCAGCGTGTTGCAGATGCGCCGCGAAGATTCCGCGACAGGCGAGTCGCTGAAGGGGATTACGGTGCCGGTCACGGAGAATTCCTTCCTCGTCGGTCTCGCCCACGGCGACGCCGAGGCATCCAATCTCGATCTTCTGCGATCACGCGAATGGTTGGATGTTCCGATGGTTCTCGCCAATGGGCATATCGCGAAACTGACCTTCGAAAAAGGGCCCTCGGGGCAGCGCGCCCTGGATGATGCGATGGCGTCCTGGCAGGCGCGCTAGTCTGAAATGATCCAGCTCCGGCGGCGCCACCGGACCGGCGTGCCTAATGAAGCGGCGATGGGCGGCGCGGATGCGTTGGCCAGGGGCGGCGGGTGGCCATCCGCTGGTCAGCGCCCTTATCCAGGTCGTCGCCAATTTAACCCTGCCTTTCAGTCAGGGTCCGCGCTATACTCCGCAACCAAGGCCACGCGCGGCCTTCAATTTGGCGGTGACGGCCCGCGCGGAGCGGCGAGCGCGGCGCGCAGTTGCTCAATCTGGGTTTCCACCGGGCTCGGCGGCAGGCTCTCCTTGCCGCGTGCGTCGCGCGACCTGTAGATCAGAAGGTCGAGATGGATAATGCGCGCCTGCAGGCGAAGCGATATCGCGATGAGGTCGCGCAGACGAAGCGGCAAGCGGACGAGAACATCCTTGTTGGACACGATGCCCTGCTCGGACAAAGGAATCCTGCGTTTTTCGGCGGCGGCCTCGGCGCGGCTCAGTTCGCCTGCGTTGACCGCGCGCTGGAGGAGCAGCCAGGAGGCAACCTGCATGAGCCTTGTCGTCAAACGCATGCTTTCGACCGCATAGGCGACCGCCGCCGCGCGCGGTAACAACCTCGCCTCTTCGCGGCCATCGCCGTCGAGGTAGGCGGCCGCCCGGCCCACCAGATTCATTCCCTCCTGGAAAAGAACCATGAATTGTTCGGACGCCGCCAGCTTCTCGCCGAAGGAGACGGTCTTGTCGTCTCTAAAAACCGGCGTTTGAACCATCACGCGCCTTTTGTGCCGGAGGCCGATCGAAGTGGACTTACCGGAAAGCAGAGCCCGTATATGACTAAATTTTTTCACATCATAGGCCCATTTGCGGCGCGTGGGAGTTCACTTTTCATTAGGCTTAATATTAGAGCCCGACGCCGGGAAGGGTCGTTTAGAACGCGCGCGAAGAGCCCTGGACAAATGGCGATACGTAGTGTATATCATTTCGTGTGATACAGGGCTTTGCTGATGCCGAAACGGCAAGGTTTTTCAAGGACGGTGTTTGCGCAGCCAAATGGCGCGCGATTGCGAAAGTGGCCGCTCGCAAGCTGGATATTTTGGACGCTGCAACCTCGCTAGACGATCTGCGCTCGCCTCCGGGCAACCGCCTTGAAGCCTTGAAGGCAGACCGGGCGGGGCAACACAGCATTCTGGTGAATGATCGGTGGCGGTTGTGCTTCGTCTGGACGGATCGCGGGCCGGACGGTGTGGGAATTGTGGACTATCATTGAGAGGTACGAACATGGGACGGTTGCGCGCTCATCCAGGCGAAGTGCTCGCCGAAGACTTCATGAAGCCATTCGGGCTTTCGGCGCGAGCGTTGGGCGCGGCAATCGGGGTGCCTGGCAACCGCGTGAGCGACATTATACGCCAGAGGCGCGACGTATCCGCCGATACCGCGATCCGTCTTGCCCGCTATTTTGGCACCGACCCGCGCTTTTGGCTCAATCTGCAAGCCGCGCACGATCTATCGATAGCTGAACGCGAGCACGACTATTCCACTCTCCCGGTACACAATGATAGGGCGGCGTGAGCTGCACCCGAACCGCGCGGGATAGGCTGCGTGTCCCTCCGATACGCGTGGGAGTGAAACCGTGATCTTATCATGTCCACGGCCGTCGCGATTGTGCGGCGCCGGTCGCTTCCTTTCAGGAGATTACCAGTTTGAAAGAGTATGAGGCCGGCCTCCTCATGCGACAAATCCTGAGCGGCAAGTAGTTTCAACGGTCACCCCGCGCGGCCACGCAACCGGCATGGTCCCGGCCGTCGCGAAATACCTCACATCCGGAATACGCCAAATTGGGTCGCCTCGATCGGCGCATTGAGGGCGGCGGAAATCGAAAGCGCAAGCACCGTCCGGGTTTCGACCGGATCGATGATGCCGTCGTCCCAAAGGCGCGCGCTCGCATAGTAGGGACGCGCCTGGCGTTCGAACCGCTCGCGGACCGGCGCCTTGAACGCTTCCTCCTCCTCGGCGGATAAAAATTGTCCGGCGGCCTCCAGTTTGTCGCGGCGCACTTGCGCCAGCACATTGGCGGCTTGCTCGCCGCCCATCACCGAAATGCGGGCGTTAGGCCACATCCAAAGAAACCGCGGTCCAAAGGCGCGCCCGCACATGCCATAATTGCCCGCTCCGAAACTGCCACCGATGACGATGGTAATTTTCGGCACGTTCGCGCATGCGACCGCGGAAACGAGCTTGGCGCCATCCTTGGCTATGCCTTGCGCCTCGTATTTTTGGCCGACCATGAAGCCGGTGATGTTTTGCAGAAAGACGAGCGGGATTTTGCGCTGCGCACAGAGTTCGATGAAATGCGCGCCCTTGAGCGCCGATTCCGAAAACAGGATTCCATTATTGGCGAGGATGCCCACGGGATAGCCGAAGATGTGCGCGAATCCGCAGACGAGGGTCGTTCCGTAGAGCATTTTGAACTCGTCGAACACGCTGCCGTCGACGATGCGGGCAAGGATTTCGCGCACGTCATAGGCCTCGCGCGGATCGGCGGGGACGATGCCGTATATTTCTTGCCCATCGTAAAGCGGTTCGGCGGGTTCGCGCATCGCGACGCAAGGCTGCTTGATGCGATTGAGAGTGGCGACGATTTGGCGCGCGCGCAACAGCGCGTGCGCGTCGCTCAACGCATAATGATCGACGACGCCCGAGACACGCGAATGGACTTCGGCGCCGCCCAGATCTTCCGCCGATACAATTTCGCCGGTCGCCGCCTTGACGAGCGGCGGACCCGCCAAAAAGATAGTGCCCTGGCCCGCCACGATAATTGCCTCGTCGCTCATCGCCGGGACATAGGCGCCACCCGCCGTGCAGCTTCCCATCACCACCGCGATTTGCGGGATGCCCGCCGCCGACATCCTCGCCTGATTGTAAAAGATGCGGCCGAAATGGTCGCGATCGGGAAAGACTTCGTCCTGGCTTGGCAGATGAGCGCCGCCGCTATCGACGAGATAGATGCAAGGCAGATGGTTTTCTTGCGCGATTTCCTGCGCGCGCAGATGCTTCTTGACGGTCAGCGGATAATAGGTGCCGCCCTTGACGGTTGCGTCATTGGCGATGACGACGCATTCCTGGCCGCCTATGCGTCCAATGCCCGATATCAATCCCGCCGCCGGAACGGTTCCCGCGTAAACCTCATAGGCGGCGAATTGCGAAAATTCCAGAAACGGCGTACCCGGATCGATCAGCGCCGCGACGCGATCGCGCGGCAAAAGTTTTCCGCGCGCGACGTGCCGCGCGCGGGCCTTGTCTCCGCCGCCTTGCACGATCAGCGCCACTTTGGAGCGCAAATCCTCGACCAGACCCTGCATTGCGGCCTTGTTTTCGGCAAAATTTTGGCTATCCGGCGAGACGGCGGTTTCCAGAACGTTCATCGGCTTGAACCATGGCCGCTTCAGGGTGAACCGCTGCGATCCTATCACTTTGGTTTGTCGCATCATCTGATCCAAAAAGTCTGCAACTTTTTGGCACGATGCGCTAATTTCCGTCAAAAAGCTCGCGCCCGATCAACATCCGCCTGATCTCGCTGGTGCCGGCGCCGATCTCATAGAGTTTGGCATCGCGAAGCAACCGCCCCGCCGGGTAATCGTTGATATAGCCGTTGCCGCCGAGAAGCTGGATCGCGTCGAGCGCCGTCCTCGTCGCGCGCTCCGCCGCGAAGAGCAGGGCGCCCGCCGCGTCCTTCCGCGAGGTGTGGCCGTTATCGCACGCGCGGGCCACCGCATGAACATAGGCCCGGCAGGCATTGAGGCTTGTATGCATGTCGGCGAGCTTGCCTTGGACCAGTTCGAATTCGCCGATCGCTTGGCCGAACTGCTTGCGCTCACGGACATAGGGCAGACAAATATCGAGACAGGCCTGCATGATGCCGAGCGGACCCGCGGCGAGCACAACGCGCTCGTAATCGAGGCCCGACATCAAAACATGGACTCCCTCGCCCGCCTCGCCCAGCACGTTTTCTTCCGGCACTTCGCAATCCTCGAACACAAGTTCGCACGTAGGCGATCCACGCATGCCGAGCTTGTCGAGCTTTTGTCCCAAATGAAAACCCGCAAAACCGCTCTCGATCAAAAACGCCGTGATGCCATGCGCGCCGGCATTTGGATCGGTCTTGGCGTAGACGACGAGTGTCGAGGCATAGGCGCCGTTGGTGATCCACATTTTTGTGCCGTTCAAGATGTAGCGATCGCCTTTTTTGCCGGCGCGAAGGCGCATCGACACGACATCGGAGCCGGCATTCGCCTCCGACATGGCGAGCGCGCCGACATGCTCGCCGGACAGCAGCTTTGGCAAATAGCGGCGCTTCTGATCGTCATTGCCGTTGCGGCGGATCTGATTGACGCAAAGATTGGAATGCGCGCCATAGGACAGACCGACGGAAGCCGAGGCCCGGCTGATCTCCTCCATGGCGATGCAATGCGCGAGATAGCCTAAGCCCGCGCCCCCATAATTTTCCTCGACCGTGATGCCATGCAGACCGAGAGCGCCCATCGCCGGCCACAGATCGATTGGAAAATTGTCGGTGCGGTCGATTTCGGCCGCGCGCGGCGCGATCTTGGCCGATGCAAAAGCGCGCACCGTATCGCGCAGCACGTCCAGCTCGGGACCGAGGGCAAAGTCGAGGCCGGGATTTTGCATGGGTGTGGTCCTTGGACCGCCTTTGGACTATCTGATCCGCCGTTCGGCCGCAGGCTATCTCCTTAAAGCATATCCGCCGGCAAAGGTTGCCGAGAATTCGCATGTGGCCGGCCAAATTCGCGGGCAGCCGTTTGCGGCAACGCGGCCGGCCGTGCGATAAAAGCGGGGCCTACAGCGCCCGCACGGAAAGCCCCAAAATGGCCATGACAACCGCCGCTCTCGACCTTTGCCGCGCGCTTGTCCGATGCCGCTCGGTAACGCCGGAAGATGGCGGCGCGCTCGGCGTCCTCGAAGCGACGCTGAAGCAGGCGGGTTTCGCGACGCAGCGGCTTACGTTTTCGGAACCCGGCACGCCGGACGTAGACAATCTCTACGCCCGCTACGGCACAAGCGCGCCGTTCCTCGTCTTTGCCGGCCATACGGACGTGGTGCCGGCTGGCGAAGCCGCAAAGTGGCGGTTCGATCCTTTCGCGGGGGAGCTAGCTGATGGCGCGATCTGGGGACGCGGCACCGCCGACATGAAGGGTGGGGTTGCCTCCTTCGCCGCCGCTGCCTGCGCATTTGCTGCGCGACGGGGATTGCCCAAGGGCTCGATCGGTTTTCTCATCACCGGCGACGAGGAAGGCCCGGCCATCAATGGCACGGAAAAGCTCTTGCGATGGGCTCATGAAAATGGCGAGCGGTTCGATCATTGCATTGTTGGCGAACCAACGAGCGTTGAGGCGCTCGGCGACACGATCAAGATTGGCCGGCGCGGCTCGCTCAATGGCACGCTCATTGTCGAAGGCCGCCAGGGCCATGCCGCCTATCCCGATCGGGCGGATAACCCCATTCTGAAACTCATGGCGCTGCTCGACGCCTTGAACGCCGCGCCGCTCGACAAAGGCACGCCGCGTTTCGACGCCTCGAACCTCGAAATCGTGTCGGTGGATGTAGGCAACCCGGCGTTCAACGTGATTCCGGCTGAGGCGCGGGCGCGCGTAAATGTGCGCTTTAGCGACCTTTGGACGCAAGAGACGCTTGGCGCCGAGCTGCGGCGCAGGCTGGGCTCCGTGGGGATGAAATTCACGCTCACCTTCGAGCCCTGCAATGCCCCGGCCTTTTTGACAAAGCCGGACGCCTTCACAAAACTCGTCACTGACGCGGTCGAAAAGAAAACGGGACGCCGCCCAACACTTTCGACGTCGGGCGGGACATCCGACGCGCGCTTTATTCGCGCCTATTGCCCGGTCCTCGAGTTCGGCCTCGTCGGCGCGACCGCGCATATGGTGGATGAGCAAATCTCGATCGCCGATCTTGAGGGCTTGACGGAGATCTATGCGGCGATTTTGGAAGATTATTTTTGTAAGGAATGAGCCTCCAATCGTACCAAAATGTTTCACGTGAAACATTTTGGTACGATTGCTGGGGCAAAGTACTCAGGGCCGCATACGTCCTTCGGCTTTAGGTGAGTGGGATTGCGCGGAACACTTGTAAGTTTGGCGGCAAGGGGAAAAAGGTCCGGGCGGCAGGCACGAACGCCCGCGAGCGCAGCATAGCCCCGGCCAAGCATGGGCCGTGCGCACCGCTGGACGCGCAATTGGTGTTAGTGAGACCCAACCGTCGGAGAAATCCGAGGCCGTTCTTCGGAGGCGATAGGTCCGGCACAAATAACTGCACCTTCCTGCGGAGCGTGTCCGAAGAGAGGCTCTATATCTTCTGGGGACTCTCCAAACATATCTACGAATAATCCAACAGTCTCCCTGTATAAATTATCACGCCTCGCTCTGTCGTCCCGACTGCGAATGCCTAAATATGGAAAATGATGTATGATTTTTCCGTGTAGATTGATGCAGTCATTTAAATACTTCTGTGTGTCCAGAATGTGCTTGTGCCATATAGTATCTATCACCTTAGTTGGCACGATAGTTCGTGATGGATATTCATGGATCGAGGCGTGAAACCTTTTATACCATTTCTCTGCAATAATACTTTGGCGAAGCGTCCATTTAGGACCGTCTTCTGCGTGGACAAGAACAAATGAGATTGGTTCAAGATCGAGAGCGTTCAACTTCTCTTCGAACCGATGATCCATCGCTTGCTTCCTTTCGATCGACTTTACAGAGTCATCGCTTAAACACAGCTCCTGTCCACACAGCGGTACGCGGTGCAGCCAGCCTTTTTATCTCCACGTTCATGCATTCCCGAGCGCCCGGCTTACTTAATACACACTCCAATTGGTACGTTGGCGGATACTCACGGGAGACTGTCATAGTATGAAGTTTATCCACTACCTTAACCCCAGTATGAAGTTGATTCTCGCCCTCCCCATTGGTCTTGATCTTGGACTTGGACTTGGACTTGGACTCGTGAACTTTTCTCACAAATATAAGTTTCAAAATCTTATGTTCTGGATCAACCTCAATATGTGTGTCTGCATATTCAATAGGAGTGTCTTCCTTCAGTTGATCCGCACCTTTATAGACAATCTCATTTCGGTAAGTATGTAAGCCTTCGTAATACAAAATTCCGGCCAAAGCTTGATTATAACATTGCGCAATTACCAAAGTGACCTGGAAATCGACTCTTGGTTGCTTTCTCCATCGCAGAGAACCTTTCCACGCGCCAACTAGGCATTGGTACGGAAATGGAGTTGGAGGTGAAATAAGTTGCTCTCGTTTTTGCTCAGCCAATCGGGCCAGCTTCTGCTTAAAATTTCCGATTTCAATCGGTAGGCCTTCTTGTTCCCCCAATTTTTTCGGAGTTTGTGAGGAATCCCCGAGGCGTATGAAAGCAAACTGGTACAAGTCGTCAACGGTAATACACTCCTTGCTGGGCTCGCGCAAGCAATCAATCAGGGCCTTCGTGAAGACACCGTTGCCCTTTTGCCTGTCCGTTTGCTCCTCGTTCTCTCGCTCTGCAGCACGCTGAATAGCTGTCGAAGCGGTCAAAATACAGGTGCCGGAAGAATGTGCCGACGCGGTGAGCGCGTCTTCGGCGTTGCCTCCCCTGTAAGGCGTTCCAATCGCGCCCGAATAACAGCAATCAAGGATAAGTACCCGTCGTTTTGCGTTGCTTTCTCGAAGAAATTCCAAGACCTTTTTAGCTTCGATCGAGGTGGCGCCATGCCTCTTGTTCTTCGTTTCTATCGAAGCAAGGCACAATTCTGTTCCCCGTAGTATGCCATGGCCCGCGTAGTAAAAAAGGATCGTGTCCTTTTCCTCGAGTCCTTGCGAGGTCTCTTCAAAGTCACCCAAAACCGTTTGTGATGACTTATTTAGATAAAGTTTCGTTTCGAATCCGCAGGTTTCTCTGTCGCCCAAAATCTCCGCAAGGTCGTTTACATCATTTTGTGGGAAGCGCAAAGACGGTATTGAGGCGTATTCCGGAAACGTGTCGTTGCCGACCAGAAAAGCGACCTTGCGCATTGGTCAATCTCCGGTCATCGCAACCAAAAGGCGACTAAGCGCTGCCTCCAATTCCTCAAAATTGGATTTTGCCGAGGAGACCTTGATCTTGAGGCCGTCGGGCCGGGAAATTTCCATTTCGGTCCGCTTGTCGCGGGTCAGATAGGAGCCGATCGTATTCACCAGGGCCGTGAGCGCCCCGCCGGAAGCTGCGGCGATAACGATGGCCCCCAGAGTGACCGGATCGCCTCTTTGGCCTGGCTCGGGAGCAGCGGCCGACGGGGTGCGCGAAACTACGCCGCTCAATCGCGCGACATCGGCCGCGAATTCCTGCGACAAGTAAAAGGATTTTTCCTCATCGCCTCCGGCCAAGAGCCTGACAATAATTTCCGCATGACTTCCTCCGCGGAATTAACAAAATTACCAGGCTTAAGTGAACACCAAGAACAAGCTGGAGGCAATGGAATTTCTCCAAAGCCTTACGGCAGAATCGCGAAGGCCCGCGCGGGAAAACCGAGACCATCCTTGACCTTCGGCCAGCTCACCACAATCAACGCCCCCTTGGCGGGGACCTGGTCGAGATTGGCCATGACCTCGATCTGATAATGGCCGCTCGTCAAGAGATAGGTTTCGGTCGCCATTTTCTCGGTCGCATCAGCGTCCAGAGATTCATGCCCAATCGCGGTGATCCCGCGCTCTTCGACGAGGAATTTTACGACCTCCAGCGACCAGCCCGGAAACGGCGTGCGCATGAATTTTTCGGGGTCGTTTTCAAAATCCCTGGACATGTCGGTTCGGAGCGCCGCGAAGGCGCCGCCCGGCACGCGGCCGTTTTGCGCCTCCCACGCGTGGAGATCCTTGAGCGAAAAAAGCGTGGCTCGGGTCGAGGCCAAGATAGGGCGTCGCGTCGAAAACCACCAGCGGCAAAATCATCTCCTCGAGCGGGATTTTGTCCATCGTGATCCCGTCTTTCGCAAAATGCGCGGGCGGATCGATGTGGGTGCCATATTGACCGGCCATTTCGTAGTAAGTCGCGCGAAAGCCGTCCTTTTCGATCGTATAGGGTTTGCGGGTTTTGGGGTCGATGGCGGGGCTCATCCGCGCTTGCCCGAAACCGGACCAGACCGGCGTATCCGGGCCAAAAGCATGGGTGAGATCGACGAAAGTTTTTGACGCGATGACGTGGTAGGCTTCGTCGAGCGAAGTCTGCGCCCGCGCAGGCAAGACCACCGCGGCCAGAACCACGGCGGACGAAACACAAATCCTTTTCGCCCCCGCGCTCAGTCGCCGGGCGGCTTGCGAATTGAGAAACCTTTTCAAGGACGGCGGTCTCCTCGTCAAAATCCAACGCGGAATTGCGAGCTTCGGCTTAATCTATGACGGTAGTCCGAGATTGCGCAAACAGCGCGATCCGTGCCTCCCGGTTGCGCAAGCGGCGCCGAGCCACTAGAAGCAAGCCTTCCCTCAACGGGGTTTTGCATGCGTCCTTCCCATCGCGCCGCCGGCGAATTGCGGCCCGTTTCACTCGAACGCAATGTCGCGCGCTTTGCCGAAGGCTCCTGCCTCGTCAAATTCGGCGCCACCCATGTGCTTTGCGCGGCTTCGCTCGAAGACAAGCCGCCCGCCTGGCTACGTGGTCAAGGGCGCGGCTGGATCACCGCGGAATACGGCATGCTCCCGCGGGCAACCCACACGCGCACAAAGCGCGAGGTCGCCTCCGGCAGACCCTCCGGACGCACCCAGGAGATTCAGCGGCTGATTGGCCGGAGTCTCCGCGCGGTCACCAATCTTCAGGCCATGGGAGAGCGTCAGATCACCCTCGACTGCGATGTGCTGCAAGCCGATGGCGGCACAAGGACCGCCGCGATCACCGGTGCCTGGGTCGCCCTGCACGATTGCCTCAAATGGATGCACAGCCGCTCGATTGTCAAGGATCATCCCTTGCGCGATCATGTTGCCGCGGTCTCTTGCGGCATTTCGCATGGCGAACCGGCGCTCGACCTCGATTACGAAGAGGATTCGGCCGCCGAAACCGATGCGAATTTCGTGATGACCGGCGCGGGATCGCTCGTCGAGGTGCAGGCGACTGCGGAAGCGGCGGTATTTTCCGACGCTCAGCTGCAAGCCTTGCTGGCGCTCGCCAAATCAGGAATCGCGCAGCTCGTGGAGCTGCAGAAAAGCGCGGTCGGCTGACATGCCACGCCGGCTTAAAGGAAAACTCGTCCTCGCGACTCATAATTCGGGAAAGCTCGCCGAGATGCGCGAACTCCTCGCGCCTTATGGCGT
>Ga0206937_10256_pt1 | contig 13706 bp, 12 predicted proteins | sample Alteio_BWOrgHeat_11_FD_152923 | JGI IMG/M metagenome (GOLD analysis project Ga0206937, IMG submission 152923) | Enriched cells from forest soil in Barre Woods Harvard Forest LTER site, Petersham, Massachusetts, United States -... | ecosystem: Environmental > Terrestrial > Soil > Temperate forest >... | reverse complement strand
TGCTACCTATTCGGGCGTGTTTACGCTATACCCGTTAATATCCGGAAAAGGAAGGGCACATCACGGTGAGATATTGGCCGAAGCCACGAAGCTGATTGAAGCCGGTAAAGTTTTTCCATTAGTGGACGATGTGGAATATAGCCTGGAAACCGTTGAAAAGGCCTACCAGGCACAGGAACAAAGAACAGCAAACGGGAAAATTATTGTTAACGTTGGATAAGCACCTCACCATTTATTTTAAGTAAAAAACCTATGCAAGTTAGATCAAAAAGGACATCCAGATTTTATTTCTTCGTGTTTGTTATAACAGGAGCACTTGCTTTTGCTGCTTTGCAAATTAAACGGCCTGTTATCACCAACCCGCCGGTAACCGGTGATATTGAACTTCCGGCGAAGGTAAAAGTTATATTGCGGCGCGCCTGTTATGATTGCCATTCCAATGAAACAAACCTGCGCTGGTACGATAAAATAGCGCCGGTATCATGGCAAGTTGCCGCCCATATAAAAAAGGGTCGTGAACTCATGAATTTTTCCGAATGGAATAAATTAGCACCAGCCGATCAAAAAGCGAAGTTATGGGAGTGTTTAAACCAAATTAACGAAGGGGCCATGCCGGTAAAAGATTACGAGATGGTGCATCCCTCGGCAAAAGTGTCTGAACAAGACTTAAATGCGCTGAAAAATTATTTGAACGCCATGACCGGCAATAAGCCAATGGATACGGCAAAACTGAACGCAAGGGATAAGCAATACAAATTGCTCAAAAACCAGGCGCCCGCAGTTATGTCATTGCCAAGAGCACTGAACGGTGTTGAGTTTATACCCGATTACAAAAACTGGCAGCCGATCAGTACTACCGAACGGTTTGACAATGGTACGATGCGCGTGATATTTGGGAATCCGGTTGCCATTAAGGCCATAAAAGATCACCAGATCAACCCATGGCCTAAAGGTGTCATTTTTGCCAAAGTTGCCTGGGACCAGGCGGAGGATGATAAAGGCAATATCACCACCGGGGCATTTAAACAGGTAGAATTTATGATCAAGGATCAGGAAAAATTTGCTGCTACCCATGGCTGGGGATTCGCACGTTTTAAAACTCCGAAACTTGTGCCCTATGGTAAAACGGTTATGTTCGCCAATGAATGTATTAACTGCCACCGTCCGCTTAGCGATAATGATTTTGTATTTACCCAACCAATCAAACATTAAAATTTATGAAAAGAGCATCGTTAACACTACTAATTGCGGCTTTTGTAGTATCTGGCTGCGCCGACCATAATAACACCCCTGAAGCCGGGCAACTTAACGAAAAGGCATCACTTCCTGCTGACTTTAACTTTAGTAAAATGGCGTTCAAAGTAATCGCATCAACGGTTAACAAAAAATCGGGCACTATGGCTACTTTATACGGCAATGATTCGGCTAAAGCTACTGCCCTGGCTGGAAATGGGAAATACAAAAGCACAGCTGTATTTGCATTGGTAACGTGGAAACAGCAGGCAGACAAACGCTGGATCGGTGGAAACATTCCCGGCGATCTGTTGTCGGTTGAAATGCTGAAAACAGGTTCAGATAAAAATACCGGCATATACAGTCGTTTTAAAGGCCCCGATTTAAAAGCAGATCCCGATACATCAGGACAAAACGCACGGGCCAAATACATACTTAGTTTGAAGCCGTCTATCCTATTTTAGCACATTTAAACAAAAATTGATCATGAAAAAATTATTTATAGTAGTAGCGGGTCTATCTGCCTTACTGTTATCCTTCAAAACTATCACCCCATCCGTTTGGACCGCTGATAAAGCGCACTCCAGGATAACTTTCACTATCACGCACAATATGCTGAGTGATGTGGAAGGTTCCTTCAAATCATTTGATGCTGTTATTACTGCCCCGGGCGATGATTTCACAGGTGCATCTATCGTGTTCACTGCCGATGCTGCAAGCATCTCAACGGACAACGACTATCGCGATAAAGAGGTAAAGAGTGCGGAACTATTAGACGTTGGAAAATTCCCTAAAATAATATTCAAAAGCACGTTGGTAACTAAAACCTCCGCATCAACCTACAAGATCACCGGCGACCTCACTTTACACGGCGTTACCAAACCGGTTATTTTGGAGGCTTCCGTTCGTAATGGCATGGGCATGCATAACAAACCTGCTGCAGGCTTTAAAATTTCCGGCAACATCAACCGCAGGGATTTTGGCATTACCAAATATCCGGCTGCTATGTTAGGCGATGAGATCACTTTGAACGCCAACGGAGAATTTGACAAGGACTAATCTTTTAGTTAATAGATACTTCTGTTAATCAGAGGGTCGCTGGTTCGAGCCCAGCCTCAGGGGAGCAAAAAGCCTCACAGAAATGCGAGGCTTTTTTATGCCTTAGCCTTTTATGATATTTATTATATAATGAGATCGCTATCAACAAGTCAAAGGTATTTACCTACAAAAACTCGCCAAGGTTCAATCTTGATCTCAGGCGCATTTCGGCTACTATGTCTTTAATTGCTGCGCGGCCACTCTTCCAGCGTTTTAACCTGTTGGCCTCCTGAATGCATTGCCTGCCTTTAATTTCGTGGTTGTATTGGTAGTAATCCGGCATCAGGCCTTTCATCGCGTTATGGATCTCGTCTGCGCTGCCGTCCAGCATAAATTCCGGATTGGCATTCACCAGGTCGGCCAATGCGTCTGCCATGCTGGCTGCATAATATGGGCAGTCCCAATCATGCCGGTACGGGTTATCGCCTTTAATATTTACTTTTTGAAGCGGGTGCGATAGGTCTTCCAGCAACTCTGCCACTGCATCGCCAAATACGTTCGAATATTCGGCTACAAAATGGTTCCACCAGCGCGGGTGGTGCGGTAATTCCTTTAATAAAGTATCACAAACTAAAACCCGCCTCGGGAAATCGGGATTTGAAGGATCCATGATCACCAGCGATACCCCAAAATGACCTTCCTGCAACGAATGCCTGCTGCAGATAACAAAGTATTGCAACCGGGTTTCACCGTTCGCGTGCATTGCCGCGGTTTGTTCTTTTATATCGTGTAGCCGTTCCTCTAAAAATCCCCGCTTATATAATATATGCAGGTCGTTCCCAGATTTGGCCGTGCAGTGTTTACTATGCTCATCAAAAACATTTCCACTTGCCGGGCGGCTGCAAAAATGATTGCCGCTGTTGTAACGAAGCTCTTCCGATCCGTCGGGATAAGTGCTGATATCTGCTGTGCCGCCTGCCGGTGTTTGCTTGTTGGGATGAACGGAGCGGAAAGGGATATGCATACTTTCGATATCCATCCGGCGGGCAAGGTTGTATATGCGCTGCTCTGTGGGCGCCAATAACGGGTCTCCGTTTACCGGGTCAAAATAAACGCTTTCGACACGCCGGCCCAAATGGCAAGTAATTAACCTGTCTTTTAACAGCTTTTGCACCGGGTGCTCCGTATTGAGGAAAAAATCCCGTAAGGCATCATTCGCCAGGTACTCATCCAACGACTGGTCAAACCGGAGCAGCGTTTCATCGTCATGATCGTTAACCCACGAACGTAAAAACTTGTACATGATCCGTTCAAAAAACAGGTTATTCGCTTCCGCGAATTCTTTAGTACAAGTGTATTGCTCCATAAATTTTTACCGGGAAATTTTTTATCGTGTGAGTTACCAAATATAACATTTGTAATGAATTTAGCTATCGAAATCAGTACGCTATATGCTTTTTTTTATAACTATATTTTCAAACATTTATTAATAATTTCAGCACACCATTTTTCCTTTAAAACCTGTCATAAATAATACTGTCAACAACCACCCGATACTTAGCCCGATCAACCGTACACTAATCCTGTTAACAACTTTGGCCCTTGTTTAAAACTATCGCATACAGGTAAATCTACCTGCCCCTATCTTTACAGTTACAAAGTTCTTTACTATAGCTATAAAGGTTGCCGGTGATACTGCCGGCATTAAAAGGGAACCATGTTTAACTCATGGGCTGACGTGCAACTGTGAAGTGTAAACCCGCAACTGCTTCTGCCACTGCAACTTATACACCCAAGCCAGATACCTGCCCGCATAGCTTGTCAAAACTTTCACGCATAAGGTTTTGGCAAAGGCCAGTACTTCGCGCCACCCGGCGTGCGGCTTGCTTGTCCCTTTGCCTGTCCTGCAAACAATAAAAACTGACGAAGTATGAAACAGGAAGAAGAAGTATTATTAAAGGAAAATAAGGACAGGTTTGTCATCCTGCCTATCAATTATCCCCGCATCTGGGAGATGTACAAAAAGCATGAAGCCAGTTTTTGGACCGCCGAGGAAATAGACCTGCACGACGACCTGAAGCACTGGGAAAACCTTAACAGCGGCGAAAAACATTTCATATCGCACGTGCTGGCATTTTTTGCCGCCAGCGACGGCATTGTAAATGAAAACCTGGCCGTAAACTTTATGAGCGAAGTACAGATCCCCGAGGCGCGATGCTTCTACGGCTTCCAGATCATGATGGAGAACATCCACTCCGAAACTTATGCGCTGCTTATTGATACTTACATAAAAGATCCTGTCGAAAAAGACCGGCTGTTTCATGCCATCGACACCGTGCCTGCCGTAAAAAAGAAAGCCGAATGGGCGCTGCGCTGGATAGAGAACGGCAATTTTGCCGAGCGGCTGGTTGCGTTCGCAGCAGTTGAAGGTATATTCTTCTCCGGCAGTTTCTGCTCCATCTTCTGGCTTAAAAAACGCGGACTGATGCCTGGCCTTACTTTCAGCAACGAGCTCATCTCGCGCGATGAAGGTTTGCATTGCGAATTCGCCTGCCAGTTATATGGCATGCTTAAAAACAAGCTAAGCAAAGCAGATGCTACCGCGATAATTACCGATGCGGTTGAAATTGAAAAGGAATTCATTACCGAAGCATTACCGGTAAACCTCATCGGCATGAATTCAAAGCTGATGAGCCAATATATCGAGTTCGTGGCCGACAGGTGGCTGGATGAGCTTGGGTACGATAAAGTGTACAACGCCTCTAATCCATTCGATTTTATGGAGATGATCTCCCTGCAGGGCAAGACAAACTTCTTTGAAAAACGTGTAGGCGATTACCAGAAAAGCGGCGTGCTGAATGCAACAGCCGATAGCAAAAACTTTTCATTGGATGATGATTTTTGAGGTTAGGGGTTAGAGACTGGATTAGAGGTTAGGGATTAGAATAATTGGGATTCAATCAAAAAAGGATAAGACAACATTAAATATATAAAATAAAGGAGGCAGTAGTATGTACGTAATTAAACGAGACGGAAAAAAGGAAACGGTAAAATTCGACAAAATAACAGCCAGGATTGAGAAGCTTTGTTACGGCTTTAACCCGGCATTGGTAGACCCTATAGATGTAGCGAAAAAAGTAATTGAGGGTTTATATGATGGCGTTACCACATCCGAGCTGGATAACCTTGCTGCCGAAACTGCCGCCTCGCTTACCACCAAGCACCCGGATTATGCGCTGCTTGCTTCGCGTATCGCGGTATCAAACCTGCACAAAAACACCACCAAGTCGTTTTCGGAAACCATGCGCAAGCTGTATGAATATGTGGACGAAAAGACCGGCAAAAATGCATCCCTCATTGCGGATGATGTTTGGGAAGTGATAAGAGATAATGCTGAAGTATTAGACAGCACCATTATTTACGACCGCGACTTCGGTTTCGATTATTTCGGTTTCAAAACTCTCGAAAAATCATACCTGCTGAAAATAGAAGGCCGGATAGCCGAGCGCCCGCAGCATTTGTTTATGCGCGTGTCTGTTGGTATCCATAAAGAAGACATCGACAGCGCCATCAAAACATACAACCTGATGAGCGAGCGGTGGTTTACACATGCAACCCCTACCCTTTTCAACGCAGGTACACCGAAACCGCAAATGTCGTCATGCTTCCTGCTGGCCATGAAAGATGACAGCATCGACGGTATTTATGATACCTTAAAACAAACTGCTAAAATTTCGCAAAGTGCAGGCGGTATTGGTTTAAGCATCCATAATGTGCGTGCAACCGGCTCATACATCAGCGGCACCAATGGTACCAGCAATGGCATTATCCCGATGCTGCGGGTGTTTAACGATACTGCCCGTTATGTTGACCAGGGCGGCGGCAAGCGCAAAGGCGCTTTTGCGATATACCTGGAGCCATGGCATGCGGATGTTTTCGAATTCCTCGACTTGCGCAAAAACCACGGTAAGGAAGAAATGCGTGCCCGCGACCTGTTCTACGCCCTTTGGGTAAGCGACCTGTTTATGAAACGTGTGGAAGCCAATGAAGACTGGAGCCTGTTCTGTCCGCATGAGGCGCCAGGCTTGGCCGATTGCTGGGGTGCAGAATTTGAAGCGCTATACGAGCGCTACGAACGCGAAGGCCGTGCCCGCAAAGTTGTAAAAGCGCAGGAGCTATGGTTCGCAGTGTTGGATGCCCAGGTGGAGACCGGTACGCCATACCTGCTTTATAAAGATGCCGCCAATGGTAAATCAAACCAGCAAAACCTGGGTACCATTAAAAGCTCGAACTTGTGTACCGAAATAATGGAATACACTGATGCGAACGAAATTGCGGTTTGTAACCTCGCTTCGCTGGCATTGCCGAGGTACATCCAGAATGGAATTTTCGACCATCAGAAATTATACGAGGTAACTTACCAGGTAACCCTCAACCTGAATAAGATCATCGACCATAACTATTACCCGGTTGAAGAAGCGCGCTATTCAAACCTGCGCCACCGCCCTATCGGCTTAGGCGTACAGGGTTTGGCGGATACTTTCATCCAACTGCGTATGCCGTTTGAAAGCGATGAAGCTAAGCAATTGAACAAAGAGATCTTCGAAACCATTTACTTTGCAGCCATGACGGCTTCAAAAGACCTGGCGATAAAAGACGGCGCTTACGAAACCTTCAAAGGTTCGCCGCTATCAAAAGGCAAATTCCAGTTCGATCTGTGGAACGTTCAGCCTGACAGCGGTCGTTGGGATTGGGAAAACCTTCGTTTGGATGTAATGAACAGCGGCGTACGTAACTCTTTATTGGTTGCACCGATGCCTACTGCTTCTACTTCGCAGATATTGGGTAACAACGAATGCTTTGAGCCCTATACCTCGAACATCTACACCCGTCGTGTATTAAGCGGTGAGTTCATCGTCGTGAACAAACACCTGTTGCGTGATTTGGTGAACCTTGGTTTGTGGGATAATACCATGAAGGACAAGATCATCACCGCAAACGGCTCGATACAGGATATTGCTGAAATACCTGACAGTGTTAAGGCGCTTTACAAAACCGTTTGGGAGATCAAGATGCGTAACATCATCGATATGGCTGCTGATCGTGGCGCGTATGTTTGCCAGTCGCAGTCGCTTAACCTGTTCATCAATTCGCCAAATGCTTCAAAACTAACGTCTATGCATTTTTATGCATGGAAGAAAGGACTTAAAACCGGCATGTATTACCTGCGCACACAAGCAGCATCGCAAGCCGTTAAGTTCACCGTTGAAAACCAGGGCGGAAAGAACATGGAACCGGTTATCCCTGAAGTTGTTGAACAAATTGTCGACGAGATCCCAGCCGGACCATCATGCTCGATGGAAGAAGGCTGCGTAACGTGCTCGGCCTAATATTTTAGTCGATAGACCATAGTCCATGGACCATAGTAGAAAAATAATGCTATGGACTATGGTCAATGGTCTATTGACTTTAAAAAAAATCCCTACATTAGTGCATCAACCACAATTATATGCACCTGGATAACTACTTATTAATACAAAAACGGATAACCAAGCTGCTGGCCGTAGCATGCTTTATGCTGCTGACCACCTTTGCAGCCAACGCACAGCACCGCCAAAGCGATGCGCTTACCTATGGCGGCGGCGGCGATGGCGGTCCAGACCCTACTGCATGGGGCATATCTGTTAGCGGGGGGTACGAAACACTCACCGGCCCTCCCAACAGTAGCTACAAGGGTGCACCGGTGTTTAGTTTAAGCCTTACCAAAAATTGGAACAACTTTACATTTAACGGCACAGTTGGTTATGCCTCCCACAAGCCGAAAGCGGATACTTCATTTATTTATATTGATGATACCGAAGTGGGTTATGTAAAATTCGGCAATTTTAACACACTTCAGTTTTACGTAGGCGCCGCTTATAATATTCCGGTTGCCGACGAAGCCAATTTTTATATAGGCGCTAATTTGGGTGGATATGACAACTCATTATCCTACACTTCCGCCACTATACTTAGCCCCGATGTAACATCGGGTAAATTCAGCGGCACACAGGTATTTTTCGCACCTAAAGCGGGGATAAGTTTTTTGATCAGTTCGCATGTAACTTTTTCAATTGAGGGCAGATACAACGTTGTGTCAGGTTCATCCACCAAAACTTCGGCAGACGCGGAAACGGCTTCGAGCTATTCATACAGTGTTGGCTCTTTTAAATCGTTTGCTGCTACCGGGGCTTTGAATTTTATTTTTTAATGCCCGTCAATCCAAAACACGAAACCGTAAACTGCGAACGCTGCAAAGCCCCGTTTGAATGCAAGGCCAATTCGTTTACAAAATGCCAGTGCAGCACCGTACAGCTTACGCTGAATGAAACTCAGTATGTGAGTGAGCATTATGACGGCTGTTTATGTGCGAAGTGTTTGGTGGAGTTGAAGGAGGAGTATCAGCAGTTGATCTTATCGCGTTAGATTTGTTGATTATAACACTAACAAAGGGCGTGGCCTATACTTTAATTTGGTTAGTATAATCGCAAAATAACTAAAAAGGCGATGGAAAATCCATCGCCTTACTTTTATGAACCCTGTGAGGACACAGGGCTTGGATATAGTTATTGCAAACTATTCCTCTTCAGTCGGCCGCTCATCAACCGGCCTCACAATCGTGCCACCTTCATTTTGCCTTTGCAACTTTTTCAGCATTTCACTGCCGATCAGCGCATCTATCAGGCCATTGTTGGCGCCGTCTTTACCGTTAACCAGTATTTCAGGCACCAGTTTCACACCGTGGGCGGCCAGGGCTTCGGCTACACGTACAATGGCGTATTGCTCGGTACCCATGGCTTCGGTTTTCTGCTTGGTAACCTCGGCTTCTGATAAACCGACGGCCTTGATCTTCGAAGCTTCGGCAGCACCATTCAATTGGGTTGCGTTGGCATCCGCTTTGGCGTTGATGGTTTTGGCTTCGGCATCCGCTTTAGCTATCGTGATCCTTACTTCCGCATCCGCAGTAGCGTTAATTGTCTTCGCTTCTGCCTCACCTTTTGAGGCGGCAACTTTTGAAGCGGCCATCTGCGTATTGATCTCCACCTGGCGGGTTGACTTCACCACTTCCGGCTGCATATCGGCGCCGGCTTTGGCGCTTTCAAATTCCTTACGCTCAATTTGCGCATGGCGCTGTGTTTCGTAAGTCACTTTTTCCTGCTCGGCTATCTTACGGTCGGTAAGCGTTTTCATCAGGGCTGCAGGCGGCACAATATCACCGATCAGTGTATCTACGCCTACTACGTTATAAGCATCGAGCACTTTGCTGATGTGCGTTTTGGCATCATCCTGCCTTTGGATACGGTTGTTCAGGAACTCGATCACGTCGCTGCGTTGCGCCGAGTTACGGAAATAGTTGGCGATGGTTGGCTCCAGCACCTGCGATACCAGGTTCTTCATGTTACCGAAACGGGCGATAACCTTTGGCGCTTCGTTACGCGGGATATGGATGATCTGCGACACGTCCAGGTTGAACGTAAAACCGTCAGATGAACGCACGGTAATAGTACACAGATTTTTATCCAGCTCGTGCGCTTCGGTGCGGCTATCTGCCCAGTTGAGCACGATGTTGGTGGTTGGCACAACCTCAACGGCATGGGTATAAATGTTCACCGGGTGCTTACCGGGGTCTAACGGCTGATCCCACACACCTTTGTCGCCGCGCTTAACAATGTTACCGTGCTTAAAGGTATCGCCGGTAGTATCCTTACCTTCCGGGCCAACGAACGAGTTCACCACGCCGACATAACCTATCGGGATGTACACCATATCCACCTGCTCCACGATCACGAACCAAGGGTTGAGGTAATAAGTACCGGCCAGTATCACGTCTTCCTGCAAACCTTTCATACCGCCTGCATTGATGAAGGTGATAGGATCCTGGAAGTTCTTGTGCCCGGGTACCGAAATACCTGCGATCTCGCCTTTTTCCAGCGGCTCGCCGTCAAGCGTGGTGATAATACCCACTTTGTTCTCATGGATCTGCGTAACCGGTACGGTAATGATATCGAACAAAAAGGTGTTGATACGGTAACTACCCGGCGTAAGGAATGCCGCCTGCGGACCCTTCTGACCGCGATTGTTCAAAAACGCACCCGCATCCTGGAATTTGTCGCAATCCACCGGTTTACCCAGCACACGGCCGGTGTCCATAGATGCACCGTCCTTAGCCTTCACCAGGCCCAGCTTACCCTGCTCAATGATGGTGAACGGCTGCATATTAATGGTGTACTGCCATGGCCACATGGCCCAGTACAAGCCCGGCGCCAGCGCTTTGGCCTGCATACCGGCCTCGCCGTTAATGGCTACGATACGGCCGTCGGGCAGTCGCTTTTCGCCCGTAAGGGCATACTTTTTAATGACCAGCCCGACAGCATCATCGGGGACGATCACCATACCAAAAAACACGCGCAAAACAAATTTGTACGCAACAAGTGCCGCTATAATGGGAATAACCCACCATAGGGAGATCAATAAATTATTCATACTTTTTTTGATTTTTTACCGGAACCCTTCAGGTGCGGGCCCTCACAATAACTTACAGCATTTGTAGTACCTTGGCTGTATAGCGAATATAAGATGACAGGCATTAGGGATTGTTACAGGTTTTTTTAAATATTTTTCTAAAATGCTGTAATAAGGTCTTTTTTGCAAGTTTGCAGGACGGGAAGTATTCAACAAATGTGGGGTTTGTTAACAAGGGTATTTTGCAAGGTGGATTTTAACCACAGAGGGCGCGGAGGTTTACACAGAGGGCACGGAGAGTGGATTTTTAGAAGAATTATTCGACTAATCTCTAATCTCTAAAACAGGGCGTTGCCTGCGGCCCGGGCTATCCGCTCATACTGCGCAAGGCCTTAAGCGCGAGGCCGGTATCCGCTACTATCCCTAACGCAGAACGCGACCCGGTGGACTCACCCGGTCATCGCTACGCTTGACCACCCTCTCTCCCGCTTCGCGGAAAGAGGGTAGCTGCATTTTATACATATTATTTGGTTAAAACTTTAGGGCTTTACCCTCTTTCCGCACAGCGGAGAGAGGGTCGACGGGCGCAGCCTCGTCGGGGTGAGTCCACCGGGTCGCGTGCATTAACAGGCCAATCTTATTTCAACAGGCCTCTTTAATTATCCTCCTTCAACAACGGCAACTTCAACACCTTCCGATACGGATTCATCGCTTCCTTATACGCCTTACTTTCCTGCCACAACACATGTGGATCATCGATCAGCGCATTGTATTCTGCTTTGGTGGTATTATTTGCCATGCCTGCCCAAACTACCCAGTAGCTCCATTTAGGTTGTTGCGCTAAGATTTCCGGCTTTGGCGGGTTGCCCACTTCGGCGAGCGTGATGGGTTTGCCTTTGGCCAATGTTAGCAGCTGATCATAATAGTCCTGTTTGAAATCCGAACCGTAAACATCAAGCGCCAATACATCTACATACTGATCTCCGGGATAATAGCTGGTAAATTCCATCCCCGTATGGGTTGGTCTGTCTACACTCCAAACCCATACCAGGTTGTTGAGCTTGTGGTAATTCACCAGCCTGTCGAACGCCTGGCGGTATAAGGCTGCTGTGCCGTTTTGCCCGGCGTAATTCCCCCACCAAAACCAGTTGCCGTTCATTTCGTGGTACAGGCGCAGCAGTACCGGCACATGTGCCTTTTGGAGTTGTTTCAGATACCTGGCGATGCTGTCCACCTGCTTTGCCCAACGCTTGTTCAGTTCGGTACCGGGTGTCAGGATGTCTTTAAATTGCTGGTCGGTGAGCCGACCCTGTACGCTTTTCAGCTGTTGCGGATCGGCGCCCGGCAGCGGTTGGAAAGTGATGGGCTCATCAGCAGTCGGTGGTACGGCATGCCAGCAAATGGTAACGATAGCGCCCGCTTTATTTTGTTTGATGGCCTCCTTTACATTGATGGGGCGCATGAGGTATGAATCCTTATCGCTGCCTTTGGCGAAACCCATATCCATGCTCCAGATCACCGGCGTGCGGCCGATATACTGTGCCGCCGAAACTGAAAAGGTATCCACCGCCCGCGGATAATTATGCTGGCCCGTTAGCGTATATTTCCCCGAAAGGTCATAAAGTAATTGCAGCAATGCCTTTGCCTCCGGCGATGCGTTGGACGACACCGGCGCGGCGGTTTGCGACTGGCTAAACGCGGTGGCGGCCAATAACGGCATCGACAAAAACAGCAATATAAATATGCGGGCGGCTTTCATGGCACAATGAATTTTGGCTAACTTTAGGTACTTGAAAAAGAAAGTATTAAACCTATAAAAAGGTTTCGCACAAAACGAATATTGCCGTTTTTGGAAAAGGAAATGGTAAAAAAGTATGTATGGGGATTTAGCGGTGCTGGGTTTACAAAACAATTGATGGCGAATGCATACATATCATGCCTTTTCAGAAATAAAGATTTTGTTTACATTGTTCCATCGAAACCTTGAAAATGGATATTGAAACAATTACCGCAAATTATCTGAAAACCATATGTTGGGAAGATGATATGATTATAGACTGGGCAGCGGGAACAACATATACTTTAAATGGTACTGTTAAACAATTTGGATATAGATACGCATTCGGTTTTGACAGCGCTATATCTTCGCCCGATGGTAGTTATGCATTTATTTATCAAAAACTCGGTGTAAAAGGCCTTCTGCTAAAAAACGGAGAATTGATAAGGGAAATTAACCGTTCTTATTATTGTGCTGACTCCTACGAGTTCCCTGCTGCTTTTACAACAGTAGAGAACAAAACTTATCTTATCCATTGCCCGATTGCTTATAATCAACTGGATCTGGAAGATGTTGAAACCGGGGAAATAATCACCAATATAAAAGGCAGAAATCCGGAAGACAGATTTCATTCAAGATTGGAAATTAGTCCTGGCGGTACATTTTTAATGAGCAAAGGCTGGGTATGGCATCCTTTACATGAGATAACCGTTTTCAATATAGAGGAATGCATTAAAGACCCGCTTCTGCTTGACAGGCCGCAGCTTTGCCCCAATGTTGGTGCAGAGATATGTACAGCATCCTTTGTTGACGACAACACGATTGTTATAGGTTCATCCGATGAAGTTTTTGATGGTGATAAAATTGAAGAACTGCCGCCCAACCACATTTGCTTATGGTATTTAAACACGAATAGCCTCTCTAAACCAATAAAAGTAAAAGCAGACTTCGGAAATTTATTGGCCATTAATGCGGACTATGCGTGGGATATGTTTTGTTTCCCTAAAATTATTGATATTAATACGGGTGAAATAATTGAGCAGAATACAGAAATTGATAGCGGCAAACAAAATTCGTCTATAATACATGCCTCAGGTAATTTCCCTTCGATAATATTTAACAGGGAAACAAATAAGGTTGCAATTAAGGCAAAAGA
>Ga0206937_10222_pt1 | contig 13748 bp, 6 predicted proteins | sample Alteio_BWOrgHeat_11_FD_152923 | JGI IMG/M metagenome (GOLD analysis project Ga0206937, IMG submission 152923) | Enriched cells from forest soil in Barre Woods Harvard Forest LTER site, Petersham, Massachusetts, United States -... | ecosystem: Environmental > Terrestrial > Soil > Temperate forest >... | reverse complement strand
CTGGCGCTGGCGAAGGAGATTTATGCGGGGGCACTGGACCACGCGGAGGAGCTTTGCGCGCCCTACGCCATGGTCATTGACATCAACCGCCAGGCACTGCCGTCGGCGGCGACGGTCAACGGCTGGACCTCCGAGCAGTATGTCGCGGCGTTGCGCCATGACCCGGACAACCGGGCCTTCAATCCGAACCTGCGCCAGTTGCTGCACGTCGGCTACAAAATCGCGGCCAAACTGGGGGACCGCTACCTGGACGCCTTGAACACGAACGAGGCCTCCGTGTCGAAGAACGTCACGCACAATCTGTACGCGCGGCACATCAAACCGCTGTTTCTCGGCGGGCGGGACGTTGAGGCCCATCAGGTGACCCGGGCGGCGCAGGCGGCCAGGCTCAGCTTATGAAATTCATCCACGAAGGTTTCCTCCTGCAAACGCGGACGGCGCGCCGCCTGTATCACCAGTTTGCCGAGACCGAGCCGATACTGGACTACCATTGCCATCTCTCGCCGCAGGACATCGCCGAGAACCGGCAGTTCAAGAACCTGTTTGAAATCTGGCTGGAGGGGGACCACTACAAATGGCGCGCCATGCGGGCCAACGGCGTCAGCGAACGCTTTTGCACCGGCCAGGCCGATCCTTTCGCCAAGTTCCAGGCCTGGGCGGCGACGGTGCCGCACACCGTGCGCAATCCGCTTTACCACTGGACGCACCTGGAATTGAAGCGGTACTTCGGCATTGACGAGTTGCTGGACGAGGCGACCGCCGCGCGCATCTGGAAATCGGCCAACGAACAGCTGGCGTCGTCCAGGCTGACCACGCAGGGCATCCTGAAAAAGTTCCGCGTGAAGGCGCTGTGCACCACGGACGATCCGACGAGCGATTTACGGTTTCACCGGATGATTGCGGCGTCCGACCTGGCGACGCGCGTGCTGCCCACCTTCCGGCCGGACAAAGCGCTGACCGTCCATAAAACGGAACAGTTCAACGACTGGGTCGGGCAACTGGAGGAGGCCGGCGACATTGAAATCGACAAGTTCCCGAAATTTCTCGCCGCCCTGGCATCGCGCCACGAATACTTTCATTCCCAGGGCTGCCGTCTTTCCGATCACGGCATTGACCGGTGCTACGCCGATTTCTGCACGGAGAAGACGGCCGCGGCGATTTTTGCGCGGGCCCGAAGCGGGAAGGCGGCGTCGCCGGAGGAGCACTCCCAGTTCGCGACGTTCATGATGCTGTTCTTTGGCAGGCTCGACGCGGAGAGGGGCTGGACGAAGCAACTGCACATCGGCGCCCTGCGCAATTGCAACACCCGGCTGCTGCGCCAGCTCGGGCCGGACACGGGATTTGATTCGATGGACGACATCCCGCAGGCCCGGCCGCTGGCCGCGTACCTGGACCGGCTGGAACAGGAAAACGCGCTGCCCAACACCATCATTTACAACAACAATCCGACGGACAACTACGCCTTTGCGACGATGACGGGCAATTTTCAGGACGGCTCGGTCCCGGGCCGGATCCAGTTCGGGTCGGGCTGGTGGTTTCTTGATCAAAAGGAGGCCATCGAATGGCAGCTCAATGCGCTGTCGAACATCGGGCTGCTTTCGCGCTTTGTCGGCATGGTGACGGATTCCCGCTCGTTCATGTCCTATCCGCGCCATGAATATTTCCGGCGGGTGCTCTGCAACCTGGTCGGGCGGGACGTGGAAAACGGCGAGATTCCCGACGACGAAATCCTGGTCGGCACAATGATCCGCAACATCTGTTACGCCAACGCGCGGCAATATTTGTCCCTGCCGGGCGACGGCCTGATGGAAGAGCCGAAGGAATCGAAAAAGGCCGCGCACTCCAATGGCGAGGCCGCCCGGCGCGCCCGGTAGTCAGTGCACGACCCCTTCCTGGAATTGTTTGGGAGGCATGCCCGTGGCCTGTTTGAAGGCGACGCAAAAGCTGTTGGCGCTCTGGTAGCCGCAAAGGCCGGCAAGCACTTCGAGCTTGTGGTTTGATTCGGCGAGCAGGCGTTTGGCCCGTTCAATCCGCACGCGGCGAAGTTCCTGCCCGGGGGTGCGTCCGACATTTTCCAGGAACGCCTTGTGCAATCCACGGCGGGACATGGCGGCGACGCCGACGAGGTCCTTGACGCTGATGGGCTGGCTGGCGTGCTCGAGGATGAAGCGGAGGCTGTTGGCGACGCCCTTGTGTTTCACCGCCAGGAGATCGCTGCTTTTGCGGGTGACGACGCCGGAGGCGAGGACCCGGACCGGTTTTTCGGGCGGGCGCTTGCCGTTCATCAGGTCCTCCAACAGCGCGGCCCCGGTGTAGCCCAGGGTGCCGAGGTTGGTGTCCACGCTGGAGATGGGGGTCTGCATCGCGTCGGGGGCGAGGAGGTTGTTTTCCGCACCGACGATGGCGACCTCCTCCGGGACCATCAGGCCGGCGGTTTCACAGGACTCGAGGACGTCCATGGCCTGCTCGTCGGTGGCGGTAAAAATCGCGAGGGGCTTGGGCATGGCCTTCAACCGGGCGGCGAGCCATTTGCGTTTGCTCTTCCATTGATCGCGGTTGTCGCGGAACTCGGGGGCCCGGTGCCAGCGGAGCCAGGTGCATTCATGGTCGGAGCGTTTCAAGGCGTCAATGAAGCCCTGGCCGCGCTCCTCATAGGACCAGTTTTCATTGTCACTGTAGAAGGTGAAATTGTGAAAGCCGCGCGAGAGGAAATGCTCGGCCACAAGCTGGGCGGCGTGTGCATGGTCCTCGAGCACGCGCGCGTGTTTCAGTTGCGGGCGGCGGAAGCTGAAGTCCACGATGGGCTTGCCCGCGTGCACGACAAAATCGGCCAGGTCGTCCCCGGCCCCAAGCCAGGCCAGGATGCCGTTTCCCTCCCAGCCCCAGGGAATGACGCGCTCCCGCGCCAGGTTGGCGGAGAGGTGCCAGTTGTGTTCCAGCGCGAACTTCTCAATGCCGCGATGCAGCCGGTAATCATACCATCCGAAGGCGACTAAAACGCGCTTTTGGCCCTTTTTCTTCGACACCCGAGAAAGGTGCACCGCGCGGGGATTCTTTTCAACCACTTTTACCAAGGCGCGCGCCATCATTCACAGCGTCAAAAGCTCCATTATTTGAGGAGTCGGCGCGCCAGCGCGGGCATGTTCCATCGTGTTGATGCTCCGGGTTTTAATCCTGAATTGTGTGCGGAGAAGCGTTGCGGTTCCCAATTTTCATACACCTCTGCAACTCTTCGGGGCTGTGCGCGGGTGCATTATTCGGTATTCTGGGAGGAACCAAACGAATAGTGATGAAGCGCCATGATATTTCGCGCGGAACGATGTTGGGCCGCGGGGTGCATGAGTGATTTCAAGCCAAACCAACCAACCAAGAATCCGTATGAAGCAAAACAAATTCCTTTTAGCGTTCGCGGCCGTGGTGTCCGGCGTGCTGGTCAGCCACAACGCCTCCGCAACCTTGCTGCTGACGGACCAGTTTTCAGGATATGCGACGGGTGATCTGGGCGCCGCGGGCACGGGCGGCGCGGGATTGACGCCCTGGGTCGGAAGCAGCGCCCAGGTGACCGTCACCAACGGAAGTCACAGCCTGGACGGCACGGCGCTGGGGCTGGTTTCGTCCGCCGGTGACAAGGTGACGATCGGCGCGACGGCGGCGTTGAACGTTTACAATTCGTTCTGCGCGGCGAAGACCTTTCCCCAATCAGCTCCAACCAACCTCTATTATTCATTTCTTTACCGGTTTAATGTCGGAACCGATGTCTCGCCGAACGGCCAGACGATCTCGCAGGTAACCCGGCAAAATGGCAATTCTGGGATTCACTGGACGCTGGTGGCCAAGAACGTGGGCGGCGCGAATGTGCAACTGGGCATCGCCAAACCTTCGGGCACCTCCACGAACTTTGCGCCGAACGTCATCGCGGCGGGCCAGACGGTATTTGTGGTAATCAGGCAGCAGATTATTACGGGCGCGGCGAACGACATAGACGATTTGTGGATCAATCCGCCCCCGGCCTCCTTTGGCACGAATGAAGCCAACGTGCCCACGGTGAGTGCCACGACGTCCGACGGGACCGAAGATCCCAGCACCACCGGTCCGGGCCGGTTTTACGTGGCTTCGGGAGCCAACGCGAACCTGGACGAACTGCGCATCGCGACGAGCTGGGCCGAGGCCACCCCTCCGGCGGGCCAGTGCCTGAACGCGAACATCACGCTGGATCCCACCAACGTTTCACAGGTGGCAGAAATCAAGGCAAATTTTCTCTCCGGCGCCACCGGCACCAGCCCGGTTTACCAGTGGCAGCTCAGCCAGAATGGCGGAGTGACGTTTTCGAACATCGCGGGGGCCAACCAGCCCTCCTACAGCACGCCCAATCTGGTGTTCGCAACGGACAACGGGAACAAGTACCGGATGGTGGCGACCGTGCCATGCAATGGCTCGTCGGACACGTCTGCCGTGGCAACGGTGACGCTGACGGCACCGGTGGTCACGCCGCCCGGGCTGATCATGTTCGACCAGTTTGCGGACACGTTGCGCGACAACGAGCCGATCACGACAAATAATTCAGTCTGGAAGACGGAAGTTTCCCCCAATTTGAGCGCGTTTCCCGGGCCGGGCATGACGGGTATACCGGTTTCGGGCGGTTCGAGCCTGTGGGTCGGCTATTTCTGCTCGGACACCAACCCGCCGGTGGACCCGATCATGGACCCGGTTCATCTCGCCGTGGGTACAACCATTCGGGTTACGCTGCCATTTGACCCGCAGTCATACGGTTCCTTCACCAACAACGGCAGCATGCGGTTCGGCCTGTATGACTATGCGGACGGCGGGACCATGGTCACGAATGATGACGCGACGGCGGGTGGAAGCACCGGGAACGGCATTAACGTCCGTGGTTACATGCTCAGTCTGGACTTTGGCCCTACCTTCTCGGTGAGTTCGCCATTGTCATTGCTCGCACGCACCAGCCTGGGCGACAACAACCTGATGGGGACAACGGGCGATTATCTGTCGATGGGCAGTGGACCCTCGGGTGGCGGCTTTACCGGCACGCCGGCATTCCAGGCGGGCACGACCTACACGCTGGTGTTCTCGGTGAGCCGCACGGATGTGAATTCCACGACACTAACGACGGCGATCTCGGGCGGAGGCACCAACTGGACGTTCAGTTCGACCGACACGAACTTCGCGTATCACCGGTTCGACTCGTTCGCCATGCGGCCGAACTCGCTGGAGACGACGGCGGACAGCTTCTTCTTCCCGACCTTCACCGTCCAGGTGCTGCAAAATCCGGTCACGGCGTTCAATGTTTCAATCGCGCTGTCGACTCCGAACTCAGTCGTGTTGACATGGCCGTCGGTGGCAACGACGAGCTACCAGATCCAGTCCACACCCACAGTGGGTCCGACCGCGTGGGTGACCAACGCCACCGTGGTGGCGGCGGGGACCTCGACGTCATACACAAACACGCCCCTCTCGGGCACCAGCCGGTTCTTCCGGGTGGTGGCGCAGTAACGGATCGGCGACATTTCATTGCCGGGTACGGGAGACCGCCGCAGGAGCCGGCGGTCTCTTTTTTGCCCCAACGACCTGCCTCCGACGCTCTCACCGCCGTTTAGCCCGACCGCTTTGTCATTCCCAGGCTACAGCCCGCCGCGGGGATGATGCTTCTAGACCGGCAATGGCCCTCATAGCCCCACGGGCGGCCCAAATCTCCCGCCGCACGATGCGTTTCCATTTATGAGACGGCTTCCAAATCAGCGCACAAAAAAAATAAAAAATGTGCGAAGAAATATTTGACAATGGAAATTTAATTCTGTAAGTGTGAAACGTATTTAGGAGTTCTCAGGGGTTCAAAGAAATGTCGCAAGGATCCGGTTGTGTAAAGTTAACTTGGAACACCGTAACCACAGTAACAGAACACATTGACTTATGAATTCTTCAATCAAGCATCTTCTCGTTTATGTCAGCGCGGTCGCACTTTTGACATGCGTTTTGCCGGGCAGAGTGTGTGCGCAGACGGGAGCCAATCCCTATGTCATTGTCGCCGATGCAACCAGCGACTCGGACAGGGGATTGGCGTTGCAGGCTGCTTATAACCAGGCCAAGACCATGAGTCCTTCGGCCGCAAACCGGATCACCGTTTTGATTCCGCCGGGGGGATATTATTTTTGGGGTCATTGCTTCACGGTGGACACGCCCTATATAGATTTGATCGGGATGGTTCCGGTGCAAATGACCATGCGAATCAAGACCAACATCGTCATTGCCGGGGTAAGCACCGTGGTTGAAATGACCGTGGCAAAGCCGGAGCCGCAAGGGGGCCTGCGGTTGTATTCAAGCGGGGGGACGTACGTCGGGGTAATCACGCAGACCGCCAGCCATGTTCGCATCGCCAACATGGTCCTTTCCAGTCTGGCTTCAGGCCCGACCAATATGAACGACGCCGCTGGAGATGAACCTGCCGCGTACTGGCCCGCCGCTGGACTTCAGGATGTCACCATCGAGCATGTGTATTTTGACCACAGCAACTGCTTCTCAATGAGTTATATGGGAGACTATCCGGGTGTTTACCGCGACTGCGTTGCCGGTGATGGCAGTTTTGGAATGGGTTTTGATACAACCGGCGCCGCCTCAGGCAGTTTTCAGGATTGTGTGGCAGGGGATTTCAGCTTTGGAGCCGAAGATATGGTTTTTGGCGGTTCCGGCAATTTTGATCATTGTACCGGGGGCTACGACAGTTTCGGCGGAGGGGGCCTGGCAACCGGCCATTTTGCGCATTGTATTGGCGGTTATGGCAGTTTTGGCGGCGACGGGGGCGCCTCGAGCGGATTATTTGAAGATTGTTATGCGCAGGATTTTTCGTTCGGCGGCAGTTCTGTTTTTTCTCCCACGCCTGGAGTATACAAGAACTGTGTTGGAGGAAATTACAGTTTCGGCGAATATGGTCCTTTAAAGGGACGATTTGAATTCTGCAGAGGTGGCGCGGTCAGCTTTTCGGGAAGTCAGGCCATCGATCCAAGCGCGGTCCTGGTCCACTGCTTCGGTGGGGCAAATTCATTCGGGCAATATAACACCAGTTCCACGGACTTTAATTACGTCGGAACCACCTCGGACACCGTGAGCAGCATCAATCTGCATGGTCAGACGATTAACAACGGCGTATTCAATGGCAATGGCGCCGGCCTGGTGGGTGTCCCGGGTTCAGCCATAACCGGTGCGGTGCATGTTCCGGGCAATATTCAGACAGACGGCCAGTTCGTCGGCAATGGCTCTGCGTTGTTGATTTCGCAGCAGGGCGATTTATCCATGGGACCGTTTACCGCCGGGCCGCATCCTTAACCAAACCTGCATTGGGGGAATGTCATGAACGAATTAAGATTCGGTCATCGCGGGGGTCGCCCGCTCATTTGTCTGCTTTTCGTGGCTCCGTTGTTTTGCTGGCTCCAAGTGGGCTCGGCGCAGGCCCCGGCGTGGTGGGGAAGCCGGGGCGTCACCGTCGCGGGCGCCCAGCCGTCTGATTTTTCTCCCGCCAATCAGGGGCAGGCCAAATGGATGGCCACCAATGCCTTTGCGGAGCTGGTGCAGGACGTGCCGGGCCCCGGGATGGCGGGCATTTACGCCGTCGTCAATGGATTTACCCAGCAAGCCAACTTCGCGCCATTGAATCAGGGCCAGCTCAAGGCTCTGGCCCAGCCATTTTACGATTATATCAATGCAGCCACACAGCTTAACCCCGGTGTTGCGAACTGCCTTCCAGCGGGCATGACCCCGCCGTATCCCTGGACCGCTTCCACCAGCGATTATTCGCCCGTGAACATTGGCCAGTTGAAGTATGTCTTCAGTTTCGATTTCTCGAAAATCCCCGGCAATGTTTTGCCCACCAGCTGGCAACAACAGTATTTTAATACGACGGGCGTTGATCCGAACGCCGACCCGGACGGGGACGGATTGACGAATTTCCAGGAATACGAACTTGGAACAAATCCGACTTTATTCAACACCGATAATGACGGAATGAGTGATGGATTGGAATGGGAACTCGGCAGAGCACCTTTGCAAACAGGGCCCAACTACGTCTGGTTTACGCCGAATTGATCCCGCGACGCGCCGGGATTGATTTTCACCTGGGAGAAAGATTATGACAAATCGGCTGTTGGTGACAATGGATCGGAACAGGGAGTTACACAGTTGGTCCGCATTAAGAAAAGGCTGTGCCGCGCCATCAGCCCCGGGTTTTTGTCCCGGCCGTTTCCTGCCGCCGGCATCGCACACCGGCCTGGCGGTGCGTGTCTTATTTGGGCTGCTGGCCTGTTTTTTCGCTTTTCACCCGTTTCCGTCGCGGGCGGTCACCCATGATGATGCCGAGAGCATTTATCCGGAGTTTTATGTCAGTTTCAAGGGAACCGGCTCGGGGACGCCGACGCTTACCCTGACGTTCAACGCCTACACGATTTACAATGTGGGTGGCGGGTCGTCGATGTACACGGAAACGGGGACCGGGACCGGAACGGCCAACGAGAGTGACTGGGCGGCTCCGTTCAGTGTGTTTGTCGGCAAAGGAATGCCCCTGGACCAGGCGGGCACCCTGGTCATCACCGGCCAGAACATCAGCGAGTACAAGATTTTCATCAACACGCCGGATGCCAAATACCAATCTTATGTTGGCCCGACAGCACGCCGCATGATAGACCAGGTGGTTACCGGCGGCAGCGTTTCCAGCACCCAATATGTGTTTTTCAAACGCGTGGGTGACAACGGCGGCGGCCCAGCCAAAGCCTCCTCCGCCATGCCGGGCTGGATCAACTTCAAAATGGCATTGGGGCACGGGAAAACCGGAAAATCACTTGGGTATGTGACATTTCTGCACGGAAATCAGGCCCTGTTGTCCGACAGTTCCCAGGAGATATCGGTAATAAACTATACGCTGAACAATGTCTCCCACAGTCAGTTGTACACGCCGCAGATGACCTACGAGATCTATTGGGATCCTAACTACGCATCGGGGCTAACGATTCCGGGCGCGTACAAGGTTTTTGGCTATGACAATGCCACGCAGCCGGGGAATCCCGTCAGCGGACAGACGTACAAAGATTACACGGGCTATACACCGGTGGTAAGCTATATATTGGACTACGACTCGGGATCAGGCTCCAGCGGTGGCGGTTCGTACTCGATGATTCGAACGAAGCTTCAGCGTATCGAGGGCAGTACGACGATGGAATCGGACGCCTATCTCCAGTCGATCAACTCTGTGGGACAGGTGATAACGGCCTGCACGCCCCCGGCCTGTTTCCCACTTGGAGGTTTTTGCTTCCCCGGTTTTTGTGTTCCGATTGCCTATATAGACCCAAGAGGCTCACTCGCCAGTTTCAGCTATGACTGGATCAATCAGTCCCTGGCTTCGGGCAACCGCAGGTATTCGGGCTCGATGGAAAGTGTGACGCTCAATCTAAACACCGGGTTGCCTGTCATTCACGACCTGAGTTCGGGGGTCGGGATGAGCACCCCGCCGGCCTCATTAAATGGTTTCCTTGGATTTGCATTGCCTTCGGCGGTCTCGGGCCGGGACGAATATATTGGCGCGGGCAATCTTCAATATGCCACGCTGCCGTCCAGTGGAGGATATTTTTGGCTCGATCCCGCAATTACGCAAGACAGCACGAGTTCCGGTGCCGGTAATTTTATAGGATATACAAAGTATTATTGGAATCCCGGCACAGGCACGGGCAGTGGCGGACACGTCAAGTTGCAGGACGAAATCGCCCCGGGAGGCAACTGGACTTACTACGAATATTATGACGACATTGACGAGCGAGGCATGCTCCAGCGCGTCACAAAACCCTATGGCAACGGGCCAACAACGCCGGCGCCCGATGCCACCGGCGCGCTCGTAACCGACTATACCTACACCTATGACTGGGACAACAGCAAGACCCTGCCGGCCGAGGTCGTGACCCGGTTGAAGGGGGCAAACACGGCCGCCGACCAGGTGGTGTCGCGCACCGACTATGACTATTCCGGGTCCTTCGTGAATGGCAGTCCGGCCACGTATGCTGGCCTGGCGCTGTGGGTGACCCAGCGCACAGATTATCTCGGACCGCAACTTTCGACGACGACAATCACCAAGCGTTTTCGCGGCGATGCCATCGGTCCCTTTGCGAACCTGCCGTTTTCGGAGACCCACCCCGACGGAACGAAGGACCAGTGGAATTACGAAACTGGAAGTTACGACCCCGTCCACGGAACATTTGCCCCCGACACCGACCTGCCGCCGGGCGCAATTTTCACCGGCAATCCCGCCCGATGGAACACATCCGCAACCCGCGTCTGGAAAATCCACTGCTTTCCTTCGAGCGCCCCCGGTGCCGTGTCGTTGAACATTGACGGTTCCTATGTGGTGCCAAACAAGAGCACGGCGGAGCTGATTACGCGCGATCAATACGGGAGAGAGCGCATGGTCCAGACCCTGGTATACGGTCCAGCGGGTTGGGAATTGTTGCAGACGGAAAAGCACGAGTACGACCCGGCTGGCAATTTGATTGCGTCGTACAAGATGATGGATGGTGAAAACCAAAACCCGCCCGCCTGGGCGCTTGTTTATGAGGCTGAATACACGTCCGTGAACGGGGCCGTGAACGGGGCCTCGGCATACAGTTCATCAATCGTCTTCAACAATTCCGGGACCCCGACGGGCCGCAAACAGTTTGATCGCGATAGTTACGGAGTCGTCAAACAATACTTGTACGATGAATACGGGCGGGTAACGACCGTGGTGACATTGCAGCCTCGCCCTCAGACTTCCTCCCTCACAAGTTCCGCCATACTTCCAGCTCCCACGCAGACAGTTTATACTTACGACGCCGACAATCGCATATTGAGCACCAGTGTGGGCCAAGTAACCGGCGGCGCACCGGATTCGGGGGCCTTGGTGACCTCCCACACCTTCAATCTCGCCGGCCTGCCCCTCACCGATGTCGCCCCTGGCGGATATACCACGCAATATGACTACAGCGCGATCGGAAGCGGGAAGGTCACCAAGACAATGCCTGATTTGGGGACCAGCATCACTCAAAACTATCTGGACGGAACATTGCAATCTGAATCGGGGACCGCGGTTGTCCCGAAGTACTACGTTTACTCAATCCAGAACCTCAATGGCTCCCTTGTTTTGGGAGACAACTCAACGGTCGCGGCCGGCACGCCGCGCACGGTGATCTCGGCGGGGTCGGCGACCGCACAAACAAGCCGGAAGACGACCACCGATGTTGATTGGATGGGGCATGCGGTTACAGAGGATGCAGCCAACCCCTCCAGCGTTGGGGGAGATCTGATCAGCACCTACCAATACAATAATCTGGGCCAGCTTGTCCAAACCACCACCGGAGGCCTGGCGCCGGTTTTGAACGAGTATGACAGCTTTGGCCAACTGTTCCGCTCCGGCATCAAGCTGACGGACCCCGGCAACCCGAATGCGCTAGACACTGCGTCCTCGGATCGCATCAGCGAACAAACGACTTCGTTCTACAAGGATCCGAATGGCAAATGGTGGGAATTGACGGCCAACTATGCATATCCCACCGTCAACAGCTCGACTCCGTTGATGGTCAGGGAGACTTTAAAACAACAAAGCGGCTGGCAGAGAACCAGCCTGGCGAACTGGTTCGGCAACGGTTATTATACGCTGACCCCACACAATTTTACGCAAACGTCCGACGCCTCGGGAAATTGGACCTTTACCGGGGATCTATGCGACCGGACGCAGGGACTCAATTATACGGAGGAAGATTCCAGCCTGACAGGTGGAGATTCAATTTTGTTGGGCGGCCCGGGTTGGTCGAGCAAGACCTATGGCTTCAACGGCCACACCGTTTACCAGATAAATGCCGCGGATGATGCCCAGAAATACTTCGCTTACGATGCCTATGGCAACGACTTTTTGGACGTTTCATTCGGGCCCAACGCCGCGAATCCCAACCAGCCTTTTGTCTTGTACACACAAAGGATTTATCGGCCGGGTACCGCTCAAGTCATGTGGCAAATAAACTCCGATTATACCTGGGTTCAGACCGGATATGATGCCGCTGGCAGGGTCGCACGGACAACTGTGTACGCCACAAAGGGCACCTCATTCCCAACTGATGCGGGCAAAAGCACCTATTTTACATACAATAAGCGCGGACAACTTACACAGACCTGGGGAGACGTTCCTTTTCCGATCGCATATTTTTATTACGATGCCACCGGGGTTACGGCCGGAGTCGTGCCGGGCAGCTATACGCCCGAATTCGAGGGCCAGCGCTACGAACAATGGACATTTAACGGGGGCTCCAGCTGGAACGGCAGCGCCTGGCCGGCCAGTCCCGGCACAGCGAACCGGACGCGTTTTCTCTATTATCCAGAAAACGGATTGTTGCAACAGAAGCTGTTCTTCAGGGATGCCGGAGCCACCCAGGCCGACACCATATCATATACCTATAATCAGAGACGCAATCTCAAAACCAGGGCCTGGACGCGGAATGTCACTACAACCTACAATTATTACGAAACCGCCGGAGCGAACACGGGAGAACTGTCAAGCATTACGTACTCTGATACTACGGCACCACTCAGTTATACGTACAATCGCATGGGGAATCTGTCGACCGTGACGGATGCCTGCGGAACGCGTTCCTTTGTGTACCGCGCCAGCGACCAGCAATTGGACCATCAAGTTTTGCCATCATTGTACGGTACCGGAATGCAGCTCGGTTTGAATTATGACGGACTGGCGCGTCTTTCGGGTTACTGGCTTGGCACTTCGGCCGGCACCGCGCAAGTCTCCGCCAATTATCAATATTATGGCGACAACGCCAGCGACAACGACAAGAGCGGCCGGATCAAGTCCATTATTTCTCCGCTGGGAACTTTCAGCTACACTTATCTTTTCGAATTGTTGGGGGAAATGGACGGACCTTCATCGGGCGCCGGGAGTTCGCTGACGCGCAAGTACACGTATGCGGCCGACTCGCACCTGTTGATGAATCTGGCGAACTCGGCGGGCACCGTTACCCTCGCGGTTTACGATTATCGGTACGATAGTTTTCATCGCCTGCAGGCGCTCGGGCAGACGGGGCAGCTTTACCAAAACTATGGCGCGGGTCTGGCCCTCAGTCTCGGCTATGACGACCGCAACGAACTGACCAGCGCCACCAGCTATCTCACTGGCTCGCCGGACACCATCAGCGGCAGCACGCCGCTGCCCCGGCGGGGTCTCGGGCTCGGCTACGACAATGCGGGCAACCGCCTGACCACGCGGGTGGACGCGGACCTGGTTCTGAACTACACGCCGAATTTGCTGGGCCAATATACGAGCCGTACGCGCCCCAATTTTGTGGAAGCCGACGGGTGGCTTGGCAAGAACACGAGCATATCGGGAACCCTGAACGGCACGTCATTTCCGCTGACGCTTCTCAGTCTCGGTTCTGGCAGTTCGAGCTATAATTATTTTTACAGCACGCCGGCCCTTCCGGGCAACCGGTCCACTCTTGCCGAAGAGGTGATTACGTTGACGACCACTCCCTCCGGCGGAAGCCCCCCGGAGACACGCAACATTCCCGCGCCGCCGTCCACGGAGAATTTTACGCCCGACGGCGACGGCAATATTTTGCAGGACGCCCAATGGCAGTATACGTACGACGCAGAAAACCGGCTTGCAAACGTTCAAACGCTGCCCTCCCTTTTGAACGTCGCCGGCGTGCAAGGCGTGAGTG
>Ga0206937_10184_pt1 | contig 13753 bp, 12 predicted proteins | sample Alteio_BWOrgHeat_11_FD_152923 | JGI IMG/M metagenome (GOLD analysis project Ga0206937, IMG submission 152923) | Enriched cells from forest soil in Barre Woods Harvard Forest LTER site, Petersham, Massachusetts, United States -... | ecosystem: Environmental > Terrestrial > Soil > Temperate forest >... | reverse complement strand
GTCTATTTGGGGACAAAACCGGCCTGCTTTGTCCCTCACCGGCCAAACCCGGCTCGGATCAACCCTTCTCATTTTCTCCCCAACCCCGGAAATCTTTGCTAGGATAGATCACCCCGCGCTTCGCGCTTGCCTTAAAACTCCCAGGAGGGTATGCATGATGAGTCGTTCAGTGCCAAGGAACACCTTTGTGTCCACAACTCGTGGATGCTCCCACGTCTTTTCGAAAGCACTATTTTGCACAGTGCTGGTTCTGCTGGCAATCTCCAGCGCCGTGTTGGCGCAAACCGTAACGCGGCTTAAAAACCAACCGCCAGACGGCATTCTTATTACTTTTCAGTTGACGGACGGAACCGTACTCGCCCAAGGCTATGGCACCACCGACTGGTGGAAGCTTACTCCTGACATTACTGGCAATTACGTGAACGGAACATGGTCGCAGATGGCCAGCTTGCCCTCAGGATATGCGCCTGATGCATTTGCCTCCGCCGTGCTCGCGGATGGGCGGGTCGTAATCACCGGCGGTGAATATAACTTCGGAAACTTCACCCTCACCAATCTCGGTGCGATCTACAATCCGGCAGCCAATACCTGGACCAATCTCGCTCCTCCCAAGAACTGGAAGTATATTGGGGATTCACCCTCAGTCGTCCTTCCCAACGGCGAGTTCGTGGTCGGCAACAAGCTCACCAAGCAGATGCGGGAACTCGATCCGAAGACTTTGACCTGGACGTCGCTTCCCCCGAAGGGCAAGAAGGACTTTGACGCAGAAGAAGGTTGGACTTTGCTGGCGGACGGAACTTTCCTTACGGCAGACGTGAAGAAAGCACCCAATTCTGAAATTTATTCAACGGTTCTGAAGGAGTGGAAGACGGCCGGCAGCACCATTGTCGACTTGCATTCCCCATCGCCCTTCGGATGTATAAACTACGGTCCCAATGGAAGCTTGTGTTATTACCCGCCTGGGGAAATCGGACCGCAAATCCTCCGTCCGGATGGAACGGTGCTCGTGACCGGTTCCTACACCAGCACTGGCAACGGTGCCGGGAATACCGCCATTTATGACAGTCTGACTGGTAAGTGGACCGTTGGACCGACGTTCCCAAATGGCGATAACGCGGGCGACTCTTTTGCTGCCTTGTTGCCTAACGGCGACGTGCTCGTGGAAGGGGATTCGGGAACGTCTTATGTATTCGACGGAGCGACTCTAAAAGCTGGGCCTCCTATCCCAGGATCCTTGATGGTGCTGCCTACCGGCCAAGTGTTGGTTGGAGGAGGACCAACTGGGGTTTATAATCCGACTGGCACTTACCAGACATCGTGGCAACCCGCGATAACGACTTATCCGTCGACTGTAACTCGCGGTTCGACTTACTCGATCTCTGGGACGCAGTTTAACGGCCTATCACAAGCTGCGAGCTTCGGTGATGAGTACCAGACAGCAACCAACTATCCGCTGGTACGGATCACGAATAAGAGCACCCAGCACGTGTTCTACGCGAAAACGCATGATCACAGCACAATGGGAGTTGCCACTGGTTCAGCAACCGTTTCGACTAACTTCGACGTGCCGGCTGCTGCGGAAACAGGCCCCAGCACACTGGAAGTTGTGGCTAACGGCATTCCTTCGCCTACGGTCGCAATAACAGTACAGTAAGAGTCTGTTAAGTCAATCATAGGGTCTCCATTCTGCCCCTGTATCTCTCAATGTGAGATACAGGGGCGTTTGTTTGTCAGTATGAGGGTTGCCTGGTAATCGCAGACGGTTAGAAATGATGTTTCAAGTCCGCGAACCGGTCGACTACCAGCAGTCGCTGTGATGGCGGCGCGCTGGCTAGTTCTTCGTGTTCCAAAATCCAGGTATTATCATGCGGCACGAAGACAGCGTGCAGGCCGGCAGCGAGCGCCGGATTAATATCGGACTTCGGGCTGTTTCCCACCATCCATGTCGAATCAGTGTCGAGTTCGTATTTTGACACGGCTAATCGGTAGGTGGCTTCGTCCTTCTCGGCAACGATTTCGACGGCGGAAAAATACTCCTTGAGTCCCGAACGTTCGACTTTCCCCGCTTGTTCTGCGGGATGGCCTTTGGTCATCAGAATCAGATGATGGCGTTGACTGAGATAATCGAGCGTCTCAGGCACGCCCGCAAGAATTTCAGTGGGATGGTCGGCAATCTGATGAGCAAAACTATGGATCCGCTCGTGCAACTCAGGCGTCACCGGTTCGGTTGAGAGCTTCTCGAAGGTGTCCATGAGCGAATGCGCGAAACTGTGCAGGCCATAGCCATGCTTCACGATAGAAGCCCGCTCCACATCGTTGAGCACCAGTCGAACCTGCTCCGGTGAGTATTCTCGGTGATTCAGAAACGAGATGAATTTTGCGATGGCGCGCTCAAAATAAATGTTATTTTCCCAAAGCGTGTCGTCGGCATCAATGAGCAACGTCTGGGCGCCATTTTGTTCTTTCATAAAACCATGATACTTGGTTTAGATGTGCGGTTGCGGCTTTGATAGTATCGATATCACATGAAAGTTTACTGGGTGATCGCATGCGCCTTCTTGTTTTTCGCGATGTGCTCCGCAGAGCAAAAGAAGCAAACTCGCTTTATGATAGGTTCGGCTGCGAAAGGCGCGACATCGGCTCATTTGCATGTTGTCCCTGATCTGGAGCGGCGTGTGGGCAGGTTTCGCAGGGTCCAGATGCCATTTCGTGCAGCAGGATTGACGGCCCGCGAAATCCAGCTCGTGCATAAGCTGGTCGAAGCTTCCGCGTATCTAGAGAGCATCTATTGGCGGCAGAGCGATCCGGACGCACTCACGCTTTACCAGTCTTTGGCTTCCAGTAGGCATCCACGTGACATCCAGTTGCGTCACTACTTGTGGATCAACGCGTCGCGTTTTGATCTCCTCGATGACAACAAGCCTTTCGTTGGTACGGATCCGATGCCACCGGGCGCTGGATTCTATCCCCCGAATTTAACGCGTCCTCAACTCGATCAATATGTGAAGGAGCATCCTGAGCAAAAGGCCGGCATCTACAACCAGTTCACAATAGTTCGTTGGCACGACGGAAGTTTGGAAGCGGTTCCTTATCACATCGCGTATCGCACATTTCTTGAGCCGGCGGCCCGTTGCTTGCGAGCCGCAGCTGACTTAAGCGCGGACAAGCAGTTCGCGAAGTTTCTTAAACTGCGTGCTGATGCCCTGCTTACCGATGACTACTTCCAAAGCGATTTAGCGTGGCTGGGACTGAAAAATCCGAAATTCGATATCATTTTCGCGCCCTATGAAACCTACATGGACGACTTGTTGGGCGTGAAGGGTTCCTTCGGCGCCGCGGTAATGGTGCGCAATGAGCGCGAGAGCAAGAAGCTGGATATGTTTGCAAAGTATGTGCCGCAAATTCAGGACGCGCTCCCGTTGGCCGCAGAGGATCGACCCGCCAAACACGGACTGGAAACGCCCATGGAGGTGATGGACAGCCCATTTCGATCGGGTGACTTAACCCACGGGTACCAGGCGGTGGCCGACAATCTTCCGAACGATCCTCGTGTGCAAGAGCAAAGGGGCAGCAAGAAATTGTTCTTCAAGAATTTCATGGACGCCCGCGTGAACTACATCATCACGCCGGTGACTCGTAAACTCATGAACCCGAAGCAGGCGTCTAAAGTGACTGAGGACGGATACATGGTCGGCACGATCATGCATGAGATTTGTCATGGGCTCGGCCCAACTTCTGCTCGCACCTCTGCTGGCACTCTCAGCATTCGCGAATCAGTGGGCCCGATTTATAGCGCCCTCGAAGAAGCAAAAGCCGACGCAGCCGGAATGTTCGCTTTGCAGTGGCTGGTGGATCACGATGTCTTGCCGAAGGAGAAACTCGAAGAATATTATGCGTCGTATGTCGGCGACCTTTTTCGCACCGTTCGGTTCGGAATCGCGGAGGCCCACGGCCAAGCGGAAACCATGGAGTTGAACTACTTTCTTGAGCGTGGAGCTATCACTCGTGATGCCAGCGGACGCTATGTGATGGACTATCAGAAAATTGCAAGCGCTACCACGGATCTAGCCAAAGAGTTACTCGCGATAGAGGCCACTGGAGACGGCCCGCGAGCAGAGAGTTGGTTTCACAAATATGCATCCGTCCCACCCCAGTTAAAAACTTCTCTGGAAGCTATCGAGGACATTCCCGTCGACATTGATCCGGTCTACTCGTTTCCTGAAAAAGTGCGATAGCCAGTTTGTTGGCAGGGTTGTCTCGCGTAGATGCCGTGACTACGAGCCGGTGCTTGTTCTGTCACGGATCCAAAGACTGGCTACGTATCCCACCAGGAACGTGACGCAAGTCCCAATCGGAACCCACCATGTAAAAGCGGTGGCAGACCACCTCCAGAGATAGACCTCGGTTGCCAGTCCGCCGATCATCCCAAGAATTGCCCCATTCTGGTTCGCTCGCCTGGTCAGCACGCCCAACAGAAAGACACCTAACAGAGCTCCGTATGCGACCATTGCGATCTGCAGCCCGACTTCGACAACCCGCCCCACCCGATGGAGTGCCAGTACAGCCAATCCAAAAAGCAGGAGGGCCCATGCGACCGTCGTCATACGCGCGAGTCGCAGCCGTTTCGTCTCGAGCGCCTCAGGATGAAAACGGAAATAAAAGTCCATCATCGAACTCGAAGACAGGGAATTTAATGCCGCGCTCAAGTTCGACATCGCCGCCGCGAGGATCGCCGCAATCAACAAGCCCGAAATGCCATGCGGCATGCGACTCACGATGAATGTTGGATATATTTTGTCCGCTCGCCCAAATGTTTCTGACGGGACCCGGTAGTAGGCAAACAGCATGACGCCAACAAAAAGGAACAACCCGAACTGAAATAGAATCGCGATTCCGCTTGAGAGTAACGCCAACGCTGACTGTCTTAAATTACGCGCCGCAAGAAGTCTCTGCACAATCAACTGGTCGGTGCCATGGCTCGCGGTCGTAAAAAATGCCCCGCCAATTACACCGGCCCAGAGCGTGTAAGGCTTCGTAAAATTCAAATACGGCCAGTGCGCCGCGAAAGCTACGTCAATGATTTGGAATTTGTGCAAGTTCGCGGCGAGCGCATGGGCTGAATCCCAACCTCCCGGGATCAGGTGAAGAATGGTGACCAGCCCCACTAGCGTCCCGCCGATATAAATGAAAGTCTGGACCACGTCGGTCCAAATGACCGCGGCCAGTCCGCCCTCGAACGTGTAGATCAAAGTCAGCAGCGTGATGATGGCGATCGAGGTGATCTCGCCTGTCCCCAAAGCGATGGATACAACGATCGAAACCGCATAGACGCGTACTCCTTCGGCCGCCGCCCTCGTCAGTAAAAACAGCCCGGCTGTCAACGTTCGTAGCGCAGGACCAAATCGCCGCTCAATCAGTTGGTAAGCGGTATAAAGATCGCCACGAAAATATTGTGGAAGCAGAACAAAGCTGATGATCACCCGCCCAACGACATAACCCATCACCAATTGCAGAAAAGTGAAATTGGAGTCATAGGCGAGTCCAGGAATGCTGATGATGGTAAGGGTGCTGGTTTCGGCAGCGACGATCGACAGGGAAATCGCCCACCACGGGATCTCGCGATTGGCCAGAAAATAATCGCGCATCGTCCGCTGCCGCTTACGAAATCGCAGGCCAAACAGCGTAATGCCTGCCAGATAAAGCGCAATGATCAGCAGGTCGATCCGGTTCAATCCCAATCGCGCATCCTTCCATCAAAGGCGTAATGACGCGTCTCGTCGTGTCCGTTAGATAAAAGTGGAGTTTTCGAGCATTGTACAAGCTTGTTCCGAGACCGCAGTTGCCCCATGAACCTGTGTTAGAACTAGCGCGATGGCCTACTATCTCGGAATCGATGGCGGCGGCACCAAAACTCGCTGCATTCTCGGCGATGACACCACCGTTCTGGCCACCGCGATTTCGGGGGGATGCAACATTGTCCGTCTTGGTGAGGCAAAGGCCAGAGAATCTTTGCACACTGCGATCCGGCACGCCTGTCTTCTTGCCAAGATATCCATTAATCAAGTCCGAGGAATCTGCATTGGCGCAGCGGGCGCAGCTCGTCCTGAAGTCGCTGCGAAACTCCGGGGCCTGATTGCCGAACTCAGGCCCGAATTTGCCGCATCCACGCAGGTTGTCGGCGACGCGGAAATTGCTCTTCAAGCCGCGTTCGGTTCCGGACCCGGGGTGATCGCGATTGCCGGTACCGGTTCGATCGCTTATGCGCGCGACTCCTCCGGACTCACGGCACGCGCTGGAGGGTGGGGCTTTGCGATCTCCGACGAAGGCTCCGGGCATTGGATCGGGCGCGAGGCCATCGCCGATCTCCTGCGTGCCCGGGACGAGGGCAGGGAAACGGCGCTCACAGCGGCCATTCTCGATGCCTGGAGGCTGGACGCAATCGACGCCCTCATTCAGCATGCCAACGCCACGCCACCTCCAGAATTTCCCCGTCTGTTTCCCGTCGTCGTCAAGGTAGCGGAGCAGGGCGACGTCGTCGCGCGCGACCTTCTATTGCGTGCTGGCACCGAACTGGCGAAACTTGCCGCCACGGTACTCCGGCTCGTCGCCCCGGCCCCCCCATTTGTCCCAGTGGCCATGACGGGCAGCGTCTTTCGTCAGTCGGTGGATGTGCGTCACATTTTCTACAATCATCTGAACGCCGCTTCCCCTGGAATAAAACTGATCGAAGAATTTGCCGATCCGGCCGTGGGGGCACTAGCACTAGCGCGCGTGGCCAGGAGTCCGAGCGGTAACCCCTAAACGGTAGACGCTTCTTTTGTTTACTCAATGTCAGCGATGATTTCGCTGTAACTTATGAAGCAAGAAGATACCCAGCTCGGCTCCGCGAAATCCTCGGCAATTGCCAGCGACCTGCCGCTGATTGAGGCGATTCACAGCGCTCCTTCCGAGGATCTGACCCGCATCGCGGCGGATTCGAGCCTGACTGCGGACCTCGCGCTTGCCCTGATGAAGCGCGCCGATCTGCCCACTGAGGCACTTGAGCAAATCGCCAAGAATCGCTCTGCGCAAAATCGCAAAGTTAAATTAGCAGTGGCATGTCATCCGCGCACCCCGCGCCACGTATCGGTACCGCTGGTTCGCCAGCTTTACAGCTTCGATTTGATGAAGCTTGCGCTCTCAACTCGTGCGCCCGCGGACGTCAAGCTCACAGCGGATGAAACGCTGATTGCCCGACTCAAATCGGTTACACTCGGCGAGCGCTTGACTCTGGCGCGTCAAGCGTCGGGGAAGATTGCAGCCGCTCTCCTGCAGGACGAAGAAAAGCGGATCATGCGCGCCGCCCTCGAGAATTCACGACTGACCGAAACACTCGTTGTAAAAGCTGTTCTAAAGCCCGCCGCCAATGTAACCCTCGTGCAGGCAGTGTCGCGTCACACAAAATGGTCGCTCCGAAGGGACGTTCAAGTCGCTCTGCTCCAAACCCCACATCTCTCTTTAGCGCGCGCCCTGACTTTCGCGTGCGCGATTCCATCTGGAAGACTTCGCGTCATTCTAGAAACTTCGAGGTTTCCCGAGAAGATCAAGAATCACCTGGTCCGGGAAAGCGAAAAGGCAAGCCAAGGTCAGAAATAAATTGCGAATCCTGATGTAGCGCAACGAACCTTCACCCCAAGTGAACCGTGCGCTACTAAGAGCCAGCACAAGTTCGCTAGGACTTCTATTCGACCCAATCCGCGATGAAAACGTTAGTTTCGTGTGCCGATTTTCCGTTGCGATGCGAAATCCACGCCAGCTTTTTCCCGTCCGGGCTGAACATTGGAAACCCATCAAAGCCATCGCTGAAGGTAATCCGGTCGAGTCCGGTGCCGTCGACGTTGATCTTATACAGCTCAAAATTTCCCATGCCTCCTGTCGAGCCGACGTTCGACGAGAAGATAATCCGCTTTCCATCCGGGAAAAATGATGGGGCGAAACTGGCCGCATTTAAAGTCGTCAACTGACGCTTGCTGCTGCCGTCGGCTTTCATCAGCCAGATCTCAAGGGTCGTCGGACGAATCAGATTTTGTTTTAACAGTTCCTTGTACTCAGCAATCTCAGCATCGGTCTTGGGATGGTAAGCCCGGTACACAATCCACTTTCTATCTTTCGAATAAAAAGGCCCGCCGTCGTATCCCAACTCGTGCGTCAGTTGCTTTACGTGTTTTCCGTCGGCATCCATGGAATAAATATCGAGGTCACCGTTGCGCACTGATGTAAAAACAATTTTCTTGCCGTCTTCTGAAATCGTTGCTTCCGCGTCATAGCCCGGTGTCGTAGTGAACTGTTTTACGTCCGATCCATCCAACTTCGCGGTAAAAATATCAAATGAAGGATAGACGGCCCATACATATCCCTTCGAATAATCTGGTCGCGGCGGGCACTCAGTACTTGCCAAGTGTGTCGAAGAATACAGAATCTTGTCTCCGCGCGGGAAGATGTAGCTGCAGGTTGTGCGCCCTTTGCCGGTCGAAACCATCTTCTGATCCGAGCCATCCACGTTCATCGTGAAAATTTGATCGCATTGCAGGTTGTCGCGAGTGGACTGGAAGATCAGTTTCGTGCCATCTGCGGAAAAGTAAGCCTCGGCATTTGATCCGCCAAAGGTAAGCTGGCGCACGTTGCGGAGATGCTTTTCCGGGGATGTCTGAGGGCCTTCCGCCATCGTCGGCGAATTTGTGGCTGCCGGACTCGTAGCGACGGCAGGAGCCTGGGCGCGAGCGATCCCCGCGCATAGAGAAATAAACAAAGCAAAATTGGCCAACAGTTGTGACGGCTTCATAGGTTGAGGAAAAAGTGTAGCAGGCGGCTTGCGCAAGCGAATACACTCGAGTCCGTGGCGGCTGGCGTTTGCCAGGCATGCCGCCACAAAATTCCCAAAGATGGTGCCATAGGACCTTTATGAAAGCATCGCTGCTGATTTTTCTTGTTGCTCTCCTTGCAATTCCAGTCTTTGCCACGAAGCAGAAGCCCTCCGATAAGGGCGCAGATCTGCTCTTTAAACTCGAGGCTGCCTTCGCGCAAGACGCCGCCCAGCACGGCCACAATGCCTTCCTAACCTGGTTTGCGGACGACGGAGTTGAACTGGACGATGGCGGTGGCATCACGAGCAAAGAAGAAATGCGCAAACAGCCACCCTGGGCTGAAGGCACGACTCTCACCTGGAGTCCCGTGAAAGCGGACATGGCCGCCTCCGGCGACCTCGGCTACACCTATGGCACCTACGTCTTCAAACACAAAGACAAATCCGGCAAGCTCATCACCGACTACGGAAAATACACTTCCATCTGGCGGAAGCAGAAAGACGGTTCGTGGAAAGTGGTAGTCGATATAGGAAACTCAAGCCCAGCGCCGAAAGCGCAGGACTGACCGCCACGCATTGTGTTTTGCGAAGAGACGGGGCGGGAAGATGAAAGTATTTATCGTTCCACCGCCGCCAGCACATACTCCGTCAATATCCTCTCAGTCTGCTCGTGCATGCCGCGCGAGTTGTAGTTGTTGCTCGTGATCACCACCGTCATATCCAGCGAGGGAATTGCCACCACTTTATTTCCGCCATTGCCCGACATAAAGTATGCGGGATAGTTTTTCTCCCCCGCTTTGAACGACTTCAGCCACCACAGGTAACCGTAATCCGTTGACTCGTCGATCTGGGCATGCGGCGTCGTTGAAGCCTTCACCCAAGTGTCGCTCACGATGCGCTTGCCTTCCCACTGTCCGCCATTCAGGTAGAGCTGCGCGATCTTTAGCAGATCGCGCGAGTTGAGCCTTAGTCCGCCACCGGTTTGTGGAACGTTCATTGGCGAGTACACCCATTCGACGTTCGTGACGCCAAGCGGCGCAAACAGTTTTGCCTGCGCATAGCGATCCGTCCGCATCCCGGTTGACTTTGTGAGCACTTCGCTCAGCGTAAACACGCCGCCGGTGCAGTAGCTGAAGTTTCGCCCGTACGGCGGCGCTTCCGCATTCTCTCCGAGATGCATGCGCCCGCGGATCGGCAGGTCGAGAATAAACTGCGCCCAATCCTCGACTATGTACATTCTCTCTTCATTGCCGCGTGACGCGTCATTCCAGTCGTCACACTCGAGCGGGGAACTCATGGTCAGAAAATCTTCAACAGTAATAGCCGATTTTCGGGGATCGGGGTTCTGCACTTTTCGAGCCCGCTCCGGCAATAACGCGAGAACCTTGGCATCCACCCCGCTCAACTTGTGCTCGTCGATGGCAATCCCCACCAGCGCGTCCGTGATGCTCTTGGTGGCCGATCGTGTATCACGCAGTGTCGAAGCATCGCCGTCGAAGTAGCCTTCGTATACGAGTTTCCCATGGCGCGCCACCAGCACGCTCCCGATCTTCACAAACTTTCCCGCGCGGATGTCCGCTTCCATGGCCTTGAATTTTGCCTCTGAGAGCTGACTTTCGGCTGCAGACGCTGTAGGCCACCCGCGGTCCGAATGGGACGAGGTGGAGAGGGAGGATGGTGGTGCCGAAGCAGACGTCTGGCATTCCGCTCGGACAGTGGAAAACAGACAAACGAGCGCGAATGCAACCTGAGGAATGATTCTCATAGTGAACCCCGTTAAGTTTTGACGGCACGCCGAAGGCGGCGTGAGCAAAGATGGTCGATGAGAAATGCGATCGAAGGTGGAAATCATTTTTTGCGAAGAGGAGATAAAACTCTCCTACGCAGGAAGATACGCAAAGAAAATCAAGTAAGTTGCAGAAATCCCGTGGACCTTTCGGTCTACGGGTTCGCCGCTAATCGTTCAGCCACCAGGTCCTGAATGCGCTCAACAACTTCATCTTCGCTGAGGTGCGTCGAATCCAGCAGGACAGCATCTTCGGCGGCAACCAAAGGAGACGCCGCTCTCGTCCGGTCCCGGCGATCACGCTCTCGAAGTTCGGCCGCCATCGATTCCGCCGAAGCGCCCTTCACCTTTTGCTGATCCATCCGCCGCTGTTCCCGAATCACGGGATCGGCGTCCAGAAAGATTTTCAGATCGGCATCCGGAAAGACTTTCGTTCCAATATCGCGCCCTTCCATCACCACGCCACCGCCCACGCCCAACTCCCTTTGGCGCTCAACCATCCACTCTCTTACCTGCGGGTGAACCGACACTTTCGAAGCAGCCTCGGTTACATCACGCTCGCGAATCCTGCCTGAAATGTCTCGCCCATCCAGGAACACGCGGTTGCCGCCAAGGGTCGGCTCCAGGGCGATTCGCGACCGCTGCGCCATTTTCAGCAGAGCAGCCTCATCCTCAAACGAAGCGTCCCACTCGATTGCCTTAAGGGCTAGGGCCCGGTACATCGCTCCGCTTTCCAGGTTCACGTAGCCCAGTTTCCGTGCCAGACGCGAAGCGATGGTGCTCTTGCCCGCGCCAGCCGGTCCGTCGATAGCTATGATGAGTTTGCGTGGGGAAGGATCAGTCATCGTGCGAAGGGCGATTCTACATGGCTGGAAGATAGAAAACTACATCCCGAAGCAGTTTGCTACCCCAGCGGGCAAGAGTTTTGATAAGACGAGGGTTGCAAAAGCGGCTGAAGTTTTTGAATGTCGATGGTTACGGAACTCGTGCGCCGCGCGGCCGCAAGACGAACGGCTCTCTTACCGGCGCCACTTGCAAAAGGGTTTTATTACCCGAACGCACATAACTTAGTTCGCGTGCGGCCAGTAGCGCCTTGATGGCGTCTCGCACTTTGGAGCGCGGCACGAAATTCGAGAAGAATGTTTCTACCTCTGCCTGTTCGGCCCCGACGATGCAATCCATATACTTCGACAGCAGCGCCGAGAGCGCTTCTCCTACCGAGGTCCCAACGCCTTCCCACACTTTGTCTGGAGCCCAGCGCGACAACTCATCCCATACCGAGCCCTCTTCGTAAGAATAATCCACACGAGTAATTCGGAGTTTCGCCCAGAGCTCGGCAAGCGCCCGGTCTGAACCCGCGTTTGAAAGCCCGCCGCCCAGCATTTCGCCAAGCTTTCTCTTCGAAATTGGCCCGTTGCGGCGGATGATTTCAAAAGCGTCGCAGGCCAATTGCGAATAGCCTGATCTCGTAGTGGCTTTTGGCGCAACTTTTGGGTTTCGTTCTCCAATCAGCGCATAGAAAAACGGAAACACAGCTGGCGATACCAGGAATGCGTTGTTCTCATCGATTAACGGAGCTTCATACGCTGCCTTTGCCCGAAGGGCACGCACCATCAGATCTGTTGCCTCTTTCGCGCGCGGGTCGGCATAGGCATGCTGCTGGGTGGGAAGGCGATCGTCTTCTCCTACCCACGCGCCAACAAACGTTGGCACTAGCATCGCCGGACGAGTGGGATACATCAAGCAGAAGCCGACGGACTCGAGGAACGCACCAGCATCGTCCAACGTGCGCACCGGTCGCCCATCTAGACGCCATTTCGCCGCCCGAGCCAGTTGGAGTTCTTGTTCCGTCATCAATTTCGATTAGAACACAGGAAACCCTCATCCATCCCGCGAGGCTTCGCTGCTCTCTTATCAGCAACGTCGGCGCGGTTTTTTTGTTCCGGCTTACCGACCGGTTCTAATGCGACGGAGCCGTTGCCGGAGCCTGCGCCGGGGCCGCTGCTTTGTTGCCGAAGTCTACCTTCGGAACTTCGCGCGCTCCCTCTGCCGCCTTAAAGTACGCATCGTTCGGTTTGTAGCCCGCAAATCCCGCATAGAGGTTGTTTGGAAACTTAAGCACATACGTGTTGTAGTCCTGCAGCGTGTCGTTGTACCGCTTTCGTTCGACCGCGATACGGTTCTCAGTACCTGCCAGTTCGTCCTGCAAGCGCAAGAAATTCTCATTCGACTTGAGCTGCGGATAATTTTCGACGATGAGCAGGAGCCGTCCGATGGCCCCGTCCAGTTGCTGGTTGGCTGCAATCTTGTCAGCGGGAGTCCCGGCGGAAAGCAGCGCCGAGCGCGCCTTCGCAATATCGCCGAAAACAGTCACTTCCTGTTGTGCGTATCCCTTCACCGTTTCGACCAGATTCGGAATCAGGTCAGCGCGCCGTTGCAGAACGATATCTACTTGTGACCACGCCCCTTTCACCGCCTGATCTTTCGCGACCAGCGTATTCCGCACGCCCACGTACTGGCCAAAGCAGGCCAGAACAATCACGATGAGAATCACGACAACAATTATTCCTTTGCTCATCACACTCTCCTCAAAGAAGAATTACGACGCTCATTTTCGACTAACGGCTCACTGCTGACTGCTCGACGGGTTACTTCTGCAATCTGCAATCTGACTTCTGACTTGGATTCATTCCGGCAGCGCATCAACTGCCGAGGTCATCTGCTGGACAGCTTTCAAATAACGTTGAAATAGCTCATCCACGTTCGCCTTTCGGTCGACTTTTTGTTCTCGGATATCGAACAGCTGAGAGAACACGCTCCCGTCAAAGCCTGCCTTGGAAGCCAGCTTTTCCACGGCTTCTCGTTTCGAAGCTGCTGGCTTCTCACCCATCGCTATCAGCGCATGACGTGCCAGTGTCGAAAACGCCGGCAGCGATCGAAGCAGGAGCTCCCATTTTGCGTCTGAATCCACCGCAACCATCAGCAGTCGCTGTCGCAAAAGAATCGTCTTCTCCCGCAGTTCGTATTCCACTTGCGCCCGATGCAGATTCATGGGGATCGCAAGCCCCTTCAACGGATCCGCACCCCACAATACCCGATAATTCTGCTGCATATCGAGAAACTCG
>Ga0206937_10255_pt1 | contig 13764 bp, 12 predicted proteins | sample Alteio_BWOrgHeat_11_FD_152923 | JGI IMG/M metagenome (GOLD analysis project Ga0206937, IMG submission 152923) | Enriched cells from forest soil in Barre Woods Harvard Forest LTER site, Petersham, Massachusetts, United States -... | ecosystem: Environmental > Terrestrial > Soil > Temperate forest >... | reverse complement strand
GGCATCTCGGAGGTGAACTAGCGAGTCAACAACCTGTTCGTTAGACATGCCCTCGTCTCGATTGGCTTTTGGATTTTCCATTGAAGGCCCCTCATCGAACTCCAAGGTTACAAACGATTCGATAATACGCTGGTTCCGACATCGATATCGTTCGCCCCGTTTATCTCGTCGGTTAAAAAGAGAGTAAGAGCGCAAGAAAAACAAAACCCGCAAAAATAACACCAATACGGGTTTGCGATGATTCTGGCGAAAGCGGTGAGATTCGCCTACATGCTGCAGGCCGCTGAATCGCTTGCAAGCTATTCCCTTCGAATATCACCCACGAGCCAAACTCTTGGCTCGTTCGCTTCCACAAATGAAAATGCCCGCATGTGCGGGCATTTTGTATTCTTGGCGGAAGCGGTGAGATTCGAACTCACGGAGGGTATAACCCCTCGCTGGTTTTCAAGACCAGTGCCTTAAACCGCTCGGCCACACTTCCTGAATGAAGGCCGCATTATACCTGCCTTGGGGCAATTTGGCACTATGCGCGCCTTAATCAATCAAAATTAATCGGTCAAAAACATTTGTTGCAAGTCGTTTAAGAAACGTAATCCCAGGGCCGTAGGTTTGATGATTTGGTGGTCTCGGTACAACAATCCCTTATTTTCGGCGATGTTAAGAGGCTTTTCGATGGCGTTTAGCGTTAGGCCGGTGCGTTCGGCGAATAGGTTGGGTTCGAAGCCGTTTTGCAGGCGTAGCGTGTTCAGCATGAATTCGAAGCCCAATTCAGCGCGACCGATCTCGACTTCTTCTTGCACCGCGCTACCGGTTTGCATGTATTCGAGGTAGGCTTTTGGTTGCTTATAGCGAGCCTGGCGCACGATGCGGTGCGGGAAGGATAGCTTGGAGTGCGCGCCCGCACCTATGCCCAGGTAATCACCGAACTCCCAATAATTGATGTTGTGGCGTGCCTGGCGCTTCGGTTGCGCATAAGCCGAGACTTCGTAGTGCTGGTAACCGGCAGCGGCAGTGGCGGCGTCGATCATGTCTTGCATTTCGGCGCTGGCGTCGTCGTCTGGGATGGCGGGTGGATACTTCGCGAAATAGGTGTTGGGTTCCAGCGTGAGGTGGTATAGCGACAGGTGCGGCGGTGCCATGCTGATGGCTGTTTGCACATCTGCACTCGCCTCTTCCAAGGTTTGCGATGGCAATGCATACATCAAGTCGAGGTTGAAGTTGTCGAAATTGGCGTGGGCGATTTCGACTGCGCGGTGCGCTTCGCGGTCGTCATGGATGCGCCCTAGCGCCTTCAGATGGCGCGCATTGAAACTTTGGATGCCGATCGACAAACGGTTGATGCCGCTGGCGCGGTAGGACTTGAATTTTTCTGCCTCGAAGGTGCCGGGGTTGGCTTCCATCGTTATTTCTGCGCGACCGTCCAGCGGCAACAACGTGCGGATATCTGATAGCAAGCGATCCAGCCCGGCGGCGGAGAGCAAGCTGGGTGTGCCGCCACCGATGAAGATGGTGTAGATAGTACGACCCCAGATCAGCGGCAATGCGTTTTCCAGATCCGTGCGTAGCGCGTTCAAGTATTCCTCTTCAGGAAAGCCGTCTTTGGCTTCGTGCGAGTTGAAATCGCAATACGGGCATTTCTTCACGCACCATGGAATGTGCACATACAGCGACAGCGGCGGCAGCGCAGAAAGCGAAAGGACTCCAGGCTTCAAAAAGGCAGTGGCGGCTTCGGCGGGTGTGACGGCGCGCGGGGCTTTGGCGGGGTGACTGCCTATTGGTTTGATCGGGATCATTGCTTATTCAACTCAGTTTCAACTTGCTTTTAATTTTTCGACCAACACGCGCAACGCCTGGCCGCGATGTGACAAGCGACCTTTTTCATCAGCCGACAATTCGGCTGCGGTCTTGCCCAACTCCGGCAGCCAGAAATGCGGGTCGTAACCGAAGCCACCCTGCCCGCTTGCTTCGGCGCGGATTTCACCATTCCAGCGCCCTTCGGCGATTAGCGGTTGCGGGTCGTCGGCGTGGCGCACGAATACTAATACACAATAATAATAGGCCGATTTGTCGGCTTGCGTTGCTAACTCCTCGACCAGCTTTTGGTTGTTGCGCAAGTCGGACTTGGGCTCCCCGGCAAAGCGGGCGGACCATACGCCCGGCGCGCCACCCAGGGCATTGACGCAGATGCCGGAGTCGTCCGCCATCGCCGGCATGCCGGTGAGCTTGGCGGCATGGCGCGCTTTGGCGAGTGCGTTTTCGACGAAAGTGACGTGCGGCTCATCGGCTTCGGGAACGTTGAATTCGCCTTGCGAGTGGACGTCGAAACCGAGGGGGGCTAATAGTTGATTGAATTCTTTTAGCTTGCCGGGGTTGTTGGAGGCTAGGACTAGGGTGCGGGACATATTGATTTGATCGATTCGGTGATGGTCAAGAGCGGTATCTGCACCCCTCGCCAGCTTGCGGGAGAGGGGCTGGGGGAGAGGGAGCGCAACAAATTGTTTGAAACAGAAAATGCAAACCGTATGAATTAGTCACGGAATTTAATGACGTCTTTTCAATTGCAAACACCCTCTCCCCCGGCCCCTCTCCCGCGAACGGGCGAGGGGTGCCCTACTTTTAAGGTTCGCTATACCGCCAAACCCAACGCTTTCTTTTGCAGCACAATCAAATCTCTAATGCCACCTTGCGCCAAATCCAGCAAGCGATTCATCGTAGCGCGGTCAAACGCGCTGCCTTCTGCGGTGCCTTGCACTTCAACGAAATGACCGGCGTCGGTCATCACCACATTCATGTCGGTGTCGCAGTCTGAATCTTCCGGGTAATCGAGGTCCAGCACAGGCACGCCTTGATAGACACCAACCGAAATGGCGGCGACGAAGTGCTTGACCGGAATCGCGGCGATTGCGCCCTCGGTGTGCAACTTGGTGAACGCATCGTAAGCGGCGACCATCGCGCCGGTGATCGATGCGGTGCGGGTGCCGCCATCGGCTTGAATGACATCGCAATCGAGGTGCAGCGTGCGCTCGCCAAAGGCGGCCAGATCGAAGGCGGCGCGTAGCGAGCGACCGATCAGGCGTTGGATTTCCTGGGTGCGGCCAGACTGCTTGCCTTTGGCCGCTTCGCGGTCCATGCGGCTATGGGTGGAGCGTGGCAACATGCCGTATTCGGCGGTCATCCAGCCCTGCCCTTTGCCCTTCAAAAAACCGGGCACTTTATCTTCGATGCTGGCGGTGCAGATGACTTTGGTATCACCACATTCGATCAACACAGATCCTTCGGCGTGGCGGGTATAGCCGCGCGTGATGTTGATGAAACGCAAAGCGTCAACGGCGCGGCCGCTGGGACGAAGTTCTGACGACATGGAAATACCTATCTTAATGTTTGGCGGTTTAATGCTTGGATGTAATGCGCGACGATTTTTCTAAAGCGCCACGAATTTCGTCGATGGCTCTTTCGATTTCGTTTTCATTGAACGCATCGAGATTCTCGGGGTTGTTGTGGCGCGGCGCTTGGATAGTCGTCGTGACGCTGCCCACCGGCAAGGTATGCGTGGTGATGGTGCTATTGGCGTTCAACGAATCGTCGGCGCTTTCCCACATCATTGCCAGTGCCGTTACGTTGTCGCTGGTCTTGCCGGCGATGCCGGTGGCGGTGCTGATCAATTCCGGCACGGCGCGCACGATGGTGCTGCTGTGCAAGCGCTGCGCCAACACATGGTCCGGCAAGACCGACCACAAGCCGTCAGAGCAGAGCAGCATCAAATCGCCTGCTTGCAAACTGGCGCGACGCGAAATCTCCACGATCGGCATATTCGGCGCGCCCAGGCAATTGAATAGCTTGTTGCGGTCGGGGTGGGTGTCGCGCTCGGACGGGTCGACCTTGCCTTGTGCGATCAGCGTTTCGATGCGCGAATGATCCCGCGTGCGCGACAAAATCTGCCCCTGCCGCATCCAATACAAACGCGAATCGCCACAATGCGCCCATAGTGCAGTGTTGTGTTGAATCAGGCAGGCGACGATCGTGGTGCGTGGTGTTTCCGGCAAATTGTTGATGGCGCGGTAACGGTGAATTTCGCGATGCGCAGCGAAGAAACTGTCTTCCAGAAAGCGTTCCGGTTTCTTGACGTAGGGGTTGGCGCTTTGTTGAAATAGCGAGCCGATGGTTTGCATCGCGATCGATGCGGCCATTTCGCCCTGGATATGTCCACCCATGCCGTCGGCCAACAACAATAGCAGCGCATCACGGGTGAAGCTATACCCCATGCGGTCTTGGTTGGTCTTGCGACCGCCGATTTGGCTTTCTTGATAAACTGAGAATCGCATGAGTAAATTTAGTGGCTATGCTTCAACTGATTTAGACGGATCAAGCGCATATTGGTAACAAGGGACGACAATGGTCATGCTCATGTGCAAAAATAAAGCGCTACCGAAATGTTAATTTTCATGGATCGTGGTGGTAGCCGCGTGCCCCAATTTACGACCGATACCGCCGAAAAAACCGCGCAATTTGCGCGACACGTTTTCGATCACATCACCTGATTCTTCTGGCTCGGCCACCGGTTCACGCAAGGCCTTTTGCAAAGCGAACACACTTTGCGGACGCTCCAGCGGGTCTGTCATCAAGCTCCAGCGGATCACCTGGATCAATTCGGTCGAATAGATCCCTTCCAATTTACGGAAGTGGCCATCCATCTTGTCGTTCACTTTACGCTGATCGGCTGCTTGCGGCGGCGCGCCGACCATGCAGGCGAACATCGATGCGCCGATGCTGTAAATATCTGTCCATGGGCCGAGATTACCGTTTTTGATGTAGAGCTCAGGCGGCGCAAAGCCCGGTGTATACATCGGATACAGCTTGGGCAAATCGGTCTTCAAGGTTTGCCGGGCTGCGCCGAAGTCGAGCAAAATCGGCGTGCCATCGACGCGCAAATAAATATTGGCAGGTTTCAAATCCAGGTGCAGCAATTTGTTGGTATGCACTTCGCGCAAACCATTCATCACATGCGAAAACATCTTGCGGATGAAGCGTTCAGACACCAATGGCCGTTCGCCTTTGTCGCGCCGACGCAGAATATGGTCTTGCAGCGAGCGCCCGGATTCATACGCCATCACCATGTAGACGGTTTCATTGGCGCGGAAAAAATTGACCACGCTCACCACGTTTGGGTGGGCGATGCGCGCCAGTGCACGTCCTTCTTCAAAGAAGCATTTGAGGCCGATACGGAAAGTCGGCAAATTTTCTGCAGTAATGGTCGGAACCAATTCACCCGGCTGGCGCAAAGCGAGCGAACTTGGCAAGTATTCCTTGATTGCAACGGCGTTGCCATCTTCATCATAGGCGAGATATACAATACTGAACCCACCCGACGCAATCTTCTTTACAATACGGTATCCAGCAATTTCCAGTCCATCTGGCAGCGGTGCATTATTTTGGGCAGCCATAATTCTTTGTCCTTGTTAATCCTGCTCTAATCCTGCTTACGCGTAAGATTGTGTGGATAATTCACTGATTTGTAAAGGATAACTCTAAAAAACGTGACCAGTGGCGTCATCGGCGGATTGTACGGTGTCGCCGACTATCAATTTTCAGAGAAATCCGAAAGAAAAACCGAGGAAACAATTGACTATCAGCAGCATGACCGGCTATGCGGTAACGACCCGCGAAATCAGCGGTGGCACACTTACCATCGAAATGAAGAGCGTCAATTCGCGCTTTTTAGACCTGCAATTTCGGATGAACGACGATTTACGCGCGTTGGAACCGGCGTTGCGAGAAGCCATTATGACGCGCGTAACGCGCGGAAAAGTAGAATGTCGTCTCAGTTTCGGTCGTAAAGCGGGTGTCGCGGCGACATCGGCACTCAATGGCACGGTCTTAAATTCACTGGCCGCTTTGCAGGCTCTGATTCATCAACAATTTCCGCAGGCATCGGCCTTAACCGTGCATGAATTATTGCGCTGGCCGGGCGTGGTGGAAGAAGCGGAAATCGGTCAAGAAGGAGGCGATGATTCCATGCAAGTCGCTGTCAGCGCGACCATGGCCGATACGCTTGCGGCATTTACCGAAAGCCGCAACCGCGAAGGCGCGGCCTTGCAAACCATGTTGGAGTCGCGCATTACCGATCTGGAAGCAATTGTCGCCCGCATTACTCCGTTGATCCCGCAGCTAGTGGCCCAATTCCAGCAAAAGGCGATTGACCGCATGCAAGAGGCACTCGGCTTGGCGTTACCACCGGCGGGCACTACTGCGGCTGTTGTGTCGCGTGACGAGGCGCTTGAGCGCATCCGCCAAGAAGTTACCTTGTATGGCATACGCATCGATGTGGCCGAGGAATTGACGCGTTTGGGCGCTCATTTGACTGAAACCCGACACATCTTGAAAAAAGGCGGCCAGGTTGGCAAGCGGCTCGACTTTATGATGCAAGAACTCAATCGCGAAGCCAATACGGTGGGTTCCAAGGCGGCGGTCAAGGAATTGTCTGATGCGTCGATGGCTATGAAGTTGTTGATCGAACAAATGCGCGAACAGGTGCAGAACCTGGAATAATCCATCTGTCTGTAGATCACAAGCAACAAACCTGAAATTTCCACCGCAGAGTGTGCATTCAAGCAGATTGGCCCTTGCATTTCTCTGTGGTTTAGCCAAATACTAATAGTATCGCAGCGCACAATTTACCCAATTGGCGCGCACTTTGATTCGAATAGAGAATATCTATGCCTCAAGTTCACAATTCTTCCGGCAGTCTGTTTATGGTGGTCGCCCCATCCGGCGCCGGCAAATCCACGCTGGTCAATGCGTTGCTGGCGCAGGAACCGACCATCAAATTGTCGATTTCCTATACCACGCGCCCTCCGCGCCCGGGTGAACAACATGGCCGCGAATACTATTTCACCACGCCCGACGACTTCTTGGAGCGCCGCGCGGCGGGTGAATTCCTGGAATCGGCTGAGGTATTTGGCAACTATTACGGCACTTCGCGAATCATGATCAGCGAGCAAATGAAGGCCGATACCGATGTTCTTCTGGAAATAGATTGGCAAGGCGCACAGCAAGTGCGCAAACAATTTCCGCACGCAGTGGGCATTTTCATCTTGCCGCCATCGATTGCAGCCTTGGAAGAACGCCTGAAAAAGCGCGGAAAAGACGAGCCACACGTGATTACGGCCCGTACTTTGGCCGCCGGAGGCGAAATCGCACACGCTCCAGAGTTCGAATATGTTATTATTAATCAAGAGTTTGCGACAGCATTGGCCGAATTGACGTCAATCGTCAGAGCGGCCCGTTGCCAGTTTGCACAGCAGGCGGCACGCAACGCCTCCCTTTTTGCCCAATTGGGCATACATGCCAATTTCAGCTAGACCCGTTATTTTAGGAGTACGTATGGCCCGCATTACCATTGAAGATTGCTTGAAACAAATTCCAAATCGCTTTCAGTTGACGCTGTGCGCCACTTACCGCGCCCGCCAATTGTTGCAAGGCCACACCCCTAAGGTCGACGCCAAGGACAAGCCAACCGTGGTCGCATTGCGCGAAATCGCTGCAAGCAAGGTTGGCATTGAAATGCTGAAAAAAGTACCAAGTTAATCATTTTCTACTGTGATGCAGCTGATACCAATTCAGAATGAACCTGACACCAGCAGAGTCTACATTATCAGTTGCTCCCCCTAAGCGAGCGGCACTCCGCCGCTCTGCCTTAAAAGCCCCACCAGCATCACCTGAACCGGAAATCACGCCCAATGTGGGCGTGGCATCGGTGTCGCAACTAAATGCGACGCTGGCTGAATACCTGTCGCCCATCGAATTAAAAAAGGTCAAGGAAGCGTATCGTTTCTCGGATGAAATGCATCTGGGGCAGATGCGCAAATCCGGTGAACCTTACATTTCCCACCCGATTGCGGTAGCAGAGATTTGCGCCGAGTGGAAACTCGATTCGCAAGCCATCATGGCAGCCTTGCTGCACGACGTGATGGAAGACCAAGACGTCAAGAAGGAAGAGTTGATCGAACGCTTCGGCGCCCCGGTCGCCACCTTGGTTGACGGATTATCCAAGCTGGAAAAAATCGAATTCCAAAGCCAGATCGAAATGCAGGCGGAAAATTTCCGCAAGATGCTGCTGGCAATGGCGCGCGATGTGCGTGTGATCCTGGTCAAGCTGGCTGACCGCTTGCACAATATGCGCACGCTAGACGCCATGTCGCCGGAAAAGAAGCGCCGCATCGCCCGCGAAACGATGGAAGTGTATGTGCCGATCGCCCATCGGCTCGGCCTGAACAACATCTACCGCGAATTGCAAGACCTATCCTTTTCACATCTGTACCCGGTGCGCTACAAGACCTTGTTAAAAGCGGTGAAGTCGGCGCGCGGCAATCGGCGCGACATGGTCAGCAAGATTCTCGAATCAGTCAACACAACCTTGGCGGGCGCCGGGATTCAAGCGCAAGTGTTCGGTCGCGAAAAAACCCTGTTCGGCATTTACCGCAAGATGCGCAGCAAGCATCTGTCGTTCTCGCAAGTGCTCGACGTCTACGGCTTTCGCATCGTAGTCGACAGTTTTGCCAATTGCTACGTCGCTCTCGGAACGCTGCACGCGCTATACAAGCCGATGCCGGGCAAGTTCAAGGACTACATCGCCATCCCCAAGCTAAACGGCTACCAATCGCTGCATACCACGCTGGTGGGGCCATACGGCACGCCGGTCGAGTTCCAGGTACGCACGACGAATATGCACCGTGTGGCAGAATCCGGTGTGGCCGCACATTGGCTGTACAAGAACGACGAAGGCAATATCAGCGACTTGCAGCAACGCACGCACGCCTGGTTGCAATCGCTGCTGGACATCCAAAAGCAAACCGGCGACTCGGCTGAGTTCCTGGAGCATGTGAAGGTCGACCTGTTCCCCGATTCGGTCTACGTGTTCACGCCGAAATCGAAGATCATCGCGCTGCCACGCGGCGCTACCGCACTCGACTTCGCGTACACCATCCACACTGACATTGGCGACCAAACCATCGCCGCCAAGATCAACCACGAACAAGCGGCATTGCGCACCGAATTGCGCAATGGCGACATCGTCGAAATCATCACCTCGCCGACCTCGCGCCCAAGCCCGAATTGGCTGACATTCGTGCGCACCGGCAAGGCGCGCTCGGCAATTCGCCACCACTTGCGCACCATCAATCTGGTGGAATCGACTGATCTGGGCAAGCGCTTATTGGCGCAAGCGATGACGGCCTTAAAGCTCGACCCGACACTGCCTGACGATGTAGCCGAACGCCTGATGCACGAATCGAGCGCCAAGTCGCTGGAAGAATTGTATGCCGACATCGGTGTCGGCAAGCGCATGGCGGCACTGGTTGCGCGCCACGTACTAGGCTTGGTCGAAGGCGAAACCTTGCAGCAAGACGCCATGCTGGAATTGACCGGCGATGCCCGCCCCAACAAGCTCGATCCGGTGATGATCTACGGCAGCGAAGGCGTCACGGTCCAACTAGCCCCCTGCTGCATGCCGATCCCAGGCGACGAAATCGTCGGCCAACTCAAGCGCGACCAAGGCATCACGGTCCACGTGGTCGATTGCGAAGTCGCACGCCGCCAACGCAACAAGGAACCGGATCGCTGGATCGACGTGGTCTGGGGCACCGACATCAATCGCCGCTTCGATTGTCGCATCATGCTGCTGCTGAAGAATGAGCGCGGGGTGTTGGCGCAAGTTGCAGCTGAGATTGGGGAGTCGGATGCCAACATTACCTTTGTTGGCATGGAGGATGATAAGGATCAGTTGTTGACTCAACTGCGGTTTACTGTGCAGGTTGAGGATCGGGTGCATTTGGCGAGGCTTATGCGGAATGTTCGGCGCATTCCGGGGGTTACGCGGTTGCTGCGGGAGCGTAGTTAGTTGTTTGGTTACGGGCTTTTCTTAGTAACTCAGTAGCCACTCCGTGGGTACTTGCCGGGGGTGGCCCGGCAGCCACTCCCTTTCTTTGGTGTAGCAGGGATTTCGAGGAACATGTTCCTCGCCTGCGAAACGATGATCCCTTGCAAGGGATCATTCCCGTCCTACAGGACAACAGGTTCGCCAAAGAAAGTAAGCAAAGAAAGGCGAGCGCGGGGAAGCTGCCCTTCGGGTACGCGTTAAAATCGGAGCTAAAACGGGAAATGAAAAAAACTCGCCTGCGGCTCAGACAATTTTCATTTCTTATCCGCTTTCCCTACTAATTCAGCGGCAGCCTCCAAGCGCAATTCGTCCGGCGCGGCTTGATCCAATATTTTTGGCAATCTGCTTCGAATTTTAAATTGGGGAAAATGCAATGGAATGCATGCTTGCGTAAACCGCTATTCCCCAGCTCATTCGGCAATCGAATATTCTATAAATTAGCGTCCGCGAGCCCAGTGTACAAGACCGAAAATTCCGCGTGCTCCAAATAGAAGCCAAAGACCAATCACAACTTCAATCACCAATCGTGCGATAGACGCATATGTTCCAGATTCAACAGTCGCACCAGTCACGAAAATAGCGACAGCATAAAACCCTAAATTCGGCACAGCACTACTTAAGACCCATAATCCCAACAGTGACGCCCCAGCACTTTGGATTTGCTCCAGCGAAAAGGTCGGATATTCCGCAGTGGCTTTGCCCGATATAAGCTTACTTGCGACCGTCAGTGGAAAGAACCAAAGAGTTATTGCGATCAGCAACATCAATATTGACACGACAAGTGCATAAGACCGCATTTCAGGCGTTGTGCCAGGCACGTTGAATATCCAGAAAGACGGTAAATTGCGAAGTGCCCACGTCGCTAACCACACAGCGAATAGACGAACAACTACACCGACAGTTTGAACATTTAGCACAAATCACTCCTTGTAATTTTTCGCACCACAATTGGGTAACCGGCACGAAATGCAGTGAAAAATAATTTTACAGAAACCGATCGCGCAATGGATTGATATTGACCCGCCCGATCAAGTGGCGGCTTTCACCTACGACTCCTCAAGCCAAAGCCTCTTTAGCAGCCTCTTCCGGTGTCAAGCCATCATAGAATTGATCAGTGAACCATTCCACTTGTTCTTCGATATGTTCCTGCGCCTGCTTCTGCGTGGCGCCACCGGCAACCAGAAAACCTTCCACCTCGATGCACCAGTGAATCAGCGCCAGGGTTTCTTCGTCGAGTTCTTCTTTCTTTGCCATTTTCAAATACTCCCAAACCAATTCTTAATAACACCCAACCGCATCAACTTGATCGCGCGGTAAAGCACAGCATAGCACCGAGAAAGAAAATAAGATCGCGCCGGACGCATTGCGCTTGGAAGCTGGCGTTAAAATCAGAGGTAAAACGGATTAGAAATGAAAATTGTCTGAGCCGCAGGCGAGTTTTTTTCATTTCCCGTTTTGGCTCTGATTTTAACGCGAACCCGCAGGGCAGCTTCCCAGCGCTCGCCTTTCTTTGCTTACTTTCTTTGGCGAAGCAAAGAAAGTGAGTGGCCGCCGGGCCACCCCCGGCATGCATCCACGAAGCGCCGACTAATCCACCAAAAAAACCGTTGCAAAACCAATGCAAAAATGAACACTCACGCTAATGACTCGTCGGTGGATATACCGTCCAAGTCGCAAGGAAATCAGGATCGACAACAATTTCTCCTGTCGTCTTCAATCTATATTCACCTGGCTTTGCCTTTTGAAGCCGCGTAAGATCCGGTGGAAGCCATTGTTCTTTTTCGTCATCATTCAAGCGAATAATGATCCCTTCAGATTGACTTGCTCGAATAATTGTTCCGTGAATTTGCTCGTAGCCGGTAATTTCGTCAGCGTGATTTCTTCTGGTAATTCCAACTAACAAGCGTTTGCCGATAATTTCTTGAAAACCAATATCGTCAATCTGCGGCTCTATACCATTTGAGTTTGAGTGCGTCATTTAAACTTTCTTGAATCTGAGCGACGAAGACAATGCAATAGGTTGTGATGGCATTTACAACCACGTCCACTCACAACACCTTCGTCCCAATCCACCACGCCACCCCCGCCACAAACGCCGACGCAGGAATAGTCAAAATCCAAGCCCAAACAATATTCCCCGCCACCCCCCAACGAACAGCAGACATCTTCTGCGCAGCACCAACACCCACAATCGCACCGGTAATCGTGTGCGTCGTAGAAACCGGCACGCCCAATGCAGTAGCGATAAACAAAGTAATCGCCCCACCGGTTTCGGCGCAAAAGCCGCCAACCGGTTTCAGCTTGGTAATCTTCTGCCCCATCGTTTTAACAATACGCCAGCCACCGAACAAGGTACCCAAACTGATCGCCGTATAGCAACTGACGATTACCCACATTGGCACACCGTCACCGGCATTGATCTGGCCGGCAGCAATCAACAGCATCCAAATAATACCTATCGTCTTTTGCGCATCATTGCCGCCATGACCCAGGCTATACATAGAGGCCGAGAGCAATTGCATACGGCGAAACCATTTATCAATCTTTCTTGGCGTAGCACCGACGAATAACCACGACACCAAGATCATCATCAACGAGCCGAACACGAATCCAAGTAAGGGCGACAACACGATGAAGATAATGATCTTGATTAAGCCGGCCGAAATCAGCGCGCCCGTGCCCGCTTTAGCAACCGCAGAACCAATCAGCCCGCCGATCAATGCGTGTGACGACGATGATGGGATGCCCCAAAACCAAGTCACGAAGTTCCAAAAAATAGCACCGACCAAGGCACCGAAGACCACGTATTGATCGACCACCATCGGGTCGATCGTATCCTTGCCCACGGTGGCGGCCACCGTCAGCGGAAATATCAACACCGCAACGAAGTTGAACACCGCCGCCATGGCAACGGCCGTGTGCGGCTTCAACACACGGGTCGATACCACAGTCGCAATGGCATTGGCGGCGTCGTGAAAGCCGTTCATAAAGTCGAACAGCAACGCGAGCCCGATCAGGATAACGAGGACGACAACGCTGAATTGAAGGGTATGCATGATTTTCTTGCTCTTATTTGTTCGCGGAATGGTTTGTTCGCTGTGATCCGCGATTATGCATTTTCAACGATGATACCCTCGATGATATTGGCCACATCTTCGCAACGGTCGGTGACCGTTTCAAGGATTTCATAGATCGCCTTGAGTTTGATCAGATTGCGCACATCCGGCTCGTCACGAAATAGCTTGGACATGGCGGCGCGCATCACGTGGTCTGCGTCCGATTCAATGCGATCGATCTCGGCGCAGATGGAGAGGATCTGGCGCGAATTATCCATGTTATGCAACAAGCCTACCGCCTGCCTGACCTTTTCCGCGCAAGCCAGGCACAGTTCAGCCAGACGACGCGCTTCGGTGGTGATGACCTTGAGGTCATACAACGAGATGGTTTGCGCTGCATCTTCCAGCAAGTCGAGAATGTCGTCCATGCGGGTGATCAATTGATGGATGTCGTCGCGATCAATCGGCGTAATGAAAGTCTTGTGCAAAAGCTCGATGGTGTCGTGTGTGACCTTATCGGCCTGCTTCTCCAACACCTCGATGGCGTGCATGCGATTTTCAAGATCGTCGAAATTGGTCATCAATGCGACCATTTCCGTTGCGCCCTTGACGCACAAGTCGGCATGCTGAACAAACAGCTCAAAGAATTTACCCTCGTTGGGCATGAATCGTCCAAACATAATTTCCCCTTGTTATCGCATTATTTATTGCATTAATTTATTGCATTAATTGCAGATCAAACTTGGCCAGCGCACCCGGCTACTAAAATCAATC
>Ga0206937_10254_pt1 | contig 13781 bp, 13 predicted proteins | sample Alteio_BWOrgHeat_11_FD_152923 | JGI IMG/M metagenome (GOLD analysis project Ga0206937, IMG submission 152923) | Enriched cells from forest soil in Barre Woods Harvard Forest LTER site, Petersham, Massachusetts, United States -... | ecosystem: Environmental > Terrestrial > Soil > Temperate forest >... | reverse complement strand
AGCCCCAGATTGTCGTTGCGCCCTGCAAAGTCGCGTCTTCGCCGGGTTTCACCACCACAAACGTGGAAGCATCCGAAATTTTTTGTTCAGGAGTTTTCTCTAACCAATCGAAGAACGCTTCGGCGATTGGCACCAATGCGCTCAGGTTACTGAGCTGATAGTCCCGCTCATCGGCGCGGGGGGCCAACCCAAGCATACGCTCGGCGGCCGGATTACTGATTTGCACCGTGCTATCGCGGCTAACGACCAGAATGCCGTCGCCCATATCCGCAATGACCAGACGATTAATGGCCTCCTGAATTTGCAATGCGCGCCCACGTTGGTAGGCCAGATCCTCTTGATTGATGAGCCTGGCCGCCAAGCGGTTGAACAAAAATACCAACGCAAAGAAAAAAGCGCCATAGAGCGCGGGTTGGGAAAGCGTGGCATCGGCAACCGAGGTAACGATCTGATAGCCGCTTTGCAACAGCAAGAACAGGGTGACCATGGCCGCAAAAAACAAGGCCCACACCAGCGGCAACAAAACCGCGCCACCGGCCAGCGGAAATAAATACAATATTGCCAGTCCGCCGCGTGCTCCGCCGGCGGCGGAATACAACAACGAGATGGCGGCAATATCAACCGCGATTTGAATGAGCATTTGCAGCACGAAGCGCGCGCGGTAATAAAAAGCAAATGTCGCGAACGAAATGGCCAACACCAAGTAGGCAATACAGATTTGCCAATCCGCAAACTGTTCTGCGTCGCCACCTAATCGCTTGTCGCCGACTGCCACATAAAGCAGCAATAAGATAGCGATCACTACCCGCGTAAAATTAAACGTCAGCAGGGTGCGCCAAAAGCTCTCGCGTAAATTAGCCGAGCGCATGGTCGAGGTGCGGAACGAGCGCAAAAAGCTGCCGCGCCGGTTTGAAGAAGCCATTGTCGCCGTCAACCGTCAGCGCACGACATGCTGCGCGCGATGTTCCTGGCAGCAAAATATCAGGCCGCTGCCATCGGTCACTGCTTCCGACGCAGGAATATGCATCCCGCATTGCGCGCATTGCTGCATCGATTCGACTGCGGGATTGTTTGCGCCGGCACCGCCCTGCGCATCGGCCTGCGGATTAAAAAATGCCGCTTTCTTGCGTTTGATCCAAGTCACAACCGCCAAACAGATGACAAACCAGATGAGATATTTCATACAAAAGTCCGATGCAACACCACTTCAAATACGAATCGACTGCCGATATAAGCGAGGAACAGGGTCGAAAATCCCAATAAAATAAAGCGCAATGCCGTTTTGCCGCGCCAGCCGCGCCAATGGCGACCGACTAGCAACGCGCCAAATAACACCCAAGACATCATGGTGAAGGCGGTCTTATGATCCCATTTGAATGCCTTGCCGAAAAGCTGCTCGGAAAATACCACGCCGGACAATACCGTGAGAGTCAACAAGATGAACCCCAAGGAAATCATTCTGAACAGTAATTTCTCCATCGTCAGCAAGGCGGGCAGGCGATCTATCGCCGATGCAAACCAGCCGGTGCGCGCGCCAGGATGCGCATGCAAACGCGTCTCCTGCAAGGCCATCAAAACCGCATGAAATGCGGCAATCGTCAAAGTGCTGTATGCCATCATGGCAATGGCGATATGCCATGAGAACAAAGGAGACCTCTGATCCAGCTGCATTATTTCACCAGGAAACAATGCGGGAAGCACCGCCGCTACAGCAGCGCATGGCAGAACCAGAAAGCGCAAACTATCCAGGGGGAAATTACGGTTCTCTATCCAATAGGCCGCCTCCGACACCCACAATGTGACCGACAACATGACCGCGAATCCGATGCGCAATGCGCCGTGGGGATCGATTTCGCCGTTGAGCGCCAATGCGTGCGCCAACCAACCCAATACCACAATCATGGAGATAGCACCCCTGAACCGCAATGGTATAAAGGTGGCAATCAGATAAAAGACAGCCGCAAGGCCGATATAAAGTATATGCATGGTTCAAGTTTATACTATGCGAGCACCAACGCCCTAACCGGGGCATTCATCGCGACAATTCGCCCACCTGTGGAGAGCCGATTCGGCATTGAACGCCAATCAAAACGCGGATATGCGCCAAACTGTAGCGACGTGGCATGATTTAATGGGCTTTATTATATATATAAGATCAACATGTCACCCGAGGCGAATCGCCATTTCCGCCACGCTCTAACTGTCCCTCCCATTAAGCGCCCGGAATATCCAGTGCGTCAGCGTATCGGGTAGAATGTCATACCACTTTCAGTATCCATTCCAGGCGTCTTCCAACGCTTTGTTTATTGCCATATTGATTGCTTTATTTCCTAATAGACATAGACCCCCATGCTCGACAATCTGACCCAACGCCTCGCCAAAGTCGTCAAAACCATGCGCGGAGAGGCGCGCCTTACCGAATCGAATACCGCAGAAATGCTGCGCGAGGTGCGACTCGCACTTCTGGAAGCCGACGTCGCCTTGCCGGCAGTGCGCGAATTTATTGCGCGCGTCAAAGAAAAGGCCGTGGGGGAAGACGTGATTGGATCACTTACGCCGGGCCAGGCTTTGGTCGGTGTGGTGCAGCGAGAGTTGGCGTCGTTAATGGGCGCCGACCTCGGACCGGAAGCGTCGCAATTAAGTTTCGCCACCCAGCCTCCAGCCGTGATCTTGATGGCTGGCTTGCAGGGCGCCGGTAAGACGACGACCGTCGGCAAATTGGCCAAATACCTGCGCGAACAAAAGAAAAAGAAGGTGTTGACGGTATCGGCCGACGTTTATCGGCCGGCGGCAATCGGGCAGTTGCAAACCGTCACCGCGCAAGTCGGCGCTGATTTTTTCCCATCGCTGCCTACTGACAAGCCGGTTGATATTGCGCTGGCTGCGCTGGATTTCGCCAAGAAACACTACCATGACGTATTAATCATCGACACTGCCGGGCGCCTTGGCATCGATGAGGCGATGATGCAAGAAATCGCTGCCGTGCATGCGGCGGTCAAACCGATCGAAACCCTGTTTGTGGTCGACGCGATGCTCGGGCAAGACGCGGTCAATACCGCGAAAGCCTTTAACGATGCCTTGCCGCTGACTGGCATTGTCTTGACCAAACTGGACGGCGATGCGCGCGGTGGCGCAGCGCTATCGGTGCGGCACATTACCGGAAAACCGATCAAATTCACTGGCGTCGCTGAAAAACTCGATGGTTTGGAGGCATTCGATCCGAGCCGGATGGCTGACCGCATACTGGGCATGGGTGATATTCTGGCCCTGGTCGAAGAAGCGCGCAAAGGCGTCGATGTTGCGGCAGCGCAGGATCTGGCGCAAAAACTCAAGGTCGGCGGTAAGTTCGACTTAAACGATTTCAAGGCGCAATTAGGCCAAATGAAGAAAATGGGCGGGCTTTCCAACCTGATGGATAAGCTCCCTGCGCAATTTCAGCAAGCTGCGGGTGGCGCCAATATGGATCAGGCTGAGAAGCAAGTCAGGCGCATGGAAGGCATCATCAACTCGATGACGCCGCAAGAACGCAGCAAGCCAGAGTTGATCAAGGCCTCCCGCAAACGCCGCATCGCAACCGGTGCCGGTGTGCAAGTGCAAGAAGTCAATCGCATGCTGGCTCAGTTTGAGCAAATGCAAGCGATGATGAAAAAGCTCAAAGGCGGCGGCATGATGAAAATGATGCGTAGCATGAAGGGCATGATGCCAGGCATGCGCTAATTGGCGGCATCCTATCGGCATGCGCAGCAAAATTGGCGCGCCTCGTCCATCTGGCACTTGTGTTTCCTCCTCGACCCAGGGCAGAAAAAATCTCGCGCGCGCCGCGCAAAGCCTTACGCAGCAAGGGTTTTACTCATTTCATCACGTGTATCATTGCCGCCAAAAGGCCGCGTTAAACACCTGCACCAATGATGGTGCAGGTGCACAGCAAGAGTGCGGCGAATGGCATTTAGCGTTTCTCCTATGGGAAGCACGTGGCGCTAGCCCCACAAATTAGTGCAAATTCACGCAAAAAACACTTGCATCCCCGGGGAAACCACACCACTATTAGCGGTGCGTGAATGACGCAATTTCCCAACACATCTGTGAAGGAGGCTTGAAGATGGCAACAGCCAAAAAACCAGCAGCGAAGAAACCAGTAGCAGCCGCAAAAAAACCAGCAGCGAAGAAGCCAGCAGCAGCCGCAAAGAAACCAGTAGCAAAGGCAGCAGCACCGGCGAAGAAAGCAGCAGCTAAACCGGCGGCGAAGCCAGCAGCTAAAAAAGTAGCAGCGAAGCCAGCGGCAAAGCCAGCAGTGAAAAAAGCAGCAGCGAAGCCAGCCGCTAAACCGGCAGCCAAGAAAGCTCCAGCAAAAGCTGCAGCCAAACCGGCCGTCAAGAAAGCAGCAAAGCCAGCTACACCACGTAAACCCAATGCGGCATTTATGAAAGCAATGACGCCTTCAGCAGTTTTGGCAGCAGTCGTTGGTGCCAATCCATTGCCGCGCACTGAAGTTACCAAGAAAATTTGGGAATACATCAAGAAATTCAAGCTGCAAAACGAGCTGAACAAACGCATGATCGATGCGGATGAAAAGCTGAAAGCAGTGTTTGGTGGCAAGAAGCAAGTGTCCATGTTTGAGATGACCAAACTCATCTCCGATCACTTGAAATAACTTTTGCCTCGTGCCAAACAAAAACGCCCGCATCGCGCGGGCGTTTTTGTTTCTATAGGTATAGCTGCAAGCTAGGTCAGTGTCGGCGCTGTTGCGTCACCCTTCATGTCGCCCTTCGTGTCACCGGCTGCATCACCGGTTGCTTCACTCTTTATAATCCCATTTTTTCCAAGCCGCACGCACGGCATTCGGGTATTCCGGCAGGCCTCTGCTGCCATTGTAGCGACCCAGCGCAAGATACAAATCGCCGGCTTCCTGGTCGATATACATGCGCAGCACCGAACAACCGTAGCGCAAGTTGGTCTGCATCTCAAATAGTTTTTTAGGGTCGCCATCGCCTATCACGCGCGTCCAAAATGGCATCACCTGCATGTAGCCACGTGCCCCAACCGAAGAAAATGCGTACTTATGAAATCCCGATTCCACCTGGATCAAGCCCAATACCATTTGCGGGTCCAGTCCGGCGCGCTTGGCTTCGTACCATACCGTATGCAGGAACTCATGTCGTACCTGCGCGTCTGGCAATTTCACTTTAAGGCGTTCCGACATCTCACCGCGCCAGTACAAATATTTGATGCGGTCTTTGATATCGGCAAATAGTAATGTGGGGGGACGTGAATCAGTAATCGCCTTGGACAAGGCGAGCCGCACCGAATCAGCCATCGCCTCCTCTTTCTGATTGCCGGCATGGGCGTTAAAACTACAGCAGAATAGGACTGCCGCTACCACATGACAGGTAATAGGGCGCAATAAGGGAGCAAATATGCCGCCCCACCTCCGCAGAGCGCTACGTGCAAAAGACATGATTAATTTCCTGCGCAGACTGACGTCGAGGGGCAGAATTTCTGCCCCTCGACGCACCTCCACAACTTCCATTCAAACGGTCAATTTGGTTTTGATGAATTCAAGCATTTCATCGACGGATACGGCGGTTGCCTCGGTGTCGCGTCGCCCCTGATATTCGAACTTGCCATCCTTCAAGCCACGCTCACCAACGACGATGCGGTGCGGGACGCCAATCAGCTCCCAGTCGGCAAACATTGCGCCCGGGCGTTCGCCGCGATCGTCCACGATGACATCGACGCCAGCTGCTTGCAATTTGGCATAAAGCTGATCGACTGCCTCTTTGACCATGTCGCTGCGGTCATAGCCCATCGGACACACCACCACTTCGAACGGCGCAATCGAGGTTGGCCAAATAATGCCCTTGTCGTCGAAATTCTGTTCAATCGCCGCGCCTAGAATGCGTGTCACGCCGATGCCGTAGCAACCCATTTGCAGTAGTTGCGGCTTGCCGTTTTCGTCCAGGAAGGTTGCCTTCATATCGTTCGAATAGCGGGTGCCGAGCTGAAATACATGACCAACTTCAATTCCGCGCTGAATCGCCAATACGCCTTGGCCATCCGGCGAAGGGTCGCCCGCGACCACATTGCGCAAGTCTGCGACCAGCGGTTCAGGCAGATCGCGGCCCCAATTAGCGCCGGTAAAGTGGAAATCCAACTCATTGGCGCCGCAAACGAAATCACTCATGTTGGCAACCGTGCGATCGGCCACAACCTTAACCGGTTTCTTGGTCCCAATCGGCCCCAGGTATCCAGGAGGCGTGCCGAACCATTCGACGATCTCATCGTCGGTGGCGAACCGGTACTCGCCGAGGCCAGGGATCTTATTGGCCTTTACTTCATTGAGTTCATGGTCGCCACGGATCAACAGCAGCCAGATTTCCTTTTGGATGACGCCCTTGTCTTCCTTTTCGACCGTCAAAACAATCGATTTGACTGTTTTGGACAAATCGATAGCGAGTAATTTGGCCACATCTTCGCACTTCGCCTTACCTGGGGTTGGCGTCTTGGTCAGGCTTTGAGTAGGCGCCGGACGCGATGCCGTCAACGCCACTGCTTCCGCCGCTTCCATATTGGCTGCGTAATTTGATGACGGGCAATACACCAAGGCGTCTTCCCCGGTATCGGCGATCACGTGAAATTCATGCGAGCCGGAACCGCCAATGGCACCGTTATCGGCCGCCACTGCGCGGAACTGCAAACCGAAGCGGTCGAAAATACGCACATAAGCGTCATACATAATTTGATACGATTTTTGCATGCCTGCCACGTCACGGTCGAACGAGTAGGCATCTTTCATCGTAAATTCACGCCCGCGCATCAAACCAAAGCGTGGGCGGCGCTCGTCGCGAAACTTGGTTTGAATATGATAAAAGTTGATCGGCAGTTGCCGGTAGGACTTGATATCGTTCCTGACGACATCGGTAATCACTTCTTCCGAAGTAGGCTGGATCGCAAAATCGCGGCCATGGCGATCCTTAACGCGCATCAATTCCGGTCCCATTTTGTCCCAGCGGCCGGTTTCTTGCCACAATTCGGCAGGCTGCACCAATGGCATCAGCAATTCGATAGCGCCAGCGCGATTCATTTCCTCCCGGACAATGGCCTCAACCTTGCGAATAATGCGCAAACCCATCGGCATATAGGTATAAATGCCGGAACCAAGGCGTTTAATCATCCCGGCGCGCTGCATCAGCTTGTGGCTGACGACTTCGGCGTCGGATGGGGCTTCTTTGAGGGTAGAAATAAAAAATCGAGAGGCGCGCATAACGATGAATTCTTTTTAAAAAGAGAGAGTTATAATCAACTCAATTTTAAAGGATTAGCTGGCTGATGGACCCACTCTTCGCACAAATGATTCACTTTCACCGAAAGATGCTGTTTTTTAGGCATTTCGGCGGATATTGTCATGTGGGCTCTCTAAAAATCGTAGCAAGCGGCCCAATCTCGGGTCGAGAAGCGAAGCCGAGATTGGGCCGCGCAATAGATTTTTAGAAATGCCCATGTGCGGGCCGAATATTTGCAGAGGGGTAATTAGCCGCAGAAAGTTTTGAGGTGCAACATGCTGGATCGTGAAGGCTTCCGCCCGAACGTCGGCATCATTCTGCTCAACACCCAGAATGAGGTATGGTGGGGAAAGCGGGTGCGCGAGCATTCCTGGCAATTTCCGCAAGGGGGCATCAAATTTGGTGAAACCCCGGAGCAAGCAATGTTTCGTGAGCTTGAGGAAGAGGTCGGCTTGCGCTCTGAACACGTCAAGATTATCGGTCGCACGCGCGACTGGCTGCGCTATGAAGTCCCGGATCGCTTCATCAAGAGGGAGATTCGGGGGCATTATCGCGGTCAAAAGCAAATCTGGTTTTTGCTCCGCATGGTCGGCCGTGACTGCGACGTCAACTTACGCTTGACGGACCACCCCGAGTTCGACGCGTGGCGTTGGCACGACTATTGGGTGCCACTGGATGTTGTAATCGAATTCAAGCGCGAAGTCTATCAGAGGGCCTTGCAAGAATTATCACGTTTCCTGACACGTCCGACGCAATCAGGCACGCCGCGCCACCCTGCTCGACCTCGTTCAATGCCGCAGCCGCAAAATTCGGGCGACACAAACACTGCCGCAGCGGACCCACCGAATGAATCTTGACTATGACTGAACAGATCACCAAAGCGATGCAAAAATTTCCATTCAACAAAAAGAACCGCATGGCCGGCGTGTTAGCGACAGCCATTGCTTTGACAAGTCTGCCCTGCCTCGCATGGAGTTGGAATCCGTTTCAATCTGATGATGCCGATGCCAAAGAGAAGGCTGTAGTCGCCGAATTCGATTGGCAACTGCCAACACCGCCAGCCGACGAAAACCTGCTGCCCTTTTACGTCAGTAAAACAACGCATCAAGCTTTCGCGATCGATATGAAATCCCTATCAGTTGACGCCGACGCGGTGATTCGTTTCACCATCGTTGGCACCAGTGCAGCCGGTGCGAAAAATATCAGCTACGAGGGTATTCGTTGCAATAGTTTTGAGAAACGCATATACGCGTTAGGGCATGCCGACGGCACTTGGGCACGCGCCCGGGATTCCGAGTGGCAAACTATCGCGGTCAAAGGCGCTAATTTGCAGCACGCCGAGTTAGCGCAAAATTATTTTTGCAGCAATGGTCAGATTACCGGCAAAGCAGAGCAAATTTTGCAAACCATGCGCTATCACAAGAACGGATTGACGCAACCGTAATCGACACTGCGTGGAATTGATTACACCATGACCATGTTGTCGCGGTGGATCAATTCCGGCTCTTCGACAAAACCAAGGATCGCCGCGATTTCAGAGGATGGGTGACGCATGATGCGACGCGCTTCTGAGCTGGCATAGTTGCTAATGCCACGCGCGATGGCGCGGCCCGCTTCATCGGTGCAGGTAATGACGTCGCCGCGACCGAAGTCACCGGTAACGGCGGTCACACCGATCGGCAATAGGGATTTACCCTCATGCGTCAGCTTTTGCACAGCGCCAGCATCCAATATCACCTTACCGGCAGTTTGCAAATGGTCCGCCATCCATTGTTTGCGTGCCGTCAATTGCGCAGTTTGCGCAGTCAATTGCGTGCCAATAGCCTCACCGTTTGCCAAACGGGTCAAGACATGATCTTCCCGCCCCCAAGCGATGACGGTATGCGCACCAGAAGTCGCAGCACGTTTGGCGGCCAGAATTTTGGTCAACATGCCGCCGCGGCCGATGCTGCTGCCCGCGCCGCCAGCCATTGCTTCCAACTCCACGTCACCGGCCTTGGCTTCGTGCACAAATTCGGCTGCCGGGTCTTTGCGCGGGTCGGCGGTAAATAAGCCGCGCTGGTCGGTCAGGATAATCAACGCATCCGCTTCCAGCAAGTTTGCCACCAATGCGCCTAAGGTATCGTTGTCGCCGAACTTGATTTCATCGGTGACCACCGTATCATTTTCATTGATGATCGGCACGACACCGAAGCGTAACAGTGTAAATAAAGTAGAGCGGGCATTGAGGTAACGTTCACGGTCCGCCAAATCAGCATGGGTCAACAAGACTTGCGCGGTGCCCAAGGCGTGTGCGCGAAAACTGGTCTCGTAAATTTGTGCCAACCCCATTTGCCCCACTGCCGCGCAGGCTTGCAATTCATGGATACCCGTCGGCCGCTTGTCGAAACCGAGGCGTTGCATGCCTTCCGCGATCGCGCCGGAACTGACAAGGACGACTTCTTTCCCGAGCTGCCTTAATTCGGCAATCTGGTGCGCCCATTTTGCAATAGCGGCGTGATCGAGCCCTTTGCCATCATTAGTCACCAGCGAAGAACCAACCTTGACCACCAAGCGTTTGGATTTTTGGATAACAGAATTCATAAGGTTTTCCGAGGTGATGCTCACCTCAGGACGGCAAATGGTTTTCGGACGATTGGCGTGTCGGCGTTATACACCGACACTATTCCAACATTAGCAGTAGAAAACGCGGATGACGTTATTCGATTGCTTTAAAACGTGGGTCGTCGGATTCGACAGCCTTAAAGCGAGGATCGTCGGTCTCGATTACTTTGAATCGCGGATCATCGGATTCAATCGAATTGATACCACGCGCCTCTTCCACCATTTGTGTGTCGCCAGCGCGTTGTTCTGCCTGCTTTTTCTCTGCCAGGTAATTATAGATTTCGACGACTAAGTCTTGGCAACCTTCGCGGTTCAGTGCCGATATTTCAAACACGGGGCCTTTCCAGCCGAACTTCTTGACGAAATCCTTGACGCGTTTTTTCTTTTCCTCTTCCGGCACCATGTCGAGCTTGTTCAATACCAGCCACCGTGGCTTGTCGAACAAGGACTCATCATATTTCTGCAATTCCTTGACGATCGCCTTGGCTTCCTTGACCGGATCAACGGTATCAAACGGCGCCAAGTCGACGATATGCAACAGCAAGCCGGTGCGCTGCAAATGGCGCAAAAATTGCACCCCGAGACCTGCGCCATCGGCCGCACCTTCGATCAAGCCAGGAATATCGGCAATCACGAAACTCTTTTCGTGGCTAACGCGCACCACGCCCAAATTAGGGTGCAGGGTCGTAAACGGATAATCGGCAATCTTGGGGCGGGCATTCGATACGGCGGTAATAAATGTCGATTTACCGGCATTTGGCATACCCAACAAACCGACATCCGCCAATACTTTCAATTCCAAGCGCAACTCACGGCGCTCGCCTTCCTTGCCATCGCTCTTTTGGCGTGGCGCGCGATTGGTTGAGGATTTAAAGTGAATATTGCCCCAACCGCCTTCACCGCCCTTGGCCAGCAATGTCATTTGACCGTGCTCGGTCATGTCGGCGACGATTTCGCCGTCGTTATTATCAATAATCAGCGTGCCGACCGGCATGCGCAACATGATGTCGTCCGCACCCTTGCCATAGCAATCCGCGCCACGGCCATTTTCGCCGTTACGCGCTTTATGCAATTTGGAAAAACGATAATCCACCAGCGTATTGACGTTACGGTCTGCAACCGCCCAAATGCTGCCGCCCTTGCCGCCGTCGCCACCGTCCGGCCCACCGAACGGCCGGAATTTTTCGCGACAAAATGAGGCGCAACCATTCCCACCGTCACCGGCGATTACTTCGATCTTAGCTTCGTCAATAAACTTCATGTTTTACCGCCATAAAAGGGCAACATCAATAATCGCAGCGACTCTAAACCTTAAGTCACGCAATAGATTTTGGGCGCCTTTAGAAATCGTAGCGAGCGGCCCAAGGTCGGGTCGAGAAGCGGAGCCGTACTTAAGTACGGTGAGCATCACAGACCCGAGATTGGGTCGCGCAGTAGATTTCTAAAGGTGCCTAGTGCCAGAAACTAAAAAGGCTCTACCTTTGGCAGAGCCTTTTGCTTGAAGGCTTACGCCTTATCCTACATACTTTAAACCGACATTAAAGCCGAATTAAGCAGGTACAACGACAGCAAATTGATTTTGGGCAGCGCCCTTGATGGTGAATTTAACTTTACCATCGATCAACGCGAACAAAGTGTGATCCTTGCCCATGCCGACGTTTTCGCCCGGATGCACTTTCGTGCCACGTTGACGAATGATAATGCCGCCAGCGTTAATTGCTTGGCCGCCGTAAACCTTAACGCCTAAGCGTTTCGATTCGGAATCACGACCATTTCGCGTAGTGCCGCCGCCTTTTTTGTGTGCCATTTCAGACTCCTTGGTATCTGGTTAGATCGTTCAATGCCAGCTTGCGCTTAGCCGTTGATCGATACGATTTGCAATTCGGTATAATTTTGACGATGGCCTTGATGTTTCTGGTAATGCTTACGACGACGCATCTTGAAAATCTTAACCTTATCGTGGCGACCGTGCGCCAAAACCGTAGCCAGTACCGTAGCACCTGCAACCAAGGGTGCACCAAATTTAATGGTGTCACCAGCGCCCACTGCGAGCACTTGATCTAAGGTGATTTCGGAACCAATGTCTGCCGGTATCTGTTCTACTTTGAATTTTTCGCCAGCGACAACTTTATATTGTTTGCCACCGGTTTTTATGACCGCGTACATGTGAAACCTCATCAATTAATTAAGGGACTTTTTACCTCGAAACGCTTCTATCTGAACCATTACTGCGTGAATCGAATCGGGAAAACCCCAAATTATACATGGACTTAGCTTCGCCGTCAAAAGGAGTTGACACTCATAAAGAAACGTGGCTTTTTTTCATGCTTTTTGGCAAATGACGCCACAAAATTGGCAAATAGATATGCAAAACGCGTTCATAGGTGAGAAATCGTCTCATTTATCAGTTCATCGGCATCGTCTCAGTGTGAATTCATGCGACGCGAAACAGGCAGGTCATCGTATAATCCGGCCCATTGACGATACTTGCAGGTTATATATCTTGTCTGTCGCTGCCAACCAATCACAAAACGCTCTTATTCAATCCATCGCTGTCGACATGGATGCAGTCAACTCGGTCATTCGCAAGGAATTGCGCTCCGATGTTCCATTGGTAAGCCAAATTGCGGAATACATTATCAGTGCGGGCGGCAAGCGAATCAGGCCGGTGCTGGTCTTATTGACCGCCAATGCATGCGGTTACCGTGGCACACATCATCAATTGTTGGCGGCAGTGATCGAATTCATCCACACCGCCACGTTATTGCATGACGATGTGGTTGATGAATCCTCTCTGCGGCGTGGCCGGCAGACCGCCAACGCGTTGTTTGGCAATGCAGCATCTGTGTTGGTGGGCGACTTCGTTTATTCGCGCGCGTTTCAGATGATGGTTTCCATTGGCGATATGCGCGTGATGCAAATATTGGCCGACGCCACCAACGTGATCGCCGAAGGCGAAGTATTGCAATTACTGAATATGCACGATCCCGATGTCACTGAAGAACGTTATTTGCAAGTGATTCGCTCCAAAACCGCGAAGCTCTTTGAGGCCGCCGCCGCCCTCGGCGCGTTGATTGCAGGCGCCCCGGAAGAACTTATCGAAGCATGTGCCGAATACGGTCGCTCGCTGGGCACTGCATTCCAATTGGTCGATGACGTGCTCGATTATTCGGGAGTGGCGTCTGATATCGGCAAAAACGTGGGCGACGATTTACGCGAAGGAAAACCCACCTTACCGCTGATCTACTTGATGCAACATGGCACGCCGGAGCAACGTCAATTGGTGCGCACCTGCATCGAACACGGCGACGAAACCCATTTCAACGATATTTTGGCAGCGATCACCGAATGCGGCGCACTGGACTACACCAAACGCCAAGCGGACCTTGCGGCACAACGCGCCAGCAACGCCATTGCGATCTTGCCGAATAGCCAATTTAAAGATTCTTTGCTAAAATTATCGACATTCGCGGTAGACCGAAACCACTGAGTTTGTCTATGACTCCGTGCAGTTCGGCAAACGGGGTGTAGCTTAGCCTGGTAGAGCGCTACGTTCGGGACGTAGAGGCCGGAGGTTCGAATCCTCTCACCCCGACCAGGTTTCGCGGTGTTCTAGCAGTTTCCCCATGATGTAGTTGTGATTTTCTCACTTACCTATTCAGACCGCCCCCTATGCTAACTTTATTGCGGTGACCTAGTGGATGCCGTTCCCTTATGGGCGCAATTGCTTGCGCTGCCAGTTCTCATATTGCTGTCTGCTTTTTTCGCCATGGCCGAAACGGCTTTGATGGCGGCCAACCGTCATCGGCTGCGCCATTTAGCCAAACGCGGTAGCAAACGCGCCGTGACGACCTTGTGGTTGCTGGATCGCACCGATAAATTGCTATCCCTGGTCTT
>Ga0206937_10252_pt1 | contig 13802 bp, 7 predicted proteins | sample Alteio_BWOrgHeat_11_FD_152923 | JGI IMG/M metagenome (GOLD analysis project Ga0206937, IMG submission 152923) | Enriched cells from forest soil in Barre Woods Harvard Forest LTER site, Petersham, Massachusetts, United States -... | ecosystem: Environmental > Terrestrial > Soil > Temperate forest >... | reverse complement strand
CAATGCCTTTTTCGCGCCAGGCGATCACGAGGCTGAGCGTATCATCCACCGTGTCGATGCCGGGGCCTCCTCCGTGACCCATTCCCGGGACGACGTAGAGCCTGAAAAATGATCTCACTTTTTCGATGCCCCCAAAACGGGCGACGACGCGCTCGTAGTAATCGAGAATCGCGTAATAGGGCGTGCATGCATCGGCGGTGCCGGTGGTGGAGATGAGCTTGCCGCCGCGCTTTTCAAACGGGCCGAGATCGGGATTCTCCGCATTAAGATAGGGACCGAGCGCGGCGATGTATTGGTCGATATCCGCGCCGAAATTGAGTTCCATGAGGTCCTTCTTCGCGCCGAACACCCAGTGGAAGAGATAGAGGTTCCCGTGGGCATTATCGAACGAAGCGCCAAAGGGGATGCCGCCGAAGATGCGCTCGCCGGTAACGGCGTGGCGCGGGCCGTCGAAGAGTTGCCGTAGCGCCGCCGCGTGCACTTGCGTAAGGGTGGGGGCCTTCTTCATCGCGAGCTGGATCACGGCCTCCACATCCTTGCTATCGCAACGCGGGTCGGAGACGATTTTCCCGGCAGTGGCGGGCGTTTCGCGGGGAGCCATGTACTCGTTCCCGGCGGCGATGACGCTCTTTTCCTGTGACTCGGTGAAGGGGCATTGGTGAAGGATCTGGTCGTTCCACAGGAAATAAGCGTGCAACGGGGTGCGGCATTGCGCGGGGATGTTTGCGACGATGCCATCGTAATCCTCCGGATAACGCTGCGCTTCCTGGAATGCCTGCTGCCCGCCCGTGGAGCCGCCCAGGAAATACGAGTAGTCCAGGTCTTTGCCGTAGAAGGCTTTCACGCATTGCTTGGCGGCGACCGTCATCAGGTGCGTGGCGCGGAAGCCGAAATCCTTCCATACCTCGGGATTCCCGTTGCCGGAATCCGGGGAGGGCGTGGTGCCCATGTCCGTGTTGGCCACGGCGTAACCTTCCGCGAGCCCCCCGGCGAGAGCGCCAGTATTGATGTATCCCGCGGACCCGCCATTGCCGAGGCCGAGGAAGCGGCCATTCCATTTTTCGCGATCGGGGAGCCATATCTCGACGTTGATGTTGGAGCCTTTCGCAGGGTTGAGAACCAGCTTCACCACGGTGCGCGGCGGGATGTCGCGCGGCGGTTGTCCCTCCGCACCCGGCAGCGGCCCGGTCTCGCGCGCAACGGAGACGATGGTTCCTGCGTCGATCTTCAGCGCCCTCAGCGCCGTAAGACTGTCATTTTCCCCTGGGGATTCCGCGAATGTCGATGTCGTTACCATAAGAGAGAGAACGGCGACCACTAATAGTCCGCTGACAAATTTTCTCAATCGTGTTGACAGTAAATGCTCCAGTTTCTTCTTCATCCGCGGTATCGCAGGAATGGCTGCGCTCCGATCTCAGTGTCACCGCGACGAATGCGGCCCAGTGCTTTCGCGGACGATCAATTTCGGCGTGATCAGTTCGTGCGCCTGCGGAGGCTGCGGCGACCAGAGGAGATTGAGCGCTTTTTCAGCGCGTTCCTCATGCGAAAACACCAGTTCGGTCATGGGGACCGGCAGGATATCGGCATTGATCATCGGATCGAAGGAGGCAACGGAGAGCTGCTGGGGGATCTTGATCCCGTGCCTGATCGCATAGCGCAACACCGCCCATGCTCCGACGCCGGACAGCGGCACTATGGCAGTGGGAGCCGGCTTCGACTGCATGATCGCGTCGGTCTTCTTGTACGCGGCCTCGAACGAGTCGCCCCACTGCGGCGTGTCGCAAAAGATAAGTTGCGCCTTGCTCAGTTTTCTTTCCGCAAGTTTCTGGCGCACCACCTCGGCGCGCAGGCTCGTGAAGAGCAGGTTCCTCGGCTCATTGACTATGAAGACGATGCGCTCGTGCCCGAGTCCCGTGAGATGGTCCAGGATCTGGTCAACCTCGGCCTCGTGGTCCATCGAGATGGAACCGCCCTTGAACGACGACATCTTGGCGCCCACGACCACATGCTGGTAACCTTCGTTGAACAGGAGGTTGCTCAACTCCAGCGTCAACTCGACCGTGAGGCCGGTGATGATGATGCGTTCCTCGACCGGCTTGTGCCGGATCACGCGCAGGATGTTTTTGACGTTCTCGCCCTTGTGAAGACCATGCACATCGAGGGTATAGCCATGCTGGCGGCAGGCATCGCTGTACTCCGCGTAAGTCTCCATCATGCGCGAACCGGAGAAGGGAGTGACCAGTCCCACATAACGCGATTCCTCCCTGCGTTTCACAAAAAATCCCCGGCGCGGGTCTGTTTCGAGGTACCCTTCGTTCACCAGATCCAGCAATGCTCGGCGGGTGGTGGCCTGTGAGACTGCAAGCGTGCGCATGATTTCACGCTCGGTGTAAAACCGCTGCCCTTGCTGAAAATCGCTCAGTATCTGTTCCCGCAGGATATGGCGCACCTTGACGTGCAGGGGTTGCTTCAGTTCGTTTGCCGCAAGGGTTAATTTAACGTTCTTCATGGATACAGGGTGGATTGCTCCTGCACGTTATCCTTTTCCGGGCCGGAATCGCGAGCCATTAAAGCATGTCATGCACTTTTACCTGGTTCTTCGCTGTTTTCAGCGGATTGTTATCCCGCAGAGACGCAGAGGCGCGGAGATCTTTGTATTTCCGTTCAGAACTCCTCCAACTCCCTGCGTCACAGCGTGAGAGGGCGTCTAAAAAGTGCGTGAAGGTTTCAGCTTCGCGCCGCTTGTTTTTGAGACTCGCTCGCCGGGAGGCTCGCGCTCCCACGCCAATCAACTGCCGCGGTACAATTCCCCTACATCCCGCAGTTTCACCGGCCAGCGTTCCGGCCAGGGATAAACACTCCACCATGAAGCGGGGGCTGTGTTGATGCTGTCGCGGATCTCCTGGAGGATCACCCGGGCGTTATGAAACGGTTCGTCAAATTTTTCCTCAAGCGACGTCGTCTGGACGAACCCGGCCAGTTCGGACAACCGCACCAGTTCCGCCAGGTCAAGGTGACTGACCGACTCCCGGCCGCTGCGCACGCTCTGTTCCGCCCTTTCGATGGCGGACAAAATGTAATGCCGGTGGTACTCCCGGGTCACTTCGCTATTGCTGCGACCCCACGCAAGGTAGGCAAAAAATGCATCCATCAGCGGCCCCGCCAGCGCAACATAAGCCTGCAAATACCGGACAGAGTTGCAAAGCGGCTTGAGAAACCGGTCATCCAGTTCGGACTCAAGAGCATCGCACCGGACGATGATCTCGTTCGCCTTTTGAAGGGCGGCTTTCTTCTCCATGGCAATCGCCTCGCAATTCCCCGTCGTGGGCTGCAGGCGCTCGTAAGCCCCCGGCGTGCAGGGCGCGCTGCGGTCAAAAAGAATGAAGCGCAGTCGCGAAAGATTCTGCGGCACCGCCCAGCTCGCCCACTGCACCCCGCTCACATACATGGACTGCCGGATCACCTCCGCGCAATCATCAAGGATCGACAGCACCTTCTCCCCCGCCGGGCCGTAGCGTTTCGTTGCCCACTCCGTGCACCAGCCGGCGACATCCATGTCGGGGTTTTGCGCAAGCTCGCCAAACAACCACTTGTCCAGGTCAAAGAGATGCTCGTTATCCAGCCCGCGGCACAGGATTCCCTTCACTCCCTTGTCGCGGTAGTGCCTGATCAATTCGCTCATCTGCCACCGCACGGAGCAAACAATGCCGTAATTCACGCCCCGGTATTCCCCGTAAACATCGAACTCCACGTTTTCCACGTGCGGGCCGAGCGTGCCGGCCAGCGGGTTCGGGCCATGCCAGTTCATCAAATCGCCCTGTTGCTGCTTGTAGGTGATCTCGATCTCCGGGGAAATCAAGGGGGCGGCCTCGCGCCACACCTCGGTTTCCAGCGCGCATCGCCATCCGCCCAGGTAGCAGCGCAACGCGAGCCGTTTCCCATGCTGTTTGCACACGGGCAGGATCAACGCCGCAAACTCCCTGATGAGCTCGGACATCGTCTTGCGATGGCACGCGGGGCAGTTGCAAAAAAAGAGGTCGGTATCCGCGGCGGTCAGGAAACATTCGATGCCGCCGATATGCGGCAACTGGCACAGCTCGGTGACCTGCGCCACGGCGAGCTTTTTAAAACTTGCGGACGAAGGGCAGAGCTGGGGCTGCTTGGACAGGCCGCGGGCCGGCGGTGTGCGCATCCAGCGCTCGGCTGCGGGCGGCTGCTCGGCGATCGCATCGGGAAATTTCGCGGTGAAGCAATCCGGATAATTGATCACATTATAGCTGACCCACGGATCGATCCCCAGCCGGTGCGCCTCCACGCACATCCGCTCAAAGGTGGACCGCCTCTCCGCCGCGCGGGCAACACCCTCCCTGGTCGCCAGCTCCGGAAAAGTTTTGGAATAATCAATGAGGTTGATGCCGAGATCAGGCCAGCGCTCGCCCATGTAGGCGCGATTGAGGCCGATCTGCGCCGCCCGCTCGAGAATTTCCGCCTGGCGCGTATAATTCTCCGGATTTTGCGCCGAGAGGTCGATCGTGTAATGCTGCTCCAATCCCCGGTAAAGAAACGCAGGCGCCGCCTTTTCAGATTTCAGATTGATTGCGCTCATTGAATGTACAACAGGGACTGATCCTGTCGTAACAGGAACCGGCGGGCAAGTAATTGCCTGCGAAGCAAAGGGGATTTCAGCCATTGTTAAAATTTATAGTAACTTAAGAAAGACAGGGAATAAACAGAATCCATACACTTTTTACATTTCCACCCCAAAAACCGTCATTTTTCTCTCATGCCGCCAGCCACCCTGTCCCCCGCCATAGCCAGGGCTCGGGGAACAAGTTATGCCGCCCGCCTCGTTCTCGCCCGCCCACCAACCGCCACTATTCCCTTCCTCCTCCTCGGCCCACGGATTGCAGCCCTGTGCCCCTCTGCCTCTCCCGGAGTCGAGTATCTCGCGAAGCCTCGATTATCAACCGTTGCCAACCCTTACCAAGCATCAGCTATCCCCTATCCCCGCCATCACGACCCGCGCCGTTTCCTGAACCTCTGGAACCCAACCAACATTCCAAACCCTCCCAGAATCATCCCCCAAGTCCCCGGTTCCGGAATCGCCGTCAGCACAACATCATTCCCCCCGGTCGTAGAGTTCGTCCCGAAGCTGCCCGTGTAGCTCAACGCATACTCTTGCGTTCCCACGATGACATCGCCAATCGTATTCCCCACCCCATCCGCCGCAAACCGGTCGTTCGATCCCGAGTAATAGATCGTCCCGCTCGTATTCACCCCGTTCACATCGAGGTCCAGCGTCGTGAACCGACCCGTCGAGAGCGTCGTTCCAAGATTGAACACAAAGTAATTGTCCAATCCCGTATTGGCGGACTTTGCATCGTAATTGGTCGATGCTTTTGACACCAAGGCCGCGTAGTCCGCACTCGAAAGACTCAACTGCAAGGTCACTCCCGAGTTGCTGGTTCCACTTACAATCTGGCTGCCCGTCTGGGCCACACTCAACGCGCTGTTCGCTCCCAGCGTCACATTGTTGCCGATCGCCAGGCTTACCGCGCCCGATCCACCCGTCACCATCATCTGCGAGTAATACAAATTCGAGAGATGCCCCTGCGGAGCGGAACCGCTGCCGCTGGACACATTGAAATTCGCCGTCGAGCTTGCACTGTAGGCGAGGTCCGAGGTCAGCACACCGGGCGCGCTTCCCACCCCGGGGCTCGTCACGCCTCCCGCGCTCACCGTCACCGCACCGGTCAATGTGCCGGTACCGGACAATACGCCGCTCACACCTACCGCGCCTCCCAGGGAACCGTTCACCGCAAGGTTGCCACCGGAATTGATCGTCGTCCCGCCGGTCGCATTCACCGTGCCGCCGCTGATCGTGTTACCTCCTCCGCTCACTCCAAGGCTCGCCACCGTCAATGTCCCCGCACTGCTCATGTTGCTCGTGCCCGTAAGCGCCACACTTCCCCCGATATTACCCGTTCCAGAAAGGGTCGCCACTCCCACCGTCACCGCGCTGCTTCCCGACAACGACCCGTCCACTTCCAGCGCTCCCGCGTTCACCGCCGTCGCCCCGGTGTAGCTGTCCGAGCCGGACAGGATCAATGTCCCCGTTCCCGATTTCGTCAACCCGTAGGCATTACCTCCGCTCGATACATTGCCGCTCACCGTCAGCGCGCTCCCGCTCACCGTCCATGTCTGGCTCGATCCCAATGCCACGTTGCTGCTGATCGTGTGCGCCGCCGAGCCCGCATCCACCGTGATGCCGTTGCCGGCTGTGTTCCCGTTGGTTCCTCCAGCCATGATAGTCAATGTGTTCGTCCCGCCGATGGTCACCGATGTCGTTGCCGCCGTGCTGCCCGTCCCCGTGAACTCCAGGCTGTTGATCGTGAAGTCCTGCCCCAGCACCGTGGTCAAATTACTCGCGCTGTTCGCCGTGAACTTCACGTTCGTCACCGCCCCGGGGATCGCCCCGGTGTTCGTCGCCCCTGCCGCGTCGCTTGTGAAATTCGTCGAGCCGCTTGTCACCGTGGCCCACGTTCCGCTCAGGGCTCCCTGCCAGTAGGCCACCGTAGGCGCCGCCGACCCGGAACCGGTGAAAGTCACCGTGATCTCCGTCCCGCTCACGACCGCAAAGCTGTAACCAGTCGCTCCGCCCGGCAACGATGACGCAGTCCATGATGACAGCGATCCGCTGTTTAACAAGGTTCCGCTAAAGTTAATCAAGTCATACACCGTATTCAGTCCAAACCCCGTGATGCTCGTGGGATTCAACACCACATTGCCGCCCAGCGACAGGTTACCCGTCACCGCTATCAGGCTCGATATCGACCCAAGATCAAAATCCAGGTCCGTTCCGTTGCCTATCGTCAGTCCATTGCCCAAGGTCAAGGTTCCCGGAGTCGAGCCGATACCGGGCGCAAGATGAGACGCCCCGATCAAGGCGCTCGTTCCTGTCGTAGTTACCGCCCCGGAAATAATGCCGTTACCCGACAGCACCGGATTGGTTATGCCGCTCGCATTCGAGCCGGTAAGAGTCACTATGGATGACCCGGTGGCGGAGCCCGCGGTATTCGTCACCCTCAGGTTGCCCTGGCTTACGCTTGTTGTGCCGCTGTAGGTATTATTGTTGCCGGAGATGGTTAGCATGCCGCTCCCCGTCTTTGCGAGAATGCTGGTGGTAGCTGTTGAAGTGCTGTTCGCGATCGACCCGCTGATGAGCGTATTTGCGGATCCGCTGATCGTTAGAGTGCGCGGGCTCGCATTGTTACCCAGAAATACGTTTCCGGAAAGCGTCGTGCCTGCATTGTTGTTTACGATCAAAGTTTCGTTACCGCCGTTAATGAACGAGCCGCTAAAGGTGATGTCTTCCGTCCCGCCGATCGTTGCCACACCGCCCAGCGTCGTGGCATTCGCAAAATTGTAGCCGCTGAAGGTGCTCTCCAGGGTTCCGCTGGTGGATGCAGCACTCAGTTGCAGCGCCCCCGTTCCCAGGGCATTGGAATTGGAGATGATAAGTACGCCGCTGTTCAAAGTAGTCCCGCCAGAGAAGCTGCTGCTCCCGGAGAGTGTCCATGTGCCGCTTCCGGATTTGGCAACCTTCGTCGCATTGCCAGAGCCGCTATCAACAATGCTGCCGGCAAATTCCCCGGTGCCCGTTCCCTGCAAGGTCAGCGTCTTCGGAGCAGTGCCCATGGCTAAACTGGTGAGATTACTGGTAAACTTGAGCAACCCGGAGCCCGACGCATCGATCACGCCGTTGCCTACCAGATTGATCACACGGTCCGTGGTCTCACCGACTCCCGTGTAAAGAAGCGAGCCAGTGGAGCCAACGTTATTATTGCTCGCGCCATAAGTATTAAGGGACCCCAGGTCGATGGTGCCATTTGCGATGGTAGTCGGCGCACCCAGGCTGCTCGTGCCGCTTCCTCCACTCACGCTGTTGATGGTCGATACACTCAATGTTCCGCTTTGAATCGAGACCCTGCCCGTGAAGGAATTACTACCGCCGAGGGTCAGCGTGGTGGCGCCGGGTTTTACCAACCCGAGCGAGCCAGTGATGCTGGTGGCATATGTAAATCCACTCAAGGCATCCGTCGTATCGATACCCAGGAATGAACCGGCGCTGAAGGTGGTGGCCGCCATCAGGCTATTGATGTTGGAGGAGGTGAATTCATTGGTTCCCCCGGCATTCACCGCGAGCACCGCGCCGCTCGCCACGGAATAAGTCGTTGCACCCAAGTTCACCGCATTGGTGCTTGTCAACTGCACGATACCGTTGTTCACCGTGATAAGACCGCCAAAGCCGCCGGTCGTGCCGGTTAGCTTCAGGTAGTTATTGCCGTTCGCGGTGATCGATGTCACCGTGTTGGCAATCGAACCCACAGTCACAAATGACAGGCTCCCTGGATTATTCATCTCTGCGGTGGAGCTAAATGGGAGCGTGGAAGGGCCGGCTATCGTGAGCGTCCCCGTGTTGTTGATGGTGCCGCTGATAACAACAGACGAGGCGGCCTGCCCGCTGCCCACGAATGTGGTATCCAATGTCAGCGGGCCGGTTCCCGTGATGTTCCCGGTGACTGTGACCACGGAGCCGGCGGTATTTCCGCCAGCCGCAATGCGGAGACCGTCCGAACTGCCGATCACGATATTCGCGTTCACGGTGATGGCTCCGCGGTCTTCCGAGGCAATCAATGCCTGCGAACCCGCGGTGTTCTGCATGGTAAGAAAATTACCGCCGCTCGGGTTGATGATCCACACACCGTTGTTGGTGCTGTTAGGGGTGGTTAGCATTCCCAAGGTCACGTTCTCATCCAGCGTGGAGGTGGTTGTGCCGCTGGTGGTGCTGATCGCCACATCTCCCACCGCATCCGGCACCACTCCGTTCACCCAGTTTCCCGTGACGCTCCAACTGCCGCTCGTGGCGGCTTTCCATGTATCCGTGACCGCCTGCGCGGAATGCCCGCACAGCAAAGCCGCCGCGAATACCATGAGCGCCGCAAAGCGTAAATTACGGCGAAATGCGTTTGGCGAGCCATTGTAGCCACGGCCCTGTGGGCCGTCCGCGTCGCCCTCGAACGGCGTAACAACATGCGGGCCTGAAGCTCTGGAATATGCCGGGGTTGGGGTGCCGGGAAGTGTGGGGATACTCATAGGAATTATTGCTTTGGGGGGTGGGGTGGAATGTCTCGCGCAACAAGTGCTGAACATGGGAGTGGTCGCTAAACCGGTTACATAAAAATTTATTCTGCTACGAAGCAACATTCGCAGTTTTTATTAATAGTCAAAGAAAAACACAATCCATACAAAAACAAGGCTGTTTTCGAGGAACGTCTCATTTGCATTTCAAAGGCTTCAGCCGCCTGATGACACCATACTTCACCTTCGTAAAAGCGCAAATCCCGCCGGAATAATTTATCTCTCCGCAACCAACGCCGGTTTTTCTGCCTCATTTCAGGCGCCTTTGCATCTTGTTATTATTCCGGTTATTCCTGCTACCTGATGAATCCGTGCTTCGAAGCCGTTTTAAGCATTCCGGAATAATTTGCAATTCCGTGCAAACTCGTCCATTTTCACCCCGTGTCTCGCAAGGCAATCCCCCGGACCCTCCCGCCGCTCGCCAAAGTCTTCAGCGGCTTTGCCGGCTTTTCCGATGACAACAACAAGCAGCGTCTCCTGCTCGATGAATTAAGAAAAGCAGCCCGCCGGTTGAGGAAACAAAAATCGCAGCCTTTCTATTCCATGCGCGATATCGCCGCGTTTTTCAAGGCACCCCTCCGTACCGTCGCCATCGCCTACGAGGCCCTCGAAAGCGAGGGCCTCTTCAACAGGGTCAGGAGCTCGCAGACGCAATTGATCGGCAGCACCGATTCCACCCAGCACGTCGTCCGCGGCGTGGTCGGCATCCCCATCTGGCTTCTCTCCATCGTGATCTCACCCTATACCCGCGTCCTCCATATCGGCCTCGAGGAGCGCCTCAGGAAAAAAGGATTCGTCGCCGACATGATCTTCTTCCGCACCGGGGAGGACTGTGAGCCCGATTTCGCGGACCGCCTGCTCCGTCATAATTTAAACACACTCATCTGGCATACCCCTCATCCCCTCTCCTCCCAGGTGCTGCTCGCCGTGCGCGACCACGGCGTCCGCTGCATCACCATGCAGCCCGTGGAAACCCAGGGCAGCAGCATAAAGCCCAACTACCTCATGAACTGGGACCCCGCCTACCTGGCCCTCGCGCAATCATGGCAGCGCAGCGGCATCCGCCGCGTATATATCCCAAAGCCCACGTATCTCCCCTCCCAGTGCGCCTTGAAAAATTTCGTCAAGCTCCTCGATGACGGCGGCATGGAAGTCCAGCAGACGGAAGGAAACGCCTCCGCGCTGTTTGAAAAAGTCCGCAACCAGAAATCAGCCGTCGTCGCATTTATCGACCAGCAGGGAGCCGATGCGTTCTGCAACGAGGATCCCTGGACCATCGCGCAGATCCTCAAAGTCTCCCGCGTCGCATTTTGCCGCGGCCCGATCCGTCTTCCTTACTTCGAAAATCGTCCTGCCGAGGTCGATATCGTCGGCTTCTCCCCCCTCGAAATCGCCGACCGCATCGTCACCGACCTCTGCGACCCCTCCGTCCATCCCAACCACGACCCATACACTTTCGACGCCGCCTATCACCCCCAGCAAGCCTCAAACAGCATCAAGGACTCACTTTGAGCTGGGATGAGCGACAGCCATGATATCGCGCCGCAACTAGAAACTAGAAACCAGAAACTTCTGGTTTTCGTCCTCCCGTTTTAAGATCATCAGGAACTCCACACTTTCAAGAATCCGACCTATGAAGTCATTTTTTATATTCTCCCTCTGTTCCATCGCCCTCTGCCTTTCCACGATCCGCGCCGACGATCAGGCCAAAGCGGGCCAGCCGGCAGCCACTCCCGCTCCCGGGGGCATCCAGCTCGAAGGCAGCTTTTCCCTCTCGAAGAAAACCTATTTCCTGGGCGAGCCCATAGAAACGACTTTCACCGTCGTGAATAAAGGCCAGTCCGCTCTCTGCTTCCGCACGGGAGGCGATTACAAGGGTTCCGGACGCCCCGACCGTTATTCCATCCACGCCGTCGATGAACACGGGCAAGCCGTTCCAGATCCCGTCCGGCCCTCCGGCATGGGCGGCGGCCTGGGCAGCAGCGCCACGGTCAATCCCGGCGATACTTATACGGAAGATCTGCTCGTAAATCTCTGGTGCGCCTTTTCCAAGCCCGGGAAATACACCATCACGTGCAAACGCACCCTCCACGCCATCCGTTCCGACCAGCGCGGAGCCGACTTTTATTCCAAGCCCGAAAGCAACTTCCCCGCCTTCCCTGTCGAGACAACCCTTGAGGTCACCATCGAAGACAATCCCCAGGAGCAGGCCGCTTACATCGACGGGCTCGCCTCGACCCTTTCCGACAAGGGCGAATTCACCGACCAGGCCGGCGTGCAGTTCAAGAGCCTCGCACAGGCGCAAATACCCGCAGCCTTCCCCGCAATCACCAAGGGCCTCGACGGACAGCCAAGGATCCAACTCATGGCTGTCGAATGGCTTTCCTGTTACGGCTCCGGGAAAACGTCCCCCGTCCTCCTCGACCACGTCTCCAAGCTGGCCCCTCTGGCCCGCGAATCCGCGCTCCGCATCCTCAGCGACTGGAACACCCCCGGCGTCGAGCCGCTCATCGCGGCAGCCCTCCGCGACCCGGATCACGAGTTGCGCGCCAACATCGTCCTCCTCTGCTCCGAAAAATGGTACAGCAGTTGCATCCCCATTCTGCTCACCATGGGCAACGACCCCGATTCCCTCGTCAGGCGCTATCTCGGCGCAGCCCTCGGTGCCAGCGGCGACAAAGAGGCCATCCCCGTCCTCGTCAAACTGCTCCACGATTCCGACCCCGACCCCTTCATCAAAATCTGGGCCGCCGAGGGCCTCGGCAAATTCAAGCGCATGGATGGCGTCCCCGTCATGATCGCCCTCCTGCGCAACCCAAAGGATAAGGACGACCAGGAAAACATCATGGCCACCCTCCAGGAACTCACCGGCAAAAACTTCAACGGCAGCCGCACAGCCTGGCTTCAATGGTGGGACAAAACCGGAAAGTCCACCTATAATAAACCGAATTAAATAAAGACGTAGCCGCTAAACCGTGACTAGTGATCTCCGGGCTTGTGCCGGCAGATTATAAGTTGGAGGAAAGGAATAATGGTGGTCGGCGGCTGGGCGCGATGGGACACAAACCGGCGCAACTGCATTCCCCGGGCCAAAAAAAACCTTCAAGTCCTTAGGCGGGGGTCTCTTAAGAACACGGCCTCTACTGCCCGCCCCATGACTTTTTCAAGTCATCCAGCTTTTTCACAAGATTTGGAGGCAATGTCAAATCCACGGCCGGAGGAGTGCCGAAAGTATAGGAAACCTGTATCGCGTTGGATTCATAATACTTGGGCCAGCCAGTGGATTCATCAACCAGGGCCATGTCGTCCCCGGATCGGAAAAGAAAACACTTCACCCCCTGCACGCTTTGTTCGCCTTTGAACGCACCGCCGTTGATCCATTGCAATTCCGCAAAATCGCCCGAAATATAAATGGAATTTCCGTTTTTGATGGTGGTGATCACGTAAAGGTCGGGATGAATGGGATTCGGAGTGAACTGCCACATGCCGGATCTCCACAATTCCCTGCTCGTGCCATCCACAAACAGCTCTGTGTCTCTTCGCACGGTTCCGATCTCAATGATGTCCACCTCCTTGGGATCCTTGTATGCCGAGAGAAGCTTTTGCACGGCTTTTTGCTCCGCCGTAAGATTCGGATTCGAAGCCTGATCCTCGCTCTTCTTCTTATAAACGAATTTTTTTACCAGCGTGAAATCTCCCGTCAGGGGGTTGACATAGGGTGGCGATGGAACATTCGGCAGGGAACTCTGACCGCGCGCCAGCGGGGAGCAAGTCGCAAAACTTAAAAGTAAAAATGCACCGAATCGGATGGTAGTCTGTGTTTTCATTAATATAAATTCGTTATTCCACGACCGGCTCAAGCTGCTGGTCCACCACCTTGCCGGTGAAGCGGTCGATTGCCACATGCAGCCAGTAGTGCTTTTCCCCTTCCACTGTGAATTGGTCGAGGGTGCCCACGGAGGTGCTGTATTTTCCGGCCTGGGCAATGATATCGATCATCAGGTTCCATGTGCGGGTGCCCGAGCTGTCCGCCAGCGCCCGGACAAATGCTTCGCGTTGCTGCTTGATTCCCGGGTTTTCCGTAGTCGTGATACCCTGCGGGAACATGGCCGGTAAGTCGTCGATGTTGGTCAACGGGCCGTTGGTCTTGATATAATTGATCACGCTGTTGGTGCCGGTTACCGCCAGTGCCTGGGTGTCACTCGCATTGACTGTGGTGCCCACAACATAGGACGTGCCGGTGGTGGTGTAACTGCGCGCAGCTTGTGAAATCAACGCCTGGAGTACCAAGCCCGGGGAAGTTGCATTGCTGCCGCTGGCGGTGATCGCATTCATCGCCGCGCTGTTGATATTCATTTTCCCATCAATGATATCAGGCGCGGGCAGGGTGGGCGTGGCAGAGGATCCGGAACCCACATAAAAAAGGTCCAGCAATCCCGAATCACCGCTGTTTGCGGACATCAGGTTCAAAGTCTTCCACGGGTCGTCTCGGAAGACATACCCAAGCTCCCCCACGCTGCGGAATGGTCGGCCTAGAAACAAGGGACGGCCAAGGGTCTGCCCGGCTACCATGGGATAATACGTCGGATTTGCTGCGGTCC
>Ga0206937_10251_pt1 | contig 13972 bp, 8 predicted proteins | sample Alteio_BWOrgHeat_11_FD_152923 | JGI IMG/M metagenome (GOLD analysis project Ga0206937, IMG submission 152923) | Enriched cells from forest soil in Barre Woods Harvard Forest LTER site, Petersham, Massachusetts, United States -... | ecosystem: Environmental > Terrestrial > Soil > Temperate forest >... | reverse complement strand
AATTACATTATTCAGGAAAAAGTCGGAATTCATTGAGATCCTGTCCGCTCAGATTCTAAATCCAAAATGAGATCATTGTCCGGACTGGTCGTCAGAGCCTCTGAATTTTGACGCTATGGGAGCCTGAGTTGTGGCCAGTTTTCCATTTGTAGAGTGGTCGAACCACAACGAGGTAGAAAAACAAAGGAAAATACAACATAAGCAGCCAGATAGACCCAATGATTTTCCTAGAGGGGGACTCAAAAAAACTGAATCTGTTGAGTACGGTGCGAAAATTTTTCCTGATAAATGTACGATTCTGTTTTGAGTAAACGCATTGCAAAAAGCATTCATGGGCTATGGCTGAGATACGCGGAAAACGCGAAAGCGAATAGGTCAATAGTCCTCGTTCCAAAGCCGATATTGGAAGCTCCAATAATGTCGGCATACCCAGACCGACGGTAACTACGGAACCGCGATTTTCAATTTCTGGACGTTCCCATCTCACAATTGCAGTATTTGAAAGACAAAAACTTCCTGTGTTTCCAAGTGCTAAAATTAGCATCGCAAGATGCGGCGCGCAACTATAGGAAAAATGGTAACCCACATCCAAATACCGCTTCAACGAATTACAATTATAAATATTCGATGATAAGAACAGAAAGTTACCAAAGTCATCAATATTTTCTATGAATTACACTCTACCCTTTCCAGTAAATCCGGATTTCCTATTAAATGCACCCGAGGTTGAAAAATTAATCACAAGTGCATCTGGGGTGATCGCAATTTCCCTGAGAATTCGATCAACAGAATCATCCATGACTTCATCATCATCTCCGAGGATCCAAATCCAGGTTGACTGGCAGAATTCAAGGCATCTAAGGATATTGCCATTCCCGCCAAGATTCACAGGATTTCTTCTAATGCTGACAAAGTCCGATAGCGGATTGACGGTAACGGGTACAGTGGAGCAGTTGTCTAAGATAATGAGTTGAACAACTTCGTTGAGCTGAGGCTCCAATTTTCTGATGCTTTCCCAAACAGCCACTAATCCACTCTTTTTGATTAAGGTGTAATCATCTTTCACCGAGTTAAAAATATCTTGAAGAACGCGAAGTCTTTGGACACGTAAAATTGATTCTGATTGCAAATCACCAACAATGGGGACATGAGAATTAATAATCTCAAAACCGAGTTCCCGCTCAATGTTGGCATCAGTAAATAAGATCGTTGGCTTCGTTCCCTTGAGATATGTTATAACGGCCTCCTTCTCTGATTCAGAATTGATAAACCATTGCAAGTCAGGGTAGGGCATGGCACTATATTTATTGGCAAGAAATGGTATGAGGTTGTCATATTCAGAGATTATATTGATGCCTTCTGATGGCTCATATTCCTTGATGGCACTGACAGCGTCTGCGAAGGGGGATTCCGGCATAGTTGTGATGAGCGAAGCTTTTGAGGACTGCCACTGATAGGTCTCATGATGGCGAAAAATTGCCATGTACTCGTATTCCTCGAAGAAAAACTGCAGCGAACAAAAGAAAAGCATGGTGGATAATATCAAGACCGATGTATTGGCGATAAAAGGCTGGTATAACCTTGAGAAAAAAGTTTCGTAAAATGATAATCGATAAATAGTGACAAAGGTTAAAAAGTACACTGTTGAATAATTCAGAAAATGATACTTACTGCCTCCCCAGATATAGTAGATGAACATTGTCTGAGAATAGAACATCAGAATTAGCAGCAGGGTCTTCTCGGATTGTGGTATTTCCTTCCAATTTCGAATCAGCAATAGGTATCCCATTGCGCATAAGCATGTGAATCCTAATAAAATTCCGATATGAGTTGGGAAACCGCACAAACCTTCGAAGTAATAGAAAGAAAGCTCGTCTTTTCCTGGTTGTAATTTAAAGGCCAGAAAAAGTCCTGCTATAGCAATAAATACATGCCCAATCGGAAGCCGTCTCCACCCTTGATTATCGAATAAAGTCAAACATGAGAAACCCGCAGTCACCGCTAGGGTCAATGAAATGCCGCTCTGTGAATTTATATATATCGATACGAGACATAGAAGGTAGATAATCAAAAGCAGGGGTAGCTTTCTGTTTTTGAGATAGGCTAAACACAGCGCAATCGTTGGCTGGTCAAAAAGATGTCGAATTGGATTCATCCCAGGGGCAATCGCTAGGATATCATAACCGACTACTGCAACTACACAGGTGCTGAATCCAAAATAAAGTAGGGCAAACAAAGAGCTTTTGGTAATATAGCGCACCAAAATAGTAGACGTTAGAATATAAAACGGGTAAAAAAAGTTGAGTAGATGGAAGTAGGACTGATAGGTTACGCCTCCCAAAAAATGAAGCATCTTTTGAAAAAAATAGATTGGAAGGAAACCATACTGAAAATTTACATCATGCACGGGCCTGCCACAATCTAACTCTTGAATTGGTCCAAGCATAAAATTTTGATGATGAAAGATTCTACGTGCTAGCACTTCGGAAACAAACTCATGATGATTTTCGAGAAGAAAATCTCGTTCAGGTAGAGTGTAGGTATGCTCTTGAAGTTTAGAGGAAAGCGCCCTGCTCTGGGCAGCAAGTTGTGCAATCTTATCGTGATCCGATAATGGCAAGCATTTTTCTATTGCCTCTTCGAGCAAGTCGGGGATCTCACCTATCGCGAGTAGCTTGCCACGATAATAAATAATTGAGTAGGAATCAACAGAGCCTTTAGGGTCGACTCCAACCACAGCCAGTGGCAAAATGGATTCTGGTTGGCTTCTAATATCACTGTAAACAGACGATGGAATTTTTTCTTGTATTTCATTTAATAAATTTTTTAATTGTGGAGTTTCCTCAATGGAAACTGCTGGAAATTTCTTTTCATTTTCATTTGTAGTTAAGGGGTTGTCTTTTACCATTCCTAGGAATAAATCATCATGTAGATATTGAATGCTATCTACAGTCGATTTCGCATGATGAAGTATCGTTGAAGTTGGAATATTGTAATACTCAGACTCCATGCGAGGGTTCTGAAATAAAAATGGCAAAAACATGCCAGTTAATGAGAGCAGTGAAAGGATTCCTAGGCACTTCTTCAGTGTCAAAGATTCTTTCGTTGTCCGAAGTGGCTTGATATTCAAAATAAATGGAAGACTCGCAAAACTCGGCCATTGAACAATAATCGCGGGCGACCAATGTGTCCACATAAGTAAATTTGCGGCAGCGCTAATACAGATGACCGGCAAAAAATATTTAGGATTAATGGAGTCTATAGAATTGTTCTTGGCTTTTATCGCAATAGCTAGGCTATAGGTGGACATGAAGATGAGGCACATCAGGTAGCCAAGTAACTCAACCTTTTTTTCGGGATAGAAAAATGGTTGTACGTGCGGATAGACACGAACAGAGAAGGGTGAAAAAATTAGGGATGAAAGATGAATCATCACAACATGACAAAAAGGGATAATACCTAGTAGGGCACTTGCTCCATAAAAAGGTACGAAATTCTTACTGTTGATATTCATTTGAGATCTATGCCGATTCGAAGTTTGTCGTCGATGACTTCAATAACCAGTTGATTGTCTATGGCGACCTTTTGGTTATGTTGGAGGGATATGACCGTAAGTGGTTTAAACGGTCTTCCGTGCCATGGGCAAGTTATCATTTCCTTAAAGCATTGGGATTTATCAAGCTCCGCCCCTTCGTGAGGACACATTCTTGGAAAAAAGAGTAAGGTGTCTTTATGTCTACGAATTCTAAGGCCTTGATGATCTGAACGTCCCCAAAAATATTCCGAGCCATCCTTGCTAAACACACTTTTAATGTCAATATCGACAGCCGCCGGTAGTGCACTGTTTGGATTTGAATTGACGACATTCTGTTTACCAATTGCCATGGTTTCGGCAAATCCATAACGTTTGCCACGTTTAACGAATTGGTATCCCCAAGATCGCAATTGCCCGCGACGGAGCCTCATTGGAATATCACCGCTCATCAAATCCTTATAGTTTCTCTTGAGACTCCAAGCGATGAGAGGAAACATAAATAAAAGATACCACTTCATGCCGACATTATAAGTTGTCGTTACCTTGGTGTTGTATTCATCTACAGCTGTCCAAGTAGATTCAATAACCAATGTAAACATTCCCATAGTGGTAAAATACATTTGGCTATTCGGACCAGACTCGATATTTACTACTGTGAGTGGCATGGTGATGCCAAAAATCTTCTGTAAATTAATAGAAACTATAATGTCTTCGTCGATTCGCGCGGGAACAGCCTCAACAAGATGATGAATAAAATGCAAGTGAGGAACATCTTTATAATTCCAGTCGGCGTCATCCGGATGAAATTCTCCTTGCTGTACCATTGAGAAATGCCGAAAGGTCAGTCCTTCCTTCTCAAGTGAACTAACAAATTCCTGACAATTTTTAATCATGAATGGTCCTCAAGGACTTGCCCAATTGTTTCTATATTGCCGAGTTTGAGAGGGAGGATGGGACTTTTCCAATTTGGCAACGGTATTTTTACCCCGCAGGCCCACATTGCATGCTTGAACAGATAGAGAATCGGGAAATAATTTATGGTTTTATAGACCCCTTCTGTTGAGAAGCCTGCGGATTTCAACATTGAACGAATGCTATTTGGATTAAACAGTTGTGGATGTTGAAGACAGAATGCTGGCCATTTACGACCTAGAATTCGAGAAAGGAGGGATTTTTCATTATGGGTCACAATGCACAATTTGCCATTTTTCTTCATTTTGCTTCTGAGGATCTTCAGAAAACTAACTGGTTCTAGCAAGTGGTCTAGAACGTGAATCATTACAACGACATCAACAGAATTTTCAGGAAGTGAATTTATTGAGGATAAGTCGTCATAAATAGTACAGGTTATATTTTTCGTCGATTTGCGAAGCTGGTCATGAACTACTTTATTTGGTTCCCATAGGCTAAAACGATTCACCTTTCCAGTTGCAGCGGCAAGAGCTGTAAAAAGACCAATATCAGGACCAATTTCCACATAGTTGCCCTGGATTTCACCGTGTTTAGTGAGAATTTTAAAATATCCTCCTTGAGTCTTCTGCATGAGTTGCAGTGGTTGCCCAGCGGTGTTGTCAGACATTGATGCGTACATGCCATTCAAATACGAACTGGTTAAATACTTTCCATCGAAAAGCAGGCCGCATCCAGGGCAACGGTGATACGTAAAGAAAATCCTTTCTTTGAAAAAACCAGACCAGTATTTTTGGAGTTCATCAGACGAGATATCTTCAGCGGCGATTTTCGATGAAATTTCTTTAGTTCCATCCAAGCCGCACGTTGGGCATTTTCGAATAGATAGATGAGATTCCATATTCATTTCTTAAGTCGATTGAAAAGTTATGAATTTATGACCCATAAATCCAAGTGATGCGGAAAACAACGTGGCGCAAAGTTGAGCAATTAGCGGATGTAGCCTCAGGCCGCTGACTGCAATGAACATGACGATGTAATTGGAAATTACGCATAATGTGAATATAAAATAATACTTTATGGATTCATTCATCCATGGGCCAGTGCTTCTAAAGACCAGATATCTATTGGTCATGTAACCGAAAATTCCATATAGCAAATTCGAGATGGTTAAAATCACGAGATAATGCAGATGGTTTTTGAAGAGCTCAAAAATAACAACGAATATGCCGTAACCGATTAAAGCATTAATTGCTCCAATCATAAGGTAAAGAATGAGTTGCCTTCCCGACTTGGACATAATGTGACTATCAGTTGCAATCAATACTGGTAATATAGTAATTAATCCAAAACTGATTTGGATGGGGAATGATACAGCGATTGCGAAGAATCATGAACTACCGTCGAGGTTTTTAAGCTTTTGGAGCCGGATTTATGGCTATCTGCCAGATATTATCCCATGCGATCGGCATAATTCGGTTTCTAAGCTCCATTGTGACCTATGTTAAAGCAAAGCTTCAAAATGCCACAACGCAAAAAGCGTAGCGGGTATCTCAACATGGATCCAAAATCGCCATTAAACTATATATATAGTTAATTGGACAAGTTATTCGGGCATAGCTATCCGCAGATATATTTATTTTTTGTAGATCAAGGGTTGATTTCAGTTCGCATAATTGCTGATGAAGAGGGATTCGAAGCTGACGCTGCCAGGGATGCTTTATTCATCTCCCAAACTTCAATGCTGCAGGAATTTTCAAGCGGACATTTCCAATATAAATCATATTTGCCACTGCTCCTCAATTCATCAAGAATGGCAAGGATTTTTCTTTGACCGAGAGGTTGTCCATGACGAAATAATCGTTCATGTGCCGACCAAGCTATTTCTGGTAAATTAACAATTACCAATTGCGTTGGGAGATGTTTTTTTAGAACAAGCGCATCTGCAATGGCGCCTTCATCTGGCAGGAAGTCAAACCAATGCACTTTTGCCTTGGTCACAGGAAATCGATCTGTAAAAAGATAGAATTGCGGAATGTGAGGAAAACAGAATAATGAAGCAGTTTCCTTTGGTTCTTTCAATAGTATTTTTACGATGGTATCAACAATATCCACTGATTGTCGGGATAGACGCATGCCCGAAAGGGCAGGCTGCTGACTGATTGAATGGCAAGTGCGGATATTGGGCTCTGAAATCCCCCACCATGCATATGGATGATCGTACTTCCTTTGCACCAGGAAGATGAGAAATAGTGAGGATGATGCGAGTAAGACAATCCTGGTGATTCCGAAATCAAAACGTAAGGAAAATGTAAATGCCAAAAATATTGCAAATCCAAAAAAGCAGCCTACTTCACTTAAGCCGGCTGAAGTTCCATTTCCAAAGACATATCCTATTGAAAAAAGTGAACAGAGCAGCAATTTCTTCGAGATATCTGGCTGCCACTTCCTTATTACGAGTCCAGTAATTAACGAAAAAAGGGTGGTCAATGTAGATATTACAATTATATAATTGATAAATGTCGACCCACATTCTGCAAATACGGACATACTATTTTGTTGAAAGTAAGGTAAAATGACAGATAGAAGGAAAGCGGCTATAGATATCGATAGATAAAAGTATTTTCGAATATTATTATCTATATTAATTTTTTTAAAGAAAATGAATAATATTAGATTTGCAGAGAAAAACGGGGCAAGGTATTCGAAAATGGTCAAAGACTGCCTTAGGTAGACGGTGTTCATCAATCCAGGCATCCAGCCATATATAATTGCCTTACTTGATCCTTTAGCATGGGAAGCCCCGCGGAATACCTGTGCGATTCCAAGTCCGAGAGCGCCATGACAAAATAGATAGAGCACCATTGCAAGCATCGGTAGGGCAACCCCGATACAATACCAACATAATCGGTGGAAAACCTGCTTAGGTTGAAGTGAATTCATGAATATTACAGATAGCCCAAGAAAAATAACCACGAAGAATCCGTTGCTTTGTTTGGTAAGAAACGACATCGATGCAAAAATTCCAGCGGAAAATAAGAAAATGCCTCCATCAAACGCAGCAGTACAACTTACATCAATATACTTAATAATAAAGTAAGTGGCAGTTAAGGCGAATAATGTCAAAATTTGTGTGAAATCGTAAGTAATGTGGGCTACACCGGATTGATAATAAATTATCGCCACGATTGTAGCGATTAACGCGGAAGTAGGAGAAAATATTTGTTTTAATATTGAAAATAAAGCCGTGGCCATCAACAAAATGATTGCGATGCCAAATATTCTAAGAGCTAAGAATGAACCACCAGAAAGAATCCATACTGGTTTTAGCAACATTGGATAAAGTGGAGGCAAGTAAAAATAAAAATCACGATATGGCACTGAACCGCGACTCATTAATTCAGTGTAGACAGAAAACCAACCTTCAGTCAGCGGAAAGAACTTATTAAAAAAGAAAAGGTTATAAATAAATAGAACTAGTAGTGTAAATATGAGATGGATATTCAGTGTGATGGTTTTTAGAAAATAGTTAACGATAGTGGCAATGGAATTTGCAGTTTTCCTTACAGACGAATTCACAGTCTGGGAAGCGGCATTGGAAGTTATCTGATTCATTGACGTGTGAGCACAATCGTGCCCTTATCATGTGCGAGGATGCAGTGCGGCACATGAATGCCGCCAAGCTTAAGCGGCAATAATTCAACTAATCTAAGCACTGGATATTCCCGCAATTAATCAGCATTTTAACCTTTGATGAATATCTCAACTTTTTCATCGCATCAACAATATGTGGATGATGGTAATATTATTATACTAGTAGTAAGGTAACTCCTTAATTTGCTGTTCCAATATCCTGAACCAAGGACGCAACGGAAAAATCAATCCTCTTTGGACGCGCATTAACCGATCGTTTATTAAGTAAATATGTCACTCTTATTAGTCATTTTTAAACTTTTTTTCATTTCATTTCTGATGGGAATCGGATTGAGTCGTCTTTTCACGCCGAAAAATCTACAAGATTCACCTTTTGCTGTGACGCTTCCGTTCCTCGTGGGTATTGGAAGCTGTTTGATTTTATCAGTTTATTGCCTGGCATCAGGCATCGCAGTCATTTACTCAATTCCAATTTCGTTAGCCATTTCAATTATCAGCTTTGTTGTGTCAATGCAATTCGGTAAAATCAACTTTTATTTCTCAGTATATAAAAAGTATGCTTTTGAATTTTTAATCGGTGTCTCATTAAGCGTTTCATGTATTTTTTTTGCTGCTCATGGCGAACAGCAGCAACCATTAAGGGTTGGAATCGATGGCATTGGTTACGCTATAACTTCCAAATATCTACATGACGGAGGTACTCTAGATGCACTTGAGAAAAGCATTGAAAATGAGACCTCAATCCATGACCGCAGTGCTATCGCTCAAAATCAGTTAAGCATAAATTTCAATCATAATATCTCCGCGGAATTTCTACTGAAGAGTAGAAGATGGTATCCGGCTTTGCTTGCCGCTCTTGCTCAGTGTACAGGTACCAAAACTGTATGGGATTTGCAATTTGCCGTCCTTTGCATACCGTTGTTTGGTTTATTCGGCATCAGTGTCCATTTGTTCCGAATTATGCTACAGATCAACCCGTATGTTTCGATATTCGCATCTTTAGCAATTATTTTAAACTGTAATTTTCTGAATGTTCTCTGCGAGGGACAGCACGCGCAGATTTTTTCTGCACCATTTTTATGTGTATTATTTAATCAATGGATTGTCAGCAGAAACGAAAGGGCTAAATTTGAATGGTCAATATTTCTAGATAGGGAAATTTATTTCAGTGCATTCGCATTTGCCGTATCTATCTCTGCATATCCTGAAATCATTTTGGTGGCAACCGCTGTGCTTTTTTGTGGAAAGATTCTGGATGTATGCATTTTTCTTTGGACACGGTCAAAATTTCCCATTGAGAGAAACTTTCTTTTCGCTGCTTTTTTAGGCATTATCATCGCGATGCCTCTTACTATCACATTGCCTAAGTTTTATACTGCACAAGTCCATAATCTGCAGAAGGAAGGCGGTTTTTGGCAGCCACAATGGGCAGCACCTATCGAAATTGTTGGATTAAAGAATATGTATACTGTTCCAGAGCCAATTTACATCGGAAGGAATATAGAAGACAAAGTTATTTCATATACCATTTCTATAATCATTTTTGAATTTTTTATCATTTTTATGTTCAAAAAAAATAAAAATGATATGTCGGTATTCCTTGCCAGCCCAATTTTTGTAATCTTGATGTACATAAAAGTTGCCATTGTCAGTCAAATTAATAACTACGAATACATGAAGGCATATACAATACTCATAGTTCCAATAATGATTGCCTATCTTGGAGCGATGATTGCTATCTTTAATAATCTGCGATTGCAACTGATTATTTCCTCAGGATTGCTTTGTTGGAGTTCTGTTGTTGGAATTCAGTATTTGTCTGATTATCGAAAGGATTCGTTTCGAACAAATCCAGGAAATTGTCAAAAAAGCTTTAATGAACTTGGTGTAATGCAGGGTGAATATATATGGATCCTTATCGCTCCGGGACTTTCTCCCATATCGTATGCTGCTGGAATAAATATGAATATATTGAATTTAGGATGGTCAAATCAGAATGTACTGCCAGCGTTGGATATGAAGGTTGGATTTATTTTAAATTCTGTAAACTCTGGTTTATTGAAATTGAATCCTGAATACAAAGTTCTTTATCATGACCGAGATATAATATTTTACAGTACAGGCAAAACATTAAGGAAATGGCTTAGCGTCAACCAAATTAAAACTCTCAATGCAGAGAGCGTTTCCTCTCCGTCGGAGATGACAGAGGTATCAAATAAAATTTATACAGAATTTATACATAATGTCGATAATAAGAATTAGTATATATATTTTATTGATGACGGGATCTTTGGCGATAGCCATTTTTTTGTTCGTTTCTCGTGGTACATCCTCTACTGTTGAATTTGACGCTTCAGGTAGCGATATTTCGTATAATCCGACAAAATCCTCATCAATATGTCTCTTTGAAAACAACGCTGAAAAATGCCTATACCTTACCAGTCTTGATATTCTATTGCGATGTACTCCTATTAAAAATGTGGGTTATTCAGATGTATTTGATACAGATTGCATAAATTTCGGACTACGAATAGAGTTTGATTCAAATGGAAGAGGATGTGTTCTCTTTGGCGATTCAAAGGGTAAATGCTATGATGGGATCATGCTTCCAGAATTCGACTTTGCTGGTAAACCGACATTGATATGGGTGAAATTTGACAAAGGTTTTCTCTCGGTTGACCAGGATGGAATTTTGGCGGGTTATTTGAGTTCATTTCGTGAGATATCCGTCAAAAAGGTTATTGTTGGTAACGGATTTGATGGCAGCCGTAGTTATCCTGGAACAATAGATGTATTGAATTTTCATATAATTGCTCATAAATACATGCCTCCTCGACTTTTATTTGGAAAGTCTATTCGAGGAATTGTCAGTATTGTTTTTTTCATGATTCATCTTGTTGCTGTCGGTCTTCTTATTGTAGAAATGAAAAATCGTCCTGAAATCAAGACGGTGGAATAATCATATTGATCAAATAAATATGAATGAATATCAAGCAAAATTCGGTTAAAAAAATTGACAATGATAATTAGGCTGGAATTTTTGGATAACTGTTTCAATTCCATAGTCATTCAGCAGTCGAAATGCACAAGAAATAGAGAGAGGAAAGGACTGTATTCATTGTATGGCTAATGCATGCAATTTGAATTGTATATGGGTCACATGAAGTATGGAAACTTGCCAAGTGAATAGAGGAAGTGCATAACCAGATTTCATCCTTTCCAGAAGTATAACTTTTGCACGAGCTATTCTACGGTATCTGTTTCTGGCTTATATATCCATCTATAGGAGTCCATGGTATGGTTCCGATTTATTTTTCAGAAAGTGGCAGGACAACATAATGGCTTAATATCCAATTGTCATTTTCAATTGATTGATCGATTTTAAAATTATTTTCGATGAATCTCATTGGCACTACTCCATCATTGATATGCAATTTATTCATCATCAACCAGCCCGAGAGTGATTCCTTTTCAAAGAATCGTGTGTAATACTCATTCCTTCTATCTACATCGAGTGCCTGTATCATCGTCAATGGGCATGGCAGCCAGCTTTTCCTGTAAACTTCTATTTTCCCGTCGATTTGCAAACCTGGTGGATAATTATTCGCGAGGTCGTTATAATATACAAGTGGTTGATCAACGCTCACATGCATCTTTTCAAGAAGCACCTGGGCAGTTGCATCCATACGTGGGATTTTTTGCCCAATTCTCAATGGACTTGACTGTTCAGCGATTGCTAATTGTGATAAATTACTTTTGGTGAATATATTGCAAGTTCCTACGATAATCAGAAACGGAGCGGCCATTACCTTGACCAAGATTAGTGATGAATCAGGGAGATGTCTGAGCGATAATTCATATATGATGCAGAGAGCAAACATCATCATGGGTATGAGCACGGTGATGTTCCATTCATGACTTCGACCGATGAAATAGCTGGTGACGCTGCCGAGCATTGCCAGTAAAGGTAGGCATGCTTTCATCGTCGTGTATTTTTCGCTATTTCGATAGAATGTGACGCATGTGCAGAGGCTAAAAATTGATAGCAATGCCCAAATAGCCCCCTTTGGATCGATCGGGAGGGCTCCAATATCCTTCGTAGAATATGCCGTTGCATATTCAAAGAATGAGGACCAGTCTGGTAGATGATGCAGTCTGCTTAAGTATAATAAATCGATTGCGGCAATTGCGATCAATCCTGTGACGAGAGGTATTGCCATGCCTTTCCAATGTTTTGCATTCCAGGTATGTCCTTGAATTGCTGTCAAAGCATGAGTGAACAGGCCCGATAAGCAGATGATACATACGTAAATGCAGCTCTCAGGCGACCATAGGGCGCCAATTACCCAGAGCATCGATAAAGTGCACATCTTTCTTGACTGGCACAAGAGTTCTTGATACCTCCATTGGTAGAACAAAACAACTATTGGGAAGCACCAGAAAAATCTCATTACGCTACCGCTGGGATAGGTGCTGGGAGAAATCGTTTCAGAAGTAGAAAAGTAGATAGTCGAAATGGTCAGGATCAACGCGGTTCCTCTGACATACCATGCGCTGCCCCATTTGCATATGAGCTGATAGAGCAAAATGGCCACAATAAAGAGCATGAGGCTTTGAATCAAGAAAAGACATACGATGGCGTCTCGAATCGGTATCGCCGCGGTCGCTGCGATTGATAGGAAGCCATATTGCGAGGGGACATCCCAGAGTAGCCATGCACCATGTTTGACGGATTCAATCGGACCAAGGTAGTAAGACCAATGAAAGTAGGTAGTCGAATTGAAAAGAGAGTCTGTTCTGCATCCGAGCGCCAGAAAAATGGCATATGCGAAGATATCGAAGAGGCAAAACTGAAAAACGACCTGTCCAGGACTGGCTATTCTCGTGTTCATTTTCAGGCAAAAAATGATCAAGAGGTATATTGATGCGAAGATGATCGTGCTCAAGAGATTATGCAGTATTTGATTGGAAAACGAAGTCCAATGCACAAGGCGGATTGCGAACGACCACCATGCCACTGAAATGATGCAAGCGAGCAGCATGCCGAGACGCATGCTTGAAAATATTGGAACATTTGTTCCTCTGGTTAGGCAGTAGGCGCTCACCAGTGCCAGCACAATGCCAATTCCGCCGTCAAGTGCATGGTGAAAATGGATAACGGAGGCTGCACCAAGAAGAATTCCGAAACTCAAAATTATTTGCACGATTCGTGGAGGGAAAGTCCCTTTAAACAACAGGATGGATGCTGTCATCATGGTGAATGTCAAACCAAAGGCTGCATAAATTAACCATTCAGAGGATTCGCGAATATGCGAGACGGCGACGGGTTTGATGAAAATATTCCATAGGCAAAGTGCAAGGATCAGCGTGAAACCAGCTGGCCATAGCAATAGGGACCAATCATCGACATGCTCCTTAGTAGAAGAGGGACTGAGCAACGGAGTTCCTTGGGTGGGCTTGTTATCTTGCGAAACATTCATGGAATTTGTGTCTGACATTTTTTATTCTGAGAGTGTCTGAAGCAGGGCATCAGGTGATCGGTTCGCAGATTCTTGTCGGGCCGTCAGTCATATCTGCAGATGAATTCTCATACATGCATTTTGATAATTTACCAGCACTCAAGATTCTTGAAGAATTTGCTGCCAGTTACTGGTAAATATGGTTGCTGATTCACTCTTGCGATGAAGTCCACATGGTTAATGACCGTCGAATGGGACAAATGGTCATGATGGAACCCGGAAAGTTTTGGAAAATCAAGAAATTGAAATGATAACCTCATAAACCGCGGGAATCTCGGTCCTATGCCCGTAAAAATTTAGAAATGATGCGGACGCTGGTTTCAGCATCCGCACATGGATTCCTGAGTTCGTTGCA
>Ga0206937_10249_pt1 | contig 14188 bp, 9 predicted proteins | sample Alteio_BWOrgHeat_11_FD_152923 | JGI IMG/M metagenome (GOLD analysis project Ga0206937, IMG submission 152923) | Enriched cells from forest soil in Barre Woods Harvard Forest LTER site, Petersham, Massachusetts, United States -... | ecosystem: Environmental > Terrestrial > Soil > Temperate forest >... | reverse complement strand
GATGAAGCGGAATACAAAAAAGACCTCGACATAGCCGAAGTATGGGGCGAAAAAGGTTACAGCACCCTCGAGCGTACCGGCACCCGTCCTACGCTTGAATTAAACGGTATTTGGGGTGGCTACATCGGCGAAGGTGCTAAAACCGTACTGCCATCAAAAGCGCACGCCAAGATCTCGATGCGTTTGGTGCCCAACCAAAGCTCGCACGATATTACGGAGCTATTCACCAAACACTTTGAAAAGATCGCTCCGCCATACGTAAAAGTAAAAGTAACTCCGCACCATGGCGGCGAGCCGGTAGTTACCCCTACCGATAGCATTGCATACAAAGCAGCGCAAAAAGCGATCACGGAATCATTTGGTAAAGAGCCAATTCCAACCCGTGGCGGCGGCAGCATCCCGATTGTGGCTTTGTTCGAGGCTGAACTGGGCATTAAAACTGTGCTGATGGGTTTTGGCCTCGACAGTGATGCGCTGCACTCGCCGAATGAGAAATACGATATTTATAATTATTACAAGGGGATAGAGACCATCCCGTTGTTTCACAAGTACTTTGCTGAGTTGAGCGCGGAGTAATATATCAATAATTGCAAACCAGATATTAACATACGAAGTCTTTGAGACTTCGTATGTTAATATTGTGCGTTTAAAACACATCAAAACTTCTCATTTTCTACCGTTTTTATCCGGTATTAAATGCGATAATTATATACAGATACTGATGGTAAAAAAAATAGCTATCTTATTGTATATCTGCATGTTAAAAATTTAAACACCTGTAGCAAAGTGTAGCAAAAGCGTAGCGTTTTTGTGTGTAAAGCGTAGCGTTTTTGTCTACGTTTGCTACACATGCCGGCAAGCAAGGCTGGCAAATTACTGTCAGCAGTTATTGCGAATAAAATATTAGCTACCCTCCCCGTTCAAACGACCCGCTTTTCACAACCACTCAAAAATCCCTCATCAGCATCCGCCCCTATTCCGATAGCATCAGCAATATCGAGATGATAACCATTATAGGTAACGCCGCCAACGCACGGGTCTACCTTGTGGCCCAGCATGCAGGTATCCATATCGTAGAATTTAATATTCGGACTTGCATAAACAAAATGCAGCTTTGAGCTGAGCGCGATGCGGCTTTCCAGCATACCGCCCATCATGCAGGGGATTTCGTGCTCCGCTGCAAGATCATGGATCTTCTTCGCTTCAAATATCCCGCCTGATTTGGCCATTTTAATATTGATATAATCGCACGAGCCGCTGTTGATCTGCTTGCGGGCATCATGGTGGTTATAAACACTTTCATCGCCCATAATTTTTACCGGGGATAGCCGCATCAGCTCGGGCAGCTTGTCATCGTACCAGGTGCGCATAGGTTGCTCACAAAATTGGATCTCGTAATCGCCGAGCGCCTTTAATGCATACACCGCTTCGTCAAAGCTCCAGCCCTGGTTAGCGTCGATGCGAATTTTCATGCCGTTGCCAACTGCCAAGCGGATGTGCTTGACCCGCTCCACATCCGTTTCAGCGCCTTTACCAAGCTTCACCTTTAGAATATGCGCACCGGATTTTTTAAATTCGATTGCCTTCTGCGCCATTTCTTCCGGGCTGCCAATGCCGATAGTAATATCACTCTCTACTTCGCGTTTTTCGCCGCCGAGGAATTTGTAAAGTGGCAGTCCGGCACTTTTTGCCACAATATCATGCAGCGCCATATCAAACGCACTTTTGATGGTGGTGTTTCCGGCAGTGAAATCGTTCAATTGCTTTAGCCGTGCTTCAATATCCAGCGCATCCTTGCCTTTCCATAGCCGGGCAAACTCCTGTGCCATGAGTAGACAGGTATCCTGTGTTTCACCAACGATCATCGGGAAAGCTGAACATTCGCCAACACCGTAGAAACCGGCATCGGTATGTACGCGGATGAAAGTATTCTGCGCATGATCCATCGTACCTGTAGCAATGGTAAATGGCACCATCGGGATGCTGAAACGGTAAATATCAATTGAGGTAATAATGATTTGCGTTGCCATAATGCTAAGGTAGTGATTTGTGAATAGTGATTGGTGTTCGGTGATCAGTGATTTACACGACGGAACTTACTATCGCACTGTACATCAGGGCAATCCTTTAATCCCACGAATCATGGTTCAGACAAATGCGTTAGGGATGGAAGCGGATACCGACCTGCGGATAAGGCCTGTGCAGTATGAGCGGACAGCCCGGGCCGCAGGCAACGCCCTGTGTTAGAGATTAGTTAATTGGAGATTAGAGATTAGGGACTTCCAACCAACCACAAATTTGTTATTTTCTTTCCCAATACTTATATTTGTAAAGCTTCTCAATAGCTACTCAACTTTGGCCGCATGCTTCGCGTATCCGCCGGCCGATTTCATACCAACAAAACTGTACTATTTACATAGCATAATATTATTATGACTCAATTTGATTATAATTCCACAAGGAATAAACTGATATTGTCTGAATATGGCCGCAACGTGCAAAACATGGTGAAATACATTGTTGCGCTGCCTACCAAAGAAGAACGTAACCGCTACGCACAGGTGGTGATTGACCTGATGGGCTTTTTAAACCCGCATTTACGCGACGTTGCTGATTTTAAACACAAACTATGGGATCACCTCCATATCATATCCGATTACAAGATAGATGTTGACTCGCCTTACCCAAAACCGTCGCCTGAGTCCATCCACATTAAGCCAAACCCACTTGGTTATCCTCACCAGCGCATCAAGTACAAGCATTATGGCAAAACCATTGAGCTGATGATGGAAAAGGCTAAAAGCATTGAAGAGCCTGAGCGTAAAAAACATATGGTGCAGGCTATTGCCAATTTTATGAAAATGGCTTATGTGCAATGGAATAAAGATTCCGTTGCGGATGAAAGTATTATCGCCGACCTGCAGGCCATGTCTGGCGGTCAGCTGAAGCTGGATGAGAATGTTAACCTGAGCAAGGTTGAGTTCCGCCCGCCGCAGAACACTAATAACCCGCGCAAAAACAATAACAATAATCAGAACCGCGGTCGCCAGAATAATAATAACAACAATAACAATCCGCGCAAAAACAATAACCAAAACCGCGGCAATGGCGGGCCACGTAAGTTCTGAGTTAGTTCATTGATCGTGGTTCATGGCTAAGCGTTCATGAACCACGATTTATATTGTTTTGATTCCCTGGTAATTTCCCCACTGTTGACAAACCGCAGCTATTTAACTTTGTTGATAGTTTGCGCGATGCATGTATGAGAATTATTTTAATATTTGCGCAGGCTGGCCGGCGAATTACGGCTTTGTAACCAATTAAAGAAACCAAAATGAATAATGCTTTCCAGATAAACGGCGGCAAACGCCTGAAGGGCGAGATCATTCCGCAGGGTGCAAAAAACGAAGCTTTACAGATCATTTCGGCAGTGCTGCTTACCGCTGAGAAGATCACCGTAAGTAATATACCCGACATAAAGGATGTAAATAAGCTGATTGAGCTGCTTGGCGATATGGGCGTTACGATTGAACGCCTGGCATCTGACACCTACTCTTTTGAAGCAAGGGATATCGACCAGGAGTTTTTCCTTTCGGATGCTTTTAAAGCAAAAGGTGGTGGTTTGCGTGGATCGATCATGATCGTTGGGCCATTACTGGCGCGTTTTGGTAAAGCGTCTATCCCAAAACCGGGAGGTGATAAAATCGGTCGCCGTAGATTGGATACCCACTTTATCGGTTTTGAAAAACTCGGTGCACGTTTTGATTATGATGCCGAAAGCGGCTTTTATAACGTTGATGCCACTAATCTGAAAGGCACTTATATGCTGTTGGACGAGGCATCGGTTACCGGTACCGCCAACATTGTGATGGCTGCAGTATTGGCCGAAGGCACCACAACGATATACAATGCAGCCTGCGAGCCTTACCTGCAGCAGCTTTGCAAAATGCTGAACAGCATGGGCGCAAAGATCAGCGGCATTGGCTCAAACCTGCTTACTATTGAGGGTGTGAACAAGTTGGGCGGCACTACGCACCGCATGCTGCCGGATATGATCGAGATCGGCTCGTTTATCGGCCTGGCGGCCATGACCGGATCGGAGATCACCATTAAGGATGTAAAATATAAAGAGCTTGGTATGATCCCGGATGTTTTCAGGCGATTAGGCATCAAGCTCGAGCTGAGGGGCGACGATATTTATATCCCGGCACAGGACCATTACGAGATCGATACCTTTATTGATGGCTCTATCATGACCATTGCCGATGCGCCGTGGCCGGGTTTCACTCCCGACTTATTGAGTATTGTGCTGGTAGTTGCCATACAGGCAAAAGGTTCAGTACTCATCCACCAAAAAATGTTCGAAAGCCGTTTATTCTTCGTGGATAAATTGTTGGATATGGGTGCGCAGATCATCCTTTGCGACCCGCACCGCGCTACGGTGATCGGCCTGGATCACCAGGTTAAATTGCGTGGGATATCCATGACGTCACCCGATATACGCGCCGGTGTATCCCTGCTGATCGCGGCGTTATCGGCACAGGGCAAATCGACTATTTACAATATCGAACAGATAGAACGCGGTTACCAGCATATCGATGACCGGTTGCGTGCTATAGGCGCCGACATAACGAGAATTTAGGCTTGAAGGTGAAAGGCTAAAGGCTTGAACTTCTGACTTTTACCCCTAAACAGGCATAAGGCCACTTCGCTATTGAAAAAAGTTTTTACCTTTAGCCTTTCACCTTTCAGCTTTTACCTCTAAATGTATCAAAACCGCAGATCAACCTATACCGGCTTTATCCTGCTGTTTGTTGCATTAAAGGTTATCCTCAACCTGTTTGCTATATCACATTTCGGCTTTCATCGGGATGAATTTTTGCACCTTGCCCTCGGCGATCACCTGGCGTGGGGATACAGGGAAGTTCCGCCGTTTATTGCAGTTCTTGGCCGGATAAATTCTGATGTGTTGGGCGGGTCGGTATTTGCTACACGTATATTCAGCACCATTGCAGCGGGAGCTATCATATGGTTTACAGGGCTGCTTACCGTTGAGCTTGGCGGCCGCAGGTTTGCCGTTGCGCTTGCCTGCCTGGCGCTGATTTGTTCACCGGCGTTCATTGCATCCGGTTATCTCTTCCAGCCCGTAGTGTTCGACCAGTTATGGTGGGTACTGGCCGTGTTTCTCGCCGTAAAATTCATTAATACTTCTTCCATAAAATATTTATACCTCATTGGGCTTGTTGTTGGCGTTGGCTTGCTTACCAAGTACACCATGGGCTTTTTCGCCCTCACCCTGGTCATTGGCCTTTTATTTACTAAGCAACGAAGAATATTGGCGAACAGGCATTTTTGGTTTGCCATGCTCCTGGCGTTGGTTATTTTCCTGCCCACCTTGTTATGGGAGATCACCAACCATTTTCCTGTATTAACACATATGCGGGAATTACAGGAGAACCAATTACAATATGTTAAACCCGGCGATTTCATTTTCCAGCAATTATTGGTAAATGGCGTAGCTATCATTATATGGGTAACCGGCTTTTTCTTCCTGTTGCTCGCATTTAAACTGCGCAAATACCAGTTTTTGGCCTTTGCATACATAGCCATTTTTCTTTTCCTGCTTGAGATGAATGGCAAGCCGTATTACCTGTTCGGCGCTTACCCAATGCTGTTTGCAGCCGGCGCATATGGTTTTGAGCGCTGGATAAAAAATGTGGTATTGCGTGCCCTTATCTTGCTGTTCTTTACATTACCGGTTGTAAGTGTGCTGCCAATGCTGTTACCGGTGTTGCCATTAAATACCACACTGGCATTTTTCGATAATGCAAATAAGAACTATCCTTTTTTGCATTTTATAACCACGTGGGAAGACCATAAACTACACCGCACCAGCCAGGATTATGGCGATATGTTTGGCTGGGATGAGATGACCCGCAAGGTTGATTCAGTTTACAGATCACTCACTCCCGATCAGCAAAAACATACCATCATATTTGCGGATAATTATGGCGAAGCCGGGGCAATCCATCATTATGGAAAAGCCTATCATCTGCCTGATCCGATAAGTCTCGATAGCAGCTTTGCACTGTGGTCGCCGCCATCGTTTGGCAACGTTGATTATATTATTTATGTTGATGATAGTGATAATGGCAGTAAAGTTGGCCCTTTAGCTGCAAGCTATAAGAAAATAGGGGAAGTAGATAACCCATTGGCTGTTGAGCATGGTACGTCGATCTATCTCATTTCTCACCCCACACCAAAACTAAACCAGTTGTATCAGCAAGTACGAGCTAAGAAATTGGGAAAATAATCGACTTAATTATTTTTAAGGCCGATCACGTTATGATCATAGTCTGTAAGGAATTCGTTCTGTACAAAAAAGTAAATGCTGAGTATAGAGCGATAATCACCCGATTGATTTGGGTTTTCTACCGTCGTAAGGTTATTGGTGGCCGAAACCGTATAATTAAACTTAAAGCCTTTATTGGTGGTAATGGTAACAACCGAGCCATTAGCCAGGTCGCCAAGGCTATTCAAGCTCTTTTTAACGCTGTTTGCTTTCTCATCTTCGATAATGGTTATCGACGGTGTGCCGGTATCAAACAATACTTCGGCAGCAGTAGAGTTACCACCATAGGTGATGGTGGCAGGGATATTTGGTGAATAACCACCGTCTGACGAAAAACCCAGCGGGTGCATAACAAAGCCTGAAGAAAAACGATCTGCATCTGTTAAGCCTGCTGTGAACAGGCCTGCAACGTACTGGCCTGAACTGGTAAAATCGGCATTATTAAGCGTAGCGAGCTTAAAGCCTTTTGTAAGGCCGGTACCCGGATCATAAATACTTAGCGGACTAACGATCGCTTTGTTGGTAAAGCTAAAGCCAGGCCCTACCCCAAAAATATCGGCTGAATGCGGCGGATACGGATTTTTATTACCATCGAGTATTTTGTAGTATAAGAAGAACGGTACGCGTTTGATGCTGATGTTGCCATTATTATCGCCAATGGTAAAATATGCATAGGCAAGGTTGCCATATTCAACAGTTGGGGCGTTAGCATCGCCGTAGCTCATTGTGGTAGTTTGGTTAGTGATGGTTATGCCGTTAACCAATACCGAATCGCCTGTTACCTGTATACCTGCGCTGGTGATCATGTTGGAAGGGATAATATCTGTAGCATCCAGGGTAAGGCCGGTTGAGCCGGTATCAAAAACCAAAGGATAACTTACCGTTTGTGTGCCCACTTTTGTTACCGGCATGAATATGCGCGAGTCGCCGCCGGTTCCATATTCTATCAAACCGAAAGTAACCGGTTTTGCAGTAACAACGGTTACCGGTTTTGGCGTATTATTTTTTTTGGAGCAGGAAGACGCTATTAATATAACGATTAATAAGGCCGCTGCTTTGTTAAGGTTCTTGTAAAAGTATTTATTGTTCATATTATTCTTCCCGGTTCCCTGTCGCGTGGTATAGTAAATGTGTTGAAGATAGGAATTATATTTATTAATACGGGCATAATTTAAAAACGTTGCCCGCAATTATTTTATTGAGTTATTTGCACTGTTCTAGCTTTCAAATTCCAGCCATCTATGCTTACTAAAGGAGATGACGGATACTGATCCTTATCATACTGCAGCCAAACAGATACCGTTTTTCCGGGCAATACAGTTACATAATTATCATCATAAAACACTGGCAATAAGCGTTCGCCGCTTTTTGCATCGACTAATGTTAGATGATTAAAGAAAGCAGGGACAGCACCCGCAGGATTGGTAAGATCAACTTTTATAGTTCCGGGCTTTTCATATTTCGAACTAATCGTCAACTGCGATGCCGACATTTTTTGCAGGCCTGAATATTCTCCTTTTTCATCAGGTAGCCAGTAAATATTTTGGTCGACAAGCTTTTGATTATGATCATACAGCTCCAGATCGAGGAACACGCCTTCATTTTTGGCCAGGTTTGCCAGATCTTCTTTTAATGAATAATAGCGCTTGGTAACTGTTGCCGTAACATCCTCAAATTGCGCAGATAGCTGGGTCTCTTTGCCGTTTATATCATAAGCCTTAGCTACCAGCATCATGTTAGTATAGTTCTCAAATGTATTGTTGGCTATCATCACCATGCCATCGCTTTGATTGAACATTACGTGTAATGGTTTGCTGCCGTGATGCAGGCCATAAAGGCAGGCATTGGGATCGAGGTAATAATCGTACATCTGGCCGCGCATAGCTGTCCATGGGTTTTGCGTTTTCCAGATGATAAAGCCCGTGTACCAATCCCACATATGCGAGGTGAAACCCTCGGCGAGGCCGCGGTATTGGTCGTAATTTACCAGCTGCGCTTTTTCGGCGAAATCTTCCATATCCTTTGGTTTACCATATTTGTCTATCGACCAGTCGTAACCGATATATTTATGGTATTCCCAAACTTTATCCGTTTTGGTTTTGCCGGTATTGGCGTTGTATTCAGGGATCACCATGTTCTCCGCCGGGAGAAAGCGCTTAAGTGAAGCATAATCGTTTATGCCTACAGAGCCAACTTCCGAGTTGAACGGAAAGGTCCGCTGATCCCAGAAAACCGATAGTTGCTGTATACCGTAAGGCCCATCGCCGTTACCACCAATCGCGTTGCGCGACATTTCTTCGGAATTGGAATAAGGGATGAACCACCGGGTACTGTCCAGTTGAGGCATAATAGTATCGCGCAATGCCACAAAAATATCTTCAGGAGGCGTGATCTCATTACCCCCGCACCAGATAGCAAGCGATGGATAATTGCGCACCATCTTGATCTGGTCTTTTATCGATTCGATATAGAGTGCGTGATCATCGGGATACTTGCGGCGTGTCCATTGATCTTCCAGCTTCATCGGGTCTTCCCAGCGGCCATTGCAATCGCCTGAGCCCCACATATCCTGGAACACCAGCATGCCATATTTATCACACGCCTTATAAAACTCCGGCCGCTCCAATAACGCGCCGCCCCAAACGCGGATCAGGTTCAGGTTCATATCGCGGTGGAAACGTACTTCGGCATCATAACGTTTATCGGTAAAGCGCAGCAATTCATCAGAAACGATCCAGTCGCCGCCTTTAATAAATATCTTTTGCCCGTTTACACTCACCTGGCGGCTTTCAGTACGTTCGTTACGTATAGTTGTGATCTGCCTGATGCCTACTTCGATATCTTTTCCATCAGAAACTTTGTTACTGATAGTAGCAAATTGCAGGTGCAGATTATAAAGATTTTGCGGACCATAACCATTCGGCCACCAAAGTTTAGGATTTTTGAGTTGGTAATCATCCAGCCTTATACGCTGCGAACCGGGCTTTAGCGTTACCTTTTTTGCAACAGAATGACCATCCAAAACATATTGCAAAATACCGGCAACAGGCGTTGAAGCAGCATTATGTAAATCGGCAGAAACCTGTATGATAGCCGGCGCCTGGCTGCCGGTAACCTGTCGAACTCCCGGCACTAAGGTTACCACCTGCGGATCAAGAATATCCACCGGACCGGTTTTTTCAATAGTCACTTTATCCCAAATCCCTGTATTGCGGTCTTTTATCGGTTGTATCCAGTCCCAACCTGCGGTATATTGTATGCTTACATTTTTTGCGATGGTACCATCTCCACCTTGCCCGCCATTGGGGTTGCCTACCGGATCAGGCGGGAAAACGATCACCGCCAGCCTGTTCTTTCCATCTTTCGCCAGCCATTTGGTGATATTGTAGCGTTGGCGAAGGAACATGCCATAATGCCTTTTCGCGTTCAGCTGATGCCCGTTGAGGAACACATCGCAACTATAATTCACCCCGCGGAAATTGAGATATACCTGACCATCGGCGGCGGGTTTAGTTTCGTTAAAATCCTTTACAAACCAGTAAGTATAATAGTCACGCCCAACTTTGTAGATATCTGGTATCTGCTCGTTGTTCATACCATAAAATGGATCAGGCACTTTCTTGTTATTGATCTGCGTAGTAAGCACCGTACCCGGAACCGTGGCATTCTCCCATGAAGTTATTGCAAAATCGTTAGCCGAAATTTGTGCACCATTATTATGTAAATCTCCTGCCTTACGGCATTTCCAGCCAGTGTTTAGTTCATATGTAGTTTGAGCAATGGAACTTGCTGAAACAAAACACAATAAAATAATGGATAATGAGATGTACTTTTTTACAAACATGCTGAGATGAGAATTAGGGGGAAATATAGCTAAAGTTAGCTAAGATTCCATTTTCGCGGCAGCCGAAATGACATTTTAGTTATTCAAAACCTTAAACTCTACCCTCCTGTTCAGTTGGTGATCCGCTTCCGTACAATTCACGCCATGGGCGCATTGATTGGCCAAATGTGTTTTACCGTACCATTTTATGGTAAGCCTGTCGGCGGGGATATCTTTGCTTATAAGATATTCCTTAGCGGCTTCGGCGCGGTGCTGCGATAATGTTTCGTTATATTCTGACGACGCCCTTGAATCCGTATACCCGGAAATTTCGATCCGTAAAATTGGATGCTGTTTTAGCAATACTGCCAACTTATCAAGCTCTTCGGCTGCATCCGGACGTATGTTTGATTTATCCAGGTCGAAATAGATACTATTAAGCTGTAGTTTATGGATACCGGGATGCTGCGCCGGACTAATGTTCGGCGTGATGGATAATTTGTAATGGTGCGTAGTGTCCTGCACGAAGGAATAAATGTCGTCACTTCCTTTTCCCTCATCACGGTTGGATGAGATGTAGCCCACATTACCGTTACGTGTTACGAAGCAGAAATCATCTGCAGTGGTATTAATGGGATATTTTAGGTTTTGCGGTTCGCTCCAATTGGCTTTTTCACCTTTGGCCGAATAAATATCATAGCCCCCCATCCCCGGCAAACCTTTTGAAGCGTAATATAATGTGCCGTTATTGTCGATATATGGGAAAGCATCCTCATCTTTTGTGTTGATGGTTTTGCCGCAATTAACAGGTTTCCCCCATGAGCCATCACGCTGTTTTCCGCTGTACCAAATGTCTGTTTTACCCTCACCGCCCGGCATATCTGATGAAAAATAAAGCACCCGGCCATCCTTGGATAAAGCTGCATCGCCAATAGAATATTGTTGCACATTATTGTAAGGGAAGCCATCATAAATCACCCAATGCCCGTTTGCTTTTTTAGCCATCAGCAATTCAAGCCTGCGGGTGTATAATCTTTGTGATGTTCTCTTTGCCTGCTTGTCAATTGGCAAATTTTTAGCCGCAACTTCGGTAGTAACAGTTATGTAAGCCGAATCCGCAGCGGCATTTACGGCTATAGGCCCGGCATGATAGTCGCCTTCGAATTTTATATTGCTTGCATTTACAATAGGCAGTTCCGAAATTTCATCCCAATTAAGATTTGCATGATAGAGCTTAAACCAATTGTTACCTGTACGATTATCTGTTGCATCGGCATCGCTTATACGATCAGATACGAAAATAAAACCCAGTTTACCATCAAACGTCAATCCCCAATCGGAATATTGCGAGTTGAGATTGGTTGTGTTTTTAACGCTATAGTTTGAAGGATGCTGCGTCCATGACGCAGCCGAATCACAATCTGCAAGTTTTAGGGACAGCGCCGCAGCATCATTTGTGTAATAAAGCTTGTATTGTTCTTTTGCTTCGTTGAATTTTCGATTACGGAGCAATGTTTCGGCATAATAATAATGATCTGCTTTATCCGCTTTGGGTTGCTGCACGGCTTTGGTGTACCATTCTTCGGCATCTTTGTAGTCGTTCATCTCGCGGTAGCAATCTGCAATCCGCTCGGTTACAGCAAGACTATTTTTTGACGATATTTTCAGGTACAAATTCAGGCTCTTGAAATATTCATACCGGTCGAAAAGCTTATCGGCCTGTTGCCGCAGGCTCAGCTGTTCCTGTGCGCTGCCCCGCAAGGCAAGCGCCAACAATCCTAATATTACCATCGCCTTTTTCATTTTAAAAATACCGCGGACTAATGATTCGTTGTTTCTTATTCGGGAAACTGATACTTACCGAAAGCTCATGCGTTCCATTCTGATAACCGGCCAGTTTACTCACCGTAAAATCATATGCATAACCTATCCTGAAACGGTCGCTTACAAAATATTGCAGCATGGCCGCCATTGCATCCTGCCCCTGCAGGTTACCCTGTAAATTACTATCCCAAGCCGAAATACCTATGCGATAGGTTGCGCCTACCCATAATATCCTGTTGAAAGTCAGGTAAGTTGTCAAATCGATATTCATCGGGCCTTTAAAATCTTCCTTCACCATAAATGAAGGTTTTAGGTCGATGCCGTCGGATAATGGCACCATCCCTCCGCCGGTAACATAGAACGTCCGTACCGGCTTAATGATCTCCGGGTCATCCACAATGTTATTAAACGCACCCGAAAGTAAATTGAACACCGAAGCACCAAAATAAACCGAAGGAGAAGAATAGTAAACGCCAAACCTGAAATCGGGCGTGATCTTATTCACAGAACCTGCCGGAACGCTGCCATCGCCTGGATCTAACGCGCTAAATTTAGAACCATCCAAACTATATTGCAAAACACCTAAGCCAATGCCAAAACTAAGGCGTTTGGTGTCCAGTTCATCCAGTCGCAGGCGATAAGCATAGTTAACATAAGCAGAAACAGAGCTTTCAGGCCCCAACTGATCCAGTGTAGCAATAAAGCCTAAGCCTACGTTTTTGTTATCCTGGTTCGCAAGTCCATCCACTGCTACAGATGAAGTTTTTGGTGCATCATTTATGCCCACCCATTGTACGCGGTCGGTTAGGTTGAGGGTCAGGTCTTCCTTATAGCCTGCATAAGCGGGGTTAAGCGCTAATCCATTAAACATATACTGGCTAAATTGTATGGTCTGTTGGGCCTTCGCCCCGATTATCGTGGAAACAAACAACAGCAACAGGATATATTTTTTTATCGCGCCCATTATTTGCTTCGTTTTAAAAATACCCATCCTTTAAACGCGGCCGTGGTTCCGTCATGCTCGCGGCGGTTGAGCAAATAATAATAAGTGCCTTCGGCGAGATTACTGCCGTCCCAATTGTTCAGGTAATTATCTGAATGGTAAACTTCATTGCCCCAACGGTTAAAAATGGTCAATTGCGAACCCGGATATGCTTCCAGTCCTTTTACTTTGAACACATCGTTTTTACCGTCGCCGTTGGGTGTGAAAATATTGGGGATGATCATTTCGTCAGATATGACGGTGATGGCTACCGTATCGGCGCAACCGTTACTATTGGCATATACAAAATGGTAAACGCCCAAAGTACTAAACCCGGTAACCTGCGTAGAGATACTCGACGGACTGACAATATTCACAAGTGCAGGATCACCTGAAGCCTGCGACCATGTGCCCAATCCATTCGCGGTTAAAGTAGCCGTGGTGAACTGATAGATCGTTTGGTCGGCGCCAGCTCCCGGCGCTATATCAAAGTGGGTGGTATCGATCAAGATGTTGTTACAGCCTGCTCCGGATGGTAAGGCGTTACACTCATTTGTGGGATCGGTTGGCGGGGCAGCATCCGGATTAGTGGCATCGGGATCGGTTACATCGGCGGGGCGCATAATACTTGCAGTGGTGAGAATTACCGGTGTTGCCGATTGTGCGATCTTACCTGTAATGGTAAAAGTGCGTGATGCGCCGTTTGTAAGGTTGATATTTGTTTTATATCCTACAGCCGACAAACTATCAGAACTTATTGATGAGGTGCCTGACTGAGCTGTACTATTAACAGCCACATTGGTAATCGTAGTTGGGATACCGAACTGAAATTTCGCACCAATCACATCATCCGGGCCATTATTTTTTACGATGACGGTGTAGGTTACAGCCTGCCCCGCGCAAGTGGCTGTGGATTTTACATTCTCAACCTCCAGGTCAGCTTCCTGTAGGATAAAGCTTACGGTGCTGTTTACCGGCGCAGTATTGATATATGCCCAGGTGTCTATCCCTTTATACCAGATAGAAGGATTGAGAATAGAGTAATAGAGGAAGAGCAGAAGCCTTAAATGTGTTAAACATCAGCTGGCAGAGGCACACTCACACTCGCCGGCACCGTAAACGTAAATTCCGAACCCTCGCCAACCTTACTGGTAACCCAGATGCGGCCGTTACATTTTTCTATCAGATCCTTACAGAACAGCAGGCC
>Ga0206937_10248_pt1 | contig 14234 bp, 12 predicted proteins | sample Alteio_BWOrgHeat_11_FD_152923 | JGI IMG/M metagenome (GOLD analysis project Ga0206937, IMG submission 152923) | Enriched cells from forest soil in Barre Woods Harvard Forest LTER site, Petersham, Massachusetts, United States -... | ecosystem: Environmental > Terrestrial > Soil > Temperate forest >... | reverse complement strand
TCAATTCCTTTTCCGCCGTTTCGAACTCTTCATGTTGGGCCTCCGCCAGCGCGAGGTTCGATCGGTTGAGCAGCGTTTCGGGATGCTCGGCGCCGAGGACTCGCTCAAAAACGACCTCGGCCTGCCGGAAATACGGAAGCGCCTGGCTCGGCACTCCCGAGGACACCAGCACGTCCCCGAGGGCGTGCCGAACGCGGGCGACTTCGACGTCATCGTCACCGAGCATTCGCTCACGGCTCTCGAGAATCTCCCGATATTCCTTGCTCGCTTCGTGCGGACGGCCGACGTCGTCCAGCAAGCGCGCCAGGGCGGTGCGGCAGCGCAGCGTCTCATCCTGGTCCGGTCCCCGCCGCCGGTTGAGCATGCCCAGAAGGTCGCGCAATTCATCTTCTGCCTTCACTGAGTCGCCGGCCTTGCTCCGGGCGATCGCGAGGTCGACCCGATCGGCCAGCGTCTTTAAGTCCTGTGGTCCGCGTATTTGCTCGTCGGTCCGAACAATCGTCTCCAACTCTTTTTCCGCTTCCGCATGTTTACCTAGCGCCATCAATTCGCGGGCGTGATCCAGGGCGAGTTTCTCGCTTTGATCAGCCGGCGCAGGCGCCGCCGGTTCTTCGGCGCTGGCCAGCGTAGCGCCGACAACGAGACTGAGAATGGCCGGCACAACGTGAAGGAATGGGTGGTGACGCATGGCAAAGGACGGTGGTTACCGCGAGAGCATAGCTCAGGCAAGTAATGATTCGGTGCCATGCAGCATCACTCGCGGGGCACAACGTAAGCAAAATCCGCAAGCCGGGAGGAGCCAGTCCGCGATGTGATCGCGCAAATCGTCACGCAATCTTTACACGTCGGGCATGCGGCTGTGACCCGGTGCCCTCAGTCTTCGTCGCCCCGCAAGATTCAGCTTCGCTACTGACGCTCCCGACATGCCTCGATCCCACAAGCAAGCTCCTCGCAAGGCCAGTTCGCATAGCGCCGCACAACAAGGCAAAGATGAGGAATCGCTGGATACCAATCGTCAACCGTCCGCGGACGGTTTTCCGGAAGAAGAAAGGCACCGCCGCCCTGCGGAACCAATGGAGGACCACGTGCGGGTCTATCTGCGGCAGACTCCGCATCGCTTATTGAGCCGGGAGCAGGAGACCGATATTTGCCGGCGGGTGGAGGCCGCCGAGGAGCAAATTCGGCAGCACCTGTACCGCTTCGGTTCCACCGCCCGGGCTCATCTCCAATTGGTCCGCAAGCTCCTGGCCGGCGAAGAACGCCTGGAGCATGCCGTGACAGCGCAGAAAATCGAACGGCCCGAGCGTTTTCTTGCCACGTTGTCGAGGCTAGCCGGACGGCTGGAAACTGCCATCGACCTCTGCGATCGGCATTACCGCGGCTATCTCGCCCACCGCGGCGAGCAGGAAGCCGCCAAGTTCGCTGACGCATTTTTGGAGGCTCGGCAAAAGCTGACGGCAATTTATCCGCAATTATCCTTCAAGATGAGCATCACGGAGCAGTGGGCAAAGCTCGCCGAGGAGGTTCATGGAACAATGACATCCCGTGCCAATGCCGCCGCGCCCGGCGACGGCAGCGCGTGCGAGGAGCAGGCGATGATGTGGCTCAACCCGGAGGAATTCCTCGTGACGTACCAGGAGCTCAAGAAGTGGCAGCGCAAAGCACTCGAAGCGCGCACCGAAATGGTGGAATCCAACCTGCGCCTCGTGGTCTCGATCGCCCGTGAATATCAAAACCGCGGGCAGCCTTTCCTCGATCTCATCCAGGAAGGAAACATCGGGCTCATGCGAGCCGTGGATAGGTTTGAATACCGGCGGGGATACAAGTTTGCCACGTGCGCGGCATGGTGGATTCGGCAGGCGATCAGTCGCAGCATCGCCAACCAAGTCCGTACCATTCGCATCCCGACTCACATGATCGACGTGCTCACCAAGTTCCTCCGCGTGCAACGGCAGATGACGCAGGAGTCCGGCCGCGAGCCCGGCGCCGAAGACCTGGCAATCGAGCTGCACCTACCTCTGGAGCGCGTGCGTGCTCTCCTCAAAATGGCCGAGGAACCTATTTCGATCCACATGCCGGTGGGCGATGAGGGCGGCTCGCACCTGGGAGATTTCATCGAGGATCAGAGTGCCGAGGATCCCAGCAAACAAGCCGCGATCGAGATGCTCCGGGAGAAGGTCAATGCCGTGCTTAACACCCTGACGGACCGCGAACGCGAGATTCTCGAGCAGCGCTTCGGCCTCGTCGATGGCCGCGAACGCACCCTCGAGGAAATCGGCCGGGATCTCAAGGTCACGCGCGAACGGGTCCGGCAAATCGAAGCCAAGGCCTTGCGCAAGATGCGCCACCCGGCACGCCGCCGCCAATTGCAAGGACTCGCCACATAAGCCCGCTGCCCGTGGCTTGAGTAGCGCGCGAGCCTGGCATTCTAGGTTCGTTTTCGCGTCAACATGATCTCGTTCCCCTCGGTATCCACGCACATGGCCAGATGCGGCGGCTCGCCATCTTCGGGCTCAGGCTCGCGCACGAGCTGACCGCCGGCGGCCACGATCTCTCGCGCTCCCACGAGGACATCGGACACCTGGAAGCTCAATCCCGTCCAGGTGCGCTTACCTTGGCCACCACCATGAATGCCAATCACTCCCCCACCGATCGCCACTTCACTGATGATGTCGTTCTGCTTGAGCACCGTGCCGCCGAAGACCGTTGCGTAGAAGTTCACCGCCCGCTTCATGTCTGCTGCCCAGATGACGTATTTGAGTCGTTCAACGTGCATGCCAGCTAGTCCTGTTTTTTTTTCAACATGCCCGGCGAGTTCCATTTGATGACGTGATAAGTCGCCGGGGTATCGCCCACGTTGCGGATGGCGTGCAATTGATTTGAGGCTTGAAAGATGACGGACCCGGGGCCGACGCGCGTCCATTCGCCGTTCACAAGAGCCTCGACCGTTCCTTCCTTGATAATGAGCAGTTCCTCGTCGGGATGTTGGTGCGGCGGGTGCGCCAGTTCGCCCGGATTGAGCGTGGTGACGTGAATTTCGAGTTCGTCGAGCGTCGCTGTGGGCGCCTTGCAGACTTTGCGCGACTCGCCTATGGGCGTCTTGTGGACGGCAAGCTGAGTCCAATCGAAGACGGACGAACTCATCACCTTCAGCGGCGGCGCATCTTGAGCGAGCGCCAGCGCACCGAGCGTTATACCGAGAGTGGCAACGATGATGGTGAAATCACGACGCGTAAACATGCCTCCAGCATCCACGGTTCGGTCGCCAATGGGGAGCCGGATTTTTGGGGCGATCAGACCACCGCGCGAAGCGCGCTGCTATGCGGCGGCGCAAGCGAGCTTTTGCCGCAGGCGGTACATGCTCGGGCAATCGCTGGCAATCTCGCGCACTTCGGTCACCAGGCCGTATTTCAGCATGGGATTGCTGCGCGCTACGGCGACGGCCTCCTCCATGGAGTTCACGTTCAGCACGACGTAGCCACCGATCGCTTCCTTGGCCTCGGGAAATGGACCGTCCGTCACGCTGCGCCCGCCTTCACCGGAAACCACCATCGCCCGCTCCATGAGCGGATGCCCACTGCCCCCCTTTCCCTCCAGTTGGAGTTTCTCGAACCACGCAGTCACACCGTCCATGATTTGTTGTATTTCTTCGGCGGAATAGTCGCGGTGATCCCAAGGCGAACCGCGGAAAAGCAGCAGGTAGCCATCGGCATGTGGAGGGGTATCCAGTTCGGTATTCATAATCGTAGGTATAGCTTGAGTGGAAGGGGCCGGCAAATTGCCGGTGTGTCGCTTCAAAGGGACGACGAACGGGCCGGTGCATAAAGGACATCAAATCAACTTTTTTGATTTTGAGCCGTTGAAAAGCAACCATTGAAGACGCTGCTCGAGACCGGTCAGGCCATTGAATTCGAGTGGTAATCGGCCAGCTATGGCTTGGCCGGTTCGGCGTTCCAGATCTTGAGGTCGTCGAAATAGCCGTCCTTGCCCATGCAGCCGAATTCGACCTTGGATTTCGTCGGGTGCGCGATGCCGGGCGATTTGAGGAAGGCGACAGGCTTGCCATCAAGCGTCACCCGCATGGTGTCGCCAACCGTTTCCAGCACGAAATCATGCCATTTGTCCGAGTCCACCGTCACGGGGAAGGTGGCGCTGCGACCGACGAGGAGCTTGTTGCGCTCATCCTTTTTGGTGGGGTCCTGGCTCATCGCGTAGATGTCGTTGCGCATCCCGCCTTCTTTTTGGTCGGTCAGGATCACCCCCTTGGGCGTGACGCGCGCCATGCAAATGTGTCCGTAATGGGAACCGGTGAACTGGCGGTCGTCGAATTCCGCGGAGACCCCGGTCGCCCCGGCGAGCTTGAATTTGAATTCGATCACACTGTCCTTGGTCGGCACGTCGGTGCCAATGACTGCCTGGTGCGCCTTGACGGCCGGCTTGCCATCAGCCGCCGGCACATCCACCTCGCGGGTCTGCGTGCCCTTCAGTGCACCCTTCTCGATCGTGAAGGTAGGCACCACCGGCCCCCATGCCTTGCCCAACTCAGCGCGTTCAAAGTCGTCGGAGAACAAGAGTTCATTCTTCTTCGCGATCGGTTCGGCGGGAATGGTGGGTAAGTCGGCCCCGAAAGCCGCCGACGCGATGAGGAGAGCAGGAGCGAAGAGGAGGCGCATGTTCATTGAGGTGGGGGATTGGGGAGAAGGTTCATCTATACCTCTCCCTCGAAAGACACAAGCCGCCTGGGGACAATGCCGGATTGCGCTTTAAGGCCAGACTATGGCTTTTCGTCCAAGGCAATGCCAGCGAGGTCTACCGTCCCCGGATCGCGCACGACGAACATGATGAAAGCTGGAAAATCCATGGTCGGCGTGAACGCGAACTCGAAACGCTTCCACTCCGGCCCTGGAGCCAGATCGTCTTCGTGATAAAACTCGTAGGGCTCAGTGACCTGCCGGGCCCCGACCTTCACGCTCGTATGATCGGCGCTGCGGACCCAGCCGCTCAAGACGTACTTCGTGCCCTTCTTATATTTCTGATTTCCGCCAAAAGTGGTGAGCTGAAGCTGCCCCTCCTCCACCTTTTCGACTTTGATCCGCACCGCGGCGGCGCCCTTGTCTGGCGAATCCGTCAGCTTCGTGTACGTCGCATCCACCGCCGCCCACTCGGAATTGTCCACCCACTCTTTCGGCAACCAGCCGTGCGTGGCGTGTCCATCCTTCGCCTTGACGGCAAATTCAGCGCCGTCGTTACCAAAGGCCGGCAGCAGGCTCGTGGGAGCATCGGCCGCGGCCGCCGATCCGAGGCCACAAAGCAGCAATGCAGCAGAGAAAAGGCGTTGGACCAAACGCAGAGATGGGAAGGTGGTGTGCGGAAATATCATAAGCTTGATGCGACGAGAGTAGGGGCCGGGCAATCCTTTGTCGATAGCCGACATCCCGTTCCAGTACGTGGCTGCGGGGCACGAAATGGCAACGCAATCGGCGGGGCCTTATATTTTTTAGAAGCTGTATGTGAGGGGTTCTGCTACGTAGCAGCGGATGTCTACCGCTTCCTCCCGCCGCAATGTCCTCACGCTTCTCGCCGCATTCCTCGGATGGCTTTTTGATGGTTTCGAGATGGGGATGTTTCCCCTGATTGGCCAACCGGCACTGAAAGACCTGCTCGGCCCAACGGCTCCGGCGACTGACGTCACCCAATGGTTCGGCGCCATCATCGCGGTTTTTCTCGTGGGCGCAGCCAGCGGCGGCGTGCTCTTTGGATGGCTGGGCGACAAGATCGGCCGGGTGAGGGCCATGGCCTTGAGCATCTTCACTTACGCCATTTTCACCGGCTTGTGCGGCTTTGCCACCGAGGCCTGGCAGGTCACCGCCCTGCGCTTCATCGCCTCGCTCGGCATGGGCGGCGAATGGTCGCTCGGCGTCGCGCTGGTCAACGAAGTCTGGTCGGCCAAGTCGCGGGCGGTGACCGCCGGCCTCATCGGCGCGGCGGCGAATATCGGCTACCTGCTGGTCGCTGTCCTGAGCATGGTCCTGTTGAGCTTCATTTCCTCGGCGCAGCACGCCCTTGCCGCGATCGGCCTCTCCCCGGCCACCGTGACATACCTCACCGCCAATTCCGCGTGGCGCCTGCTCATGATCAGCGGCGCCCTGCCCGCGCTGCTCAACTTCGGCGTGCTGCTCTTCGTGCCGGAATCCGAAAAGTGGAAGGCCGAGTACGCGCGCGGCGCCACGGCGCACTGGGAGCGCTGGGATTTGCTCGGCGTGCTCATCGGCAGCGTCGCCGCGCTGGTCATCATTTGGGCTTGGTCCCCCGACGGCGCCCAGCGTGGCATAAACGCGCTGTCGGCCACGGCCATCACCATCGTCGGTCTCGGCATCGCACTGGTTGGCTATCTGCACCCAGTGCGCAAGTATATGCACCGCGCGGAGGCTGCGGGCACCCTGGCGGCGGGCCGCGGCAAGGCGCTCATCCGGCTGATGCTTTTCGGGGCCGCGTTGTCGTCTGTGGCTCTGCTCGGCACATGGGGCTCGACGCAGTGGGCCCCCAAATGGGTGGTGGAAAAGCTCGCGCCGACGACGCTGCACGCCAAGGAATGGACGCTCATCTGGCTCTCGGTCGGGGCCATCGTCGGCACGATGATGGCCGCGCTGGCCGCGGGCCGCTTTGGCCGGCGTATCACTTACTGTGCACTTTGTGTCACTTCGATCGGCGGAACGCTGCTGCTCTACCAATTCAACAGCAGCTACACGAATTTTTTCCTGTTCTGCACCTTTCTCGCCGGCACCGTCACCGCCTCGTTCTACGGATTCTTTCCGCTTTATCTGCCGGAACTCCTGCCCACGGCGGTGCGCGCCACAGGCCAGGGCTTTGCTTACAATTTCGGCCGGATCATCGCCGCCGTCGGCGGCTTGCAAACCGCCAACTTGATGAAACATTTCGACAACAGTTTTCCCAAGGCCGCCTCCGTCATGGCCAGCATCTACCTCGTGGGCATGATCATCGTATGGTTCGGCCCGGAAACCAAAGATCAGCCCCTGCCCGAACATTGAACCACCCGCCTCCAATCTGAGGTTTGCATGAACCCGGCAACAATTCAGTTCGACCCGGGGATGTTCGACGATTTGCCAATCATGGTTTGGATTGTCAAACCGAATGGCGCGCCGGCTTATTTCAACAAGGCGATGCTGGCTTTCGCCGGCTACGAAAACGCGGTCACGCTCGCACAGGATTGGTTTGGCACGATCCACGCCGAAGACCAGGAGCCGTACCTCGCCACCATTCGGAACGCCCTCGCGGGCCACGAGGCTTTCGCCATCGAGTACCGGCGGCGGAACGATATCGGCGAATACCGGCGCCTCACCGAGCACGGCACTCCCCTGCACCACGCTCAGGGTGGCTTCTGCGGTTTCGTCAGCATCATCACCCATGTCAGCGACCGGGATCTGGCCGCGGAAGAAACCGCGGCGCCGGTCGAACTGCTCAGCCAGGTCACACACGATATGGTTTGGGACTGGGAACTACGCACCAACGAAGTCGCCTATAACGCCGCCTTTGTCGAAACCCTCGGGATAGCGCCGCCCGAATATCACGCCGCGCACGCCTGGTGGAGAACGCGCGCCCATCCCGACGACGTCGAGCCCATCGTGCAGTTGTACGATGAAGCCATGAAAACCGGCCTGACGCGGCTCTCGTACGAGTACCGCATTCGCGACCGCAACGACGCCTACATCACCCTGGACAGCCGCGCTTGCCTCATGCGCGACGCGACGGGCCGCATCATTCGCCTGCTGGTGGCTTCGCGTGATATCAGCAAACGCCGGCGCGCCGAGGAAGCGCAGGCCCGACTCATTCGCATCCTCGAGGCGACCACCGATTACGTCGGCATGGCCACGGTGGATGGCCATTCCTTCTACATCAATGCCGCGGGCCGAAAAATGGTGGGCCTCGACGCGGATGAACCCGTGGATTTTCACATCTCCGAGAATCACCCCGATTGGGCGAATGAGATCATCTTGCAAGAGGCCATCCCCACGGCCATCCGCGAAGGCTATTGGCGCGGAGAAAATGCCCTGCGCCATTGCGGTGGCCATGAGATTCCCATTTCGCAGGTGCTGCTCTCCCACCGGGATGCGGATGGCAATGTGGAGTTTCTCTCGACGATCATTCGCGATCTCAGCGAGCGAAAGCGCGAGGAAATCGAGCGCATCGAATGGGCCAACCGCTACGACGCCGCCATCCGCGCCAGCGGCCAGGTGCTCTTCGATTGGAATTCGTTCACCAATGAAATCGCCTACGCGGGCGACACCGAGCGCATGCTCGGTTACACGATCGCGGAGATGGCCGGAGGATTGAATCGCTTCCGCGAATTGATCCACCCGGCCGATTTGCTGCGCTTCGACCAGCAAATTCAGCAGGTCACCAGTACGCGCGACCCTTTCCACCTCGAATTTCGCGTCCAGCCCAAGAGCGGCGGCTACAGTTACGTGGAGGTGAAGGGCTATTTCTTTCTCGATCGCCGCGGGCAAATCGGGCGCATGGTCGGATTCTTCGCGGACGTCACGGCACGGCACTGGGCGCAGGAAGCGCTCGTGCAAGCCCAGGAGACCCTCGAAAAGCGGGTCACCGAGCGTACCAGGGAACTCGCGCGCGCCTCGGCGGTGATCGAAGACCGCGCACACCAGCAGGAAGCCGTGGCACAGCTCGGCCAGCGCGCCCTTTCCGGCACCCCGCTCGGCGGGCTCCTGGACGATGCGGTGAAAATAGTCCAGGCGGAGTTGCGGGCGGATTGCAGTTCGCTGTTCGCCCTCACGTGGGATGGCCAGGAGCTGGTCGCTTGCGGCCAGACTGGCTGGCGGGACGAAGATTTCGTCAGTCGGATCCCTGTGGGCCCGACTTCCCAGTCCGGCTATACGCTGGTCACCGGTGGGCCGGTGATCGTCACCGACTATTCCACGGAAACACGGTTCTCCGCCTCGCCCAGCGTGAGGTCCGCTGGGATCAAGAGCGGCTTGAGCGTGCTGGTCAGTGGCACCGAGGGCCCGCTCGGTGTAATCGCCGCGTTCACATATGCCCAGCGCACGTTCGCCCAGGACGATCTCCATTTTCTCCAGTCGGTCGCCAACGTGCTGACCGCCGCCATCCAACGCGAAAAAGCCGAGGAAAGCATCCGGCAGGCTCGTGAACAGGCGGAGGTGGCGAGCCGGGTCAAGACGGAATTCCTCTCGCGCATGAGCCACGAGCTACGTACTCCCCTCAACGCCATCCTCGGTTTCACCCAACTGATGGAAGCAGAGAAGCTCGCACCCGATCTGGCCGAGAGCGTGGACCACATCTCGCGTGCCGGGAAACACCTCCTCGCGCTCATCAATGAGGTGTTGGACATCTCGCGCATCGACGCCGGTCACCTCGCCATGACTCCCGAGCCCATCGAGGTCCACCCCTTCCTCGCGGAGGCAATCGAAAACATCCTCCCGCTCGCCAAGCAGCACGTCATCACGCTCCGGCTGGAGCCGGCCGCCGCCGCCACACTGCCCCTGCGCGTGCTCGCAGATCGCCAGCGCTTGCACCAGGTGATGTTCAACCTCCTCTCGAACGGCGTGAAGTACAACCGTGCCGGTGGTCAGGTGACCGTCAGCTACCGCGCCGACGGTTCGTGCATTCGATTGACCGTTGCCGATACCGGCCGCGGCATCGAACCCGACAAACTCGCCCGGTTGTTCCTGCCCTTCGAGCGGCTCGGCGCGGAATCCTCGGACATCGCGGGCACCGGCATCGGGCTGGCCCTTTCCCGTGGCATCGTTACCGCCCTGCAAGGCGAGCTGAACGTGGAAAGCCGCGTTGGCGAAGGGAGCACCTTCTCGGTCACTCTGCCCCGCGCGGACGATGGTGCCGCGGCACCGCTGGCATCGCCCGCGCCGGTGGTCAGCGAGTCCCCTCCCGCTCCCACGCCGGCCACCGACGGCCGAAGCACCCTCCTCTATATTGAGGACCAAGATCTCAACCTGCGTTTGGTCGAGCGCATCATCAATCCGCGACCGCAATACCGGCTGATCACCGCCACCCTCGGCCAGGCCGGGCTCGACCTCGCCCGCGCCCAACAGCCCGATCTCATTCTGCTCGACCTCAATCTGCCCGACATGACCGGCGACAACGTATTGCACGGTCTCAAGGCCGATCCGGCCATCCGCCACATCCCCGTCATCATGGTCAGCGCCGATGCCATGGGCGAACGCGTCCAACACCTCCTCCGCCTCGGAGCGAGCGGCTACCTCACCAAGCCTTACAAGCTCGACGAGTTCCTCCGGGTCATCCAAGAGGCGCTGGCGAAGCGGTAGGCTGATTCGCCGCGGACCGCGCGAGAATTCTTCTGTAAAATGCGCTAATCGGCCCGACTCGCCCGGGCGTAGTCCTAGACGAAGCCTGGAGGTATGGGGATTCGAACCCCAGACCTTCTCATTGCGAACGAGACGCTCTACCAACTGAGCTATACCCCCATAGGCTTTGCCAACAGTCACTTACGACTATTTCTTCGGCCAGCAGAAAAATCCTTCCCCACTGTAGGTTTGCCGTTGTGACGACAGCAAACCCCACAGCCAGGACGGCTGAAAAACGATTTCTGATGGTTTCCGAATGTCTCTACAGGTATTCAGGAAACGGCGTTTATTATGCGCTCGTCCGTCATCGTGGCAAGCTGTTTCAAAAATCTCTCGAAATAAAAGAGCAGGCGGTGGCCAAACAGTCGTTTGGGTTTCTTCATGGGGGCACGCGGTGCTACACGCTAAAGTCCCGTTTGGAAAGCCTGCCAGCGAGGATCGCGTTTACTACACGCGCGAAAGCCAGTCCGCTACGGCTTGTCCGCGTACGACAGCACCCGCAGCACGCGGATCGTCTTTGCCTTCCCGTCAACGCGCACCTCCCGTTTCTCCACGGTAAATTCGATCGTTGACGCCGTTGTCAATGTGCCGCCGCCATTGTCCTGAAACTCCACCTTGTAATGGTCACGCTTGCGCTCGGTCACGCGGTAGCGGATGAATCCCTGCCCATCGCGCCCCTTCGCGCGAATCCATCCATCCTCTCGCTGGACTTCATCCGGTTGAAACTGGTTCTTGCTCGCCTCCACCGCATCGAGATTGATCTCCGTCGCAATCGGGCTCTCCCCATCCGAGAGCCAGCCCTCGATGTAGGTGAATACTTTCGGGTGAATCTTCAACTCCGGCGCGGTGGCCGCACCTTTCTTGTCTGCCGCGTGCGAGCACGGGACGCTCATGGCCATCGCAATCATCGGGAGCACGAATTTCAGTTTCATAACATCGGGGTCGCAACTAGACGCAATTCGCTCCTCCAAAGACAATGGCCAAATCGCCAGAGGAAATGCCGTAACCAAGCGGCATCTCGCGGTGTTGCAGAGCAAATCCATTCAGCCCCATGAAGCCAGAACGCTCAACGCCTTCACGACGCCTGATCACGGAGATTCTCTGCGCTCTGCTGCTTTTCCGCTTCGCGACCGCTCATTCCGAACAACCACAAGCGGCAGCGCCAGACACCGTCCCCAATTCGCCGGCCAAATCCGCACAACCGCAACCGGACGCGCCCAGGCAGATGGCCAAAGCCGAATGGGTGGACTCGAACCACGGGGCGCCCAATGGGACGCAATACAAGACTTTCGCCAGCAAGGTGCTCGGACACGATGTCAGCTACCTCATCTATCTCCCACCGGGTTACGACAAGGACGCTAAACGCTATCCGGTCATCTACTGGCTGCACGGCATGGGCGCCAACCAGCGCGGCGGCGCCCAGATGTACGTTCCGCACATCGAAGCCGCGGTCAAGGACGGCACGCTGCCGCCCGCGATCGTGGTGCTCGTGAACGGCATGGTGAAGAGCTTCTATTGCGATTCTGCCGACGGCCTGGTGCCAATGGAAAGCGTCATCATCAAAGAGCTGATCCCCCACATCGACCAAACTTACCGCACGATCGCGAAGCGCGAAGACCGCATCATCGAGGGCTATTCCATGGGCGGCTTCGGCGCGGCGCATCTCGGATTCAAGTATCCCGAATTGTTCGGCACCGTCGTCATCAATGCTGGCGCACTCATCGACCCAGGCGTTCCTCTGCTCATGCAGGTCTTCGGTAACGATGCCCAGCGTGGCGCCGCCGAACACCCAATGCAGTTGGCCAAACAAAACGCCGACAAACTCCGTGGCCAGACGCACATTCGCATCGGCTGTGGAGCGCTGGACAATCTGCTCTCGAAAAACAAGGCCCTTCACGAACTGCTCGACCAACTCGGCATCGAACACCAATTCGAAATCGTGCCCGACGTGGCCCACGAATCACCGCGCTACTACCAGCTTCTCGGCACGAAGGTTTACGAGTTTCACCGCAACAGCCTCGAAGCCTTCGCCAAAGGCGGGTGAATCGCCCTCGGCTCGGAGCGCTGGATGATCGGCGCATAAATCGCTTGCCACTTTGTTGTCATGCAATGCCTCTCCCTCAGCGGCAGAGTGCATTTTCCAACACGTCACTCATCCGTGTTGAATATCTGATACACGCATCCGTCTCAGTTCTCACGATTCCAAACACAACCTATATTCCACCTGTATTCCTTATGAAACGAACCATCCTCACCCTCAGCATTGCCGCCAGCCTACTCTCCGCCGCTCCTGTCCTCCAAGCCCGCGATTACGACCACGACCGTGACGACATGCGCTCCGATGTCCACAGCCTTTGGGAGTGGTACGGCCATCTCCGCGATGAAGCCAATGCCCGCGGCGGCCACCGCACGCGCGACGAACTCGAAGCCATCCGCGGCAATCTCAAGCACGTCGAAGATGAATTGAACGACCGCCACTTCCGCGGTGACCGTGTGCGCGGCGAGATCGATGGCATCCGCGACGATCTCCGCCACGTGAACGGCGAATTGAACTGGCACGGCGAAATCCATCATCGCCAAGGGTTTACCATCGAATTCCGCTAATTCTTCCCGGTCGCACCCGCGACTCATCGCGCGATCCCGCCCGGCGTCTCCCGACACCGGCGGGATTGTGCTTTTCCGCATCCCTTTTGAGCGGCTAATGGCCAGCCGCGTCAAAAAGCGGAATTCAAATCACGTCGCCTAGGGCGGCTGGCGGCGCACCGCTGCCAAAGTCACTCGGCATTGCCTCACTCGGCAACACGCTTGGCTGCGCTTCCGGCGCCGGCTCACCCTGCGGGCCCGCCGCACCAGCGGCACCGCCGTCACCTGGCTCGGAATTGTCACCCGTCGGAGGCCCGAAATGATGATGCGGCTGCGGCCCATTCCCCGCCGGATTGCGATTGTCCGGCTGCGGTCCGCCGGGACCAGGACGCTGGTACATCCCACCTTGATCGAAGCGCCGTCCATCCGGATGTGGGAACTGCCCGCCCGGTTGCGGCCCGCGCGGTGGCGGACGGAATTCACGACTCCCATCCTGTGGCTGCGGCTCGTGCGAATACCGGCGGAAATCCTGCGGGCCAGGCCCATGCCACCCCGGATGAAATCCATCCGTTTGCGGCCCCATCCCAACCGGCCCTTGCGGACCGCGCCCACAGCCTGACCGATGATGCATCCACATCTGCGGATTCATTTGCGGTCCAAATTGTGGCCCGTTCTGCGCAAAACCCTGGCCCGGCTGCATCCCGAACCCGTGATGATGGTGATGCATCCACGGTGCTTGCGCTCCAAATTGCGGCCCGTTCTGCGCAAAACCCCGGCCCGGCTGCATCCCGAACCCGTGATGATGGTGATGCATCCACGGTGCTTGCGCTCCAAATTGCGGCCCGTTCTGCGCAAAGCCCTGGCCCGGCTGCATCCCGAACCCGTGATGATGATGGTGCATCCACGGTCCTTGCGCTCCAAATTGCGGCCCGCTCTGCGCAAAGCCCTGGCCCGGCTGCATCCCGAACCCGTGATGATGGCGGTGCGTCCACGGTGCTTGCGGTCCAAATTGCGGCCCGTTCTGCGCGAAGCCTTGTCCCGGCTGCATCCCGAATTCGTGATGATGATGGTGCATCCATGGCCCTTGCGGCCCAAATTGCGGCCCGTTCTGCGCGAAGCCCTGGCCCGGCTGCGGACCAAACCCGCCGTCGCGACGGTGGTGCATCCACGGCGCTTGGGGCCCGTTCTGCTCAAAACCCTGCCCCGGCTGCTGCCCCATCGGCCCATGATGACGCATCATTCCTTGAGGTCCTGCTTGAGGCCCGCCGTCATGTCCTT
>Ga0206937_10167_pt1 | contig 14316 bp, 13 predicted proteins | sample Alteio_BWOrgHeat_11_FD_152923 | JGI IMG/M metagenome (GOLD analysis project Ga0206937, IMG submission 152923) | Enriched cells from forest soil in Barre Woods Harvard Forest LTER site, Petersham, Massachusetts, United States -... | ecosystem: Environmental > Terrestrial > Soil > Temperate forest >... | reverse complement strand
TAGAGGGTTTTATACGCACGACAAACCCTCTCTCCCGTCCTCTCTCCCGCAAGCGGGCAGAGAGGAGCCAAGGCCTTGCACACATTTGTGGGTAATCTTCTCAATAATTATTTTTCTACGAAGAAGTAAGGATTTTTTCCCATCAATGACTAGCATGTACCCGCTAATTAATGAGGTAAATCCGTCAATACGCTGAAGTGCTAACTGAACTCCCGTCTATCCTTCGCCCGCGTAATCCATGAACGTCCTTTTGCATTTCATCGCATATCGCTGTCAGTTGTCCGGTTAATTTCCTATTCTTCGCATGTTGCCGCGCTGGAGTAGCAGGATTGGGAATAACACGCATCGCCGACGCAGCACGGGACTTCCCCTTACTTATCTACTGGAGAAATATGATGAAGAAATTTGCCCTAGTGCTTATTCTTGGTTCGATCACCTTGGTTGCCAGCGCACAGAATGCGCCAAGAAGTGAAACGGTTTCAATTAACGGCAGCAAGATTAGCGCCCCGCAACAAATTCGTCCGATGTCTGCCGGTGAGTTTTCTCAGTTTGCAGGTTCCTACGATCTCTCAAATGGCCATTCACTGACATTGTTTAGTCGCGGATTGCAAAAATTTGCCGCTGTCGAAGGAGGCGCATGGCATGAACTTGTTGCAACATCGTCGCATTCATTTAGCTCGCGGGATAATCAATTGAAAGTAACAATAGATCGCCATGAGAATGGTGGCGTGGACGGGGAATTGGTGATGCTTATGCCGTCGGAACATGTTGCCGGTGGTGAGGCCGGCACGCATGTGTTGGCGCTTTCGCTGATTAAATCGCCAATGAAATAAAACGCCCCGTAATACCTCGCCGACATTTGTTCGGTTGAGATGCTGTGAGCTTGTAAGATGACTTTTCCGATTTTTTTATCGGGGGTCATGTTTCGTATAAAGTTTAACAATAAACCCAGGTGTTGCATAAAGGCGATGTATTAGTGAAGTGAAAACTGCCGTGGCGGACTCGAGTCGAGCTGCCACGGCAGTAGTTTGATTCTAAATATTCAAGGTTTTACGGCGACTAATTTTGCGCCACGGTCGCTGTAAAGTTAAACATATCGAACAAGTCACCAATTGCCGGTGTATTGGTCGGTACATATGGATTGGCGTCCGCCACCACCGGGTTCGGCAAATTATCCCGGCTTCGATTACTGACCGGTTTCAAATTCCAGTTTCTGTCGATGAACTTCAGGATCGAAACGTGATCGGTGTATGCGTGCGACACATAGCCCTGAATCGCATACGGCGACACGATGATGAATGGGATGCGCGTGCCGTCGCCGAAGAAGTCAACCGGTTGCACATAGCCTGAATCGTAGTAACCGCCGCCTTCGTCCATGGTGATGAAGATGGCGGTGTTGGCCCACAATGTTGGGTTGGCTTTGACTGCATCAACGATCTTCTTGGAGAAACCTTCAAACAAGTCCAACTTTGAAGATGCTGGATGACCGTCGACGAAACCGCTTGGCTTGACGAACGAAACCGCTGGCAATGTGCCTGCTGTGATGTCTGAATACAGATTGCTGGTGTCTTGGATATGAGCAGTGCGCACGGCTGCATTGGTCATAATCGACGTATCGTATTGGAACGGATTGCAGATGTTGCAGTATTCGTCTGCGTTCGTGCCGGTTGAGCCCCAATTTACTTGATACTTGTCGCCAAGGTAGTTATTAAATTGATCGCCATAGTATTTCCATGAGACGTTGGCTGCAATCAAGCTATCGCCGATACTTGGCACTGACGAAGGTGGAATCGTAAACGCTGTGTTGTTCACGTTGTTGTCAGTGTAGGCATTGCTGCCGTCGCCGAAGTAGCCAGGGTTGTAGTTGTTCAACAAATAGTAGTGATTAGCCTGGCAATTGGTAGCGATTGGCTTCGGCAATGAGGCCAGATAGTTTGTGATCGGTGCGACACCAGGTTGGCTGGTGTCGGCGCAATTACTGTAGGAACCACCGCCTTTGGATGCCGAACCGTAACCGCCACCGCCGTAACCGTCTTCTGTGTACCAGTTATTTGTGCCGGCAAGCGGATTCGGATTTTCGATCTCGTCAACTGTGCCCGCATTGGCTGTGCCGGCTTCGACTGTTGCATTGTGCGGAGGCGTCAAAGCATTGCCTGCACCATCACTGAAGAAGATTGCATCGCCATGGCCCAGCATGATGTGGTTGGCACCAGTGCCGCCGTTGACTGACTGATGAAAGTTGTCGCTGATTGCATATTGATCGGCTAGGCTCTTGAAGTAGGGTACGTCACCCGCTCTCATGTTGTAAAAGCCTAATGCGGTAGAGCCTTCACCTGTGCTGCTGTTTGTAAAGCCGGCAGGTTGTGCACCACCATTGTCGCCGGCGCCGACCGTTGTTTCAACCCAGGAGAATAGCGACGAATCGCAGCCTGACGGGCGCATTACCGTGGCGTGACTTATGTTGCAATCCAATTGCTGCCACATTTGATAAAAGCGATGAACCGGGCTGGCAGAATAGGCATGGTAGTTAAACGTCGAGCCATTGGTCAATTGGAACGGACCCGGTGGCAATGCATTGACGTTCGCAATGCGTTGATCAGGCACATACGACGATTGGCCGGTGCCGCCGGTAATCAGGTATTGATAATATTCAGGCGACAATCCGTTTTCGGTTTGTTGTGCCAGCGATAAGCTGTCGCCAGGAATATAGGAATCCTTCGGGCCGCCGGTCAAGGGCGCAGGCATTACACCGCCTGGCAATGCGGACGTAGGTGGGCTCAACAGGAAAGTGCTGGGCGCGCTATCGGCAGCGGCTTTTTGCTGTGCGAGATTGAAATTAGGGCCTGGGCTACCGTCTTGATTGACGATTTGTTGCGACAACAGATTCCAAATACCGTTGCCATTTTGCGGCATGTAGGTGCCAAACACGTTGTCAAAACTATGGTTTTCGCCAATGATGACGATCACGTGTTGAATCGGTGAGGTTGGAACGTTGACTGCGACGGTTGTTGGGGCGCTTGCTGCTGGCGTCGTCGAGCTATTGCCGCAACCAACTAAAATCATCTGGGACATTGCTAGCGCGGAGAGGCCGAGGCCCACTCTGCGCATGCCTTTAAGTCTAAAGCTTTCGATACTCATTATTCAATCTCCCTTTTGTGAAAGGATATTTAAAAGAGCGTGAATGAGAGCAAATCATGGCCCCATTCGCGCACACCATTTGACCTTGGATTTCTAATGCGCCAAACTCAATGTCCTGCCGCCGCAAATGATAGCGATGAACTATGCCGTCTTCGTGACAATTGCATGAAAGTTTGATGACAAAATTTGCGTTGACGCGGAATTTGTTGCGTTGGTAGATTGGAAGAATTTGCCTGAACGCATGAGGGCAATCATGCAGGCTAAGTGACGTTGGAAGCCATGCCGTAACATTGATGCGGGTTTTGCGACAACATCCATTGTCATTCCCGCCTTCGCGCTGACCTTTACCCACAAGTCATGGCGTTACTTTCTCCTCTGCACGCTTGCGGGAGAGGGGTAGGGGAGAGGGTTTTTAAACGCGCGACAAACTCTCTCTCCCGTCCTCTCTCCCGCAAGCGGGCAGAGAGGAGCCAAGGTCTTGCACACATTTGTGGGTAAGGATTAGCGCCTTCGCGGGAATGACGGAGGGGTATATTATGTACGAAACTATTTTCGATCCACAGAATACCCGGATGAACCTGACTTATAGTTTTTTGCCGCGCCGCTCAACCAGAACGGTACCCATCATGCCGCCATCTTCATGCTCTAGCAAATGGCAGTGATAAACAAAGGTGCCAAGCGTATTGGGATCACGGAAATCCATGCGCAAGCGCACGCTGGGGTATTGCAGCATGCGGTTATTGTAATAGGGCACATTGACCGTGTCGCGCAGAAAAGGTTCGTCAATGGCGATGCCGGACCAATCCATGACCAGGAAATGAATCTGATGAATGTGGAAGGCGTGTAACTCGGTTGATCGATTTTCGATAATCCAATCTTCCACGTCGCCTTGCTTGACGACGATGTTGGGGATACCCGAGCGAGGGTTGTATGGCATCGGTTTTTCGCCATCCACGGTGATGTAAAACTCGGTTGGACTTGTGGGGTCATTCGGGTTCGAGACTTTTTCCGAGAAATACAATTTACGCACGCGAGTCGGCGTGACGCCTCCCAGCCACGGGATGACGGGGGCGGGTAATGCTTGATGCGATGTCGGCAGGATCGACTGCGGTTCTGCAGCATCAGCGACCGCAGTGATCGATGCCAGCGCGCGATTCGGATCGTTTTCGCCGCCCGAACCGGTATCCACCGTGCGCGTCACGAACAAGCCAGGGATGCCTGCCGGCGGTCCCGTCACAATAAATTCGACCCGTGCACCCGGTGGAACGCCGATGTGATTGACCCATTCGACGGCGGCCGCATGGTCATTATTTTTCCTGGGAACGCCATCGATGGCAACGATGCCAAGCTGTTGCGGCGCATGTCCGAATAACACCGCGAGATTTAAATAAGTGACCGACGAGGCATTTAGGACGCGCCACAATTGGCGCTCATTGGGTTTCATGTTGATCGACGCGCGCGTATATTCGGGGAAGGGAACGGGCACAAAATTGAGCGACAAGTCTTTTGCCGGTTTGCCAAAGCCGGTGCCGTTATTGGCCGAATCGCCATCGCGATCGATCAAATTCCTCGGCGTTTGCGGTTCTGATTTAGACGGTAAGGCTTTCGGGTTCAACAGATCCTGGTCTCGAATCACCAACACCCGTTCCGGCAAACCCGCCACCTCGGGAATCGCGCGTTCGATGCCTTCAATGATCAATGCGCCGGATGCGCCACCCTGCACCTGCTTGCTACTGAAGCCGTGGATATGCGGGTGGTACCAATACAACCCCGGTGCTTCATTGCGCGGTATCTGGAATTTATATTCGAAGGCCGCATCGCTCGCTTGAATCGATGTTTTCAATACGTCATCCTGATGACACACGGACGGCACACTCAGGCCGTGGAAGTGAAAATTAGTGGAGGTGGCCGTCATCGCCCCGTTCATGCAGGGATCGACTTTCTTTTCCGGCTTGGCGCTGCATATTGATTGCCGGGTCAATGAAAGTAAATCCGGTGCAGCCAATTTGTCTTCGACTAATTCGTTCTTGAGGTGCAACAGCAATATATCACCGGGGTGCAAGCGCAAAGTCGGCGATTGGCTGCCATCTGGCAGTTGATAGCAGTAACGGGTCGAGCCGTCTTTCTGGCGGAAATTACGAATAGTCAGTTCGAGCTTCAATATCCCATTTTGACTGCGCAAATCTTCGGGTTCCGGCACCGGGCTGCCGGGTAGCGGGCGGGGGCAAAAGTCTTCCGGCTGGTGTGAATTATTTGCTTGCGAGATTGATGTAGCCGATGCAGCGGACAAGCAAAAAACCGTCAAGAATACAAAAGCAACTATGCGAAAGGCAGCGTGCGAGAAATAATAGGGTAATCGCAGTGTAAAACCGAACATGTTTCACCCAAAAATCTGTCAATATCCACTTTAAGCCAAGGCCGCCTAGCCGACGACGAATGAATTCACCCTATGAATGCGATGTCATCGTAATGTCATGCGATTGCACCTTCAGAGATGAAATCGTGCGCATCTTACCTTGTAATTGTGACGGCTTCGTGTTCAAGTTGATTTCCAATTTTCTATGGCGCTAATTGATCGCTTACAATTGAAATTTAAAATTACTATTGGATGCAGGGGGAATTACCATGAATGAGAAAACGAGGCGCGAGCAATTAAGCACGCTGCGTGATGCAATTCGGGAATTTGTTACGGAGCGCGATTGGGATCAATTTCATTCGCCCAAAAACCTGTCTTCTGCACTGTGTGTCGAAGCCGCCGAATTGCTGGAGCATTTTCAGTGGCTTTTCACTGGTTCGAAGGAAGAACTTGGCAGCGAAAAAATCACGCAAGTCAAACACGAAATGGCCGACGTATTCGTCTATTTAATTCGCCTGGCCGACAAACTTGATGTTGATTTGTTCGATGCGGTCGTCGAAAAAATGGTGATCAATCGAGAGAAGTATCCGGCAGATAAAGTACGAGGTGATTCGCGCAAGTATTCTGACTATATTGCCGATTAGGATCTTACGCGACGCATGCTGCCATTTCGCAAAAATATAGGGTTCATCGCGTCGCGGAAGTTGCGAAAAGCGAAATTAAATGCTGTCGGGTAACGATATCTGAGTGAATTGATGCTGTGGATATGCTACATGTTGTGCCGGATCCGTTGCCGCGAAACCACTTCTTATGTGTTCGCGATGGGAATACAATCGATTGCACTGACCTAGCTGCCTCAGGACGGAATTCCACGTAAATTAACTTTACCGCCCGCTGCCATGAACCTACTGACTAATGTACGTATTTCCACGCGTCTTGCGCTGGGTTTTGTCATAGTTCTAGCGCTTTCCATTGTGTCAACTTCGTTCGCCCTGATGAACGCCAGGAGCAACGCCGAAGCGACCCGACAAATGATGGAAAAACCGTTGGCAAAAGAGCGCTTGGTTTCGGATCTATATGTATTGATTTATGCGGCCGTCGCACGCACCACAATGATCGCGCGCAGTTCTGACGACACTTTGGCAACCACATTCGGCGACGTGATGGCCGAAAGCGCAAAAAAAGGGGCGGTGGCCGTGAAAGGAGTCGAGGTCCTACTGACTTCCGATGACGAAAAGGCCTTGTTCAAAGAAATTTCCGACGTGCGCACCAAATATCAGGCCAGCAAGACGGCAATTATGGACTTGCGTAAAAATGGTGATATCGCTGGCGCCGAACATACTTTCACCGAAACCTTCCTGCCGGTCAGTCAGACGTATCAAGACAAAGTGCTCGCTCTTTTGCAACTGCAACGCCAGAGCATCGATAAGACTGCGGCGGCAATTGACCAAGCCAACCAGCGCAGCACCGTTATGATCATCACATTGAGCGTATTGTTGATCGCATTGAGTGCAGTGATCGCTTTCATCATTTCACGCAGCATCACAGCCCCGCTGAAGAATGCGATTCATGTCGCCGGTAGGGTGGCGGCAGGCGATTTGACGACGACCATCGATGTATCGGGTCAAGATGAAATCGGTGAATTGATGCAGGCATTGGAGCGGATGAATGCCGCGTTGCAAAAAATAGTCAGCCAGGTAAAAACCGGCACCAATTCAATCGCCGGTGCGGCCGGTGAAATTGCGACCGGTAATCTGGATTTGTCGGCGCGCACCGAACAGCAAGCCAGCTCGCTTGAAGAGACCGCTGCGTCGATTGAAGAGCTGACGTCCACGGTCAAACAAAATTCTGAAAACGCCGACCAGGCGAACCAGTTAGCAAGGACCGCATCCGAGGTTGCGGTAAAAGGCGGTGCGGTCGTGTCGCAAGTGGTTGAAACGATGGGGTCGATCAATGAATCGGCGAAAAAAATTGTCGATATTATTGGCGTGATAGACGGCATCGCGTTCCAGACCAATATCCTGGCGCTGAATGCTGCAGTCGAAGCGGCACGTGCAGGCGAGCAGGGGCGCGGATTTGCGGTAGTGGCAGCGGAAGTGCGTAATCTGGCACAGCGCTCGGCCGCAGCGGCGAAGGAAATCAAGACGCTGATCGGGGACTCGGTGGACAAGGTGAGCGTTGGCGCAAGACTGGTCGACGAGGCCGGTGCGACAATGGATGAAGTGGTCGCCAGCGTCAAACGCGTGACCGACATCATGGGTGAAATTACTGCCGCCAGCAGAGAACAAAGCGCCGGCATCGCGCAAGTGAATCAGGCCATCATCTCGATGGACGATGCGACGCAACAGAATGCCGCGTTAGTCGAGCAAGCCGCCGCTGCCGCGCAAAGCATGCAGGATCAGGCTGCTGCGCTGGACGAGGTGGTCAATACATTCAAGCTCGATACGCAGGACCTTGCCCTAGCAACAGCAGTCAAGCGAACCTCAGTCCGCGTCGCGCCGAAGGGTAACCCTGTTGCACCCGCCCGAAGAGCGGCCCCGGTAAGTGCGGCATCGGCAGTTCCGGCGCGCGCACGACCCGTTGCGATTGCCAAGGCGGATGATTGGGAAGAATTCTGATCCGACGATTTATTGGCCAAATGTGGAATTCAAGATTAGCATTGCGCTGCGGTGGCCCAAAACGAAAAAGGGGCCACGCTTTCACGTAGCACCTTCAAATTCTTTGGCTCCCCGACCTGGACTCGAACCAGGGACCTGCGGATTAACAGTCCGTCGCTCTACCAACTGAGCTATCAGGGAATAATTTTTAAAGACACCCAACTAAATTGAAAAGGCCCGCAGCAATGCAGGCCTTTGTATTCTTTGGCTCCCCGACCTGGACTCGAACCAGGGACCTGCGGATTAACAGTCCTTGGCTAAATCTAGGTTGCATGCGGGTTTGCGGCCATTTTTGCTCCGCAAAGCGCTATTATAATCTCCTTCGCAGCCCAATAACGACGCGGGCCTTAAAAATTTTGCGGAGCAGATTTTCTACTTGGTTGGGCTAATTTTGTCGCCTTTTCTGTTTCTTACATACGATTCAGTCATTGATAAATTCGTATGCCCAAGTTGTAATTGCGCCTGCCGAATATCTCCAGTGCTATCTGTCTTATCAGTTCCAGCTTTTGCTCGTAAATCGCGGAATTGAAATCCCTTTTTATCGACACCGGACAAATCACGCGCTTTATCAAATCGCTGGCGGAGTGCGGATTGCGTTAGTTGCTCCCCTTTTTCATTGACAATTAACTGCCCTATAGTAATTTTAGCATTACACTCCTTCTTGCGTTGCAAGATTCGCTCAATCAGTTTGGCCAGTTCGCCTACGATTTCCATGCGAAGTTTTTTCTTGGTTTTGCCTTGCTGCACCGCTAAAAAGCCGCCTCGCATGTCTTTTTCGCCATATCTTAGGGTATCGGCTGGGCGCTGTCCGGTCAGGTAAGCCAAATCCATTGCGTCCCTCGTTGGATCGTCTGCCATATCCCAAACCAATTTATATTCTTCATCTTCGACGTAAGTGTCACGTCCTGTTTCTTCATAGCCTTTAATTCCAGCGCACGGATTCGGCGATTTCGTCAACCCCCAATCTCTTGCCATATTAAAAATATGAGAAAACAATGCCTTTTCACGATTCGCGCGTACTTTTCCCTCTCTTCCTGCCAATTCCAAAGGCGGCAAATTACGTAATGCACGATCAACGTTATGTGCGATTAATTTCTCTTTCGTTTTTTTGATACGCCAACCCAAATACTGCCTTACATGGTGCGGTTCGATATCATCAATTGCGGCTGGAGGATCATCGAAAAACGCATATAGATTTTCCAATTCAGACAAATTGTCGTCTTGTGTTCTCTCCCCCTTTGTCGGTATTACTTCCCGTACATAGCGTTCAGCCACATATCGGAAAGTGATGACTTTGGCAGCCTGCCCAGTTTTATCGCCTTCCAATTCAGCCCATTTTTTTATTGCAAGCACATAGTCGTCGCCCAGAGGAATTTCCACTCGCGGCGTGCGGCCAGTATCGTAGTAGTAATATATTTTTCCACTGCGTTGTTTTCGTACGCGAAGCCGCGAAGGCGTACTTTTATTTTTTGTCGGAGTTCTACCCATCTTTATGCTCCGACAGCATGCGACTGCCATCCCTTTTTAACAGGGTCAGGCTGTTTGCGGCCTTCGAGAAATGACCTTGTGATAATGGGCTTGCCCCTCACATTTTCGATGAATGCAATACCCCTTAATCTAAGGAATTCGACTTGCAATTGAAACTTTGAGCGTTTTACGCCGGTGCGTGAATTACCGCACCGAATGCCGGTGAGTTCATCCACTTGAGGCTCAGTTAAAAATAATTGTTCTTGGTGCGTGTTCGTTTCCATAGGCTTGTTGCTATCTTTTGTTTTCTTGTTTGTATAATTGGTTTCTTTTTAATTTCTGTTTGTCGCCTTCGGTGCGGCAGAATTGCAATTGCTGGCGCGCCGACGCACTGAACTCGACCCCTCGATTGCCGCCAAAGGCATGTATTTGATTGAGGTAAAGTGAAAACCCGTAAATCGTTAATTCGGTGGTCGATCCAATCAATCGACGTTGCTCATTCGGCAGATAAGTCCATTTTTGGTAGCCTTCTTTCGTGACGCCGTCTATGTGTTCCTCCGGCAAAAAGCGCTCTTTGAAATAGATGTGCCATACCTCATCACTATGCGTACGGCCAACCACATAAATCTGTTGCTCGATGTCTTTTAATGCGCCTGCCCACATGAGCGCGTTTTGATCAAGTTTTCGCGTCTTGACTTCTTCGCGTAACAAGAACTGCACAGGCTTGTTGGAATCTATTGGCGCAGACGCAATAACCTTGTATGCCAGCGCGCGCTTTTCTTCGTTGTCAATGAGGATTGATCTAAGTGGGTAGGGCTGTCGCACTGCTGTGTTCTTTCATTTGATATAAAAATTGACCTTCCTGCTACGCCACGTCGCGGTGAATCACAATACGAAAGGCGTGCGATGCCTCGCCGGTTCCGTTTGCCTACGGCTTCCTGCGGGAGTGTCACCAAAAAATCTACTAATTGATTTGGTAATCTATCTGCCATACGAATGACGGCCTACGCCGTCCATTAAATCGTATGGCTAATTAAAAGGTATGTCGTCTCGGTCGTCGTAGTTGGGTGCAGGCGATTGATTGTTGTGGCGCCGCTGACTGGCTTGCTGCTGTGTCCGTTGCCTGCTTTGTGGTTGATTGCTGCGTTGCTGCCCGCCGTGGCCGTAATCGTTACTTGCATCATCTGCACTGCCACTTTGACGACTACCAAGCATTTGCATAGTGTCCGCAACAATTTCAGTGGTGTAACGCTCGACGCCGTCCTTATCTGTCCATTTGCGCGTCTGTAGGCGACCTTCAATATAGACTTGCGACCCTTTGACAAGATATTGACCCGCGATTTCGGCTAACTTTCGATAAAACGTAATGCGATGCCATTCAGTAATCTCTTTTTTCTCGCCACTGGACTTGTCTTTCCAGCTTTCAGTCGTCGCCACCGCGATATTAGTGACGGCCTCGCCATTAGGCATATATCGTGTTTCTGGATCGCGGCCAAGATTGCCAACGATGATTACTTTATTGATCGATGCCATGTCTTTCTGCTTTCTTTACTCGAAATTGGTGTGAGTGAGCCAGTTGCGCGCTACGTCCTGCGATACATCCCAGCAGTCCGCAATGACCAGAATCATTTCGGCGGCGGTAGGTGCAGCCGTTGACTTCATTTCATCGGGCAAGACTGCATCTAATAAATCGGTCAGGGGCGGCGGCGTGGCTGTTTCTTCATTCAATATTTGATTCATAGCGGTTTTTGTTTCTGCTGATATTGTCGCGTCAACAGGCGGCATCATGGCGTCTTGCTTGCGCTGCAATTCGGCGCGCATGGCTTCCTGTTGGCGGGCCATTTCTTCACGCTGTCGATTCATTTCCTCTTGCTGGCGCTGCATTTCTGCCTTCTGTTCGGCGAATAGGGCATTGGCGGCATCCAGTTCGGCCTTTGCCGCAACCAAGCGTGCATTTTCTGCGGCTATCACCGCCAGACGTTCGACTTCAGCATCTTCACGCTCAATCGCATCCATCAGCAGTTTTTCCATTGCGATCTTTGTTTCAGTCTTTGCCTGTGCCGCGCTATCCACGAATTCCCCAAATGCATCTTCGGAGGCATCGATAGCGTTTATCGAAGCGAGCAACGCTTCAATTTCTTTAGATGACTTGATTTCGCAACCAACAGAATAGCCACGGATTGCGACAATGCGCGACTCAATCGCTTCCATGCGCGCGGCTTCCTTGGAAACTCGCTCTGCCTCTTCGCGTTTGCATTGTTCATCGTAGTCATCACGCAAGGTCAATAGGCGCTTTTCTTCCGGCGAGATAATATCGACTAGCTCATTTTCTTTTTGGATGACTGCTGTAGAGAATGCTTGTGCATCATCGCGGGCTGCTTTGCCGGTCTTCTTAATCTCGCAGCGAGTATTGCGTAATACCATGTAGGCGCTATGGCATTCTGCGCGACCATCGGCATTGGTAATTGATTGAATGCCGACTGATTGCTTTACGAGCTTTACCAGCCGTTTTTCGGTTGCCTTAGAGTCAAGCGCAAGATTGACGCGCTGAACGAGTGTCAACACGACAGCGGGCTTACCCGTTTCAGGCGAAATGGTTACGAGATCGGTCACTGGAATTTCAGGTTGTTTCAATACGGCGCTCATGCTGCCTCCCTTGCTTTTAATTTGAGTAACTTCACTTTGAGATTGACTTCAGCCAAGAACTTTTTCACTTGCTTTTCCAAGTTGGCGATATAAATGTCATTGCGAACTATGTGTTTGACGAACAAGCGGAATTCTTTTGGTGCGCGTGGATCGTAAGACACGAACATGCACCACTTGCGGCCTGTCACCCACATGCCGCCTTGCACCTGGGCGACATGCTCTTCCGGCATTTCTCCCGATTCCCATGTTTTCATGTGAACGGTTGGATTTTTCGGGCATTTTGATTCATACGTGCCGTTCGTTCCAATCAGGCCATCTAATGAACAGCCGACCCAGGGCAGGGTGGGGTGCTTCAAAAATCCTGTTTGCGTAATGATTTCGCCGGTACGAATTTCAGCCTCATCGCGGGCGAAGGGTTCGGCGTCATGCCCCCATTGAAGCGAAGCGGCCTGCGGCCCTTCAATTGGCGCACCATAGATACGTTCTGTGGCGAGGCGCATCACATATTCTGCGCGCGCCTTAACAAGAGGCTTACCTGTCCTGCTATCGAGGCCAACAATGCATTCAAATTCTGATGCGGTTGCATATCCGGCGCGCTCTGCCAGCCATTCCCTTGACCCTTGGACAAAGATCGACGGTGCGATGGAAATGACGTTAGACACTTGCGACCCCCATTGCATGAATCCTATCGCGGTTATTCTTTCCTACTAGCGCGCGTTTATCTTGTGCCATTGTTTTCCACGTTTGCATGAATGCATCCGCGCCTGATTCCCGCGCAATAGCCTCCAATTGCGCAATTAACTTGTCGCCTTCCTTGGACGGTTTGACGATTTGTGTTGCTTCGGCAATTTGCGCGGCATTCTGGCGTGTGCGATTTGGCAGAGCGACTATGGTTGGTGTGATGTCGATTTCGTTACCCTGGCTTTGATCCAACATATCTTCCGCTCTGCCAAGACGCTCAGTACGCGGCCATGACTTTGATGCGCGTTTAATGCCGCACTTCTTGATCATTTCGCCTTCCCAATCAAACCAAGGGCCAGACTTGGCTTTTGACATCGAGCGAATCTTGGCTAATTCCTCGCTACTCATCGTGTCAACGATATACGTGCCGTTATGCAGCTTGGCGATTGTGTAGCAGCCAATGACTTCACCACGCTTCGAGATCGGTGCGAATGGGTCAAAATTCTTCGGGTAGTCGGGTAACTCGAATGGCCCTCTGTAGACGATACCGTCATTGGCATGCACAATTTCAGCCTTGCCGCCTAAGATGCTGCCGGTGTCGGTGGCGATCTTCAACAAGCCGATATATGAGATATCAAGACAGCATTCACCCTTACGTGGCACCAGATACGCAAGTTTAAGCACAGGATTGAGTGACAGACCGATACGCGCAATGTTGATTACCGAATTTCGTACAGAGTCGGGAGATACGTTTCTGTAGCTGTCTGGATTGTTGGTGATGATTTGCACGGCAAATCCGACTTCCCGCTGGAAGTTGACGATGTTGCCGTCGATGGTTGCAATCTCCGAAAATTCAATTTCGGCGGTTGAGAGAATGACCTCCCACTTGTTCTGTTGCTTGCTATTTTCTTGCTTACTCATATGTTATTCCCTGCCGAAGCTCTGCCGGCATTGGTTAAAATTTCGAACTACTTGTTGGTGCTGACGATCAAATCAAAGCTGGTCATGTATCGTGAGCGAGTATCAAGTTCGCGCCATGCTTTCAATTCCCGCGCTTCGCGCACTTTCGCGGCGGCGACTTCCTGCTGGCGTATTGAATGAAGAAACTCATCCTGTTTATCAGTCGCACTCATCAACCAGCACAAGGCAAAGATGACGACTGCAGACACAAGAAAATCGAAAATTAAGCGCATCAGTAAATCTCTTCACGTTCTTCTGAAAGTTCGTTTTCCAAGTTTCGGATTGTTTTCTTATCGAAAAATTTTGTGATATCGAATCCAGCCGGATGGGTCACCGATACAGAATCAGAATCGTTTTCGCTTGAAAAAATGGTTTCCTTGCATAATCTGATTCTGTTTATATAAGCAGTTG
>Ga0206937_10247_pt1 | contig 14349 bp, 18 predicted proteins | sample Alteio_BWOrgHeat_11_FD_152923 | JGI IMG/M metagenome (GOLD analysis project Ga0206937, IMG submission 152923) | Enriched cells from forest soil in Barre Woods Harvard Forest LTER site, Petersham, Massachusetts, United States -... | ecosystem: Environmental > Terrestrial > Soil > Temperate forest >... | reverse complement strand
TAAGATGCGTCATCAAATCATGTGTGAGAGGCCGCTCCTTGGGCGTGTCATTGATGAACATTGTAATAGCAGCCCCAACATTTTCATCCACGTAGATGACAAAAACCTTGTCTTCATTCCCTATAAACACGGCCCTGCCTGCGCTCGTTGGCAATACGGCACGGACGTGGACTTCGACGACAGATTTACCCATACGCGAAGACCGTATCATTCCTTTCTGAAAACACAAGAATCGTGGAATGGCTGCTCCAGTGAAAATGAAATGACATTTTTTTAAAAGAGGCTATTGCAAACCTGAAAAGGTGAAATAGGATGCGCAACACATGACAGATTCCTGGGATATTCAATCGGCCGTTTCTCTCTACAATATTGACCGTTGGGGAATGGGGTATTTTTCCATCAATGGAAAAGGCAATATTCAAATTCTCCCCACCCAGAATGAGGCTACGCCCATCGACATCATGGAATTGGTGGCGGAGGCGCAGGAGAGGGGATTGACCTTCCCCATGGTGCTCCGCTTTCAGGATCTATTGCGGCACCGCGTCGAGACAATCAACACGGCGTTTCAATCCGCGATTACCGAGGCGAATTACAGGAATGTTTACCGCGGCGTTTTCCCGATCAAGGTGAACCAGCTTCGCGAGGTGGTCGAGGAGATCATGGATGCGGGCAAAGCCCACCATTTTGGGATTGAGGCCGGCAGCAAGCCCGAATTGATCGCTGCTCTGGCTATTCATAATGACCCCGAAAGCCTGATCATTTGCAATGGCTACAAGGACAACACTTTTATTCAAAACGCTCTCCTCGGCAGCAAGCTCGGGAAAAAAGTGATTCTTGTCGTGGAAAAACTGGAGGAGCTTTTCCAGATTCTCCAGGTTTCACGCGAAGCTGGTGTTGAGCCCATGATTGGCCTCCGGGTGCGCATCCAGGCAAAAGGCTCGGGCAAATGGGCCACAAGCGGCGGTGAAAATGCGAAATTCGGCTTGTCCACTGCGGATCTGGTATGCGCCAGCGAGACTTTGAAACGCGAAGGCCTTTCCCATTGCTTGAAGCTGATTCATTTTCACATCGGATCGCAGGTGCCGGATATCGGCACGATCAAGCGTGCAGTCCGTGAAGGCGCCCGGTTCTATGCGAAGATGGTAAAGCTGGGTCACGAACTCGGTTATCTGGACGTGGGAGGCGGTCTTGGCGTGGATTACGACGGCTCCCGCACAAATTTCGATAGTTCCACTAATTACTCGCTGCAGGAATACGCCCGCGACATTGTTTATAATATCATGGACGTCTGCGATTCCGAAAAAGTCGCGCATCCGACGATCGTGAGCGAGAGCGGCCGTGCGATTGTGGCCCATCATTCAGTCCTTGTCGTCGAGGCCTTCGGCTCAATCGAAAAAAACAAGGCCCCCATCCAGTTGGAAGTGAAGGATGTCGATTCCAAGCTGGTGGGTGAAATTCTTGATATTCAGCAGACGCTTTCCAAGCAAAACCGGCTGGAAAGTCTGCACGATGCCCAGCAGATCAAGGAGCAGGCGCAATCCATGTTCGATCTCGGGTTGCTCGATCTGGAGAGCAAGGCAAAAATCGAAACGGTTTACTGGCAGATCGCCCAGTCCATCGTCGAGTTGTTTTCAACGCTGCGTTACGTGCCCGACGAGGTGAAGGTGCTGGAAGTCGCGTTGAGCGACCAGTACGTATGCAACTTCTCCGTGTTTCAGTCACTGCTCGATCATTGGGCGGTGGGCCAGCTTTTCCCGGTGATGCCGATTCACCGTCTTGACACCGTGCCCGAGCGAAATGCAACGCTGGTGGATATCACCTGCGACTCCGATGGGAAGGTGAGCAAGTTTATCGATCTGAACGATGTGAAGGAAACGCTGCCGCTTCACCGGTTGGTGCCGGGCGAGCCTTATTATGTCGGATTTTTCCTCATGGGTGCCTATCAGGATATCATGGGCGATCTTCACAATCTTTTCGGGCGTGTAAATGAGGCGCATGTGTTCCTCGATGATGACGAGGAATCCGGCTATTACATCGAGGAGACCATCGAGGGCAGCGCAATTCACGAAGTGCTGGCGATGACGCAATGGAACCAGAATGAACTCATGCGTCTGGTGAAAACCCAGGTGGATGCCGCAATCAAGAGCGACCGCCTCAAGCCCAACGAGGCCATGAAGCTGCTCGCCAATTATGAGCGTGCCTTGAAAGGGTACACCTATCTGCACATCAATGGCACCAAGCCCCAGCCCGCATCGCCCGCGCTTGCGAATACCTGATTTTTATCGGGCCAGGTATTTTTTCGAAAGTTCCACGTACTTTTCCGCCCAGTGTTTGATGGAGTGTTGCTCCTGCAGATCGAGCTGACGCACCACCTTTGCCGGCGAACCCAGGACCAGTGATCCGGGGGGTATTTTTTTATTTTGTGTTACCAGCGCCCCTGCGCCGATGATCGAGCGCGCGCCGATTTCCGCGCCGTCCAGGATGATCGCTCCCATGCCCACCAGCACTTCGTCGGCGACTGTGCATGCGTGCAGGATCGCCTTGTGGCCCACCGTGACGAGTTCCCCGACATAAGTGCCGAAATCGTCCGCAAGGTGGACAACGGAGCCATCCTGGATGTTCGATCGCGGGCCGATCCGGATCTCATTGATGTCCCCGCGTAAAACGGTGTTAAACCAAACGCTCGACTCTTCTTCAAGCGTGACGGCGCCCACAATGGTGGCCCCGGGCGCAACAAATGCGGTGGCGTGGATGCTGGGATTGCTTTGCAGGTAACGCTGGATTCTTTCGTCAAATGTCATGGCATTTTGTTTGATTTTGTTTACACGAACAGCCTTCTCTTTAGAGGGAAAAACGCTTTCCGGCATGAAAACTTTGTAAATAAACTATTGACATACCGAGACGTGTTCTGTCAGAACGTGCGCCAATCTTCTGCTGGTGTAACTCCAGCGTAAATCAGAAATTTTAAAAATCCACACATACCCATGAACAAGGCAGAACTAGTAGAGGCGGTTCAAAAGTCTCTCTCCTCCAGCAAAGCCGACGCGGAACGCGCGGTGGTGGCTGTGATCGACTCAGTAAAAGGCGGCTTGAAAAAAGGCAAACCCGTTCAGTTGATCGGGTTTGGCACATTCAAAGTGGTGAATCGCAAGGCGCGTCTTGGCGTTAATCCCAAGACCGGCGAAAAAATCAAAATCAAAGCCTCCAAGACAGTTAAATTTTCGGTCGGCAAAGACCTCAAAAGCAAGCTTAAGTAAGCTTTCCCCCTCGTAACCGAGAAAACCCGTTTCGCCTCATGGCAAAACGGGTTTTCTTATTTTGTTCTTCGCTGTTTCCAGTGGGTGAATAGGTGGAAAGCGGACTCGCGCAGAGGTGCAGAGGTGCAGAGGTGCAGAGAATACGGTGCAGACCTATGTGCGCTTGACCGGTTTGAAGCTCGGATACCTCCTGAACTTCGGGGAAGCCGTCCTCAAAAACGGGATCACCCGCTGCGCGAATGGACCGGAAGAAGAGAATCTCACGCAGAGAATCGGAGGAATTCTAAATGGAAATAGTTAAAAACCTCTGCGCCTCCGCGCCTCTGCGGGATAAACATCCACTGGAAAAGCTCCCTGACTAAATGCCCGTGCGGCGCTCCTTCTCCCGCTCCAATTCAACTGGAGAACCGTTTCGTTCCATAAAAACCACATTTGAAGTTGTCATCCATGATTTGATAAAGTATTAAGAGCGGCACATCTAAATTTGAATTTATGACACGACTTTTTGTTACAGGGGCTACAGTTCTGGCGGTGGTTTTCATTGCGGCTTGTGCGTCGGATTCGGACTCGCAAAAAAAGGACAAGCACAAATTCGGTACGCCTGCCGACTACAGTGACAAAACGCCGACTCCGGCGCCCGAGGCCACTCCCGATGATACGCCTCTGCCTCCTGCTCATACCGACGTCAAAATAAAAGACCAGCAGCCGGGCGAGGACACGACGAAAAAGGGCGATGTGCCTTATGCCACGCCCGTTGCCGGCAAACCCGGCTTTGTCACGAGCCCTTATTCTCCTTATGCGGGTTATGTGGACGTGAGGGGATTTCCTCCCGGCACCGAGGTCAAATGCCCGTACACGGGTAAAATATTCCTGGTTCCTTGATTCGGTGGCTTGAATTGCCATCAGTTTGCTCCAGGGAACGAGCCACGAAGATTTTCGCGGTTCTGTTATTGTCATGACTTTTTCCAGACTTGCGATCATAGGCCCGGGCTTGCTTGGCGGTTCCATTGCGCTGGCTGTTCGTGAGATGAAGCCACGGGTGCATACTTCCATCTGGGCGCGCCGGCAGGAAATAGTGGATGAAGTGCAGCAAAGGAAAATCGCGGATTTCGCCTCCACCGATCTTGCAGCCGTCACTGCGGGTGCGGATCTGATTGTATTTTGCGTGCCGGTCGAAGTGATGGCGTTCCTCGCGGAAAAAATAGCGGCTCATGTCGCGCCGGATACGCTTATTACCGATGTTGGCAGTGTAAAAGGCCCGGTGGTGGAATCGCTGGCGCCCATCTTCGCGGGGCGCGCAAGATTTGTCGGCAGCCATCCCATGGCAGGGTCGGAGCAGACGGGTATCGACGCTGCGCGCGCCGATCTTTTCAGTGGCGCAGTATGCATAGTGACACCCGGTGAAAACTCGGAGGAAAAGGATGTGGAGGCGGTCCGTCAGTTTTGGTCGCTGCTGGGTGGTCAGCCGCGCCTGCTTTCGCCAGCGGAGCATGATGAAATGATCGCCTTGGTAAGCCATCTGCCGCATTTGATCGCGGCTACCCTTGTAAATTTGGTTTGCGCGCAAAACGCGAATTCGCTCAACTACTCCGGTAGCGGTTTTCGCGATACGACCCGTGTGGCATCAGGCTCGCCGGAGATGTGGACCGGGATTTTTGGCTGCAATCGTGAGCAGTTGAAGAAATCAGTTCACGCGATGATTGAAAAATTACAGGAGGTCGCGACGTTCATAGACGACGACGGGAAAATGAGACAGTTTCTCGTGGACGCAAAAACGCAGCGCGACCGTTTGAAAAAGGGGAAATAAATAAAATGTCGGTTTGGAAGATAAAAAGAGCACCACTTATTGAGCGTGAAATCCGGGTTCCCGGGGATAAAAGCATTTCTCATCGCGCAGTCATTCTCGCAGCGCTTTCAAATGGTCCTTGCGTAATCACCGGGTTCCTTGCAAGCGAGGATTGCATGCGCACGGTCGAGGCCATGAAGGAACTGGGCGTAAAGATCGAGAATCCCGAGCGAGACACATTGATCGTGTACGGCACCAAAGGCGTATTGCATGCGCCCGGCGGCGACATCGATTGTGGCAACTCCGGCACCACCATGCGGCTTCTCGCCGGCATACTTGCCGCGCAACCGTTCCGCAGCCGTTTGATCGGCGATGAATCGCTCTCGCGCCGTCCGATGAAGCGCGTCATTGATCCGCTCACCAAAATGGGTGCAAAGATCAAGGCCGAGGGGGGCAAGGACTGCCCTCCACTTGTCATCGAGGGCGGAAATCTCACTCCCATCCAGTATTTTTCCCCCATTGCGAGCGCCCAGGTCAAAAGCGCGATCCTCCTCGCCGGTTTGTTTGCGAAAGGCCGCACCACTGTCACGGAGCCGGTCCAGAGCCGCGATCACACGGAGCGCATGCTGAGTTATTTTCTTATTCGTCCTGTGAAGAACGAATTGAGTGTTTCCATCGTCGGCGACCAGACGCCTGAATCCCGCGATTTTGTGGTGCCTGGCGACATTTCCAGTGCGGCTTTCTGGCTGGTGGCGGCGGCGGCGCAGCCCGGCTCGCATCTCTTGGTGAAAGGCGTCGGGCTGAACGAGACACGCACCGGCATCCTCGGTGTGCTGTTGCGCATGGGCGCATACGTGCGTGAAGTCATCGAACAGGACGAGGGCGAAGTGCGCGGCATCGTTGAAATCAAGGGCGCACGGTTGAAGGGCACGGAAATCCGGGGCAAGGAAATCCCCAATGTGATTGATGAGCTGCCGATCCTCGCCGTGGCAGCCGCGCTTGCTCACGGCACTACCGTGATCGCTGATGCCAAGGAACTGCGCGTGAAGGAGACGGACCGCCTCAAAGCCATCGCCACCAACTTGCACGCGATGGGTGCAAATGTTTCGGAAAAGCCGGATGGCTTGGAAATTTATGGCGGCTTCCCGCTCAAGGGCGCCAAGATTTCCAGTTTTGGCGACCACCGGATTGCAATGGCTTTCGCCATTGCGGGCCTTTTTGCCGATGGCGAGACGATCATTCAGGACGTTGAATGCGTGGCTACTTCCTATCCGGATTTTTACAAGACGCTGGAGCAGATCATGAAAGAGCCGAGACAACCCCAGACTCGCGTCATCGGCTCCCTGCCGCCGCAGTCCGGCGAGGAAAAAGAGAGTTAATCGTGAGCATGGATACGCATACCGTGGTTGCGATCGACGGTCCCGCAGCTTCGGGAAAAAGCGCCGCCGCGCGCTTATTGGCCAGGAAAATCGGTTTCGCATATGTCAATTCCGGCGCTATGTATCGCGCGGTGACATGGGTTGCCTTGCAAAGAGGAATTGACACGGCCGACAGCCCTGCGGTGATCGCGCTTCTGCACGGCCTGCGGATCGAGTGTGGGCTGGCCAATAACGAATCGAACATCAGGATCGACGGCCAGGACCCCGAGCCTTTCCTCAACGACGAAGCCGTGAATCACAACGTCTCAAACATCGCGAGCGTGGGAGAGGTGCGGGAGGTGCTCGTGTCAAAGCAGCGCGACTACGCCCTGCATACCGATCTCGTCATGGAAGGCCGCGATATAGGCACCGTGGTATTCCCCCATACCCCTTACAAATTTTACATCGATGCCTCGCTCGAAGTCCGCGCGCTGAGGCGGGCCAAACAGGGGCTGCGGGACGAAATCAGCGCCCGCGACAAACGCGACTCGACGCGCCGCGCTTCGCCGCTCATGATCGCGGAGGATTCCCACGTGATCGACAGTTCCAATCTCACCATCGATGGTGTCGTCGGGGAAATCATCGGGCGTTTAAAGCTCAAGGGACTGAAGATCAATTATTGAATTTTTGCTTATGGGCGCATGGTACACCTTCGGTTACGGTCTTACAAAGTGCATCGCGCACACGTTCTTTTCGTTCCGGGTGGTCCATCCCGAGCGCATCATTGAGACAGGCGGTGCGCTTCTGGCGATGAACCACCAGAGTTTTGTCGATCCGCCGCTCGCGGGCATCTGCTGCAAGCGCGAGATCCATTTCCTTGCCCGCAAGACGCTGCTCGACTGGCCGGTGCTCGGCCCCATCCTTCCAAAGCTGAACGTCGTCCCCGTCAACCAGGAGCGTGCGGACATGAGCGCGCTCAAGACGGTCATCAAGCTCGTCAAGGCCGGCCATTGCACCATCATTTTTCCCGAGGGAGGCCGCACGGAGGATGGAAAATTGCAGCCCGCCCAGCCCGGCCTCGGCTTGATCATTGCAAAAAGCCTTGTCCCGGTCGTTCCCATGCGAATCTTCGGGGCCTACGAGGCATACCCGATGGGCGCGAAATACCCAAAAATACACCCGATCACCATCGTAGTTGGCGAACCCATCATCTTCACCCAGGCGGACCTCGTCGGCAGCGGACGCGAGCTTTACCAGCGCCTCAGTGATCGCGTCATGGAAAGCATCGCTGCAATTGAATACGAACGCCCATAATTACCCACCATGGCTGAAGTCACAGACTCCTCGTCGAAGATTCTATGGCAATCCGTGGCAATCCGTTTCGGAGCCGCCCTGCTGCTCGGCTATCTCCTCATCACCGGTTTCGCGGTTTGCGATAAAATGCGCCTGGGCTCCATCGAGAAGGCAACCGCCTCCACCGCGGTCGGCGACAACACATTTTTCCCCGTGCCAAAATCATTCGACCCCTCCACCCCGCTGGCAAATTTCGACGGTCACTCGCTCTACTTCGTAGATTGGAGCAGCCTGCAGGATGATCGCATGTTGAAGCAGGGCATGGATGACACAAACTCCTTCGCCGTCTATAAACTCGACGGCGCAAAAGGCGACGAAGCATCCGCCTTCTTCCTGAAAATCAAGCCGGCCTACTACGTAAAAACAAAGCGCCAGTAAGCCCCGCGTTTTCCTGGTTAATCAACCGTTACCAACCCTTACGAACCTTTAAGGCAGCACCTTTCGGTGGACCCAGACGCTGTTCAGCAGCCCGAGCCCGAACATGATCACCAGCGCGAAGGACCCGCCATAGCTCACCAGCGGCAACGGCACACCCGTGATCGGCAGCAGCGCGATCGTCATCCCGACATTCTGGCAGATGTGCGTAAAGATCAGCGCGATGATCCCCACGCACACGAGCAGCCCGAGATCATCCGAGGAGCGGTAGGCAATGTAGAGCCCCGTGAGCATCAGCAGCGCAAACGCGCTCAGCAACGCCACGCCTCCAAGGAATCCCCATTGCTCGCCGATCGCCGTGAAAATGTAATCGGTATGTCCCGCCGTCTGGAAATACCCGAGGCTGATCAATGTGTTCGGTGCCATGAAGCCCTTGCCCGCCCAGCCTCCGGAACCGATTGCATTCAGCGATTGGTTGATGTCCCACGCGATCCCGAGCGGGTTGATATCGGGATCAATGAACGCGGTGATCCGCTGTTGCTGGTAATGGTGCAGCCCGAAAACATAGACGAGCGGCACGAATGCCGCGCCTCCGATGATCAGCGAGATCAGGTAGCGCAGCGGTATCCCCGCGATGAACAGCATCCCCAGCACCGTCGGCACCCAGATAATTACTTCGCCGAGATCAGGCTGGAGCAGGATGAGCAGACATGGCGCTCCCACGATCAATCCGCAGAAAAGCAGCTTGATCATCGGATGCAGACTGCGGAACTGGCTCAGGAACAGCGCCAGCACAAGGATTCCCGCGATCACCGCCAGTTGCGCCGGTTGGAAACTCACAGGCCCGAAATGCAACCAGCTCTTTGCCCCGTTCACCTTCGAGCCTTTGAGTTTCGTGAGCACGAGTAATATGATGCCCAGCAGATACATTGGCATCGCCCCCCACTTGATCCAGCGGTAATCCACAAGGCTTACCACAAAAAATGTGATGACGCCGAACAGCACCCAGTAAGCCTGCTTTTTCCAGAAGAGCAACTGGTCGTCCCGGATGATCGTGGCGCTGTAAACCGCGATGATTCCAAATATCGCCAGCGCCACCATCAGCACAAAGAGGATCCAGTTGATGCTGAGGAATTTTTTCAGGTAGGGAGTCATCGCGGCGGAAAATTATCGGGCATCGATTTGCTATGCGAATTTCGGCACGGCGGCGAGCAGCTTCTTTGTGTAGCTATGCTGCGGGTTCTGGTAAATTTCCTCCGCGCTGGCCGATTCCACGATATTGCCGCGGTACATCACCAGCACCTGGTCGCTCACATGCTCCACCACCGCGAGATCGTGCGCGATGAAGAGATACGTGAGGTTCAATTCCTCCTGCAAATCCTGCAGCAGGTTCACGATCTGCGCCTGCACGCTCACGTCCAGCGCGCTCACCGGCTCGTCGCATACGATGAACTTCGGCTTCACAGCCAGCGCTCGCGCGATGCCGATCCGCTGCCGCTGTCCTCCGCTGAACTCGTGCGGATAGCGCCCCATCATCGCCCCATCCAGGCCGACTTGCTTTAAAAGTTCCGCCACGCGCTCGCGGCGCTCGCTCGAGGTCATTTGCGGGAAATGGATCTCCAGCGCCTCGGCGACGATGCTCAGGATCGTCATCCTCGGGTTCAACGAGCCAAACGGATCCTGGAAAATCATCTGGATATCACGCCGCATCGGGCGGAATTCATTCTCCGTCATCGGCAGGATGTTCTTCCCATCAAAAATGATCTCGCCGCTCGTGGCAGGCACCAGCTTCAGGATCGTGCGCCCGACAGTCGTCTTCCCGCTGCCGCTTTCCCCCACCAGCCCCACCGTCGTTCCCTCTTCCACCGTGAAGCTCACATCATCCACAGCCTTCACATCATCCACATGGCGGCGAAGCACCCCTCCATAGACAGGGAACCACGTTTTGAGATTTTTAACTTCGAGAAGCGCCATGAAAAAGTGATTGGGAAATCCGAATGACGAATGCTTAAACGCAAACCGCCATTTTTTCAACTATTCATGGGTCATGTTGGAAAATTAACCAGGCCTCAAAAACCCCGTCAACGGACTCGTCGCCGAAGCCGCAGCCCCCGGCGTCGCCAGCCCGATTTCATACGCTTCCCGCCCCGCTTCCACGGCTTTCTTGAACGCTGCCCCCATCCGAGAGGGATTCGAGGCAATCGCGATCGCCGTATTTACCAGCACCCCGGCAGCTCCCATCTCCATCGCCTCCGCCGCCTGGCTCGGCGCTCCGATCCCCGCATCCACGATCACGGGCACCGTTGCCTGTTCGATGATGATCTCGATCTGCGCGCGCGTCTCGATTCCCCGGTTGCTCCCGATTGGGGAGCCGAGCGGCATTACCGTTGCCGTCCCCACATCCTGCAACCGCTTCGCCAGCACAGGGTCCGCATTGATGTAAGGCAGTACCACAAACCCCTCCTTTACCAAAATCTCCGCCGCAAGCAGCGTCTCTACCGGATCAGGCAGCAGATAGCGGGGATCGGGATGAATCTCCAGCTTCACCCACTTTGGCAATCCCGCCGCCGCCGCCAGCCGCGCCAGCCGCACCGCCTCCTCGGCATTCATCGCCCCGCTTGTATTCGGCAGCAGGAGGTATTTCTTGGGATCGATGAAATCCAGGATGTTTGCGAAAGGATCGCCCTTGCCCGAGATATCGGCGCGCCGCAGCGCCACGGTCACGATCTCCGTCCCGCTCGCCTCCAGCGCCGCGGCCATCGATTCATTGGAGGAAAATTTGCCGGTCCCCAGCAGCAGCCGTGATTGGAATTCCCGTCCCGCGATCACCAGTTTTTGAGTTTTGTCAGACATCGAACGGTCAAAATAACAGCAAAGCCCCGCCTTGTCATTCGTGGAAAATTCCATGGTATTCCTTGCCGAAAGCCTTCAGCCGAAATAAATTGGAGCCGTGCGTGAATTCAGCCAGTCATCCCAGGAGCTTTCGGGCTCGTTTTTGGTAGCGCATCCCAGCCTCTTGGACCCGAATTTCCGGCGCTCCGTCGTCTTCATGACCGCGCACGACCAGGAGGAGGGCTCCCACGGCCTCATCATCAACCGCCCCATGGGAAACACCGTCGCCGACCTGCTGCCGGCAGGGGACATGGGCTCGCTGGCCGATCTGCCCGTCTTCATCGGCGGCCCCGTCGCCTCCGACCAGTTAAGCTTTGCCGCCTTCCATAGGGAGCTCGCCAGTGGAAACATCGTCTGCACCGCCAATCTTCAGATTGAAGAAGCCCGCGAACTCGCCGCCGACAAGCTTACCTCCGTCCGCGCCTTCATCGGCTACTCCGGCTGGAGCAGGCAGCAATTGGAAACCGAACTCGCCCAGAAAGCCTGGATTATCCGCAAGCCCGACATGGACGCCATGGACATCGACCAGTGCAAGCAACTCTGGCCCTCCATCATGCGCGACCTCGGCCCCTGGTTCCGCCTCCTCGCCTCCGCCCCCGACGATCCTTCGAGGAATTAGCCTCGATGGCTTTGCTCGCCCCAATGGCCGACGACCTTGTCACTTCTTCTCCGATACCGATCCTGTCAGCCTCATTACAGTCATGTGTTCTTGGGTTTGATTTCGCCGCTCAGCAACCGTTCCAACCCGGGAGTGAGTTTGAGTTCCTGTGCCCAGTTTCTTAAGTATTCCATATCCAGTCCGCCAGACTGCACTGCCACGATGCCAGCCGCATCACCGATCTGCCTGTCGGAAGGCGTGATTTGGTTCCAAATGAGTTTGTGCAGAATCACATCTTCCGCTGTGGAAATATACGCGGGTTCCCCGAAGAGCGTGACTTGCATACGACGCCGGAGCATTTCGCGGTCGAACGGTTCCGGTTTCGGCAGCCAGAAATCCACCTTCAATGCGGAACGGTTGTCAATGGCGTTGAACTGGTTCGGTGGCTGGAAGGCGGCGCGTACGGCGGCTTCCTCGATGTAAAAGTCGCCGGCGAATTCCTGGATAATGCGTGACACGCCGGACACAGGCAGTTGCACGACGAAATCCAGGTCGTGTGTCGTGCGCGGAATGCCCCAGTAATTGCTGGCCATCGAGCCGGTCAGGTAATAAGTCACGCCGCTCCGGTTCAATCGGCGCAGGCAATCCACAAGCAGCTCGCGCTCGTTCATGCTGCGCGGGCGAGTTCGAGGCGACGGCGTAGCAGGCGCTCCACCTCGGCGGCATCGGCGGCGGGATGCTGGTGGCGGATTCCTTCGCGGGCCACCTCGCAGGACATTTCATGCAACTCCAGCGCGACAGACAGCCGTTCTTCGCCGGTCATCCGGCGGTAACGTTCAATCTGTTTGTCCAGCGCCGTTGCCGCATTCATGTCATCTTCATAAACCCCGTTCCACGCAACTTCAAGCCCGCATCAGTTTAAAGCCGTTCGGCCCGGCCTTGGGTAATGGTTCAACTCTTGGAAGCCGAGGGTGATTCCTTTTATCCTTAGCCCAAATGAAAGAAACGCAAAATCGCGTAATTTAACTTGAGAATGACAGACCCCGCTACCGACTTGCCAATACCGGAAATATTTCGTATTTTGCTGATATGACACAAGCTGTCGCTCATATTCTTACGGAGTTCGAACAACTTTCCGATGCAGAGCGTAGGGAATTGCGTCATGCCATTGTGGAACGTGTTCCCATGTCAGACGACCTCACCGACGACGACTTTGCTACTCTCGCAGCCGCTTCATTCCGCGCCCTCGATGAGGAGGAGGACGCCGGGCGTGCCTGAGCGTGGTGAAGTCTGGTAGGTTGATTTTGGCATGACTCAGAAGGTTCGGCCCGCTTTGGTCGTGAGCGTTCCTTATGCGGATGCAGATCGCGCTCTCATAGGAATAATTCCACACACAACAGCCACCCGCAGCTCTCAATTCGAGATTTCCATTTCAACTCGTTTTCTCGGTGAAGGCGCTTTTCTCGTTCAAGGTATTCAAGCGTTGCCGCCTCGATACTTTCTGCGCCGACTCGGTGTTTTGACGTCCGATCAGTTACAAAGTATTGAGGGTGCTTTACTGCATTGGCTCGGCGTTTCTGCGAGATAGCCAGCGTCAACTAAATGCTACCTATTTAGTCTTGGTGCGTTCCTTGGATTTTACAATATTCGCCTTCGCCCCATCACCCTTCTTCACAACGACTTCCGCCTTCTTCCCATCCCTTAGCCATTTCACTTCTTCCGCCGTAAGAAACCGCCATTCCCCGGTGTGGACGTCGATCTTCAGCGGCCCGATCCGAGTCCTGCCGAGTTGCTTCACCTCATAGCCAAGCGTATAGAGCATCATACGGATCTGCCGTTTCAACCCCTGCCGGAGAATGATTTTCAGCTTCGTCGGCGCCAGTTGATGCACCACCTCCGCCTTCGCCCGCACCCCTTCAACGAAAACACCCCGCAACATCTCATCGCGATGCTTGGGATCAAACGGCTTGTTGATGATCACCTCATACTCCTTGTCGATCTTGTAACGGGGATGCGTCAGTTTCAGCGCGAGTTCGCCATCATTGGTCAGGATCAGCAGCCCCTGGCTCTCCTTGTCCAGCCGCCCGATATTGAAAAGGCGCGGCCAGTTCTTGGGCAGGATGTCAAAAATCGTGCGCCGTCCCAGTTCATCCGAAGCCGTGCAAAGATACCCCGGCGGCTTGTTCAGCGCCACATAGAGGAGCTTCTCCTGGTGGATCAGCTTGTTGTTCACCTTCACGCTGTCCTCCGGCCCCACTGTGGTCGCCAGATCCACGCATGGCGTGCCATTGACCGTGACCCGGCCCGTGCGGATCAACTCCTCACAGCCCCGCCTCGACCCCAATCCCGCCGCCGCCAAAAAACGATTTAAACGCATGATATTTCCACAAAGTCATGGCTCCTCCATCGAATGTCGAGCGCATTTGCGAGCCGCCCCATAAACTATGGCACCACTGGATTTCAGAGTAAATCTCAAGAGATTACATATGGATTACAAATAGTTTACGAAAACACTTGCGCTCTTTCGTAATTTTTTGTAGTATTGGCTTAAATGAAAAGAGCATCGAACAAAGCCGGTCGGAAGAGGTCAAAGCACCGCGACGTGGAAAAACCTTATCCCCGCCAAAAACACCTTTTTTGCCGAACAAAGCCAATTTTTACTCTGTTGGAGCCTTAGAAACAAAGCCAAACAAACCCAATTTCAGACCCTATCAAAGCCAATTTTACCCC
>Ga0206937_10246_pt1 | contig 14463 bp, 11 predicted proteins | sample Alteio_BWOrgHeat_11_FD_152923 | JGI IMG/M metagenome (GOLD analysis project Ga0206937, IMG submission 152923) | Enriched cells from forest soil in Barre Woods Harvard Forest LTER site, Petersham, Massachusetts, United States -... | ecosystem: Environmental > Terrestrial > Soil > Temperate forest >... | reverse complement strand
GTTCAAATTCCTGTTCTAGTTTTGAATAAGCCTTGTTAATTTTGTTGATGCTACCTATTCTATTTAAAGGCAACCTGACTAATCTTGCCTGTTCAGCAAGCGCCTGTAAAATTGCCTGGCGAATCCACCAGACAGCATAGGAAATAAATTTGAAGCCTCTTGTTTCATCAAATCTCTGGGCGGCTTTTATCAAACCAACGTTTCCTTCATTTATCAAATCTCCCAAAGTCAACCCTTGGTTCTGATATTGTTTGGAAACAGAAACAACAAAACGCAGGTTAGCTTTAGTCAACATCTCTAAAGCCTTTTTATCTCCTGTTTTGATTCTCCTGGATAATTCTACTTCTTCTTCTAAAGTGAGAAGTGCAACTTTTCCGATTTCCTGCAGATACTTATCAAGCGAAAGTGTTTCACGATTAGTAACTTGTTTGCTAATTTTTAATTGTCTCATTTTATATCATGCTATTATAAAAGTGTGTTATTAATCCTTAATACGGAGAGAAAAAATTAAAGTTACAATTAATCGAAAATAAATATTCTTTAGGTATAAATTGAAATAATTTTCAAATATATTTTGGTCATCCATAAAACTTCGATACTTTCGCAGTTCATAAATCAATAATAAACCTATATAATATGTCAATGCTCTGGAGAAAAAAATCAATGGACAATTTAATGTCCGAAGCCGATGATTCTGAAAAAGGCCTTAAAAGAACGCTTAATGCCTGGGCGCTTATAGCTTTAGGAATCGGAGCAATAATAGGCGCAGGTCTTTTTGTGAGAACTGCTGCTGCTGCTGCAAATAATGCGGGACCATCAGTAACTCTGGGCTTTGTGGTTGCTGGAATAGGATGCGCTTTGGCCGGATTATGCTATGCTGAATTTGCTTCCATGATTCCGATTGCTGGAAGTGCATACACCTATAGTTATGCAACAATGGGCGAGTTGGTTGCATGGATTATTGGTTGGGATTTAGTCCTCGAATATGCAATTGGTGCAGCAACCGTTAGCATTGCCTGGAGTGAATATTTAAATAAACTTCTTGGATTTATTAGTGTTGGAGGCAAACCACTTCATATTCCCTTCGAATGGTGCCACTCTCCATTCGAAGTTGATCCCACAAATCCATTAGTTCACGGAATGATTAATTTGCCTGCTTTGTTCATAATTTTTGTTCTGACAATGTTACTCATCAGGGGAATGAAAGAATCTGCTTTTGTAAACGGGCTGATTGTAATTACAAAAGTTACCATTGTTATATTGTTCATTCTCTTTGGTTGGTCATTTATTAATCCGGCTAATCATACTCCATATATTCCAGATGCCACAACTTATATAGATAGTCAGAATGTGTCTCACAATTACGGAGGGGTAATGGGGATTCTTGGAGCTGCCGGAGTTGTCTTTTTTGCTTTCATTGGTTTTGATGCAGTTTCAACAGCAGCACAGGAAGCCAAAAATCCAAAGCGAGATATGCCAATTGGTATTTTAGTGTCATTAGCAATCTGTACTTTATTATACATTCTGTTTTCTTATGTTTTAACAGGAATTGGAAGCGTAGGTGATTTTCGAACAGCAGGAAAAGAAGCATCGGTTGCCTATGTTATCCAAACTTATATGACTCAATATGATTGGCTTGCAAAATTGGTTACAGTTGCCATTCTTGCCGGATTTTCATCAGTAATTTTAGTAATGCTTATGGGGCAATCAAGAGTATTTTATTCAATGAGCCGCGATGGATTAATTCCGAAAGTATTTTCAGAAGTCCATCCAAAATTCCGAACTCCTTATAAATCAAATTGGATATTCTTAATATTTGTTGGTGCTTTTGCCGCATTTATTCCCGGCGATATTGTCGGAGATATGACAAGTATAGGAACATTATTCGCATTTATTCTTGTATGTGCTGGAGTTTGGATTTTACGAGTCAAACAACCAGAATTAAAACGACAGTTCAAAACTCCATTTGTTCCTATTGTTCCTATTTTAGGAATAATAGTTTGCGGTGCAATGATTTTTGGATTGGGATGGACTAATTGGATCAGATTACTTGTTTGGCTAGTTATCGGAATGGTAATTTTCTTCTTTTACAGCCAAAGAAAAAGCAATTTGAATAAACCGGAATAAATAAAAGGGTAAGAAAATTGCCGAATCGGAAGAGTAAAACCTTCCGTTTTCAGAGTAAAAGTAACGTGTTGAGGAATAAAATCTGTAACTTTTGCCTTGGCAACTACAACTTTTAGAATAAGAGCTATAACTTTCGGAGTAAAATTTGTGATTTTAAGAGTAAAAGCTTCCGTTTTTAGAACTCCAATTCCGGGTTCGGAATTATAAAACAGATAAATTTCAGGTTATTAGGATTTAAGAAAGCCAGATTATTAAATACCCTTTCAGATTATTATTTCTTATTTATCTTAGTTCTTGGTTTAGTTCCTAATCCAACAGGACTTCCAACTCTAACCATATAACATCTGAAACCTATATAATTGGTGGATTGTTTTTCATCCAAAAATCTTCTTGTACCAGGAGACATCCAATAAGCCCTGTCTTTCCATGAACCTCCTTTATATATATGTGCTTTATCATCAAGCATTGAAGTTTTGCCATATTCATATTTAATATCGCTCGAATCTTTTGTTGCCTCATTTATACTTCCATCCAGATAATTAATGTTATCAGCTTTAGTATAGTTTCTTCTATCTATATTTTCAGCTTCGGTAACATTTCTCATTTTAATTCTTCCAAGACTGTCTTTTTCAGCTATTGCACCCTCGTCATCGCGTTCCTGAGTTTTAAATACGTTTCCTCTGAAAGGATTGAAATCAGTAACATCTTCAGGAGATAAAGGACGATAAACATCTTTCACCCACTCACTTACGTTACCAGCCATATTATATAAACCATAATCATTTGGCCAATAAGAATGAACCGGTGCCGGGATATCTGCATTATCATTTAAATAACCTGCAACACCCATATTATCCCCCTTGCCTCTTTTGAAGTTACCCATCATCTGACCTTTATATTTCTCATCAGCATTTCTCACAATGTGACCATTCCAAGGATATTGTCTCCTGTCATAAACTCTTTCGAATTCAGTGTTTCCAATAAGGCCTAAAGCTGCATATTCCCATTGTGCTTCGGTAGGGAGTTCATATCTTGGTAATAAAATTCCATCTTCCATTCTCACTTTTCTTGTTCCTTTTCCCGATGGATTCAAATCTTCAACATCGTTTTTAACCATACCCTCATATTGGCCAGATAAGTAAGCATCAGTATTGAAGTTGTCTTCGTTAACCTGGCTATAATTAGTTTTCAAAATACCTTCACGAATAAGGATAATTTCATTTACCCTATCGGTTCTCCAAGCACAAAAATCAGTTGCCTGCAACCAATTCACACCAACAACCGGATATTGTTGATACGCAGGATGTCTTAAATATAATTCTACCAAAGGCTCATTATAAGCAAGTTTGTCTCTCCAAACTAAAGTATCTGGTAAAGCTTTTTTATAAACCTCAGGATAATCTGCTCCAAAAACCCTGTTTAACCAATAAAGATATTCAAGGTAATGCACATTTGCTATTTCGGTTTCATCTAAATAAAAAGAAGAAACTGTAACACGACGAGGAATATTATCCCAATCAATCGTGATATCCTGCTCTGTTCTTCCCATCGAAAAAGTCCCGCCTTCTACCAGAACTAAACCAGGACCGGTTTCTTGTTCTTCGTAAGGAACTACCTCAAACCCACCATTTTTTGGATTGTTGTACTCCCATCCGGTAACAGAAGATTTTTCTTTTCCACACGATGCAAGAGCTATCACTGCTGCAACCAAAGCTAATTTACCGAAATAACTTTTCATTTGATTTTTCATATTTGATTTTATTCTGAATTAATTTAAAAATTAAAATGCAGGGCATTTCAAGGTGTGGAATCTTCTCTTCCTTGGATGACAATCGAACTGATAGCCAAGAGAAACTTCGTGAGCACCACCTGAATAATTGGCAAGTCCTGAAACTGTTATATCATAACTATATCCAAATTTAAACATATCTGCCTGCAAGCCAACCATGGCAATAATTGCATCCCCATTTGTTGGACTGAAACGATACCATAAACCTCCAGTTAATGGTCCATGAGCCACGTATAAACCAAAATTATATTGCTGAAAACTTTGTTGAAATTGAACCAAAAGATTTGGAGAGATAAAGGACGAGTTTCTCCTAGAATCATCTAATGGAATATATGCACCAATGTGGGCTGTTATTTTCATAGGAAGAGGAGTTGTCATTACTATAAACCCTTCACTTGGTTGTGTTAAATGGTTTACGGCAATGCCTCCATAAAATTCGGAAGTGTATCCAACAACCCCTGCAGATAAATCAAGAAATGAATTTGAAGATCGGTTTTGAATTTCCTGAGTAGTATAAACAAATCCATATCGAGGATCTATCTGATCACCAAAGGTAAGCTTACTCCAGTCAAGAGATTTTTGCATATATGATGCCTGGAATCCAGCATTGATTGTGAACTCACGATTTACATTGAGTTGATAAGCATAAATCCCGCTGATGTTAGTAGTTTTCATGGTTCCGCTACCTGCATCATCTTTCCAGACAAGCAATCCAAGACCACCATTGAAGGAAGAAACATATTGATCATAACTCACTGCATAAGTCACAAAAGTTCCCGGCATATTAGGCCATTGATCCCTGTAATTAAGAACAATCCGTGGGCATCTGACAGAACCTGCAAAGGCAGGATTCAGATATAACGGAGACGCAAAGAACTGCGAGAACTCCGGGTCTTGCGCATAAGAGAAACCGGTTATCATTGCCAACATTACTAAAAGTACAAGTTTTTTCATCTTCTCAAATCCAATTTGTGAAATCAATAATACGTAAAACAGTTAATTTAGTTACAAATTCTTTCATTCTCTGCTGCAATATATTGACTTCTGATTAGGTAATAATTTCGTTTTCGAGCGACAAATGTACGTATAATATCATTCAAAACAAGTTTTTTTTTAATTTTTATTATCCTTTACCTTTTAATAACTGAAAAAAACAAGTTTTTTGAACCTAATTTCTAATGTTTTAATCATTCAAAAATTCAAATTTTGATAATTATTAACGATTTTTTGACTGTTTAAAGTATATTTTTAATCGGGAAACATAATTTTTAAGTTAAATCAGCCTCTAATCAGCAATTTTTAAATAACTACTTTTCAAAAGCCTTCAACTTTTGTTCCATGGGATGAATATGACTGTCTTTTTTGTTTTAGAGATAATAGATTATACTATTTCTATTTTAAGCACCGAAGCCATAGTTGCCCCAATATTTGCAGGGCTTTCAACAACATGGATGCCGCATTTCGCCAGGGTTTTCATTTTTGCTGCTGCTGTATCTTCAGTGCCTCCAACGATGGCACCTGCATGCCCCATCCGTCTTCCGGGAGGAGCGGTTTGTCCGGCAATAAAACCAACAACTGGCTTTGTTCCATTTTTTTTAATCCAATAGGCGGCTTCCGCTTCCATGCCACCACCTATTTCGCCAATCATAATTATTCCTTCCGTTGCAGGATCATTCATTAATAATTTAACAGCATCCAGAGTTGTTGTTCCGATTATTGGATCTCCGCCAATACCGATGCAAGTTGTTTGACCTAAGCCGGCTTTTGTAACCTGATCAACCGCTTCATAAGTCAGGGTGCCGGATCGAGAAACGATTCCAATAGTTCCGGGTTTATGTATAAAACCAGGCATAATGCCCACCTTTGCTTCACCGGGAGTAATAACTCCGGGGCAATTAGGACCCACCAAAATGGTCTTTTTATTTTTCAGATATTCTTTAACGGCAATCATATCTTTTGTTGGAATTCCTTCAGTGATGCATACTACCAAAGCAATTCCGGCTTCAGCAGCTTCCATAATTGCATCGGCAGCAAATGCCGGAGGTACGAAAATGATACTCACATTTGCTTTCGTTGCCTTAACTCCTTCCCCAACAGTATTAAAAACGGGGAGTTCAAGATGCTCTGAACCGCCTTTGCCTGGAGTAACTCCACCTACTACATTTGTTCCATAATCAATCATTTGCGAAGCATGAAAACTTCCTTCACTACCTGTGAATCCTTGCACAAGAACCTTTGAATCTTTATTTACTAATACGCTCATTTTATTAATTATTTACAATTTTGAGGTGGCAAAAATAGCTATTAATTCTTACTTCCGATTATATTGGATAATTTTACCGCTTCAAAAATGCATTTTCTATTCAAATCAGATGTCTGATTCCCTTCTTTATAACGATGATACAATAGCCGCATTAGCAACACCTGCTGGCATTGGAGCTATTGCTGTTATCAGGCTTTCGGGCAAAGACTCTTTTACAATCCTCAGTAAAATATTTTATACCAAATCCGGAAAAGCCATTGATATTTCAAAGAAAGCAGCTAATACAATTCATTTTGGAGTTTTAAAAGATGGAGATACAGTTTTGGATGAAGTATTGGTAAGTATTTTCGTTGCACCACAATCTTACACAGGAGAGAATATTATTGAGATTTCCTGCCATGGTTCCATTTTTATTCAGCAGAGGATTTTAAATTTATTAATAGCTAATGGCGCAAGATTAGCAGCTCCAGGTGAATTTACTTTACGTGCATTTCTAAATAAGAAATTAGATTTATCTCAAGCCGAAGCCGTTGCCGATTTAATTTCGTCAGGAAGTTTCGCTGCCCACAATGTTGCCATAAAACAATTAAAAGGAGGATTTTCATCCGAGATAAAAGATTTGAGAGACAAGCTGATAGGTTTTGCCTCATTGATAGAATTAGAACTTGATTTCAGTGAAGAAGATGTTGAATTTGCCAATAGAACCGATTTAAAACTTTTGGTCAATGAGATAATTGATAAATCAGAAAAACTTGTAAATAGCTTTGAAGCAGGGAACGTAATTAAGAATGGAATCCCTGTTGCCATCATCGGAAAACCAAATGCCGGCAAATCAACGTTGCTGAATGTTTTATTAAACGAAGAAAAAGCAATCGTATCAGATATTGCAGGAACAACCCGTGATGTTATTGAAGATGTAATAAGCATCAAAGGCATCTCCTTCCGCTTCATAGATACCGCCGGCATCCGCGAAGCAAAAGATAAAATTGAAGCTATCGGGATTGAAAGAACCTATCAGAAAATTGCTGAAGCAGCTGTGATAATTTATATTTTTGATGTCAATGAAATAGATATCACTGAACTAAAAGAAATTATTTCGGAACTCGAAAAAAGAACAATTGACAATCATCAAAAATTGATATTGATAGGAAATAAGATTGATGAAAATTCAGAAACAGATATTCAAAAGAAGTTCGCATCAATTCCCAATATCATTTTCATATCAGCCAAAGAAAAAATAAATATTGAATCTCTCCATTCAGCTTTAATAGATTATATTAACTCAAAAAACATTGACTTAAATACAACCATCATAACAAATGCCCGACATGCCGAAGCATTAAGTAATTCAGTCATTGCATTAAAGAAAGTTATTGATGGATTAAATAATAACATCACAGGAGATTTTATTTCCTCGGATATTAGAAATGCCTTATTTCACTTAGGTCTTATAAGTGGCGAAGTCACAACCGACGACCTCCTTAAAACCATCTTCTCCAAGTTCTGCATCGGAAAATAATTCCTGATTTCCATTAAAATAAAATGGCAGACGAATCAAATCCATCTGCCATTTCCCTCCCGATTAATCGGGAACTTTTTACATATTTAGTACCTGTAATAATCCGGTTTGAATGGACCTTCAACAGTCACCCCAATATAATCAGCTTGTTCCTTTGTCAATGTATCCAATACAACTCCAATCTTCTCAAGATGCAAACTTGCAACCTTTTCATCAAGATGTTTTGGTAAAGTATAAACCTTATTTTCATAATTAGCTGAGTTCATCCATAACTCCAATTGAGCTAAAGTCTGGTTGGTAAATGAATTCGACATTACGAAAGATGGGTGACCTGTAGCACAACCAAGATTCACCAATCTACCCTCTGCAAGAACAATTATTTCCTTCCCATCAAGCGTATATAAATCAACTTGTGGCTTCACTGTGTTCTTGGTTTTTCCATAATTTTTATTCAACCAAGCCATATCAATTTCATTATCAAAGTGACCGATATTACAAACAATCGCCTTATCTTTCATTGATTTAAAATGACGGTCAACGATGATATTTTTATTTCCGGTAGCAGTAACAATTATATCAGCTTCCTTCACTGCATCATCCATTTTCTTAACCTCATAACCACTCATTGCAGCCTGAAGCGCACAAATCGGATCAATTTCAGTTACAATAACCCGAACTCCCGAATTACTCAAAGACTCTGCAGAACCTTTTCCAACATCTCCAAAACCAGCTACAACAGCCACTTTTCCAGCCATCATAATATCAGTAGCACGACGAATCGCATCCACCAAAGACTCTCGACAACCATATTTATTATCAAACTTCGATTTCGTAACCGAATCATTAACATTAATACATGGCAGCGGCAAAGTCCCCTTAGCCATTCTTTCATACAAACGATGAACGCCTGTAGTAGTTTCTTCCGAAATTCCTTTTATCGCAGCAACTAATTCAGGATATCTATCCAAAACCATATTGGTCAAATCACCACCATCATCCAAAATCATGTTCAATGGTTTTCCTTCTTCGCCAAAAAATAAAGTCTGCTCAATACACCAGTCAAATTCTTCCTCATTCATCCCTTTCCACGCATAAACCGAAACGCCATTTGCAGCAACAGCCGCAGCAGCATGATCTTGTGTAGAAAAAATATTACACGACGACCAGGTAACCTCAGCACCCAATTCAGTCAGTGTTTCAATCAAAACAGCAGTTTGAATCGTCATGTGAAGACATCCGGCAATTCTTGCACCTTTCAATGGTTTTTTTGTTCCGAATTCTTTTCTCAAAGCCATTAAACCGGGCATTTCTGCCTCTGCTAAGTGGATTTCTTTTCTTCCCCATTCGGCTAAGGAGATGTCTTTAACCTTGTATTTCACAAAGTCTGCCGTTCTTTTTCCGTTTTTCTCGATACTTAATGTTGACATTAGTCTTTATATTTATAATTTCGCAGCAAAATTACTGCTAATCATTGAATTGACCAAAACTGATGTATCTAAAACGCATAATTAACCCCACAACCTCCCTGGGAATTTTAAAAATGGAGGCGGGAAAAGATTATTCCTTGCTGATAAACGACAAAGAAAACATTGCTGATATTTTAAATTCAAATCATAAAAGCCAAATCAGGAAGCAGCAATTGCTAGGGGCTCGCTATCTTTTACAGGAACTTATCGGCGATTCGACTCCTTATATAATAGTGTACAGCACTCATGGCAAACCATATATTAAAGGTTCCGATTGGGAGCTTTCCATATCTCACACTAAAGAATATATCGCTCTTATTTTGAGTAAAGATAAAAAGGTAGGGGTTGATATTGAAATCCTCGACCCAAGAATAAAACGGATAGAAAATAAGTTTTTGAGGGATGATGAGCGCGCTTTTATCCACCACAATCATTACCTCGAACAACTTTATATTATTTGGTCGGCAAAGGAGACTTTGTTCAAGATTTATGAAAAAGGAGGACTGATTTTTAAGGAAAACCTTATCGTTCATCCTTTCGATTATTCCGAAAAAGGAACAATTAAAGCGGATATTATTAAGGATAATCACCAAAAAACCTATACATTGAACTATGAACGGGTTGTCGACCTGATGATGGTTTATGGAGAGTAAATTGACTTATTGCATCTAATTTAAAGACTTTTTCGGAACTTTAAGATAAATTCTCTGAACCATTAGATGAATTCTCAGAACTATTAGATAAGTTCTCCGAACCATTAGATAAGTTCTCCGAACAATCAGATAAGTTCTCGGAATAATTAGATAAATTCCCTGAACAATTAGATAAATTCTCCGAACCATTAGATAAGTTCTCCGAAAAGATGTCTCATGGTTGGGATTTTCCCCTTATAAAACGATGAATTATGGTCCGACAGATTGCAAATTTGGTGCACTAAATTCCAAATTTGGTCTTACAAATTCCAGATTTGGTGTACCAAATTCCGAATTTGGTGGTACGAATTCCAAATTTGATGGTACAAATTCCAAATTTGGTGTACCAAATTGCCAATTTGGTGGTACAGATTTCAAATTTGGTGTGCCAAATTCCAGATTTGGAAGACAAGATTTGGAATTTGTAAGACAGGAAATGAGATTTTTTTCACTCCTTATATATATATCAAACAAATAAACTCCATTTAATGGCTATTTAATATGTATTATTCCATATTTTGAGTTCTTGAAAAGGGTGATTAACTGGGTTATTTTCCCTTTCAAATCCTTTTTCCTTACTTTGCACCTATGAAAACAGATATTTACAAAAGCATCCTCAAAAGTAAAAAAGATGGCAAAAAGCAATTTGCCCTCCTTATTGACCCCGATAAAACTAATAAATCAGACTTGAAAGAGGTCATTAAAATCTCCAATAAGTCAAAAGTGGATTTCTTTTTTGTGGGAGGAAGTTTGTTGACCAATGATTCGATGGATGATTGCATCCGCCAGATAAATTCAGAATCCGATATACCTGTCGTTTTATTTCCGGGCAATATTTTGCAGATAAATCACAGGGCAGATGCCATCCTTTTTCTCTCCCTGATTTCAGGTCGAAATGCCGAAATGCTCATTGGTCGTCATGTGATAGCTGCACCAACATTAAAATCATCTAATCTTGAAATTATTCCTACTGGATATATGCTGATAGATAGCGGTAAACCAACTGCGGTATCATACATGAGCGCTACTACTCCGATTCCGAATGATAAAAATGATATTGCCTATTGCACTGCAATGGCGGGAGAAATGCTCGGTTTAAAATTGATTTATATGGATGCTGGAAGTGGTGCGAAAGAACCCATAAGTTCGTCAATGATTGAAACCGTGAAAAAGAATATTTCCATCCCCTTGATTGTTGGTGGAGGAATTAATACTCCTGAAAAAGCATTATCAAATTGTAAAGCCGGTGCCGATGTTATAGTTATCGGAAATTCTATTGAAAAGAATAAAAAGCTTATCAGCACTATCGCCGATAAGATTCATTCCTTTTAAGAAAATAAATTAGTTTTACTGACCGCCCTGCAAGCTTTTCAGAAGCTCAATAGTTTGAGTATCTGCCGGGTCCACTTCTCGGGCTTTCATTAAATACTCCCGCCCTTTTTCAAGATTATTTTTCTTGATATAAAGCACTGCAAGATATTTATAGCTGTCGTTATATTCACGTTTATATTTCGCCGCTGATACAGTATCTTTTTTGAGTTTTGTAATAAACGAATCACAAATGGCTTCAGCAGATCCTGTTGTCGCAGCAGTATCTTTATAATAAACATTTATTCTCACTCTGAAAAGATACCCGGGAATATAAGTTGGCGCAACATTAATAAGTTTTACAAAAGCCGTATCGGCAAGATTATAAAGTTTTGACTTGCTCGAATCAGCCTGCGTGGTATCATAAGTTGCAGCATTGTAATAAGACCTTCCCAATTGAAAATAATCAGCGGCAGAAGGTGGATAAGATTTGGAAATTTTATATTGATAAGCAATTGCGGCGTCTTTATATTTCCCTTTTTTGCTCAATGAATCAGCAATAGCGCCAAGTATTTCGATGTGTGAGGTATCCTTATTATAAGCCTTTCGCATCCAGATATAAGCCAAACTATCCTGTCCGGTTTGCATCAACATCTTCGAATAATAATCATAATCCATGAAGGTAACTTTTTCAGGAACTGCCTGATCAATGTATTTTTTTAACGGAGAAATTCCATCTTGATATTTCTTAACCTCGTAATAAGAATATCCCAACAAACGATTAAATACAAGGTAAGAAGAATCCTTTGCCTGAATCTTTTTTATCTCATTTATAGCGTTTTCATAATCCTTGCAGATATAAAGAAATGAAGCATAACGAACCATTGCATCTAAATCATAATCACTTAAACTGAGATATATTCTATACATTTCCTTTGCCTGAGTAAGTCTGTTAGTGTAGTAATATAACTCCCCCAATTCAGGATATACAGGTACGTAAAGAGAATCCAATTGTTTTACTTTAACTAATGCCGGCTCGGCATCTTTATAATTTTTAGAATGATTATCTAATTCTCCTATTTTAAACAAAGCGAGAACATAATTTTTGTTAATATCAGTAGCAAGTTCATAATTCGTCATTGCCATTCCTTTGCCATCAAACTTTGTTGCATAAGCATCTCCAATCAAAACAAATAGTTTTGTATTATCTTTACTTATATCCTTGGCTTCATTCAGGTTTTCCAAAGCTTTATCAAGATTAGGAACCGATCCGTATATATATGCCTCGGCAATATTCATATAAGTACTTGGGTCTTTGGATTTGGTCTTGTTTAATGCCTTCTTGAAAACTATTTGAGCATTTTTATCATCCTTATTAGCAACAAAAATATATCCCTGTCCAATATATCCAAGCGGAGATTCAGAATTGATTGAAGCTATCTTTTGAAAATAAATGGAAGCGGAATCATTCTTTTGCTGAATCCAATAAGTCTTCCCTAAGTAAAATAGCGCATCAATATTTGATGGATCACTTTGGAGGATTGCTTTGAAAGTTTTCTTTGCACTTTCATATTGCTTCATTTCAATTTTTTTCTGTCCGTCTTGCAAAGTTTGAGAAGTTACAACGGAAATAAATAGGAGAAAAACTGCAACTCCTGCTTTTAAACTTTTCTTAAAATTCATAAATTATTTGGTTTACTGTATTTTTTGGGACTGCAAATGTACTAATCTTACTGATTGTGTAGCAGGCATGAGACCACTTTTTTTTACTATAATCTGTCCACTCTCGCCTGCAACATAACCAGAAAAGCCGGTTCCTAAGCCACTTCTAGCTTCCCTGTTAACGATATAAATGCTACGACAAACAGGGTAGTTCTTTAACGCAATATATGCCTGATAAGGCTGATAATATTCTCGGTCAGAGGCATCATTAGAGGTCAGTCCAACAACTTTTACTTTTTGTTTGAACGAATTTTCCAAAGTATCATGTCGATTACTTATCCAACTTACTCCAATTATCCCTAAAGCATTTTTATTTTGAGCCACATAATCCACAACCTCAGAATTCTTTTTCAGCGCAAACCAATTATCGGGGAGTTTATTGATTCCAACAATACTATCCTTGATATACCTTGAGGTACTTGAACCATTATTATCAAAAACAATTTTAATATCTCTCAACTCATTTTTTGAATCAGCATTCTTCCATGTCTTGATTTTTCCGGATATAATATCTTTCATTCTCGGAAAGGTAAGTTCATTAGATATATTTTCATTGTTAACGATAAAAGCAATTGCATCGGTAGCAATTTTCGTTGTCATCGGCTCAATAGTTTGCTTTTTAAAAGCTGCCTTTTCATTCTCATTAAGTTCTCTGGCAACCACAGCTAATTTAACGCTGTCATTTATTAAATCTCTGAAAACATCTGCCTCAGGCTCATAAACCACAATGATTTTTGCATCCTTATAACTTGCCATAAAAGTATATATCTCACTATCCATAACAGGAAAAAGAGTTTCATCAACAGCTATTTTTACTGTTCCCGATGTTGGAGTATCGGTATATTGAGTAGCTGTGTTTTTACAAGAACTTATGAGCATTATAACAATTGCGCCGCCCAATAGCAGGCTAATCTTGAAATTCTTCATTTTCTTTTTCATTATTGATAAAATTCTTTTTGTATGCTCTATAACTTCTATAAGCCCCATAAATAATCAACACAACCCCTAAGCCAATTCTTTGAAAATCTTTAAGTTCTAAAATGTTTTTTGAAAAGAATAAGATGAATACACCAAACCCCAAGTATGCCAGCACCATAATTACTTCAAAATATCTAAAAACTCTGGTCACCATATTTTAATATTTATAACAACTTATCTATATTCGTTTATTTTAAACTTAACCGGAAGATTCAATTGAACTCTTACTGGATTTCCATTTTGCTTGCCAGGATTCCATTTTGGCATCTTTTTCACAACTCTCACAGCTTCTTCATTTAAAAACTTATCCACATTATTCAACAATTTAATATCCGAAAGACTTCCATCCTGATTGACCACAAAGGTAACAAAAACTGTTCCTTGTATACCATTATCAAGAGGAAATTTCGGATAAATCAATTGTTTACCCAAAAATTTCATCAATTCAGTATCACCTCCTGGGAATGATGGCATCACAGCAGCCCATTTTACAGGTTTAGGGTCGGGGATAATCGGAGAAGTTGTAGTCCCTTTTCCATTTTCCGGAAACGATGGGCTGCTTCCAGCAGTATCCGGACCTTTGCCTTTTTCAGGATTTA